>Ga0265331_10000011_pt1 | contig 308171 bp, 266 predicted proteins | sample 41923metaG_FD_202088 | JGI IMG/M metagenome (GOLD analysis project Ga0265331, IMG submission 202088) | Rhizosphere microbial communities from Carex aquatilis grown in University of Washington, Seatle, WA, United States - 4-19-23 metaG | ecosystem: Host-associated > Plants > Roots >... | reverse complement strand
CCATGCGTTGACGAACTAGAAGCGTCGATAAATTTAGGAATGACGGGGGAGCACAAGAACATACGCAGACAAGATGCCTAGAGAAGTTCCCTTCCACCAAGCACGAGTTCGTAATCTACCGGCGGCATGAAATCTTGATGTTTTCGTTTTCCAAAGCGTTCCCAGAAGCGGGTGTTGTTCCCAGAATGATTTACCGCTCACATGCTCACTCCCGCCCGATCGTCCGACTTTAGTGAGAACCACCTAGCGATTTTATCAGCCAATCAATCTCGGCCCTAGCGCTTGAGGTAACACTCTCATAAGAGCGGATAACGATACCTCGGGCTAAATTATTCGCGTCCAGGGTAGCGACCCGTCCCTTTCCAATCATCATAATTTCCATTTTGGAAGATGACGAAAATTTTCTGGACAACTCATCCCGATATTTTTCGGCTTGGCTAACATCCTCGCGATTAATGCTATGGGAAGGGCGTTTGAATTCAATCAGCAGCAAACTGTCTCCATAGTCCTGTGAAAGTAATAGGTCTGGACGTTTCTCCGAACGAGTCCCGGAAAACTCCCCGTCGCAGTATGACCCCACAATACTTCTGAGCGTCGCGTTTGAAGACATGGTCGAATATTGACGACCAAGCATCCACAAATTCGTTTCAAACGCCTTATGCGCATCTTTTTCAAGTGTTGCCGGATTAGAAATCAACCGATCAAGGTAATCCAAAAATTTCCTGCGGTTAATTGCTTGCTCTGCAATCTTGGATAACTGAACCAACCCAAATTCTTCCAGCGAAACAGCGAACTGACCGACATCACCTTTACTTGAGGCATTAATGTTCTCAAGAACCGCCCAATACGCATCATGTTCCATAGCATCCAAAGCGACCTCTGCTATTGTCGCAATCCTGTCTTCGCTCTCTCCATAGAATCCCTTCAAAATTCGGTTCAAAGCCTCCTCTGCGAAGCGCCTGCGATTCTCTGGGAGTTGCTGAAGGCGCTGCTGGATTTGTTTCTGCAAGCGCGCACGTTGGAGGCTCATTTCCTTCGAATGAGTCTCTTTCAACTCACTCTTTACAGTGGCTTTGATAAACTCCCTCGCCTCTTGATATGCTTTACTGTTTTCGAGCACCGCGCCCCAATCGGCAGTTACGAAATCTTCCACTCCGCTAAGCTCCACTTCTCCGTAGACCTTTTTTGCCAATTTCGGCGGAATGTCCTCATCTTCATCGAGACCAAAAAACTGCGGTTTGCCGACAGCCTTTCCATTTACTTTCAGAATAATGCCTGCGGCGCGCGGAGCCTTCTTACCGTCCGAAATTGTAAAATGCAGCTTCACTTCGCCTGCTACGGGCAATGAAGTCGCCAATTGGCTGGTCTTCCCCGGAACGTCCTGCACAGAGAGCGCCGCGTCATCGACAAAGACTTTGAAGGTATCTTCACGCCCATACTCGTAAATCAGTATTTCACGCAAACGATCCGCCGTCGGAAAATTCAGTTGCGTATTGAGGCCTGAGAGAATGACTGTCGTGCCTGCCGGCTCGTTTGAAACAGTTTGCTCGGAAAATTTAAGGGGGACTGCCTCAAGGTCATTCTGGTTTTCGATAAGCTCTTTCTTGTTGATTTGCAGGATGCATTTTCGTCCGCGCGCGCAGGTCTCGACCTGCATGTGATCCGCGATAGTCAAGCCCGCAAATTTACCGATTCCCTTTCTTCCTTTGATCCGGCGCCCCCAACGCGGAGTTTTCTCTCCAGTTCTTGTTCGTTTATCGCTCGCGATATTTAGATATTCGGCGCGCATTTCATTAGAAGTCATACCCGAGCCATCATCGCGAACAGTGATAGGCTCGACGCTAAGTGCCTTAGGAAGCGATATCCAGACATGGCTGGCATCAGCATCCCACGCATTATCTACTAATTCTTTGATTGCAGCTTCACTTGAGCGATAGGTTTCGCCCAACAATCGGGTCAGTCTAGTATCAACAGAGAAATGCGCATTTTGGTCGGACATATTTCGCAACCTTAAATACGCTGGGTAATTAACACTCCGATTTACTTATCCCTATCCGAACAATTCACTTATGCACCGATTGTTCAAAGAACGAATCGCGGACTACCGTCGCTCAGCACTACCCCTCCACCTTCCCGATCATCTCCACCCGCGCCATATGCCGTCCGCCTTCGAACTCCGCGCGCAAAAACGCATCCACGATATCGAGCGCAAGGCCTTCGCCCACCACGCGCGCGCCGAGGGCGAGCATGTTGGCGTCGTTGTGCTGGCGGATCATGCGGGCGGAGTATGTGTCGGCGCAGACGCCGCAGCGGATGCCCTTCACCTTGTTCGCTGCCATCATGATGCCCTGGCCGGTGCCGCACAGGATGATGCCGAACCGGCAATCGCCGGAGGCAACGCGCCGCGCCGCCGCTTCGCCCTGCGCGGGATAAGGCGTGCTCTCAGGCGTCGTGGGTCCGATGTCCACCGCCTCCCACCCGCGCGCCGCGATATGCGCGCCGATGGCCTGCCGAAGTGCGATGGCGGTGTGATCGCTGGAAAGAACGATGCGGTTGTTGCTTGCCATGAAGAATTCGCCCCGTTGCCCGCATGCAATCTGGCCGCTTGGCCGAGTCGGATCAACACGCCCGCTTCGCCGCGCCGGGCCTGACTCCCGCCTTAAATGTTCTTATTTTGTTCTTCTCGATATCTTCGCTCGATCGCGCCGAAAACGCGGTCCGGCAAACGGGAGAATTGTGTCTCCCGCGAAGACAAAGAAAGGACCAAGGGAGAGAGGGAGGGCCTCCACGAAAAAATCGCAAAAACCGCAATTCAACTGTCAAGGAATTGCGGGCTTTCAGCGAGAAGCGACGAAATATGGAGAGGCGTGCAAAACCGGAATCGAAAAATCGACAAACAACCTGGCCGGCTCACTCCCATTCGATCGTCCCCGGCGGCTTGCTCGTGATGTCATACACCACGCGGTTCACGCCGCGCACTTCGTTGACGATGCGGGTGGAGACGCGGGCGAGGAACGAATGCTCGAAGGGATAGTAGTCCGCCGTCATGCCGTCGCTGGAGGTGACGGCGCGCAGGGCGAGCACATAATCATAGGTGCGGCCGTCGCCCATCACGCCCACGGTGCGCACGGGCAGCAATACCGCGAAGGCCTGCCAGATCTTGTCATAGAGGCCCGCGCGGCGGATCTCGTCGAGATAGACGGTGTCGGCCATGCGCAAGATCGCCAGCTTCTCGCGCGTGATCTCGCCGGGGATGCGGATGGCAAGACCGGGGCCGGGGAAGGGATGACGGCCGACAAAGCTTTCGGGGAGGCCGAGTTCGCGGCCCAGAGCGCGCACCTCATCCTTGAAGAGTTCACGCAACGGTTCGACAAGCTTCATCTTCATCCGCTCGGGCAACCCGCCGACATTGTGATGCGACTTGATCGTGACCGAGGGACCGCCGGTGGCGGAGACGCTTTCGATCACATCTGGATAAAGCGTGCCCTGTGCCAGAAATTCCGCGCCCCCGATCTTGTGCGCTTCTCCGTCGAACACATCTATGAACGTCGCGCCAATGATCTTGCGCTTTTTCTCTGGGTCGCTCACGCCTTCGAGACGGCCAAGGAACAGATCGGCAGCTTCTGCGTGGATCAGGGGAATGTTGTAGTGGCCCTTGAACAGGGAAACCACTTCATCGGCCTCGCCTGAACGCATCAATCCGGTGTCGACGAAAATGCAGGTGAGCTGATCACCGATGGCTTCATGGATGAGCACCGCGGCGACGGAAGAATCCACCCCGCCAGACAGGCCGCAAATCACTTTGCCCTTGCCTACTTGCGCACGGATGCGCTCGATCTCGCGGGCCCGGAAGGCATGCATGTTCCATTCGGGCTTGATGCCCGCGATGGTGGTAACGAAGTTCTTCAGGATCGTGGCGCCGCGGGGGGTGTGCACCACTTCAGGGTGGAATTGCACGCCGTAGAAACGTTTCGCCTCGTTGGCGATGGCCGCGTAGGGCGAGCTTTCGGATGTTGCGATGACTTCGAACCCGGGCGGGATGGCGGTGATCTTGTCGCCATGGCTCATCCACACCGGCTCATTGCCGCTTGAGTCGCCAAGACCCGCGAGCAATGGGGACTGCTTGCGGATGTGAATGTCGGCGCGGCCGAATTCGCGGTTGTGGCCGGCTTCGACCTTGCCCCCCAATTGGGCGCTCATCGTCATCTCGCCGTAGCAGATGCCCAGAACGGGTACGCCCATTTCGAACACTTGTTGGGGTGCGCGCGGCGTATCCGATTCGGTGACCGAGGCCGGGCCGCCCGAGAGAATGACGGCGCGCGGGAGCGGCGCCTTCAGGGCCTCTTCGGCTTTGTTATAGGGGACGATTTCGCAATAAACCCCGGCTTCGCGCACGCGGCGCGCGATGAGCTGGGTAACTTGCGAACCGAAATCGATGACAAGAACGGGTGCCGCCATGGGCGGATTTAGACAGCCTATTGATGGTTGTCCAGCGCGGCGGATTTGCCACCCCGTTCGGCGCGGCTGACCTGGGCCATGCCCTTTTTTGCGGCAGGATCGGCAGGGTCGAGATCGAGCGCCTCGTCATAATATTGCATGGCGAGGTCGGTCTGGTGGGCGCGGGCGTAGAAATCGCCAAGTGCTGCGTAGGTCGCGGCGCGCGAGGGATCGGCCACCAGCGCAGACTGGATGTAGAGGATCGCATCGGGGGTGTTGCCAGCGGCTTCGGCCGCGCGGCTCTGCTTGATCAGCGTGTCGATATTGCTGTCTGCAGCGAGCGCCGGCGCGGAGAGGAACAGGAGGACAGGTACTGCGGCGAGGAAGCGTTTCATGGACATCACCCGGTTATTTTTCTGGAATGGCATCATCCGCGATCTGGATGGTCAGGTTCCTTCGAGCACCAAAATGGCCGTAAAAAACCCATCTGTTCCCGTAACATACGGCGAGGCGTGGAAGAAGTCATCGGGGGTAGGAAGGTCTATTTCGCCACCGTTTTCGCGCCAAAGGGCAGCTGCATTCGCAAGGCGGAATTGGGGATGGGTGGCAAGGAAAGCCGCGAGCCGGTCTTCGTTCTCGCGCGGCAGGATGGAACAGGTTGCGTAGACGAGCCTACCGCCGGGCGCCACGCAGGTTGCGGCCTGATTGAGCAGGTGGTCCTGCAGGGAGGCGAGTTCAGCGAGGCGATTCTCGGTAAGGCGGGTTTTCAACTCGGGCTGGCGCCGCCAGACGCCGGAACCGCTGCAGGGCGCATCGACGAAGACCAGATCGAACGGGCCCTGGGGCGGTTCGCCGCGCAGGACATGGGTCCGGATGATCGAGACGCCTGCGCGCGCGGCGCGCGGTTCGAGCGCGAAGAGCCGCTTTCCGTCGATATCGCAGGCAACGATCTCTCCGCGATTTTCCATGGCGGCGGCCAGAGCCAGCGACTTGCCGCCCGCCCCCGCCGCGAGATCGAGCACATGCTCGCCCGGCCTGGCCTGCGCCAGAAGCGAGGCTATCTGGGCCGCCTCGTCCTGAAATTCGAACGCCCCGGCTTCGAACAGTGCGTGACGGCTTAGAGACGAGAGACCCTCGCCGGATGGAATGCGGATGCCAAGCGGCGAATACACCGTAGGCTCAGCCGCGTAACCCTCGGATTGCAATTGCCGGAGTACATCGGCGCGGCTTGCTTTCAACGAGTTGACGCGCAGGTCCACCGGCGCACGGGACGCGAGCGCCTTGGTTTCGGCCAAAAGGTTTTTGCCGAACGCGCGTTCGAGTTCGGGCTGCAGGAAGGCAGGAAACTCGCCCTGTACCCAAAGCGGTGCGGAATCTGGCGGCGGATTGGCGATATGGCGGCGCTCATCCTCGGTCAGGGCTGCGGGCCCATAGCGCGAACCATCGAACAGGGTTTCGAGATCTTCTTGCGATTTCCCCTCGGCCAGGAGCGAGGCGATGACAATGGCGCGCGGAGATTGATCTTGCATGCGCCAGGACAGGGAATTGCGCAGGCGCAGCAGGGCGAAGATACGTTCTGCGATGGCCGCACGATCCTTCGATCCGGCAAAGCGATTGCCGCGGGCCCAATCGCGCAGCAGGCGGTCGGCCGGTTGGTTGGTAGATTGCAGGCGGTCGAGGATTTCGATGGCGGCCTGAAGGCGGGCGGAGGGTGTCATAGCGGCGTTATTCAGCAAGCCGAGCCATTCGTAAAACAAAATTTACTGCGGCCCGCCCCGGAAAGCCGCCCGGAAGGCCGAATTCCGCGCGGCTTGAGCAAAATCGGAGGCACTATGTTTATGGAACATTAAAGGAAAACTGGTGAGATTGTATGCTGACAAAAGGCTATAGCCATGCCTTCACGCACGTCGAACACCTTTTACGCAAGCGCCGGACTTGCGATAGCAGCGGCTTGCGCATTCCTCGGTCTCGCCTATTTCGCGATTGCGCCGACACAGAACACGATGGTGCCCACCATCCTTGCAGGCGCAGGCCTCGTCGCCAGTGCCGTGCTGGCGAACCTTCTGTTCAACATGCATGCGCAATGGCGCGAGATGACGGACACGCTGGCCAAAACCCAGGCGCGGCTGGCAATCGAGGTAAATGTCGGGCGCGCCAAATCAAGCTTCCTCGGCAAGATCAGCCATGAGCTGCGCACGCCGCTGAATGCCATCATCGGCTATGCCGATGTGCTGACGCAGCACATGTTCGGCCCCATCGGATCGCCCCGCTACGACGACTATGCGATGAACATCCGTCAGGGCGGCGAAACGCTGCTCAACATCGTCAACGACCTGTTCGAGATCGCGCGGGCCAACGCGCGTGACGGCGAATTCTCCTGCGAGCCCATCGATGCGGGCGTGGTGGCTGGCAAGGTGGTGGCCGAATTAAATCCGAAAGCGGCCGACAAGGGGCTGCATCTGAAGATCGACGTGTTGCCGCGGCCGATCTGGGCCTTTGGGCAGCGCGAGGCGCTCAGGCAGGTTTTGCTGCGCGTCATCGGCAACGCGATCAAATTCACCGATCATGGCGGCACTGTTGTGATCAATGTCGTGCCCTCGCCGGGCAGCGTGCACATCATGATCACCGACAACGGCATCGGCATTCCGCAGGAACATCTGGCGCAGCTGGGCACACCCTTCGCGCAAGTCGAAGACCACGCCTCGCGCACCCATGCGGGGCTTGGTCTCGGATTGGCGATCGCGCGCGGACTGGTTGAGCGCATGGAAGGCAATCTGAAACTCGAGAGCATCGCGGGCCGTGGCACGCGTGTCACCATTCACCTGCGCGATGCGGAATCGGATGCAGCGCCCAAAGACAACAACGATGCCGGTCCCAAGCCCAAAGAGAAAGATCATTTCCGGGCGTCTGGCGGGCAAAACCCCTTTGAAGCCGCTGCCTAAGCCGGGCATCCCGTGACCATCGCCTCGGATAGCGTGCGCGGAACCAGCCTCGCACAGGCAGAGGCGGACGTTTCATCCGCACGCTGGGTCGTGGCAACGCTCACCGCCCTGGCGGCATTCGCGATCACCGCATTCGCGCCCGGCGTGCTCAACGATGGCGACACCTACTGGCACATCACGGCCGGACAATGGATGCTGCAGCATCACGCCATACTCACAGCCGATCCCTTTTCCTACACCGCAGCCGGCACGCCCTGGCACGCGCAGGAATGGCTCTCCGAAGTGCTGATGGCGCTTGTTTATGGTGTGGGTGGATGGAGCGCGGTGTTGCTGCTTTCGGCAACGGCGGCCGCTTCAGCGGCAGGAGTGTTTGCGTTTCACCTGGCCCGTCGGCTGGCCTCGACCGCGCTGTTGCTGGCGATCGTTGTCAGCCTTGCCTGCATGGCTCCGAGCTTGCTGGCGCGACCGCACCTTCTTGCTTTGCCGATGCTGGCGCTTTGGACAGCGGGATTGGTCGCCGCGCGCAGCGAAGGCCGCGCGCCGTCGTGGTGGCTGCTGCCAGTGATGACGGTGTGGGCCAATCTGCATGGCGGTTTCATGCTGGGGCTGGCACTTGCCGGTGCGTTGGGCCTGGAAGCAGCAATAGAATCCAAAGACCGGCGCATAGAACAATTGCGTGGCTGGATTCTGTTTGGCCTGGCAGCCACGCTTGCAGCCACAATCACCCCACATGGCGTAGACGGCCTTATCTTTCCATTCCGGCTGATGGGAATGGGCGGGCTCGCCTATATCGGAGAATGGCAGAGCACCAGCTTTGCGACATTGCAGCCGCTGGAGATTGCAATTCTGCTGGCACTGTTTGTGTTCGCCACGCGCGGGGCGAAACTTCCCCCCGTAAGATTTGCGATAGCACTGCTGTTCCTGCATCTGGCTTTGCAGCATGCGCGGCACCAGATTGTGTTCGCCATCGTGGTGCCGCTTCTTCTGGCGGATAGTCTTGGCGAGGCGTTTCGCGGCGTCGGCGCGATGCGGTTGCCGGATACGATTCGGAAACAGACGATCGCGACGATCGCACTCGTTTCAATCCTGATGCTGGGCAGTTTGCGGATGACCGTTCAGACCACCCGTGTGGACAGCGCGGTATCGCCCATCACTGCGCTAGCGCATGTTCCACCCGATCTGGCGCGGCAGCCGGTGCTCAATGCCTATGCTTTCGGCGGATATCTGATCTTTAACGGCGTGAGGCCGTTCATCGACAGCCGTGCTGATCTTTATGGCGACAAATTTCTCGACACCTATGCGGCAATTATACGGCCGGACAAATCCGTTCTGGATGCCACGCTAAAGAAATATGGTATCCGCTGGACAATATTGGAACCCGAATCGCCGGCAAACGCCTTGCTGGACGCAATGCCTTCGTGGCGGCGCGTCTATGCCGACCGTTTCGCGGTCGTGCATGAAGCCTATTGACCGCCGGGATAATTCGGGGATTCGCGCGTTACCACCACGTCGTGGACATGGCTTTCGCGAAGCCCTGCGCCGGTGATGCGCACGAATTGGGCGCGCTTGTGAAAATCCTCGATGGTCTTGCAGCCGGTGTAGCCCATCGCGGCGCGCAAACCGCCGATCACCTGATGCACCACATTGGAGACCGGGCCTTTGTACGGCACCTGGCCTTCGACGCCTTCGGGAACGAGCTTTAGCGTGTCGTTCACTTCCGCCTGGAAATAGCGGTCGGCCGAGCCACGCGCCATCGCGCCGACAGAGCCCATGCCGCGATAGCCTTTGTAGGAACGGCCCTGATAGAGGAAAACATCACCCGGCGCTTCTTCGGTGCCCGCAAGCAATGAGCCGACCATTGCAACGTGTGCGCCCGCGGCAATTGCCTTGGCGAGGTCCCCGGAATATTTGATGCCGCCATCGGCAACCACCGGCACGCCCTGCTTGGCAGCCGCGGAGACCGCATCCATCACAGCGGTCAATTGCGGCACGCCGACACCGGCCACGATACGCGTGGTGCAGATCGAACCGGGGCCGATGCCGACCTTCACCGCATCCGCACCCGCATCGATCAACGCTTTCGCGCCATCGGCGGTGGCGATGTTGCCGGCCAAAATCTGCGTGTAGTTGGATTCTTTCTTGATGCGGGTGATCGCATCGAGCACGCCGCGGGAATGGCCATGGGCGGTGTCGACCACCACCACGTCGCATTCGGCCTCGATCAGGGCGAGCGCCCGGCGGAAACCATCCTCCCCCACGCCGGTGGCGGCGGCGACGCGCAAGCGGCCGCGCTCATCCTTGGCAGAGTTGGGATATTTCTGCGCCTTCTCGATATCCTTCACCGTGATAAGGCCGACGCAGCGATACGCATCGTCCACCACCAGTATCTTTTCGATGCGGTGCTGATGGAGCAGGCGCTTGGCCTCCTCCGGCTTCACGCCTTCGCGCACGGTGACGAGCCCATCCTTCGTCATCAATTCGTGGACGGGCTGACGCGTGTCGTTGGCGAAGCGCACGTCGCGATTGGTCAGGATGCCGACGAGCTTGCCCGCACCTTTGCCGTTGGCGCCTTCGACCACGGGAATGCCGGAAATCGAATAGCGCTGCATCAGGGCAAGCGCATCGGCCAACGTGGCATCCGGCGCGATGGTCACCGGGTTGACCACCATGCCGCTTTCGAACTTCTTCACCCGGCGGACCTGCTCGGCCTGCTCCTCGATGCTGAGGTTCTTGTGGACCACGCCGATGCCGCCCGCCTGGGCCATGGCGATGGCAAGACCGGCCTCGGTGACCGTATCCATGGCGGCGGAGATGAGGGGGATGCCGAGTTCGACCGTCTTGGTGAGGCGGGTCCGCGTATCTACTTGACCCGGCAGGACTTCCGAGGCCGCCGGTACCAGCAGCACATCGTCAAAAGTGAGCGCTTCGCGGATGCTCAAGTAGTCAGTCCCTCACAGGGCGTCTCTGAGCCGGGAGGCTTTAACAGCGGTGTTCCGATTCCGCAAGCGGGGACGTAACCGGGCAAATACGCGCTTTGAATCATATAAGCGGCAACAATCCTCATCCCGGGCGATCAAATTAACCCGTCGAATGGTTTGTGCCTCGCTATTTGGCCCGCTCGATAGCCTCAACAATGAGCCGTTCGGCAGCTTCCGTGCCGATCCATTCACCCACATCCGTCCATTTGTCTTTTTCGAGGTCTTTGTAATGGCGGAAGAAATGCGCGATCTGGTCGCGCAGGATCACCGGGAGGTCGGTGTAGGAGCGCACGTTCTCGTAGAACGGATGTAACGCATCGACGGGCACCGCCAAAATCTTCTCATCGGGACCGGCTTGATCCTTCATCACCAGCGCGCCCACCGGGCGGCAGCGGATCACGGCACCGGGCACCACGGGCACCGGCGCGATCACCCGCACGTCGGCCGGGTCGCCATCCTCAGAGAGGGTTTGCGGGATGAAGCCGTAATTGCCGGGATAATACATCGCGGTGTGCAGGAAACGGTCGACGAACAATGTGCCGGACGCCTTGTCGATCTCGTATTTGACCGGCACGCCCCGACAGGGATTTCGATCAGGACGTTGATGTCCTTCGGCGGATTGCGCCCCGCCGCGATTTTGGAAAGGTCCACGCTATTACTCCAGGATCACGCGTTTATGCGCCGCCTTTAAATCCCTGCGCGACGAGATACAACTCCACCGATTCCGCACGCGATGCGGGTGGTTTGACGTGTTTGACGTCGCTGAAGAGTTTCTTGATGCGGGCGAGCAGATCGCCCGTGGCGCCGCCCTGGAACGCCTTGCCGATAAAGATACCCCCCGGCTTCAAGACATCCTCGGCAAGATCAAGACCGGCTTCGAGCAGAGCTGTTGTGCGGATGTGATCGGTTGCGCGGTGGCCTGTGGTGGAAGCGGCCATATCCGACAGCACCACATCGGCGGGGCCGCCGAGCGCTTCCTTCAACTGGGCGGGAATTCCCGGATCGGTGAGATCGGCGTGGAATATCTGTACGCCGGGCAGTGGCTCCATCTCCAATATATCGATGGCGATGATGCGGCCGGTTGGGCCCACGATGTCGGCTGCCACCTGAGACCAGCCGCCGGGCGCCGCTCCCAGATCGATGATGCGCGCGCCCTTCTTCAGGAAATGGAAGCGGGTGTCGAGTTCGACCAGCTTGAAAGCGGCACGGCTGCGATAACCCTTCTTCTTGGCTGCGTGCACATAAGGATCGTTGAGCTGGCGTTCGAGCCAGCGGCGCGAAGAAACCGTGCGGCCCTGGCCGCTTCTTACCCGCACGCGCTCCGTGCCGCGGCCGGAACTGTTTCGATCCGTCATGTGCGGGCGTCCATCATTTCGCGCAGCATACCTTCGCGCAGCCCCCTGTCGGCGACGCGCAATTCCGCACAGGGCCAATGGGCGTGGATGGCGCTGAAGATCGCGCAGCCCGGCACGATCAGTTCAGCACGTTCGGGGCCGACGCAGCCGAGCTTCTCGCGCTCGGCGTGATTGGCCGTGGCGATGTCTTCGGCCACCTTCAGGATCGAGGCGCTGTCGTGCCAGCTCGCATCGACCTTGGCGCGGTTGTAGCGCGGCAGGCCAAGCGCGATGCCCGCAAGCGTCGTCACCGTACCGGACGTGCCGAGCAGGTGATGTTTGGCGAGATCGAAGGGCGCGACCTTGTCCATTTCGGCGCGGACGGTGGCAAAGCGAGCGAGCATCTCGGTTCTGATCGTATCATAGCGCGCACGCGTCATCGGGCCGGGCTGGTGCTCGGCGATAGTGATGACGCCATCGGGCACCGAGACCGCTTTGCGCACAATCATCTGGCCGTTGTCGCGGTGCATCCAGATCGCCTCGGTCGAGCCGCCGCCGATATCGAAGATCAATGCGCCATCATAACGCCGCCCGATCAGGGGCGCACAGCCGGTCGCCGCCAGACGGGCCTCTTCGTCGGAGGTGAGAATCGTCAATTCGATGCCGGCTTCGGCCCTGGCGCGGTCGAGCAGGATTTGGGCGTTGGCGGCCCGGCGGCACGCCTCGGTCGCGATGGCGCGGATGTGGGTGGCATGATTCGCGCGGATGCGGGCGGTACAGACCCTGAGCGCGGCCAGGGTGCGCTCGATAGCCGGCTCGGACAGGGCGCCCGTCTGGGCCACCCCCTCCCCAAGCCGGACCATGCGGGAAAAGGAGTCGATCACGCGGAACTTTCCACCCTGCTCGGGGCGGGCGATCAGGAGGCGGCAATTGTTGGTGCCCAGGTCCAGGACCGCGAATACGGCCGGACGCCGGGCACGACCACCCCGCCCGCCTCTCCGTCGCCTTTTCCGACCTTCCATCATGCAACACCCCCTCGATGCGAGGGGACGTTAGCGGCTTTGGGCGCTTGCGCGAAATGGCACGCTTTTGCGGAAAAATGACTGCGGCGTTCACCTTGACGCACAGGTGGCATGCGCAATGCGCAAGAAGCTTTCCTTGACGCATTTGCACCTGCAAAATAATAAACATCAACGTCAGCGAAAGACGTTGGCACGGTCATCAATGTGACCACCCGAACTCAACGAATTGCAGGTGAAGCATGCGGCGCGTAAGCCGAACCGTTCTTGTCGCCGCCGTGCTTGCCGCATCCTTGTCGGCCTGCAATCGCAATGGTGGCGGTCCGGCCCAGCAGGTGCCCGAAGTCGGCGTGGTGACAATCCAACCACAAAAGGCCGAACTCGAGGTCGAATTGCCGGGGCGCACGTCACCTTACGCGGTTTCGCAAGTGCGCCCGCAGGTGAATGGAATTTTGCAAGCCCGCCTGTTCAAGGAAGGCGGCAAGGTGACGGCGGGGCAACCGCTCTACCAGATCGATCCCAAGCCCTATCAGGCGGAATATGACAACGCCGCGGCCACACTCGCAGCGGCGAAGGCAAAGGCCGATCGCTACGCGGCCCTCGTCAAGCAGAACGCCGTTGCACCGCAGGATTATGACGATGCGCGCGCCGCTTATAAACAGGCAGCCGCCAATACCGAAACCGCGCGCATCAATCTCGGCTATACACGCGTCACCGCGCCGATATCGGGCGTCATCGGGCGCTCGCTGGTGACGCAAGGTGCGCTCGTGACTGCGAACCAGGCAGATCCCCTCACCACCATCCAGACGCTCGACCCGATCTATGTCGACATCAACCAGTCAAGCGACGAACTCGTATCGCTCAAGCGTGCACTGGGCAGTGGACAGGTAAGCCGCGACGCACCGCAAACCGCGCGCGCAACGCTGACGTTCGGCGACGGCACCGATTACAATCACGACGGCACATTCGAATTCAGCGAAGTGACCGTGGACCAGACGACCGGCGCGGTGACGCTGAGAGCACGCTTTCCCAATCCCGATGGATTGTTGCTGCCGGGAATGTATGTCCGCGCCAAGATCATCGAAGGCATCGACAACAATGCGCTGCTGGCGCCGCAACGCGGCGTGAGCCGCGACGAGCGCGGCCAGCCGACCGCCTTGATCGTGGATGAAAAGGGCATCGTGCGCCTGCGCGTTCTGAAGGTCTCGCGCACCGTTGGGAGCAACTGGCTTGTGACCGACGGATTGAAGGCGGGCGACAGGCTGATCGTCGAAGGCATGCAGAACGCGCGGCCTGACGCGCCGGCGCATGCGGTGCCCGCGGGATCGAAGCCCGCACCCTCCCCTCAAGGGCATTAGGCACGCGATGTCACGCTTCTTCATCGAGCGTCCGGTTTTCGCCTGGGTGATCGCCATCGTCATCATGATGGCGGGTGTCCTGTCGATCCTGACGCTGCCGATCGCGCAATACCCCTCCATCGCGCCGCCCGCTGTGAACGTGAATGCGTTCTATCCGGGCGCGTCTGCGTTGACCTTGCAGAATTCGGTAACGCAGGTCATCGAGCAGCAACTCACGGGCATCGACAATCTTCTTTACTTTTCTTCGTCGTCCAGTTCTTCGGGGCAGGTGACGATCACCGCCACGTTCGCCGCGGGCACCGACCCTGACATCGCCCAGGTGCAGGTGCAGAACAAGGTGACACAGGCCACTACCCGGCTTCCGCAGGAAGTGCAGCAGCAGGGCATCACGGTTGCCAAATCGCAGACGAGCTTTCTTCTGATCGTGGCGCTGTATGACGACAGCGGACGCTACAACAACGTCGATATCTCCGATTACCTCGCAAGCAAATTGCAGGATCCGCTTTCGCGCGTGCCGGGCGTGGGCAACGCGCAGGTGTTCGGATCGCAATATGCGATGCGGATATGGCTCGATCCTTACAAACTGCAAACCTACAACCTGACACCGGCCGATGTGCGCGCTGCCGTGCAGGCACAGAACACGCAAGTCTCCGCGGGCGAGATCGGCGGGTTGCCGTCCGTCAAGGGGCAGGAGATCAACGCCACCGTCACCGCGCAATCGCGGCTGACGACACCGGAGCAATTCCGCGAGATCATCCTGCGCAGCGCGCAGAGCGGCGGGGTGGTGAAGCTGGGCGACGTCGCGCGCGTCGAGATCGGGGCGGACAGCTATTCCACCTTGAGCCGGATGAACGGTAAACCTGCCTCGGGCATCGCGATCCAGCTGGCGCCGGGCGCCAATGCGTTGACGACCGCCAATGCCGTGAAGATCAAGGCGCAGGACCTGGCGAAATCGTTTCCGCCTGGCGTGAAGCTGGGCTTTCCCGTCGACAATACAAGCTTTATCCGCCTTTCGATCCATGAGGTCGTGAAGACCCTGGTGGAAGCCATCCTGCTCGTGATTCTGGTGATGTTCGTGTTCCTCCAGAATTGGCGCACGACACTGATCCCCGGCATCGCGGTGCCGGTGGTGCTTCTGGGCACGTTCGGCGTGCTGGCAGCGGCGGGCTATTCGATCAACACGCTGACCCTTTTTGCGCTGGTGCTTTCCATCGGGCTTCTGGTCGACGACGCCATCGTGGTGGTGGAAAACGTCGAGCGCATCATGCGCGAGGAAGGGCTAGGGCCAAAGGAAGCTACGCGCAAATCGATGGAAGAAATCACCGGCGCCTTGGTCGGCATCGCACTGGTGCTTTCGGCGGTATTTTTGCCGATGGCATTCTTCGGTGGATCGACGGGGGTGATCTACCGGCAGTTTTCCATCACCATTGTTTCGGCGATGGTGCTTTCGATCTTCGTGGCGCTGGTGCTGACGCCGGCCCTGTGCGCGACCATTCTGAAACCCATCCCGAAAGATGGCGGCCATGCGCATGGACGCTTCTTCAACTGGTTCAATCGGACCTTCGAAGCGACGCGTGAAAGATATCATGCGACGGTTGAGAAGCTGTTCGACAGAATCCGCCCGGCGATGATCATCTATGGCCTGATCGTGTTGGCCATGATTGTGTTGTTCATACGGTTGCCGACCGGCTTCCTTCCGGAAGAAGACCAGGGCGCGATCCTTGCGCAATTCACCCTGCCCGCAGGCGCGGTGCAATCGCGCTCGCTGGAAGTGGCAAAGCAGATCGAACATCACTGGCTGGTCGACGAGAAAGACAATGTCGACGTCGCTTTCATCGTGGTTGGCTTCAGCTTCGCAGGACCGGGGCAGAATTCCGGCATTTCCTTCGTTCACCTGAAGAACTGGGCCGACAGACCCGACAGCGCCCAGACGATAGCGCGCCGGGCCATGGGCGCGTTTTCGAAGATTCGCGATGCACAGGTGTTCGCGCTGGTACCGCCAGCAGTGCAGGAACTGGGCATCGCATCGGGCTTTGACCTTCAACTCGAAGACCGCGGCAATCTTGGGCATGACGGGTTGATGAAGGCGCGCAACCAGCTTCTAGGTCTTGCGGCGCGCGATCCGCTTTTGATGGGTGTCCGCCCCAACGGGCTCGACGACACGCCGCAACTGCATGTCGACATAGATCAGCAGAAGGCCAATGCACTGGGCATTTCGACTGCCGATATCAACGCGACCCTGAGTGCGGCCTGGGGCGGCAACTATATCAACGACTTTATCGACCGCGGGCGCGTTAAGCGCGTCTATATGGAGGGTGACGCTGCGTTCCGCACGTCGCCGGAAGATCTCGATCGTTGGTATGTGCGCTCCTCCTCCGGCTCCATGGCGCCGTTCTCTTCCTTCTCGTCATCGAGCTGGCAATTGGGGCCAGCGAAGCTCGAACGTTTCAACGGCCTTCCATCGCTCGAAATCCAAGGCCAGCCTGCGCCTGGAAAAAGCTCGGGCGCTGCGATGGACGAGATCGTCAAGCTGATCGGGCAATTGCCCAAGGATGTCGGCTATGAGTGGACGGGCCTTTCTTTTCAGGAACGGCTTTCGGGCGCGCAGGCGCCCGCACTTTACGCGATCTCGCTTTTGGTGGTGTTCCTGTGCCTGGCCGCACTTTATGAAAGCTGGTCGATACCGGTTGCTGTGATGCTGGTGGTGCCGCTGGGCATCATCGGCGCCATTCTCGCAGCCACGCTGCGTGGGCTCTACAACGACATCTATTTCCAGGTGGGCTTGCTTGCCACGATGGGACTATCGGCCAAGAACGCGATCCTGATCGTGGAATTCGCCGAGGCTGCCGAGCGCCGGGGCGTGGCGCCACGCGAGGCAGCCCTTACCGCCTCGCGGCTGAGACTGCGGCCGATCCTGATGACCTCACTCGCGTTTATTGCGGGCGTGATGCCGCTGGCGATCGCGACAGGAGCAGGCGCGGCCAGCCAGAACGACATCGGCACCGGTGTGATCGGCGGCATGCTGACGGGCGTGCTTCTGGCGATCTTCTTTGTGCCGATCTTCTTCGTAGTGGTGCGAACAACGTTCCCCTCCAAGCCGAGCCACGCCGAATGAGGTTGCCGCGAAGGGGCGAAGTTGCTAGTTAGCCCGCCTGCCGCAGCCGCCGCTTGGCTAGGGGGCTCGGTTTTGGTATTAATGCCCTGATCTCAAACGAGATTTTGGGGGATCGTCTAACGGTAGGACCGCGGACTCTGACTCCGCTAGTCTAGGTTCGAATCCTAGTCCCCCAGCCACATTGAATCAGAGACTTACCCGCCTTGCGGGGTCGTGTGTTGTCCCTAAGCAGTGAATCTGCGGTCCAATTATCCCGAAATACCGGGCGCGTGTTTCTTCCAACAACGTAGCGAAAACAACGGTGGCGTTGGTTTGGAAATGACACCAAGAGCTTTTCTCAGCCGGTTGGCCGACGACAGTATTTCTTTCCCCAATTCCTTTTTCGTGAATTCGCATTTCAAGCCGTCGGGAAATTCCGGAGTACAGACGCATGATTGATATTCCCGACGACATTTTCACCGAGCCGGCAGATGTCGATCCGAATACGTTGGCCAATTTGGGCCCTTTGCGTCACCTCGCGGGCACCTGGGAAGGCCGCAAGGGGGTGGATCTAAACCCCAAGGCGGATGGTCCTCAGCGGAAAGAATTCACCGAACGGATAGACCTCCAACCTATCGACTATCAACTGAATGGCCCGCAGCTTTTTTATGGCTTGCGCTATCACACGCATATCCTGGCCCCCGGCGAGGACGCGACTTTCCACGATCAGGTCGGTTACTGGCTATGGGAACCGGCCACCGGTCTGGTGTTGCAGACGCTGGCTATTCCGCGAGGCCAGATCGCCATCGCGGCGGGCCATGCCACACCCGCTGCCACAAGCCTGGTGCTGACCGCCAAGCGCGGTGAGACCGAGTATGGCATATGCTCTACCACCTTCCTGGAACAGGCCTTCCGCACCGATTCCTACCGCATCGAAGTCACCTTCAATGCCGATGGCAGCTGGAGTTATGTGTTGGATACCATGCTGGTGGTGCGCGGCCGTGCGCAACCCTTCCAGCATCGCGATGTGAACACCTTGGTGAAAGTGGCCGAGCCCCAGCCCAACCCGCTTATGCTGCTTGCCAAGGCTTAGTCGTCGCGTTGCTCGTCATCGGTCAGAGGCGTTCAAACCTTGCTCCATAGACCGGTCTTGATGTCGAACTTCACTTTGCCGGCGGCCCGCATTCGCATCAGCAGGTCTTGCAAAGGGTCGGTGCTCTTGCTGCTGGGATCGAGCAATTTCTGCAGGGAATAGACGGCGCGGGGTTTGTCCAGCGCGGCCAACACATCTTCTTCTTTTGTCATTATCGGTTCTCTTTCGTCTTTACCTAGCCTCGCCCGAACAATCGCGCGGAAGCAGGAACTCTGTTCTGCCTGTTGCGGAAATGCGTCGCCCGGCGATTTGAACGCGCCCGTCAGGCGTGCAGCCTCACGGGCAACCGGTCATAACCCTTCACGAAGCTCGATGGCACGCGGCTCGGTTCGCCGGTGAGTTCGATGTTCGAGAAGCGCTTCATGATCTCTTCCCAAATGATCTTGAGCTGGAGTTCGGCAAGCCTGTTGCCCACGCAGCGGTGGATGCCGAAGCCGAAGGAGAGGTGCTGGCGGGCGCGCGCACGGTCGATGATGTAGGCGTTGGGGTTTTCGATCACCTCGTCATCGCGGTTGCCTGAGACATACCACATGATGACTTTCTCACCCTTCTTGATCGTTTGCCCGCGGAATTCGATATCGCGCTTGGCGTTGCGGCGCATATGGGCAAGCGGGGTTTGCCAGCGAATGGTTTCCGATACCATGTTGGGGATCAGATCGAGGTTTTCGCGCAGCTTTGTGTATTGATCCTGGTTCTCGTTGAGCGCGAGCACGCTGCCAGAGATTGAATTGCGCGTGGTATCGTTGCCGCCGACGATAAGCAAAATCAGGTTCCCGAGAAATTCCATACGATCCATGTTCCGCGTGCTTTCGCCGTGGGCGAGCATGGAGATCAGGTCGTTCTTGGGCGCCGCGTTGACGCGTTCGTTCCAGAGATTCATGAAATAGTTCGCGCATTCGTAGAGCTGCTCGCGGCGGTGCTCATCGGACACGAAAAGCGGCGATTGCTTGCCCGCGGTCGCGATGTCGGACCAATAGGTCAGCTTGCGCCGGTCTTCCCACGGGAAATCGAACAGGGTGGCAAGCGTCATCGTCGTCAGTTCGATGGAGACCTTGTCGACCCAATCGAAATCTTCGCCGATGGGGAGCGAATCCAGGATTTCGCCCGCGCGTTCGCGGATGATGGGGGCGAGATATTCGAGGTTGCCGGGAGATACGACGGGGCTCACCACCTTGCGCTGCGCATCGTGCTTGGGCGGGTCCATCGCAATGAACATCGGAAGCGTGAAGTCTTCCTTCGGGTCGGCGATGGTGATGCTGGGTTCGGAGGAGAAATCGATGTGGTTGGTATCGACCGCCATAATGTCGTTGTATTTGGTCACCGACCAATAGGGGCCGAATTCATGCTCGGCCTGGTAATGGACCGGAGCTTCCTTCCGCAGGCGCTCGAAATAGGGCCACATCGTGTCGGTGCGGAACAGCTCGGGATCCGCCACGTTGATCTCGGCGAGCGGCATGGAATAGGCGCGTTCACGCGCGTCGTGATGGAGGTCCTTGGTCTGGATGTTCATCGCGGTCTCCTGCCCTGATGGCGTTGGTGACAGGATGTCATAAGCCGGGCCCCGCCGCAAAGATACGGTCCGAAAATGGCCAGACGGGTCGTTCCGGCTGTTATATTCACAGGGCCATGATCTTGGATCGCGAAGCCAGTTATCGTGCCGTGAAGAGCCGCGACAGCCGGTTCGATGGGCGATTGTTCGTTGGGGTGCACACGACCGGCATCTATTGCCGGCCCATATGCCCGGCACGGACGCCGAAATTCGAGAATGTCACCTTCTTCACCAATGCGGCCGCGGCGCAGGAAGCCGGATTTCGGCCATGCCTCAGGTGCAGGCCGGAATGTTCGCCGGAAATCGGGGCGTGGCGCGGTACATCCAACACCGTGTCGCGCGCGCTCGCGCTGATCGGAGACGGGTTTCTGGATGGCGAGGCGGATGTCGAGCAACTGGCGGCGCGGCTGGGCGTGGGCGAGCGGCAGTTGCGGCGACTGTTCCAGAAACATCTCGGCGCATCACCCATTTCCGTCGCGCAGACGCGGCGCGTGCATCTGGCCAAGCAGCTGATCCACGACACGTCCATGAGCATGGTGGATGTGGCGCTGGCATCCGGCTTCGGCAGCGTGCGGCGGTTTAACGACACGTTCCTCACGCTATACAAGCGGCCCCCTTCGGAATTGCGGCGCAAGATGGCGCGCGATCCGGCGATCACGATCACGCTTTCCTATATCCCACCTTACGACTGGGCGGCGATGATGGAGTTTTTTGCCGCGCGCGCCATCGATGGCATTGAGGTTGTAGAGGCAGATCGTTACCGGCGGACCATTGCGATCGACGGCGTGCAGGGGACTATTTCGGTGAGCCCTGTCGCGGACAAGAATGCGCTCGCCGCCACGATTGCGTTTCCCAATGTGAAGACATTGCCGATCGTCGTTTCGCGGATCCGGCGCATGTTCGATGTGGGGGCCGATATTCGCGCCGTGACCGCGCATCTGATGAAGGACCGGCGGCTCGCCGATGCGATCAAGGCGCGGCCGGGATTGAGGGTGCCGGGCGCGTGGGATCCGTTCGAACTGGCGATGCGCGCGGTGCTGGGCCAACAAATAACGGTCGGTGCTGCGCGCAAGCTCGCGGGTAAGCTGGTGACACTGTGCGGCCCCGCGCTTGCGCCCGGCATGGCCGGATTGACCCATGTATTCCCCACGCCCGCGCAGGTGGCGAACACCGATCTCTCAAAGCTTGGAATGCCCGGCGCACGGCTGCGCACACTGTCCGCAGTCGCGAAGGCGGCGATGGAGCAACACGACCTTTTCAGCACGGCGCGCGATCTGGAAAGTGCGGTGGCCCGGCTTTGCGCGCTTCCGGGCATTGGAGAATGGACCGCGCAATACATCGCGCTAAGAGCGTTGCATGAACCGGACGCTTTTCCGGCTTCGGATGTGGGGTTGCTGCGCGCGATGGACGATCATCTCGGCAGGCGCGCCTCGGCACAAGAACTGTTGACGTTGGCCCAGGCGTGGCGGCCATGGCGTGCCTATGCCGCCCAACATCTATGGACGGACGATGCCGCCACCGCCCTGCGCAAAAAGGCGGCGTGACGGGCGCGTCTGTTAAGAACCGCGCGCCCGGCCACCGGCTCTATTTCGGTTCCACACCTATTGTGCGGAACGCGACCCAGAGTTCTTTCACCCCAGTCTTCGGCATTGTGCCACAGAGCATCTCGCCACGCTCAGCATGGCCTTTGGCCTCCGCGAGGCTGGCGGGCGCAACCGCATGGGTGTCGGTCGCGTTGAATTGGGTGACGAGATCGGTGCAATAGGCTTTCGCCGTTTGCTTGGCGGCGGGCGCGGCTGACGCCAATGTCGTCTGCGCAATCGCCGAGGTCGCGAATACGGCCGTGACGAGAAGCCCGAGAGCCAGTTTTGTGAGATGCATATTACGCTCCAGAATGATTTGTACGCGAGAAAGCCTAGACCTGCGTCAAGCAGCAATCCATGGCGCGCACCATCCGTTCCTGTACGGAGCATATGCTGACAGCGGTGTTATCAGCTTGTGTTTAAAGGCTTAAATGCAAGCGCATAGCTGAAACAGAACAGGCGTTATTGAAAGCCCTGTCAGCAGCACAGATGAAAAATATTTTCGTTTCTATGGTTTTTCGCGCATCAGCTGCGTGCGACGCGTGCCATTTGCTGGAAAGACTGGTGCGCGATGGGCTCGAGATCGGCGATCGCGGGCTTTAGCTGGGCGGCCGTTTCGGCCACGAAATCGAAGCTGGTGTCGCGGCGCTGGCGCAGGCCTTCCAGGCGCTTGGTGATTTCATCGCGCTCTTCGTGGCCTGCGGGCAGCGCGCGAAGCTGGGCCTCTGTCAGCGCGATTTCCTGCATGAAATCGAAGATGCCGTCGATCGGCATGGTGAGGCGCAGGATCAGCGTGTGGACGCGGGCGCGCAGATGGGCATCGCGCAGGAAGAACAGGCTCTCGCGATTGCGGTCGTAGATGTCGATTTCGCGACGCGCCGAGCGCAGCATGCGCAAGGTGATGGGCCCATAAGGATCGCCGATACCGCGTGTCTGGGTGGCGAATTCGAGCAGCACGTCGAGAGTGGAGAGCATCTCCCCGAAGAACAGGCCCGCATTGCGCTCGCGCTGGCGGCGTTCGATGTGGCGCTCGATCCAGGTGGCGAGCAAGCCGCCGCCGGTGGCCAGCACTGCGCCGATGATGATGGCCCAGATGGTGCTCAGATTCGACAGGAAGTCATAGCTTTCAGGCCGCATTCAGATCCCCGCCCACCAGGTATAGCCCTGATCTTCCCAATAGCCGCCATTGCCGCCGCGGATGTTCGCGAAGCTTTCGACCAGCTCGATGCCGTTCACATATTTCGCCATCTTGTAGCCGAGCTGGCGTTCGGCGCGAAGCCTGACGGGCGCGCCATTGGCCACGGGAAGCGGTTTGCCATTGAGATCGTAGGCCAGGATCGTCTGGGGGTGGAAGGTCTCCACGAGATCGAGGGTCTCGTAATAGAGCTGCACGGTGTTTTTGTCCGAACTCATATCGTCGGCGCAGTGGAAGAGAACGTAGCGGGCGTTTTCCTTTGGTTTGGCGCGGGCGAGAATGTTGCGCAAGGGCACGCCCGTCCACTCCCCTATGCAGGACCAGCCCTCGACGCAATCGTGCCGGGTGATCTGGGTGCGCGAGGGCATGGCGCGCAACTGCGCGAGCGAAAGCTCGAAGGGATGCTCGACAAGACCGCTCACCTTGATGCGCCAATCGCGAAAGCCGCTTTTCACATGGGCGTTGTAATCGTCGCTATCGGGATTGAGCGTGCCGTTGGGGCGAAAAACGGGGGCGATATCGGATTTGGCGTATTCGGGGGCGAGCGCATCGCGACCTGCGAACAGGCGCTGTACCTTATAGGCCAGATCGGAGCCGCGCTTGAGGAAATCCTGCCCGCCCGCGCTTTGCGAGATCTTATCGCAACCAGCAAGGATCGCGGCACTTGCACCGACCGTGAGACGGGTGAGGAATTTGCGGCGGTTTGCATCAGCCATTTTCTGCCTCCGGTTCGATTGCCGTGCGGCCGGTGATGATGGCGCGCAGATTGTTGAGCGGGCCGGAGAGAACGACCATCACGATATGGATGATGAAGAAGCCGACAAAGGCGAAGGCGCAGAGGAAATGGGTGGTGCGCGCGGTCTGGCGTCCGCCGAAGACAAACAGCAATTGCGGGATCGCGGCATCCATCGTGGGCGACATGGTGAGGCCGGTCAGCACGATGAGCGGCGCAACAATATAGATCACCGAGAAGTAGGCGAGCTTTTGCAGCACGTTGTAATGCAGCGCTTCCTTGCCTTTGGGGAAACGCAGGCGTAGGTGATCCAGAATGTCTTTGCCGAGATTGCGGATATCGGCGGTTTTCGGCAGCAGGTCGCGATTGAAATGGCGGCTGAGGAAGGCATAGGCCGCGAAGGCCAGCCCATTGAGAACGAATATCCACGCGAAGAAGAAGTGCCATTGCCGGCCGACGGCCAGCGATTGCCAGCTTGGCAATGTGGCCCAGGCGGGAAAGCCGCGCGGTGTCACCTGGCCGAAGATTTCGGATGCGCCCAACACGCCGGTCGTATCGAAATGCGCGCGCCCGATCCAGGTGATGCCTTCGATGCGGCCATCGGGCATGCGAATGGCGGTCATCGAAAGAAGCGGACTGTCGAAATGGCTGGTCGCGCCCCAATAAAGCGCGGGGTGGGCGTTGAAGATCTGCAGGCCGCTCATCAGCATGATGAGAAGCACACCCGCATTCACCCAATGGGCAATGCGCACCCAGAGCGTGTGGCGATAGACAAGGCGCTTTTCGGGAGCATCGTCGGCGGCGCTGGAAAGGAAGGCCATTTCTAATGCCCCAGGTTGGCGGCGGATACTGGAGTATACGCAGCGGTGGAGGGGGCGGTTACAGGGGTGATGGTGACGATTGTGGGGCCCGGGCGTTCGGCCGTGAGTTCGACGATCGCACCGCGCCATGCGGCACGGCAGCCTTCGGCCGCGAGCTTCGCACCGTTGGGGTAGTGAACAGGCGGCACGAAGATTTCGGTCGGCGCGGCAATCGCGGGATCGGCATCGAAGCGCAGCTCGAAAATGGCGCTTGCCGTGTCGAATGCGACCGCGCGCGGTTCGCCCTGAACGCGGCGTGCATAAGGGCGCGAGAAGCCTTTCACGGCGCGGCCGCCATTCTGGTCGATGGAATAGATCGAGAGGTCTTCCTGATTCCAGCCATCGCCGATGGCCGCATCGTTGCGATTGGTGGCGGTGTAATTCCACTGGGTGGAGGAGATCATCAGGCGATCCATCGCATCGTACATCAGGCTTTGGGCAAGTTCGTGTTGCGCCCAAGGCTTGTCGGTGCGATCACCCGCCGCCCACGCTGCATAGGCCTCACCCCCGTTCAGATCGAAAGGGATGCCGAACTCGCCGATCAAAGTCGGCGCGCCATGCGGGCCGAGCGTTTCGGACGCATGGGTGAAATGAGATAGCGCCGCCACAAAACGATCGCGGACGGCGCGCCGCCCCTCTTGCGCAGAAGGGGCATTGCGCAATTCGCGCGGGTCGAAGCGTTTCAGGCCCAATGTGGCGATATCATACCAATGGCTCGCGTTGACGGTGCGCTCGGGCATGGCGGTGGGGAAGCCTGCGAAAGCGCGGAAGGGGCTCACTTCGGCAAAGAGCAGCCAATCGTTGCGGATGTCGCGCATGGTTTGGGCGACCCGGTGGAAGAACGGGGCCATAAAATCATGTTCGACATCGAAAGCGATGCCATCGCGGTGGGAGAAGAAATGCTCGTCGCGCTCGGCACCGGCGAAGGGACATGACGCGCCATCGCGCCAGATCGAAACACCGTTGGGGTTGAATGCGACCTTGCGCGTTTCGACCAGCCGTTTCGCGGCCTTGTCGTAGGCGACTTCGGGCACCATGCGGGTTTGACCACGCGCAGCGAGCATCCCGTCGCGCGGGCTGACGAGCAGGCCCGCGCGCACCGGATCGGGATTTTGTTCGCCCTGCCCCAGAGGCAAGCCTATCCAGCCCGTGCCGGGTTCATTGAGCGTGTCGAAGCCCATGACATGGGGCTGGTCTGCGATGCGTCTGGCAACTTCGCGCATGGCGCCCAGGTAATGTTCCTGCAGGTAATCCTGCACATTGCGGCCATTCACCCGCATTTGGGGCGCAAAGGTGCGGCCGCCGAAGAACAGGGTCCACATGATCGCATTGGCGGGAAGCTGATAGTTTTGCGACCATGTCATCTGCGGATAGCGGTCTTCCTGACGGCCGCCTTTCGCGTAATCATATTTGTATTGCATGACATGGGCGGCATCGGCCGCATGGAATTTGGTGAAATCGAGACCGACGCTTTCAAACGTCCAGCCCGGCGCGCCATCGCCACCGCTCATGCGGCTCCACGCATCCTGATGAAAGTCGATGAAAACGTAAAAGCCGTGTTCGCCCGCGAGCGCGCAGAGCTTTGCGAAATAATCGAGATAATCCCCGTCATATTGGCCGGGGCCTTTGTGCTCCACCGCCTCCCACGTCGTGAGCAGGCGCAATGCGTTGAAGCCCCAATGGGACAGGCGCGCGAAATGTTCGCGCGCTTCGGCGAGCGGAAACGGACGGCCGATGAACGTGACATCGCGATGGTCGCGGAAATCGGAGGGGAAATTGGTGCCCCCATCGGGATAGGGCACCTTGCAATCGCCGCCGAGATTGACGCCGCGCAGGATCACGCGCCGCCCCGCGCTGTCGGTGAACCAGCGGCCTTCGATATCCAGCCTGTCTAGACCACTAGCCATTGTGAAGGACCGGTGAAGCCGCCCCCAAGTCTGGCGCGGGACGTGCGCGCCGTCCAACGCTCATGCTTTGGACGGTTGCGATTTTTGCGATCCTCTGGGCATGATAGGTTCCGCGACAAGGCTTTTGCCGGGAGCCTCGCGCACAACCATGGTCAGGCGTCCGGCTGGTATCAACGATCACATGGCAAATTTTGAAAGCGGTTCCGGTCCTCTCGCGATGGCGTCGGCGAAGGGCAAGGTGAAATGGTTCAACGCCACCAAGGGTTATGGCTTCGTCACGTTGGACAATGGCAGCGATGCTTTTTGTCATGCGTCGGCACTTGCGGCTCTTGGCCATACCGACCTGCCGCAAGGCTCCACCATCGTCTGCGACTTGCAGGAAAGTCCGCGCGGGCTTCAGGTGGTGGCAATCCATAGCGTCGATACATCGACCGCCGATCCTTCTGGCGGCGACCGCTTCGGTGGCGGTGGCGGCGGTGGCCGCTTCGGTGGCGGCGGGCGCTTCGGCGGTGGCGGTGGTGGTGGCGGCCGGTATGGCGGCAGCGACGACCGCTTCAGCGGCGGCGACAGATTTGGCGGCGGAGACCGCTTTGGCGGTGGTGACCGTTTCGGTGGTGGCGATCGCTTCGGCGGCGGCGGTGGCGGTGGCGGTGGCCGTTTCGGCGGTGGCGGCGGCAGGCCCCAGCGCGATTCCGGCCCCAGCGGCCCGATGGTCGAGGGTGCGGTGAAATTCTTCAATGAGCAAAAGGGCTTCGGCTTTGTCATGCCGCAGGATGGCAGCGGGGATGTTTATCTCCACGCCAGCGCGCTGAGACGGTCGGGCATCCCCATTCTCTCGCCCGAACAGCGCATCCGCTATTCGACCCGGCAGGGGATGAAGGGTATCGAGGTCGACCGGATCGAGCTGATCTGACCTATTCGTTTTCTGAAAATCGACGGAGGGTACCCTCCCCCCGGCCACTCCCCTTTGATTTGCCTGCGCTTTTCTCATGGGGGCAGTATAGGCATATTTTCAGGAAATTACAAGGACAATATTCCAGACCCCGGGCGATCCCGCTAGTGTCTGCCCGTTCTTCGGGCGCAATTCTGCATTGCACAAAAGGGTTGCTTGGCGGCCTTGAAGCTTTGGTAACCCCGCCTATATAGGCTCGATCTATATCGAACCAATATATATAAGGCCGCCATGGACGTTCGCACGATCTGCCTGGGCATTCTCACCCGTGGCGACGCCACGGGCTATGAGATCAAAAAGACGTTCGAGGACGATGGCTACCAGCACTTCGTCGAGGCGAGCTTCGGGTCGATCTACCCTGCGCTGAACCGGCTGACGGAGGAGCGGCTTGTTTCCGTGCGCTCCGAAATTCAGGAGAAGCGGCCGGACCGCAAAGTCTATTCCATCACGCCGGCCGGGCGCGCGGTGTTCCTCGGCTCGCTGATGAAGCCCTTGCCGGAAGACCGCCACCGCTCGCCCTTCGTGTTCGCGATGCTGTTTTCGCATCTGCTGCCGCCGGCGCGCGTCACCGCGATGATAAACGCCTATATCGCCCAGAGCGAAGAGAAGCTCGCACAGATCCGCGACGGCGAGCCCAAATGCCCGGGCGAGGCTTTCGTCAACGGGCTGGGGCGGACGATCTACGAAGCAAGCCTGAAATATATCCGCTCCCATCGCGCCAATGTCGAAACGCAGACGGCTGAGGCCGCCGAATGAGTGATATGATGACCAAGTTCCTGGCCTATTGGCGCGCGATGAAACCCAGATACCAGTGGGCTATCGGCATCGCAGCTGTCGTGACGGCGTGGCTTGCGACCGGGCTGATCTTCCACCCCCATTCCGGCCAAAGCGATTCCGCACAGGCCAAGCCCGATGCAACGCCTCTGGTGAAAGTGCGCACGCTCGTTTCCAGCGAGCGTAACGCGACCATCACCGTGCGCGGGCGCACGCAGGCGCTGCACGAAGTCGATGTGCGCGCCGAAATCGACGGTGTGGTACAGGCGCTGCATTTCGAGAAGGGCGACCGGGTGAAGACCGGGCAGATCCTTTGCCAGATCAAGGTCAACGATCGCGGCGCCCGGCTGAACGAAGCCCAGGCGATGGCCGACCAGCGCCAGAAGGAATACGAAGTCGCCAAGAAGCTGTTCGAGGACGGCTTCCGCTCCAAGACGCAGATGGCGCAAGCCGAAGCCTCGCTTCAGGCCGCGCGCGCTGCCGTCAACACGCAATCCATTTCTGTCGAAAACACACGCATCCGCGCGCCCTTCGCGGGCGTGGTCGACGACCGCTATGTCAACGTCGGCGATTACATGCGCGCGGGCGATAAATGCGCGATGCTGATTGCGCCGGAACCCTTCCTTGCGACCGCGACCCTGACCGAACAGGAAGTGGGTGCGGTGACGGTTGGCGAACCGGCGACGGTGAAGCTGGTCACCGGCGAAACGGTTGAAGGCAAGGTGCGCTTCGTGGCCGATCGCGCCGACACCGCGACACGGGCGTTCCGCGTGGAAGTCGAATTGCCGAACCCAGAGGCCAAGCTGCGCGACGGCGTGAGCGCGGATATCCGCATTCCGGTGCGCCGCGTGAAGGCCCAGCAGATTTCGCCGGGCATCCTGGTGCTGGATGACAGCGGGACTGTCGGCGTGCGCGCCGTGGTGGGAGGCAAGGTTGCCTTCATGCCGGTGCAGATCATTTCCGATGGCCCCGAAGGCATGTGGATCGCGGGCCTGCCGGACAAGACGACCGTCATCACCGTCGGCCAGGAATTCGTGAGCGACGGAGAAAAGGTGGAAACCGTTCCCGACACCGGCAGGCCGGTGGGGAGCAAGGCCGTATGACCGGCATTGTCGAATGGGCTGTCCGCAACACGCGGCTTGTCATCGCGCTGATCCTCGTCGTGCTGGTGGCGGGCATCATCGCGTTCATCAAGATTCCGAAGGAAGCCGATCCCGACATACCGATTCCGGTGCTGGCGGTGCAGGTGACCTATCCCGGCATCAGCCCTGAAGACAGTGAGCGGTTGCTCGTCAAGCCGCTCGAAACCAATCTGCGCTCGGTCGAAGGGCTGAAGGACATTACGGCGCGCGCCTATCAGGGCGCGGCCGTCATCATTTTGGAATTCGACGTCAACTTCAACAAACAGAAGGCGCTGGAAGATGTGCGCGCTCTAGTGGATCAGACGCGCTCGCGCCTGCCCACGGAGGCCGATCCGCCGACGGTGCAGGAATTCAACACCAGCCTGTTCCCCGTTATCACCGTGTCGCTTTCGGGCGATGTGCCGGAGCGCACGCTGCTTAAACTGGCGCGCCAGTTGCGCGACGATATCAAGACCATCCCCAGCGTGCTCAACGCCGATCTTTCCGGCGAGCGCCAGGAGATGCTCGAGATCGTGATCGATCCGCAGAAACTCGAAAGCTATGGGCTGACGCAAGCCGAAATGTTCGCGGCGATCTCCAACAACAACCGGCTGATCCCGGCGGGTTCGCTCGACACCGGCCATGGCAGCTTTGCGATCAAGGTGCCGGGCGTCATCGAAACGGCGCAGGACGTTTTGAACCTGCCGCTGCGCTCGACGGCGGATTCGACGGTGACGTTGAAGGATGTGGCAAGTGTGCGGCGCACCTTCCAGGACGCGACCTCTTATGCCCGCATGAACGGGCAGCCGACCATCGCCATCGACGTGACCAAGCGCATTGGCGCGAATATCATCGCCAACAACGAACAGGTGAAGAAGATCGTCGCCGACGCCAGCAAGAGCTGGCCCGCGGGCGTGCATGTGCATTACCTGTTCGACCAATCCACCTATATTCGCGATCAGCTGGGCTCGCTTTCGGATTCCATCGTGCTGGCCATCGTGCTGGTGATGATTATCGTGGTGGCGGCGCTGGGCCTGCGCTCCGGATTGCTGGTGGGTGTTGCCATTCCCACCTCGTTCCTCATGGCGTTCATGGGACTGAACGGGATCGGCTACACGCTGAATTTCATGATCATGTTCGCGATGCTGCTGGCGGTCGGCATTCTCGTCGACGGCGCGATCATCGTGGTGGAATATGCCGACCGGAAGATGACCGAGGGCCATCCGCCGAAACAAGCCTTTGCCGAAGCGGCTTTGCGCATGTTCTGGCCGGTGGTGAGCGCCACCGCCACCATGATCGGCGCCTTCCTGCCGATGCTGCTCTGGCCGGGCGTTTCGGGAAAGTTCATGAGCTTCTTCCCGATCACGCTCATCATCATTCTTTCGGCCTCCATGATCGTGGCGCTGATCTTCCTGCCGGTGCTCGGCGGGTTCTTCGGCAAGGCGCCGCCGCATGACGAACAGCATGAAAAGGCCATTGAAGCCTCGGAGACCGGCGACTGGCGCAAGATTCCGGGGATCACTGGCTGGTATGCCCATCTGGCCGATTGGCTGACGCACAATCCCGGCCGGGTGATGTTGGGCGCGCTTGGCATGGTTGTGGTGGTGATCGGCCTGTTTGTTGTCACCAACAAGGGCGTCGAGTTTTTCGTGGACACCGATCCCGACCAGGCATCGGTGCTGATTTCGGCGCGCGGCAATCTTTCGGCCAAGGAAACGCGCGACATCGTTATGGGCGTGAACCGGATCGTGGCGACGGTGCCGGGCATCAAATCGATGTATGCGACCACTGGCGGTAACCATTACACGCTCAACAATCAGGGCGGGGTGCCGGTGGACAATGTCGGGCGCATAACCGTCGAATTGAAAGACTTCAAGGAACGCGGGTCCGGCAAGAAGATTCTCGAAGAGATCCGCAGCAAGACTGCGAATCTCGCTGGTATCCATGTCGAGGTGCGCGAACCGCAGCAGGGGCCGCCAACGGGCAAGGCCGTGATGATCGACGTGTCGTCGGATGATTATCCGGCGCTGGCGCAAACCGTGGGCATGATCCGCAAGCACATGGACAAACTGCCGGAGCTGCGCGACCTCGAAGACACCCGCCCCTTGCCGGGCATCGAATGGAATCTCGACATCGACCGCGAAACGGCCAGCCGCTTCGGCGCCAATGCGCAGACCATCGGTACGGCCGTGCAGCTTGTGACCAATGGCGTGCTGGTGGGCAAATACCGCCCCGACGATGCGGACGATGAAATCGACATTCGCGTGCGATACCCCGAAAACGACCGCGGGGTGCATGCGCTCGACAATCTGCGCGTGCCCACGACGAGCGGTGTGGTGCCGATCAGCAATTTCGTGAAGCGGGTGCCTGCCCAGCAGGTCAGCTCCATCGAGCGCATCAACGGCCATCGCGTCTATCACATCCGCGCCAACATCAAGGCGGAATGCGGACCCGGTGTGACCACCAATTGCACCAACCAGAAGATCCTGCCGAGCCAGGAAGTGGCGCAACTGAAAACGTGGATCGCGGCCCAGGCTATTCCCCATGACGTGCGCGTGCAGTTCAAGGGCGCCGATGAGCAACAGGATGAATCGGGCGCGTTCCTGATCGAGGCCGGGTTCCTTGCGTTGTTCCTGATCGCCATCGTTCTGCTGGCGCTGTTCAACAGTTTCTATCACGCGGGGCTTATTCTCGTGGCGGTGGTGTTGGCGATGATCGGCGCGCTGCTGGGCATGGTGGTGATGGGGCAGACGTTCTCCATCATCATGACGGGAACCGGCATGCTGGCGCTGGCCGGCATCGTGGTGAACCACAACATCGTGCTGATCGACACGTTCCATCGCCTGCGCGACGCAGGCATGGAGCCGATCGAGGCTGTTATCCGCTCCAGCGCGCAGCGTTTGCGGCCGGTGTTCCTGACCACGATCACGGCCATCGGCGGATTGCTGCCGATGATGTTCGGCATCGAGATCGATTTCGCGACGCGCGAGATCACCATCGGCGGCCCCAACGCTTCGATGTGGATTCAGCTTTCGACCGCCATCGTGTTCGGGCTGGCCTTCTCGAAGATGATTACGCTGGGGCTGGTGCCCGCGATGCTGGCGCTTCCTTATCGCCGGCGTGAAAAGAAAGCAGCACGCAGGGCGGCAAAAGCCGGCGTGCCATCGCTGCATCCGCGGCCGGCCAATGTGCAGGGGCACAAGCCGCAGCAGGCCGCGGAATAATCAGGTCGCGTTGAGAGGAACGGCGCGCGCGATGCCGGGCGCCACATCGGGATCGCTTTCGACCGCTTTGAGTTTCTCGCGGGCTTCGGCGGCTTCTTTCTGCTTGTTCCACATCGAGGCATATTGGCCGCCCATCGCCACGAGCTCGCCATGGCGGCCGCGTTCGACGATCTGGCCGTGATCCAGCACCAGTATTTCATCGGCATCGACCACCGTTGAAAGACGATGGGCAATGACGAGTGTGGTGCGGTTCTTGGAGATTTCGCCCAGCGCGCTCTGGATTTCGCGTTCGGTGCCGGTATCGAGCGCAGAGGTTGCTTCGTCCAGCAGCAGGATTGGTGGGTTCTTCAAAATGGTGCGCGCAATCGCGACACGCTGCTTTTCGCCGCCCGACAATTTGAGGCCGCGTTCGCCGACCATCGATTCATATCCAAGCGGAAGTTCCTGGATGAACTTGTCGATCTGGGCGTGGCGGGCGGCATCCTTGATTTCGAATTCGTTGGCGCCGATCCGGCCATAGGCAATGTTGTAGCGGATCGTATCGTTGAAGAGCACTGTATCCTGCGGAACGATGCCGATGGCGGCGCGCAACGAGGCTTGCGTGACATCCCGGACATCCTGGCCATCGATGGTCACGCTGCCGGATTTGATGTCGTAAAAGCGATAGAGGATGCGCGAAAGCGTGGACTTGCCCGCGCCCGAGGGGCCGACCACAGCGACCGTTTTGCCGGCAGGCACAGTGAAGCTGATGCCCTTGAGCACGATGCGTTCGGGCTCATAGGCGAAGATCACATTGTCGAATCTGATTTCACCGCCGGTAACAGCGAGCGGTTTGGCATCCGGCTTGTCCGTCACCTCCTGCGGCTTGTGCAGGAGACGGAACATCGCATCCATATCCACCAGCGCCTGGGTGATTTCGCGGTAGACGGTGCCGAGCAGGTTGAGCGGCTGATACAGCTGGATCAGCACGCCGTTGGCGAGCGCCACCGCGCCGATGGTGAGGATGCCGGCCTTGATGTTGAGCGCGGTCATGGTGAGCACCGCGAGCAGGCCGATGGCCATGATCGTCGCCTGACCGATATTGAGAACGGAAAGCGAGGTTTGCGCCTGGATCGAGGCCTTGGCGTAACGCTCCATGGAATTGTCAAACCGGCGGGTTTCGTGGGCCTCGTTGTTGAAATATTTGACCGTCTCGTAATTCAGCAGGCTGTCCACCGCTTTGGTGTTGGCATCCTGATCGGACTGGTTCATGTCGCGGCGGAACTGGATGCGCCAGCGCGTGATGGTGAAGGTGAACCAGACATAGGCCACCACCATCAGCACGGTGACCAGCGCGATCCAGACGCTCAGTTTGATTGTCATCTCGATGCTGAACAGCAGCAACTGGAGCAGCGTGGGGAAGATGCTGAAGATCGCAAACGACAGCAGCGTGTCGATGCCTTTGGTGCCGCGTTCGATGATGCGCGAGAGACCGCCCGTCTTGCGTTCCAGGTGGAAACGAAGAGACAGTGTGTGGACGTGGGCGAAGGTGGAAACGCCCACTTCGCGCAACGCATGATATTGCACCTTGGCGAAGATGCCATCGCGCACCTGGGCGAACAGCTGCATCATGATGCGGGCAAAGGCATAAGCCGAGATCATCGACAGCGCGACGCCCATCGCGATCATGGCGGGCGGCTGGGTGGAGAGGGCATCCGTCGCGTAGGCGAGGAACAGCGGATAGAGCGTTGTCGCCACGATCGCGAGCAACAGGCAGCCGACGGCCAGCACCACGCGCCAACGCAGATCCGGCCTTCCCTTGGGCCAGAGATATGGCAACAGCATGAAGAGCGGGCGGAACGAGGGGGCGCCCGAGCCTTCTTCCACCAACGGGTGCTGATCGGCCATGCTTTAATGTCCCAAATTCGCGCTGCCGAAGAAGAAGAAACCAACTATAAGTGCCAGCAGCGCAACCGCGGCGATAATGATGAACGCTCGCAAGAATTTTCTCCCGCCCGCTTCTTGGGATTTTGTATAAGTACTCGACGCTGTTCCCACAATGCCCGCAATAGCAATGGACCCTGCCCCCATCATGCATAACCCCTTCGTAAACAAGGACATCGGTGAAGCTGCCATTTGCGTGTTTTGCGGTTCCTCAAGGGGGATCGATCCCTCCCACGCGCAAGCCGCGCACGCCTTGGGCACGGCCATCGGGGCGCGCGGTTTCCGCATGGTGTTCGGCGCGGGCAATGTGGGGCTGATGGGCGAGACGGCGCGGGCCGCGCACGATGCGGGCGCACCCGTGATCGGTGTATTGCCGCAATATCTGCGCCATCTGGAGCCGCCGCTGAAATCGGCGGAAGAAACCATCATCACGCCCAACATCCAGGAGCGCAAGCAACGGATGATCGCGCTTTCCGATGCATTCGTTTTCTTGCCCGGTGGATTGGGAACGCTGGACGAATTCTTCGAAGTGCTGACCGAAGCGCAGTTGGGCGTTCATTCCAAGCCCATCGTCGTGATCAACCTGAAAGGTTATTTCGATCCGTTGCAGGCGATGCTGGCGCATGTGATCGAAAACGGATTTGCCGGTGACAAGGTGCTGACGCATTTCAAATTCGTGACGAGTGTCGACGATGCCATGGACACGGTGGAGGCGATGCTCAAAGCGCGCGTCCGGCCGCAAATCGCCTGACCCTTCCCTCTAGCGCCACGATCACCAGCGCGCCCCAGACACAGCCGAACGCAACGCCATCAAGCCGGGTGAACGCCTCACCCAGGAACGCCACCGCGATAATGAGGGTGAGCGTGGGGGAGAGGAATTGCAGGAACCCCAGCGTCACCATGCGCACGCGGCGCGCGCCGGCCGCGAAGAGAACGAGCGGGAATGCGGTGAGCGGGCCTGCGAAGATCAGCAGGCTGTTGGTATAGGCGCCCGCTTTCGGGAACGCGCCGATGCCATTCAGAAACCAGAAACCCACCAGCACGATGGTGATGGGGAACAGCAAACAGGTTTCGACGGTGAGGCCATCGAGCGAATCCACCGGCGTCAGCTTGCGGAAATAGCCGTAGAAGCCGAACGAGAAGGCGAGCGCGGGCGCCACCCAGGGGATATAGCCCAGCTGGATCGCCTGCCAGACAACGGCTGCGGCGGCGAGCGCGATGGCAGCCAGTTTTATGGGCGTAACATGTTCGCCCAGAAGCGTGATGCCGAGCACGATGGAGATGAGCGGCGTGATGTAATAGCCGAGGCTTGCGGCGACGAGCTGATGGCTTTCCACGCAGTAGATAAAGATCGTCCAGTTGCAGGTGATGAGGATGCTGGTGAGCATCAGGGTGCGCAAGAGCTTGGGCGTGCGCACGATCTCGATCAGATGCGCGATGCGGCCGCGGGCGAGCGATATGGCGAACACCGAGATTGCGCACCACAGGATGCGGTGGGTGGCGAGTTCGACATAAGGAACGGCGACCAGCAGATTCCAGTAGAGCGGCATCACCGCCCAGATCAGATAGGCGGTGCTTGCATAAGCGATGCCGGTGCGTTCGGCGTGGGGATGGTCGATCGGATCGCTCATGGCGCCAACCTAGCGGCCTAGCCGCGGTTTGAGGCCCGGTGCTTTTGCATCGCGGTCATGCGCGCGCGCCATCGCGATAGAGCTTGTAGCTGATCGAATCCGTAAGCGCCTCGAACGAGGCATCCACGATGTTGGGGGAGACGCCCACCGTGGACCAGCGATTGCCCTTGCCATCGGCACTTTCCACCATCACGCGGGTCACGGCCTCGGTGCCGCTTGTGAGGATACGCACCTTGAAATCGACCAGCCTGAGATCGGCGATGAAGGAGGAGTATTCGCCCAGATCCTTGCGCAGCGCATCGTCGAGCGCGTTCACCGGGCCGTTGCCGAATCCGACATTGTGAACCGCCTTGCCGCGCACCTTCATCTTCACCACGGCCTCGGAAACGGTTTCCTGCTCGCCGCGCGAATTGTGCTGGCGCTCGATGGTGACCTTGAAGTTCTCCACATCGAAATAATTGGGCACTTCGCCGAGCGCGCGGCGCGCCAGCAATTCGAACGAGGCTTCGGCATCGTCATAGGAATAGCCCAGGAATTCGCGCTGCTTCACGTCTTCCAGCAGGCGGGCGATGCGCGCATCCTTGGGGTCGATCTCGATCCCCACTTCGGCAAACCGCGCCAGCATGTTGGAGCGTCCCGATTGATCGGAGACCGGGATCTTGCGCGCATTGCCCACCGTTTCGGGCGGCACATGTTCATAGGTGCGCGGGTCTTTCAGCACGGCGGAAGAATGAAGCCCGCCCTTGTGCGCGAAAGCCGAGGGGCCGACATAGGCCGCATGCCGGTTGGGCGCGCGGTTGAGGATTTCATCCAGCAGGCGCGACACATGGGTGAGGCGCGCAAGCTGTTCGCGCGTGATGCCGGTTTCGAACTGGCTGGCGTAAGGCTCTTTCAACAGCAAGGTCGGGATCAGCGCGCAGAGATTGGCGTTGCCGCAGCGTTCGCCCAACCCATTGAGCGTGCCCTGCAACTGGCGCGCGCCACCGCGAATGGCAGCCAGCGTGACGGCCACGGCCTGCTCGGTATCGTTGTGGGCATGGATGCCCAGATTGGCGCCCGGCAGTTTCGCCTTCACCTCGCTCACGATGCGATAGACATCTTCGGGCATCGTGCCGCCATTGGTGTCGCACAGCACAAGCCAGTTGGCGCCCGAATCCTGGGCGGCGCCGATGCAATCCAGCGCATAGCGCGGATTGGCCTTGTAACCATCGAAGAAATGTTCGGCATCGAGCAACGGCTCGCGCCCCTTCGCTTTCGCCGCGGCAATGGATTGGGCGATGCAATCGATGTTTTCTTCACGCGGGATTTCGAGCGCGACATCGACATGGAAATCCCACGTCTTGCCGACAAGGCAGGCGGCATCGGTTCGCGCATCCAGCACAGCGGCCAGCGCCGGATCGTTGGCGGCGCTGCGCCCCGCCCGCTTGGTCATGCCGAAGGCGGTGAAGCGGGCTTTTTTGAGCGACGGCGGATCGTTGAAGAAAGCGGTATCGGTGGGGTTCGCGCCGGGAAAGCCGCCTTCGATATAGTCCACGCCCAGCTCATCGAGGGCGCGCGCGATCTGGCGCTTGTCTTCAACGGAGAAGTCGACGCCCTGGGTTTGCGCGCCATCGCGCAAGGTGGTGTCGAAGATAAAGAGGCGTTCCTTTTTCATTTCACTTTTCCTGTCATCCCGGGCATGCATTTGGCGCGAAGCGACGAATGCGCGAACCGGAACCTATGGAGCAGCGGCGCGATGGGTCCCGGCTCTGCGCGGCTGGCGCCGCTTGGCCAGGATGACAATAAGGGAGCGAAGATGGGAAAGGTCACCGTTTCACCTCCCATGTCGTACCCTGCGGGCTATCCATCAACACGATGCCTTGCGCCACCAACGCGTCGCGGATGCGATCGGCTTCCTTGAAATCTTTTGCCTTGCGCGCGGCGATGCGTGCCTGGATGGCGCGCTCGATTTCAACCGTATCGACGGCTTTCTTGCTCTTGAGCGCTTCCGGTTTCACGTCGAAGCCCAAAAGCGCCAGGCCGCCCGCGCGTTCTTCCGGCGTGGCCTTGTGCAGTTCGGCGATGGCTTGCGGGGTGTTGAGATCGTCGGACAGGGCGGCGAGCACACTCCCGCCCAGCTTGGTATCCGCCAGCGGCTCGACCTCATCGTACCAGCGTTCGAGGATATTCCAGCTTTCCTTCATGCCCGCGACTGTCCAATCCATCGGCTGGCGGTAGTGGCTGCGCAGCATGTTGAAGCGCAGCACATCGCCCGGCCAATCGGCCAGCAATTCGTGGATGGTCACGAAGTTGCCGAGCGACTTCGACATCTTCTCGCCTTCGACATTCAGAAAGCCGTTGTGCATCCACACTTTCGCGAGCGGATGGTTGTGGTGTGCGGCTTCGGATTGGGCGATTTCGTTTTCATGGTGCGGAAAAACGAGATCTATCCCGCCGCCATGAATGTCGAAGGTCTCGCCCAGATATTCGCCCGCCATGGCGGAGCATTCGATATGCCAGCCGGGGCGGCCGCGGCCCCAGGGCGAATCCCAACCGGGGGTTTGCGCATCGGAGGGTTTCCACAGCACGAAATCCATCGCGCCTTTCTTATAGGGCGCCACATCGACACGCGCGCCCGCGATCATGTCATCCAGCGAACGGCGCGCAAGCTTGCCGTAATCGGCCTTGGACGAGACATCGAACAGCACATGGCCTTGCGCTTCATAAGCGTTGCCATTTGCGATCAGCGCTTCGATCATCGCGATCATCTGGGCGACATGTTCGGTCGCGCGCGGGGTTTTGGTTGGCGGCAGGTTTCCCAACGCGGCGATATCTTCGTTGTAGATGCGGTAGGTCTTCTCAGTAAGTTCGCGGATGGTGATGTTTTCGGCAGCGGCGCGCGCGTTTATCTTGTCGTCTATGTCGGTGATGTTGCGGACATAGGTGACATGATCTTCGCCATAGGTGTGACGCAGCAGCCGATACAGCACATCGAACACGATGGCCGGCCGCGCGTTGCCGATATGGGCGAAGTCATAGACGGTGGGGCCGCACACATACATGCGGACGTTCTGGGCATCGAGGGGGGTGAAATCCTCCTTCGTGCGGGACAGCGTGTTGTAGAGGCGCAGGCTCATGGCGCACCCCTGCCCAATTGAACCTCATTTTGCCGAGGGGGGTGCCCGCTACCTGCCAAGCCCTTGATTTCATTTGTGCCGAACATTGTCATGCATCCAATATAGGATTATTTACCAGAAACTTCAAGCCCAAAATCCTAGACAAAAGGCGCGATCCACCGGGAGGCGGAGCATACAGGTCAGAGGTTGAGGGCGGGCAAAAGGGGGGTGTCGCGGCTTAGCCGCAAATCGAAATCCAAATGTGGCGGGCAAAATTCACGCCTTGGTCCCTTTGAGCCGCGCGAGAGATTTTCCGCGCCCGATGAGCGGTAGCAGCTTTTTCAGCTCCGGTCCATGTTCGCGGCCCGTCAACGCCAAGCGCAGCGGATGGAACAGCGCCCTGCCCTTCGCGCCGGTGGCGGTGGCGACCGCCTTGGTCCAGGCGGGCCAGGTGGTTTCATCCCACGGTTCGGGCGGCAGCAGCGAGGCCGCGGTTTGCGCGAAGGCGGCATCTTCGATCACGGGCGTGATCGGGCCGGTGACCATCTCCCAATAGATCAAAAGATCGGGAAGCTTCGTGAGGTTTGCTTTCACCGCTTCCCAAAACGCTTCACCGCCGGTGATGCCAAGAGCCGAGAGATGATCCTTGGCCAAGGCATAAGGCCACGAATGCAGGAGCTTTGTGTTCAGGCCCTCAAGCTCCACGGGATCGAAATGGGCAGGCGCGCGGCCGATTTTTTCGAAGCTGAATTCCTGCGCCAGCACATCGAGCGAGGGCTTCAGTTCAATGGCATCCGAGGTGCCGATTTTCGCGAGATAGGAGGCGAGCGCGAGCGGCTCGATTCCCTCTTCCCGCAAGGAGCGCAGCGAGACCGAGCCAAGGCGCTTGGACAAGGCTTCGCCGCCGCTTCCCACAAGAAGCGGGAAATGCGCAAAGGCCGGGATGGTGGCGCCAAGCGCCTCGAAGATTTCGATTTGTGCCGCTGTGTTGGTGACGTGATCTTCGCCGCGCACGATATGGGTGACGGCGAAATCTATGTCATCGGCAACCGAGGGCAGCGTGTAGAGGAAGCGGCCATCCTCGCGGATCAGCACGGGATCGGAGAGATGGGCGGTGTCGATTTCGACATCGCCGCGCAGCAGATCGTGCCACTTCACTTTGGATTGCGAGAGCTTGAAGCGCCAATGGGGTTTGCGGCCCTCGGCTTCCAGCTTGGCGCGATCTTCATCGGTGAGTTTCAATGCGGCGCGATCATAGACCGGCGGCTTGTGCGCGGCCTGCTGGCGCTTGCGGCGGCGATCGAGTTCTTCCGCACTTTCGTAAGCGGGATAGAGGCGGCCACTGGCTTTCAACTTGTCGGCAGCGGCCTGATGGGCCTGCGCGCGTTCGATCTGGCGCGCGAAGAGATCATGGGTGAGGCCGAGCCAGCCGAGGTCTTCGATGATCGCGGTTTCATATTCGGGTTTGGAGCGTTCGGTATCGGTATCGTCGATCCGCAGGAAGAACTTGCCGCCTTCCTTTTTCGCGAACAGCCAGTTGAGCATCGCGGTGCGCGCGTTGCCGACATGCAGCAACCCGGTGGGCGATGGGGCGAAGCGGACGAGGATGGTCAAATTCACCCTCCCACGACGATATTCGCGCGGATAATATTCATCATTCTTGTACGCGTTGTACCTTCTTGGTCCAACGTCACCGCAGACCATAGAGGCAAGCGTATGGCTTCAGAAGATTGAGACTCGACCGTAATATTGAGCTTGGATAAATCAAACGCAACGCGCTTGCCGGATTTGAGTATTCCAAGCATCTGCGAAGCAACATCGCTCGGAATTCGTTGATCGAAAACGAAGAGCATCGGAGTCAAGTTATCGTATGTCTTCTCAGCGCCATCATTTGCGCCCTGGGGCTGAGGCAATACGGTACCATGCTTCATTTCGGGCGTGTCGTAGTAGCTCGCTGCGCCAGAAATACTCCGTAACTTAAGTTTTGTGCCAGTAGCATTAAACGCCTGCACGGCGATCTGAACGTATAAGTCGTTCGCTAGCTTGCTTGTGTTAAAATCTACCTGCCCAATGTAAATTGCGTTGGGACTCAATTTAAGCGTGGCGACATGGTCAGTGGCTAAATTGGACGGCTTGTCTTCGACACGCACTCTCAATTCGAATAGTGCGACACCCACCATGACCAATCCTAACACCGCCAATGCTAATGGCCATTCACGCCACGCAGTGAAAAACTCGGATCGAATCATTTGCGGGCCCCACCCAATGAACTGAATGACAACAACCAACGAAGCAAGGAAAGTTACGAGCGCTCCTATTGCCCTTATGGTTCTCCAGAATATCTTCCGAACATTTCGCAAAGGTATTCCTAACTTGCTACTTCAAATATCACGCGCATCTCGAAACGCATTCGTTATCGGATAACGCCTATCTCTTCCAAAATTCCTTGCGCTGATTTTCACGCCCGGCGGGGCCTGGCGGCGTTTGTATTCGCTGACGTAGAGAAGCTGTTCGATGCGTTTCACTGTGGCGGGATGATAGCCTTTGGCGCAGACATCTTCGAACTTCATCTCCTTTTCGACCAGGCATTCGAGGATGCCATCGAGGATTTCATAGGGCGGCAGCGAATCCTCGTCCTTCTGGTCGGCGCGCAGTTCCGCGCTTGGCGGTTTGGTGATGATGCGCTCGGGGATCACGCGGCCTTTCGGGCCCAGCGCATTGGCGGGTGTTTCCTGATTGCGCCAATGGCTGAGGCGAAAGACTTCCGTTTTGTAGACATCCTTCAGCACATTGTAGCCGCCGCACATATCGCCATAGAGCGTGGCATAGCCGACGCTCATTTCGGATTTGTTGCCGGTAGTGAGCACCATCGGGCCGAATTTGTTGGAGATCGCCATCAGGATCACGCCGCGAATGCGCGACTGGATGTTTTCTTCCGTCGTATCGGCGCGCTTGCCCGCGAAGGCCGGTGACAGCGTTTGGGTGAACGCGTTCACCGCGCTTTCAATCGGGATGGTTTCGTAGGTCACGCCGAGCAGGCGGGCGCATTCTTCGGCGTCTTCCAGGCTTTCGTCGCCGGTGTAGCGCGAAGGCATCATCACGCAGCGCACGCGATCAGCGCCCAGCGCATCGACGGCGACGGCGGCGGAGAGCGCGCTATCGATGCCGCCGGAGAGACCCAGCACCACGCCGGAGAAGCGGTTCTTGTTCACATAATCGCGCAGGCCCAGCATCATGGCCTGATAGACCGACGTTGACCGATCTTCTTCGCCCACGCGTTCGCCGGGCTCGCAAACCCAGTGTTCGCCATCGCGCTTCCATCTGGTGATCGCGATTTTTTCTCGCCATGAAGGCAGCGAAACGGGAACGGTGCGATCGGCGTTCATCACCATGGATGCGCCGTCGAACACGATCTCATCCTGCCCGCCCAATTGATTGAGATAGACAAGCGGCAGGCCCGATTCCGTCACGCGGCCGACGATGTGGTTCAGGCGCACATCTTCCTTGCCGACTTCGAAGGGCGAACCGTTCGGCACCAGCAAAATCTCGGCGCCGGTTTCGGTGAGGCATTCCACGACATCTGGCGTCCAGATGTCTTCGCAGATCGGCACGCCGATGCGCACGCCGCGAATGCTGAAGGGGCCGGGCATGGGGCCGATGGCGAAGACGCGCTTCTCATCGAACACGCCGTAATTCGGCAGATCCACTTTCCGGGTGATGCCGCGCACCTCGCCCCCATCGAGATAGGCAAACGCATTGTAGAGTTTGCCTGCTTCGACCCAAGGGCTGCCGATCAATACGGCGGGCCCGCCATCGGAGGTTTCGCGGGCGAGCTTTTCGATGGCCTCGCGGGCGTCTTCCTGCAACGCCGGTTTCAGCACCAGATCTTCGGGCGGATAGGCGGTGATGAAAAGTTCGGAAAAGAGGATGAGATCGGCACCCGCCGCCGCTGCTTGCGCGCGTGCGGCGCTGGCCTTGGCGAGGTTGCCGGGGATATCGCCCATGATCGGGTTCAACTGGGCGAGCGCGATGGTGAGACGGTCCGTCATGGGCCGTGTTTAACCTGCAATGGCAAGGCGCGTAAAATCAGGCCGTCGCCGCGATCTTTTCGATGGCCGGGCTGCGGGCGGGGGCCCGGGCGGCCTGCTCGATCAGAAGGGCGGTTTCGAGCGCGAGGCGGGCTTCTTCCGGGCGCACGAAGGTCGGGTCTTCGCCGCGAACGGAGCGCACGAAGGACGCAACCGATTCCGACAGCGGATCGTCGAAGCTGATTTCGCCCAGCGAGCGGCGCGTGGTGTTGCGGATCTCGCGCGTCATGAAATCGATCTCGACGATGCCATCGACATAAACAAGCTGCATGCCGCGCTTGCGCTGGTGGGCGACGCGGCTGGCATGGAGGCGGGCGAGCGTGCCGTTCTCGAAGCTGATGGCGGCGGAGACTTCATCGGGGTGGCGGCCGCGTTCGGCGCGCGCAAACGCATCGACTTCGGCGACCGCGCCCGGAACGAGGCGGTGCATCAGGTCGATATCGTGGATCATCAGATCGAGCACCGCGCTCACATCGGCGCCGCGGCCCGTCCACGGGCCCATGCGCCAGCAGGAAATTTCGAGCGGGGTTTCGGTCATCTCCATCAGGCCGGAGCGGGCGAACACGAAACGCTCCTGATGGCCGACGGTGAGCACGACGTTCTTGCGCTCGGCCAGATCGATCAGCTGATCGGCTTCGCGCAAGGTGGTCGCGAAAGGCTTTTCGACGAGAACATGGGCGCCCGCATTGAGGAACGCGCGCACGATATGGGCATGGGTGACGGCGGGCGAACAGATCGACACGAGATCGACCTTGCCCAGCATGTCTTTCCAATCGGCGTAGGTTTCGATGCCGAAGCGTTCTTCCATCGCGCGGCGCGTTTCCGCGCTCGGGTCTGCGATGGCGGCAAGGTTAACACCATCGCCGCTTGCATATTTGGCCGCGTGATGGCGGCCGAACGCGCCGGTACCGACGACACCTGCGCGCAGCGCGCGGCTTTTGCTATCCAGATGATGAATCAAAGGAATTTCCCGGGGCTCGCGGGGTAACCAAGCCATGCCGGAGGGGCCAAGAGCGACTCATAAAATGTTTCGCCTTGTTACCGGGGGCGGCCCTGCTAGGGTTTCCGCCATTAAGAAATTCAACCTGGAGGATGCCATGCAAAACCAGAAAAGCCGGGAAATCCGGCTAAAATCCCGCCCCGTCGGGACCCCCACCAAGGCCAATTTCGAACTGGTCGAGACCGATGTGCCCACCCCCGGCCCTGGCCAGGTTCTGGTGCGCAACTCTTATATGACGGTCGACCCCTATATGCGGGGCCGCATGATGGACCGGAAGAGCTATGTGCCCCCCTTCCAGATCGGGGAGGCCCTTCAGGGCGGCGCGGTCGGCCAGGTGGTCGCCTCCAATGCCCCGCATCTGAAGGTGGGCGATTACGTCCAGAGCATGCTCGGCTGGCGGGAATGGTTCGTCTCCGATGGCGGCGCGGTGATGAAGCTCGATCCGACCGTCGGGCCGATACAGGCCTATCTCGGCGCGCTGGGCATGCCAGGGCTCACCGCCTATGTGGGACTGCTCAAGATCGGCGAGTTGAAGGATGGCGAGCGCGTGTTCGTGTCGGCGGCGAGTGGCGCGGTCGGCCAGATCGTCTGCCAGATCGCCAAGGCCAAGGGTTGCTATGTCGTGGGCTCGGCGGGATCGGACGAGAAGTGCGATTTCCTCACCAAGGAATTGGGTGTCGACAAGGCGATCAATTACAAAACGGCGGGCGATCTGACGGCGGCGCTGGCCAAGGCCGCGCCCGAAGGGATCGACGTTTATTTCGACAATGTGGGCGGATCGCATCTGCAGGCCGCAATCGCCAACATGCGCCAGTTCGGGCGGATCGCGGCGTGCGGCGCGATTGAGCAATACAACAACACCGAACTCTCGCCGGGACCGAACAATCTCATGCTTGTCGTGGGATTGAGCCTGACCATTCGCGGCTTCATCGTTTCCAACCATTTCGACATGATGGGCCAATTCCTCGGCGACATGGCGAAATGGAAAGCGGCCGGAAAAATGAAATGGCGCGAGACGATTGCCGATGGCATCGACAAAGCGCCGGACGCCTTCATCGGCCTCTTCAAGGGCGAGAATTTCGGCAAGATGCTGGTGCGGGTTGGGCCGGATCAGGCGGTTTAGTTTTTCTCACCTCCCCCTTGTGGGGAGGTCGAAAAAGGCAAGCGCAGCGAAGCGTTTTTCGGGTGGGGGACGGTGCCCGCCATCTGGTTCGGCCCCCCACCCGGATCGCTTCGCTCTCCGACCTCCCCACAAGGGGGAGGTGAGCAATGATTATTGCTTCTCCGGGCTCAGCGCGACGGCGGCTGTGAGTGCGGCGACGATCAGATAGGCAAGCAATAGCGGCGCCAATCCAATAATCACGGTGCCCGGCAAGCCTGCGAGGACGGGACAACCGAACCATGGGTAAGCCGCCCCGATGAAGAACAGCTGGATGCCCGCGATCGCCGCAACGCCCAATACGCCCGCGTGAACGCTGGCGCCCAGCACTTCCGACCTCTTGCTGCGTTCGAGGCGGAGCAATCCGGCGGCGAGCCTGATGCGCGAGATCGCCGAGGCCACGAAGATGATCGCAAGAATCCAGGCGAATGCCGAGGAGAACACGCGCCCGCCATCCGGCGCGCACGGGGCGATGGCCACGAGCAGCGCATCCTGTCCCGGTACTGCGAACTGCACGGCGTTGACGATGGCGCCGACTGCCGGGCCTATCGGGTGCATGGGCGCGAACAACGTCTGGTTCAGGTAGCTCAGCAACACGAAGATCAGGAACACGATGCCGTTGAAATCGGGCATCAAATGATGGGGCTTCAGCCGCGCGATCAGCGGCGTGGTGCCATCGCGCGCCGAGACGCCATAGCCGGTGGCGAACAACAGGCCCATTGCCCCGAACAGCAGCATCGAAACGACGATGGCGGGAATGACCTGCGGAGTGGGCACGGGTGCGACGAGGCTGTGATGGATCTGATGGGCGGCCGCGAAAAGGCAGAAGACGATCCAACCTTTCGCCAGGAGGCGCGCAACGCCCATGCTCGATGCCCTCTTCTAAGTGCGGGGATTACGCCGAGGCTGCAAAGCGAGGTTCTTTCATGCGTTCGGCACGCAGCGACTCCGCCATCAGGAAAGCAAGCTCCAACGCCTGGCTCGCGTTGAGGCGGGGATCGCACGCGGTCTGATAACGGTCGAACAGATCGATTTCCTTGATCGCCTGCGCGCCGCCCAGACATTCGGTGACATCCTGGCCGGTCATTTCGAAATGCACGCCGCCTGCGTGTGTGCCTTCGGCGCGGTGCACGGCGAAGAAGGTGCGCACCTCTTCGAGGATGCGGTCGACGGGGCGCGTCTTGTAACCGGATTGCAGTTTGATGGTGTTGCCGTGCATCGGATCGCAGGACCACACGACTTTGGCGCCTTCGCGCTTCACTGCGCGGATCAGCGGCGGCAGCTTTTCGGCCACCTTGTCAGACCCGAAGCGGGCGATCAGCGTGAGGCGGCCGGGTTTGTTTTCCGGGTTCAGGATCGCAATGAGTTTCAGCAACTCGTCTTCCGGCAGGCTCGGCCCGCATTTGAGGCCGATGGGATTTTTGATGCCGCGCATGAATTCGACATGGGCGCCATCGAGCTGGCGCGTGCGATCGCCGATCCAGAGCATGTGGGCGGAGGTATCGTACCAATCCCCACTCGTGGAATCGACGCGCGTCATCACCTGCTCGTAATTGAGCAGCAGCGCTTCGTGGCTGGTGTAGAAATCGGTGGTGCGAAGCTGCGGCACGGAATCCGGCGTGATGCCGCACGCTTCCATGAATTCGAGCGTTTCGGAAATGCGCGCGGACAGGCCCTTATATTGTTCACCGGCCGGTGAGCCTGCGATGAAGCCCAACATCCAACGGTGCACATTGTGCAGATCGGCATAACCGCCCGAGGCGAACGCACGCAGCAGGTTGAGGGTGGCCGCGGATTGCGCGGTGGCCTCGATCAGGCGTTGCGGATTGGGCACGCGGGATTCGGCCGTGAATTCCGGCCCGTTGATGATGTCGCCGCGATAGGACGGCAGGGTGACACCATCGCGGGTTTCGGTGTCTTCCGAGCGAGGCTTGGCGAACTGGCCGGCGATGCGGCCGACCTTCACCACGGGCACACCGGCGGCGAATGTCAGCACGACGGCCATCTGCAGCAACACGCGGAAGGTGTCGCGGATATTGTCCGGGTGGAACTCGGCGAAGCTTTCGGCGCAATCCCCGCCTTGCAGCAGGAAAGCCTTGCCTTCGGAAACTTGGGCCAGCCCCGCCATCAGATTGCGCGCCTCGCCCGCGAAGACCAGCGGCGGGTGGGTCTGCAGGCGCTTCTCCACGGCGGCCAATGCTGCAGGGTCCGGGTATTCCGGCACCTGACGGACGGGCTTCGAACGCCAGCTTGTGGGGCTCCAGTTCTGCGGCACGGACAACTCTCCTGTCGGGCGGATATAGGGGAACGATTCGCGATTGACCAGCACAGAACGGGGCCTCAAGGCCGGATGGATTCAATGCAGGGTTGAAGAGGCGCAACCAGCCTCCGACACGTTGCGAAACGAGGCTGTGGATAAAGTTACAACCGTTAACAAAGTGCCTGAACTGTAAAGGCATTTACCATAATCGCCCGATTTGGGGGTGCGTCTGCCGCAAACCATAGATTCCCGTCAAGCTATTGGAATCAAACGCGCCTTTGAAACGCCTGCCAAAGGTACTGTAAAATCGATTTACAGCCACCTGACGCCCCCGCAAATCCGTTCAGGCATTCCCCCGGATTCCACGTATGGCACGGATCCTGCTAACCAATTTGGTTAGCGTGGGCCATCCGCCCGTGTTGCGTTCATGGAGGGTTAACGATGATCAACGTCAAAACATTTGCCGGGGTCGCCACTGTGGCGCTGAGCCTCGCATTCGGTATGGGCTCCGCCGCCGCGTCCTTTGTGACCGGGTCGGCCACGGTCAATGGCGTGGGACAGTTGCAGTTCCAGCCGGTTGGTTCGGTGGGATCCCCCCCGGGCGACTATACGGGTGTCAGCTTTGCTGCCTCGTCCAACCAGTTCACTGTCGGCGGCGCTTCGTCTGATCTCAGCGGCCTCGCTGGCGCGACGGGCACGATCAAAGATTTCACCTACGTTCCGTTCTCTTCGATCACCGACTTCCTGCTGATCCTCAGCCCCAGCGCCTCGTTCGATGCGACGTCGATCTCGACCAGCAGCGGCCCGTTCGGCAACGGTTGGAGCGCTGATGGCCAGTTCCTGAACCTGTCGATCACCGGCATCCTGCACCTCTCCGGCTTCGACGACACGACCGCGACGCTGGCTTTTGCGGGAACCTTCACCAACGCCCAGACCATCAGCTGGTCGGGCAGCCTTGCTGCCGCTGGCAATCCCCCGGTGCGGACACCGGAACCTGCAACCCTGGCGCTGATCGGCGCGGGCCTGGCAGGCATGGGCATGATGCGCCGCCGCAAAGCCAAGACGGCCTAAATCAGGTCACATCAAGTCAAGCGAACGGCGCCCTTCGGGGCGCCGTTTGTTTTTGTGCGCTTCGCAAGCATTAGCCACTTCTAAAAGATTGAGGCTGTTATCTTGCACACGGAAAACGCGCGGACGATCACATGTTCAGGCTGTTACCGGTGCCCCTTTTCATAAGCGTTGGTTTGGCGCTCGGCACAGCCCAAGCGCAAGCCGACGAGATCGCCTATCACATCGGCCTTCAATGCCAGGGCAGCCAAGCCGCTATCCGGTTCGGGACGGATGACGATGGCGGCCCCATCGAATGGAACAGACTTCCCCCCGAACGCGAGAAACAATGGGCCGCGACGCCCATTAAATTGGAAGGCAAATGCACGCTGCGTGACGGCACAAAGCTTGTGGTGCGCAGCGCCGAGGAACAGGCATTTGCCTATGGGATGGGAGGCGCCGATCCGCCGGGGTTTTTCAGCCTTTGGATAGATGGCAAAAAGATCGTTTCGCGTGAGGACTTCAAGCCGGGTTATGCTTCCGATGAGCCTTATTACAACACTGTCTTCTATGCGCCGGGCAGCCTCCAGCGCTGTCTTTATCCCACAAGCGAGGACGAGCGGTATTCCGGCCCGGACTTGTCGAACGTAAAAGCGTTGAAATGCGAGACCACGCCTGTCGACATGGCCAAATTTGAGCAAGACCCGCTTGAGATGAACGGCAAATGGCGAGCCGCCATCGGAACAATCTCGGTCTCCGGTTCCGGCGATCCCGCCTTCTGCCGCCGGTTCATCTTTCCTTCCGAAAAATACAAAGATGTCAGTGCGGAAACTTACATCAATGTCGGACCGAATTGGACGCCGTCAAAAGAGGTTCTGGCGTATCTGCCGCTGCATCCCGATCTTCCGCTTGAAAGAGACCGCGCATCCATGACCGCTTATTCGCCGGAGGGGTTCGACTTCGATGCCGCCGCCTTCGATTTCAACAATGACGGCAAGACCGATACGGTTGTTCGGCTTTCCGCCGAAACACATTATTTCGACGGCGACATCTTTCTGGTCAAGGACAATGCCGTGCAGCCGAAGGCGGCGGCAGCCCTCGCACAAGAAAAATCCTACGAGAAATGGGCCAGGCAGAATGCGTGGGCTATCGTTCCCTCGGCGGAGGACAGGTACATGCATCGAGCATTGTTCCGGCTTGACGGAACGACATTCGTGCTGGAACACCCGACCAATGTCGAAAACGAACCGAGCGCAACCCTGTTCCGGCCCGGAGCGAGCGGGCTTGAGCCCGTCTGCGTTTTTCAGATGATCGAGGAGAACTTCTAAGGTTCTTTCGAATAGCTCTTGCTGCGCATGGTCACCAGTTCTTCGGCAGCGCTGGGATGCACCGCAATCGTGGCATCGAACTGGGCCTTGGTCGCACCCATCTTCATCGCGACCGCCACCAGTTGCACCATGTCGGCCGCATCCGGCGTGAAGAGGTGGCAACCGAGCACGCGGTCGGTTTTCTGATCCACGATCAGTTTCATCACCGAGCGTTCGTTGCGGCCCGTGAGCGTGTTCTTGAGCGGGCGGAAGGTGGATTTGTAAACATCAATCGCATGGCCCTTTTCGATTGCCTTGGCCTCGGAAAGGCCCACCGTGCCGATCTCGGGCGTGGTGAAGACGGCGGTTGCCACGCCCTCGTGATCGATTTTCGTGGGCTTGCCTTCGAACGCAGTGCGCACATAGGCCATCGCATCGTGAATGGCGACGGGGGTGAGTTGCAGGCGATCGGTGACATCGCCGATGGCATGGATGTGATCGACATTGGTCTTTGAATATTCATCGACCGCGATGGCGCCGCGCTTGGCGCGCGCAACGCCCGCGGTTTCGAGCCCCAGATGATCGGTGTTGGGCACGCGGCCGATGGCAAGCATCACCTGATCGGCCTCGATCATCTCATCATGATCGGTGATGGCGAAAAATTCGCCCGCCGCTTTATCGACCCGCTTGAAAACGCGGTTCACCAGCACGCGAATACCGCGAGCTTCCATCGAATGGGTGAGCGCATCGCGCATATCCTCATCGAAGCCGCGCAGGATCTTGGAGCCGCGATAGACGAGCGTGACCTGCGACCCGAGGCCCTGAAAAATCTGCGCGAATTCCACCGCGATATAACCGCCGCCCGCGATCACGATGCGCCGCGGCAGCTTTTCCAGATGGAAGGCTTCGTTGGAGGTGATGCAATGTTCCGCGCCGGGTGCGCCGCCCAAATCCCACGAAGGCCTGCCGCCGGTGGCGATCAGGATGCGTTCGGCAGTGATCTTCTTGTTGGCTTTCTTCAGATGAATGGTGTGGGGATCGGAGAATTCGGCACGGTCCATGATGATTTCGACGCCGGCCTTGGAGACGTTCTCGTGATAGATGCTTTCCAGCCGGGCGATCTCGCCATCCTTGGCGGCGATCAGCGTTTTCCAGTCGAACTTGGCTTGCGGCACCGTCCAGCCGAAGCCCGCACTGTCTTCGAAATCCTCGCGGTAACGGCTGGCATAGACGAGCAGCTTCTTGGGAATGCAGCCGCGGATGACGCAGGTGCCGCCAAAGCCATATTCCTCGGCAATGGCGACGCGCGCGCCGCCCATCGCGGCCATGCGGCTAGCGCGCACGCCGCCCGAACCGCCGCCGATGACGAAGAGATCGTAATCGTATTTGCTCATGACTTCTTCTCGATCACCTCGACGCCGGTGCTGCGCGCGAGGATCAATGTGGTGGCGATGCCGACGAACAGACCGTGTTCGACGACACCGGGAATGACGGAGAGCGCGATGGCGAGCTTTGCCGGATTGGCGATGCTGCCGAAGGCGCAATCATAAATGTAGTTGCCGCTATCGGTGATGAATGTTGCGCCATCCTTCTGGCGCAGCACCGGTGTGATGTCGCGCTTCAGCGCTTTGGCGGCTTTGGCGACGCGGCGCGCTGTGGTGGCATGGCCGAATTGCACGACTTCCACCGGCAAGGGAAATTTCCCCAGTTTTTTGACCAGCTTGGTCTCATCGGCGATGACGACCATCTTTTTCGCGGCGGTGGCCACGATCTTCTCGATCAGATGCGCGCCGCCGCCGCCCTTGATGAGATTGAGATCGCCATCGGTTTCATCGGCGCCATCGACCACCAGATCGAGATCGCCCACTTGGTCGAGCTCGGCAATCGTGATGCCCAGCGCGCGCGCCTTCTCCGCCGTGCGGTTGGAGGTGGCGACGCCGGTGATGGTGAGCCCGCCACGCACGCGCGGGGCCAGAACTTCGAGGAAGGCCTCGGCCGTTGAACCCGTGCCAAGGCCGAGCTTCATGCCGTCTTCGACATATTCGAGCGCCTTGGCGGCGGCCACACGTTTGAGGGTAGCGGAATCGGGGGGGATGTCGGTCATGGGCGGACTTTAGCAGAGACGCCCGGCCTGTCATTCCACCGTGACGGATTTTGCCAGATTGCGTGGCTGGTCCACATCGGTGCCTTTGGCCACCGCCGTGTGATAGGCGAGCAGCTGGATCGGCACGGCGTAGAGCAGCGGCGAGATGAAGGGGTCGGCGGCGGGGACCTGGATGGTCTGCCAGACCGCATCGCCGGCGTTCAGAATGCCTTCCGCATCGGAAATCAGCACCACCTTGCCGCCGCGCGCCATAGATTCCTGCATGTTCGAAATGGTCTTTTCAAACAGCGCGTCATGGGGGGCGATGACGATGATGGGCACGTTCTCATCGATCAGGGCGATGGGGCCGTGTTTCATTTCGCCGGCGGCATAGCCTTCGGCGTGGATGTAGGAGATTTCCTTGAGCTTGAGCGCGCCTTCCATGGCGAGGGGAAAGTTTACGCCGCGCCCGAGATAGAGCACATCGCGCGCCTTGGCGATTTCCTGACCCAGGGCTTCGATCTTCGGCTCCTGCTTGAGGAATTCGACGATGTGGCGGGGGACTTCGAGGAGGGCCGAGCACAATTTCTTTTCATCGTCTGCCGTCAGGTGACCGCGCGCCCTGCCCGCCGCGATGGCAAGGGCTGCCAGCGCGCTGAGCTGGCAGGTGAAGGCTTTGGTGGAGGCGACACCGATTTCGGGGCCCGCAAATGTCGGCAACGCGATATCGGCTTCGCGCGCGATGGAGCTTTCGACAACATTGACGATGGCAATCGTGGTCTGCCCATTTGCCTTGGCGTCGCGCAGGGCGGCCAGGGTGTCGGCCGTTTCGCCCGATTGCGAGACGAACAGCGCGATCCCATCCTTCGGATACACAGGTTCGCGGTAACGCAGTTCGGAGGCGACATCGGCTTCGACCGGCAGACGCGCAAGTTTCTCGAACCAGTATTTCCCGATCAGCCCCGCATAGAAGGCGGTGCCGCAAGCGGACAGCGTGAGCCGCGTGGCTTTCGCGAAGGCTTCGCTCAACCGGGCTTCCTGAATGGAAACACTCGGGCCCGCGGCATCGAGATAATGTGACAGCGTGTGGCCGATCACTTCAGGCTGTTCGGCGATTTCCTTGGCCATGAAATGGCGCTTGCCGCCCTTGTCGACCATCTGGGTCGAGGCGTTGCTGATCGTCACTTCGCGGTTTGCGGGGCGGCCCTCTTCATCATAGATCGAAATGTCGGGGCCGTTCACCACCACCACGTCGCCATCTTCGAGATAGGCGACGCGATTGGTCAGCGGGGCGAGCGCGAACGCATCCGATCCGAGATAGCCTTCCTTTTCGCCATAGCCTACCGCGAGCGGCGCGCCTTTGCGGGCGCCGATCAGCAGATGATCGTGATCGGTGAAGATCATCGCCAGCGAATAGGCGCCTGTCAGCCGGCGCGAGGCGGTGATCACGGCGTCTTTCGGCGAAAGGCCCTGGTCGAGATAATCGGTGACGAGGTGGGCGCAGACCTCGCTATCGGTTTCGGATTCGAATTTGTGGCCCTTGGCCAGAAGCTCGGTGCGCAGCTCGCGAAAATTTTCGATGATGCCGTTGTGAACAATCGCCACGCGGCGCGAGGCATGGGGGTGGGCGTTGGTTTCATTCGGCGCGCCATGGGTTGCCCAGCGCGTGTGGCCGATGCCGGTGTGGCCGTGCAGCGGGTTCTTGTGCAGCACCGCATCGAGCTTGGCGAGTTTTCCCGGTGCCCTTCGGCGTTCGATATGATCGCCGACAAGCGTTGCGATGCCCGCGGAATCATAGCCGCGATATTCCAGCCGCTTCAGCGCATCGAGGATGATGGGGGCCACATCCGAGGTTCCGGCGATGCCGACGATGCCGCACATTATTTTGCTCCGCGTTTGGCTTTTGCAGCCTTCTTGGCCGCGCGAAATCTTTCCGCCCAGCCGCTCAATTGTTTCTGATCGGCACGTTCGACGGCGAGCGCACCGGCCTCGACATCCTTGGTGATGGTCGAGCCCGCTCCGGTGATGGCGCCATCGCCCACTTTCACGGGCGCAACAAGGGCCGTATTCGAACCGATGAAGGCGCCCGCGCCGATATCGGTGTGATGCTTGTCGAAGCCATCGTAATTGCAGGTGATGGTGCCTGCGCCGATATTGGCGCCAGCGCCCACGCGCGCATCGCCGATATAGGAAAGGTGATTGGCCTTTGCACCCTTTTCGATGCGGGATTTTTTCACTTCGACGAAATTGCCGATATGAACCTCTTCCTCGATCTCAGCGCCGGGTCGCAGGCGGGCATAAGGCCCGATCAATGCGCCCTTGCCCACTTCAGCACCTTCGAGATGGGAGAACGCCTTGATCTGTGCGCCGCCGCGCACGGTGACGCCGGTGCCGAACACCACGAACGGTTCGATCTGAACATCGGCTTCGAGGATTGTATCGGCGCAGAGATAAACGGTTTCGGGCGCAGTCATGCCGACGCCCGCCACGAGTGCGCGATGGCGCAGGCGGCGCTGCATCGCGGCCTCGGCTGTGGCCAACTCCACGCGGCTGTTCACACCCATCACCTCTTCCTCCTCGGTGCGGGCAACCGCGCAGGCCACGCGATCGGCGCGCGCGAGCAGCGGAATGTCGGTGAGGTAGTATTCTTTTTGTGCGTTGTCGTTTTTCAGATTCGCGGCCCAGCGGAAAAAGGATTTCCCATCGGCCGCGAGAAGACCCGCATTGCACAGCGTGACCGCGCGCTCAGTGGGGTTCGCATCCTTGAACTCCACGATGCGATCGAGCATCCCATCGCGATCCAGGATCACGCGGCCATAGGCCGATGGGTCTTTCGCCTCGAAGGCGACGATGGCCATGCCTGCCGTTGCCTGCGCGGCGTAGGACGCTTCAAACGTTTTGCTGGTGAGAAGCGGCATGTCGCCATAGGTCACCGCGACCACGCCCGCGAAATCTTTCAACGCATCGCGCGCGCATTGGGCTGCGTGGCCTGTGCCGAGCTGCTGGTCCTGGATGACAGCTTCGGCGCCCAGCGTGCCTGCATAATCGCGCACGGCCTGACCATCGGGCGAGGTGACGACCACGATCTTCGTGGCGCCCGCACCCTTCGCCCCCGCGATGACATGGCCCAGGATGGGCAGGCCCGCGATCTTGTGCAGGACTTTGGGCGTCGCCGATTTCATGCGGGTGCCCATGCCCGCCGCGAGAATGACAGCCGCCTTGCTCAACGCCTTACTCACTTTTCGTCTTCTTAACGCTTATACGCCCACCCGGCCCGCGATAGCCGGGCCACAAAAGCCGGTAAAGTGACGTTTTGCGACCGCATATTGCCATGGGAAAGCAACCTGTGGGTTAACTGGGTTCATGGATTCGCACATCTCCCCCGCACTTGTCTTCGATCTTGATGGAACCCTGGTGGATACCGCCCCCGATCTGCTGGGGGCGCTGAACGCCATCCTTTTGCAGGAGGGCCGCGCACCGGTGAACCATTCCGACCTGCGCCATCTGGTGGGGTTGGGTTCGCGCAGCATGCTGGTGCAGGCCTTCGAGATGACCGGCGCGGCGATGGACGAAGACCGCCTGCCCGGCCTGATCGACGCTTATATCGCCCATTATAAGAAGCACATCGCCGTCGCCAGCCGCCCTTTTCCGGGGGTGGAGGCGACCCTAGCCGGACTTAAAGCAGGCGGTGCGCGGCTGGCCGTGCTCACCAACAAGCCGCAGGAACTGACCGACCTGCTATTGCCCGCGCTGAACCTGACCGGGTTCTTCGGGGCGATCCATGGCGCGGGGCGGCTTTCGGTCAGCAAGCCGGATGCGCGGGTTTTTCACGCCGTGGTCGATGAACTGGGCGGCGCGGGCAAAGGTGCCGTGATGATCGGGGACAGCATCACCGATGTGGCGACCGCGCGCGCCGCCGGTGTGCCGGTGATCGTGGTGGATTACGGCTATACGCCCACACCCGCCCACACCCTGGGGGCCGACGCCGTGACCGGCGATTTTTCGCAGATCCCTTTGCTGGCGCGCCGCCTTCTGGGCTAGGCAGACGCCACCAAGGCAAGGAATTTGCTGGCAAAACCCGCAAACTTGACGGCGCTCGGGGCGGCACTCTATAGGGCGGGACCGCGTCGGCGCGGGCGCGTAGCTCAGCGGGAGAGCACTCCCTTCACACGGGAGGGGTCATAGGTTCAATCCCTATCGCGCCCACCATTTTATCCAACTATTACAATAAGTTGCGGCTTGGCAATTTTATTGCTGAAAGCAACAAATAGCGTACAAAAGCGGTTTTCGGCACAGAAATCGGTGGAATTTCCGTGGAAAAACCCAACCGGTTATGTTCTTCAAATGTTCTCATCAGAAATCGCTCTAAACAAGGATTTTACGGCAACTGTAAACGCCGCGACCTAAACTGCTCGGGCGATGGAAATGACGCGTTCAGGCGACCATTAAGTTCCGGTACGCCCGGCAAAATACGACGATCAGGACGCACGCGTTGGCTCAAATGCGCTCAAGCCTTGCTCCATAGACCGGTCTTAATGTTGAACGTCACTTTGCCTGCAGCCCGCATTCGCATCAGCAGGTCCTGCAGAGGGTCAGTGCTTTTGCTGCTGGGGTCGAGCAGTTGCAGCAGGGAATAGACGGCGCGAGGTTTGTCCAGCGCCGCCAGCACATCTTCTTCTTTTGTCATCAGTGATGCTCTTTCTGGGCAGTACCGCCCAAGTATCTGCTTTGCGCCGGCATTTTTGGAAACTGTTTGCACCGGCATTCAACTTCAAGGCGCGTCGGTAAGCCCCATTTCTTTGATGAAGCGTGACGGTTCTCTGACACGACCTTGATAAGTCTTTGCCCTAGAAAGAATCAGGGAGCGCTTGGTTCTTGTAATCGCAACAAAACAATTTCGCCGCTCCTCTTCCAAATCTGCAGGCTTCGCATCTGATTTCAGGCTTTGCCATGACGGCAAAACGCCTTCTGCCATGCCAATTACATATACGCGCTCAAACTCTAGCCCTTTGGCTGCGTGGATCGTTGATAGCCTTACTGCATCTGGATCGAACGGAGGTTCCTTGGGACGCAAAGCAATTCCTTGAAGCAATTCGGATAAGTCTGGTTGACCGCCCTTTTCCTTCTTTATCGCCTTCGCAGCCTCACGCCACGCTGCGTCATCCTCGGCCGCGTCGCTGATACCGGCGTCACTCTTAGGTGCCGTACCAAGAAGAAATGGAATCGCTTCATTCAATACCGCTTTCCAAGTGTCGCGAGACCGCACCAGTCGCATGGCAAGCTCTCCCAGCTTATTCCCAACTGCGTCATCACTTTCCAGCGCAGCTAAAGCCCATTGCTCTATGAAGGATTTTCCGCCTGCTTCCGCTTCCGCTGCTATAAAACCAGGATCGAATTCCAGCTTGGCAAATCTGTTTGCGGCGTTTGCCATAAGCGTTGCCATTCGTATGTCTGAAGGCCGCTGCGCTTGATCAAGTAGCGAATAAAGCCAGACAAATTGGGAAGAAATGAACCCGTCTCGACGAGTAGTGATGACTGCTTTGACCTTCAAAGATTTCAGTGCGCTTAGCACGGGGACCAGTCCCATGCGGGTTCTCGCCAAGACAGCGGTTTTTCCCCATTGATTTTCCTCAAGCTGGACGATCTCCCTCGCTACGCCTTCGGCTTCCACTACGTCAGCCTCAAATATTCGTAGCGAAATACAGGATCCTTCATCTGGCCTCAACGCGACCAACGCCTCTTTACCCGGAGTGCGATCTTTATTGTGAGCGACCAAGCTGTTGGCCGCCCGAACAATGTCAGGCGGACACCTCCGATTTTCGACCAATTGAATTAGTTGGGGCTGAAATTCCTGTCTAAACTTGGCGATCTGCCCGTAACTTGCACCGGCCCACTGGTAAATAATTTGATCGTCATCTGCGACCGCAAAAACATTCTTGAAATCAGGACCCGCTAAGAACTTGATGAGCCGATATTGCGCTGGCGTTGTGTCTTGAAATTCATCGATCAGCCAATATGGATAAGTCTGCCTAATCCTCGCGGCAACCTCCGGCACTTGATGCGCTAATCGACACGTATCTAATATCATGCCATTAAAATCCATTACATTTCGGTCGCGAAGCGTATCCTCATAGATTTTGTAGACGTGCGCGACTTGTCTTCCCACATCTTCATCGCGAAACCGCTCGGCGGTTTTCGCAGGGCCGACAAGATTGGCCCGCAGTTGTCCGATGGCCTTCAGCCACCTAACATCCCCCATGCTTACGGTCTGTCCCCGCGCAATGGCCGCTCGCAGACCATCCTTGAGCAAATCCTCAAGATCCGTCTCTTGGTCATAGACACCAAAGTCTGCTTTGATGCCCAGATGAGAACCATGTTGTCGAAGCATTTGAGCGCAGAAAGAGTGGAATGTCCCCACTGTGATTCGATCTGCTGTATCTGGAATGAGGTGTTCGATGCGCGCACGCATCTCATCGCCCGCCTTCGTCGTGAAGGTAAGCGCCAAGATCCTAAATCTCCGCTTCGGCGACTCCGCAATCAAGCGAGCGGCGCGCGTGGTTAGAACCGTCGTCTTTCCGACGCCGGGCCCTGCTAAAACAAGCGCTGCACCTTCCTGGAAAGAGGCCGCGATCTGCTGACTGGTGCTTAGTCTAGCCATGGCTTCTGACAGTTCAGCGGTCATCTATCCCTCCTTTTTCAACCGCTCGATGAGTTCAACAAGCGCCTTCGGCATAGTTTTTGCCAACTCTGGGTCACCGGCCACTTTGATAGCTAGCGAGCTAGCATAGTCAGTCTTTCGGTTTCGAAGCCTACTGATAAATTCTTCTAATGGGCAATTGAGATTAGACTTGTCGCCTTTTTCCGCCATGATCTCGCGCAATAACTTTTCATGACCATCTGCGACCAAACAAGCTTCAAGGTCGTAGTCCTTTGGATGCAAAACGACTCGATCTTTTAAATCTTGCTCTCTATAGCCTCTATCCAGTATCTGCTTGCGGCAGTTGATATGCGCCTTATCTGCATCAAGAATCATGTCCCACGGGATATTGAATGCATCCGCCAGCGCAGGATACACGGCAGCACTGCCGCTCTGCTGAAAGTCAATAACCGTCACACCATGGTTGTCCAACGGCCATCCCGCAGCTCGGCCGATGGCTTGAAGCAAAAGATACTCGCAAACCCCTTCGACAATAATCCAACGGCGAGCAAAGAATATCTCCCCTCGCACGCGCCGACCATGGAAGCCAAGTTCTCTTTCTTCTTCGGCTGATGGTAAGTATCGGCTTCGATGCCTGAGTTCCGCGATCAACCCCTTCTTCGCTTCAAAATCAGCATCGTCTTTAAAACAACTTACCAGATTATCTTCCAACTTCTCGCCAAACCACTCACTTGTAGTTACGCATCCAGTATCGGGATCACGGGAGAAAATCTTCTGCACTTTGGCGCCATCGACAAACTTTTGGACGTTGTCGTTCCAGGGTAGCAAGGAATGGATGTGCTGCGGAATGCACGAAACATGTGAACGTCCTCCACGAAGCCTGACCAACTTCAAATCGCGAAGGGGCACGTGCTGAACGAAATAAGGTGAGTGGGTGGTCATAATTCTCTGGCCCGCCAAAGCGGCCATCCGCTCCCAAAGGGCACGAGCGGCCTGGGGATGCAAATGAACCTCGGGCTCTTCGATGACAAAGACCGCTTCAGTGCCGGGCTCTTCGACTTCCGCCAATTGTTGTAGCACAGCCGCTTGGAAGAGGAAGATGACAGCCAAGCTCTGCAGACCCTGTCCCTGATGGTCCAATGGCAACCATGGTCGAAGGTCTTCGTGGCGCATCAATACGCCGGAGCGTTTCAGCATTTCCTCAATGGCCAGCGGCAACATATTCAGCCGTGCACCACCAAGTCCCTCACCAATAGCTACTTTTGTTGCTTCACCAATTAGAGCAGCAATGTCAGAAAGCCGTTTATCAGCTCCAATAACCTTTGCGTCGATTTCAGCAAGCGTCTTGAGAACTTCCGCTTCAAGTTCCTTGGGTATCTTTACGTTCTTTAGGAGCCGTCCCCAGTGGCCGCTGGGCGTGAATTCATCAGCAGCATCTCGTAGCGCGCCGAGCCAAAAGACCGGAACATATTTGAAAAATCCGGTGAGGTTGGTTGCCCGTTGTGCTTTCCCAGTCAGCGGCTCACCGGTTGGTGTGAGAAACTGCCAGATCGTGTCGTAACTTTCTTTGTCCCCATTCCACGGGGCGGTCACTCGAAGAGAAATTAAGTTTTTTCCGCCATCAAGCGTCATAATCTCGTCAAGGTCAGCCACCATGTCGGCATCCCACGCCCCGGCGGATGGCTCCCTAAAGTGAATCTCAATTGTGACTGGAGGAAGAGTTTTTGGATCACCTCCTTCGTCCGGTCGGTGAACGTCAAGCTCGGTAAATCCCGTGCCTCTTTGGCCCCATCTACGGGTTAATCCGATGCGAATGGCGTCAACAATTGCAGACTTTCCAGCCCCATTAGTCCCGATGAAGACATTGCTTTCAGCAAAATCAATTATCAGGTCATGGATTGACCGAAAGTTTTGAATACGAACTTTGGATATTTGCATTACCTGCCCCTAGCTCCATACTACGCTAATCATGGCCATCTGCCGATTCTGCTAGGGTCCATCCTGAATCGTTGGACCATTGTGAGAAGTCGCAAGCAGCCGATCCCCAATCGCAAGGGTAAGGCCACAGCCTGCGCAAATATCGGGTCAAAACGCAGGAGCCTTAACTACCTAAGGACTTGCGTTCCCGTTCGGAATTATGTTCTCTTATTGTTCTCATAATACTAGCAAAGGCGGCCCTTTGTTGGCGAAAGCAACCTGAGCCATTGATGATAGTCTATCTAGACAGCCAAGATTATTCGAACATCGCCACGCCACCGCGAGGGCGTGAGGCTTTCTTTGAGTCCTTAGGGCATCAACTACAAGAGTTGGCAGATAGTGGCGATATCAAAATTCGTTATTCGGCGATCCACGTTTCCGAGATAGCCCACACTACGGCAGATGCCATGAAGTACTCAGTACCACGCGCGCGCATGCTGAAGCAGCTCAGCGCGGGAAAATGCATGCGGTTTTGGAACTGCATCGCCGACGAGGAAGTCCTCGCGAACTTCGATCCCGATCAGAAAGTCGTTGCAACTAATGATAACGATCTTTGGTTTGAGACCGACATGAGAACGTTGAGGACCTTCGTCGAGCACTTTAGAGAATCTATGGAAGAGACTTTAAAAGAGCGCGGCGTGAACAGAAAGGCTAGAAGGAAAGCTGCCAAGCTCGACATCAAAGGATTTATCACCGGAACCGAGCAAGGTCGAAATGCCCTCGCCAAATTGGCAAATTCGCTAAACGAACAGTTTTCACTCGACGAAAAACTTAATCTTGAGATGTTGACTTCCTACGTAATGGGGTCTGTGGGAAAGGAAAGGTTCGAGAACTATGTTCGAAGAATTATGTTTGACCCGGTAAGCCTCATTTCCAAGTTGAGTCCTGAATTTGATCTAGAGTCGAAGTTGCCAAGAATCGTCCGTGATCGGGGTCAAAACCTAGTCGATAAACTCAACCCCTCGCTTGAGAAGATTCAGCAAGCGATAACACGCATTCCAAAGACTGAACTACATGAACCGTTATTCAGAGATATTCGAGAGATGCCACGTAATATAGCGGCTAACATTAGACGCAGCTTAGTTCAAAGCAGTTTAGAAGAAAATGGTAAGGGTGCGATTGGGAAAAAGCCATTAAGCAATGGACAAATTGATGGCTTGAAAGTCCCAATCATAAATACTTTTAGCGGCATCCTAAATCGCTATCTAGATCAAACGGTCTCCGCAGCCTACGCCGGTGCGCCCCTCCGATATTTTAGGTTATCAGACGCAGCGGATTTGTTTCATGCAGCCTACCTGCCCCACGTGGATGTGTTTCGCTGCGACAGTGCATGGACAAATTTGTTCTTGCCAGAGCAAACTAAGTATCAAGTGAATATCGTTGGCAAAGTTGAGGACTTGCTCCCAACAATCCGACGACGCCTAAACACGCCGTAAGAACATCGGTAACAGTCCGATCAATGTCTGCTTTGTCTCGGAAGCGAGCCTGACGGTCTGTCCGCTGACTCGGTTACCCCATTAATTCACGATTTTTGAATTCGCCCTGTCCACAGCGACCGCCTCCTCTTTCTGTAGTTCCAGGATCTCCGTTCCCGTGTTTTTGCCGCCTGCCAGCAAGCGACTGACCTGTCCGATAAACGCCCGATACCTCTCGGTGCCGAGCGCGACCGCCGCCGCCAGCTGTGATTCAGGCAAGGGCGGGATAACGCCAAAATGATAGCGGATATACAGGGCTACGCTTTCGATGAGCACGCGCTGGTGGCGTTCGATAGCGTTGAGTTGCTTGCCGAACTCGTCGAGCCGTTTCGAGAAGGTATCCTGCAATTCCTTGGCACCGCGCCGTGCGAGGTAAGCCGTCAGCGCATCGCGGATGATCGCTGACTTCGATGTTCCCGGCTTCGCCGCGAGCGCCTCCAAATGCTCGTTGAGATCGTCGTCAAGGTAGATGTTTTGGCGCGGCTTCATGGTGGCGTCCAAGCAAACGGACACACATGGAAGCGTTAAATGCGCCAAAGCGATAGAACGGTTCTATACGGCAATCTACGTTCCTACCGCATTATCCGATCGACGGTCCGCTACGCTGCCGCCCCAGCGTCCAGGAGATCGAATCCTCGCGCATGATGCCGCTGACGGATTGGCCCAGATTGCGTTCGATGATCGGCCGCCATGGAACAAGCGTGAACTCCCGCGACTTCTTGATGACGGCGAACTTGCCGATGGAGAGTTCAACTGCGCCCCGGTAGGTGCCTTCGATCCGTTCGCCGGATTTGGTCTCGGTGTAGCGAAGGCCAAGCTCCTTCGAGAGCTGTCCACCGGCACGGGCAAGCTCACGGCTTCGTAGTTCGGTTAGCAGGTTCGTCCGATAGGCAACCTGGTCGCCTTCGATCTGCATCAAGCCTTGCTGGATCAACCATCGCTGGCGCTTTGCCAGCGCCTCGCTCATCGCGTAGCCGAAGCCTGCCTTGCGAAGCGGTGTGGGCTCGCTGGAGACCAGCTCGCGGTCCAGCCAGGTCGCGCCCTCCATGCCGATCTGCCGTGAGACAGGCAGGGCGGAAAGCGTCTCGATGACCACGGGATTGAGCTTTGCCTGCGCGCGTTCATAGGCGCTCGCCTTCTCCAGATGGTCGGGCGTGATAATCCATTTGCCGCCTGGTCCACGTTCCACATTGCCGCCGATGCGGCGCATGGCTTCCAACCTGCGTTCGTGGGCGGCGGTGTAGTCCAGGCTGGCTCTCGGATCGTGTCTCATATGGATGTTCATGTCGTAGCGACCACCATTGGCAGCCGCGATCTTCACAACGGTCCGATCAGCAACTCGCGGTTCAACCGACTTCGGCTCGATGGCGACGATAGCCCCCTTGGGGATGCCGTCCGCGATTTCGTTTTTGCCGGTATCGACGTAATAGGTTCGTCCATCGAGGCCGTCCACGACGATGTAGTGATGGTCCTCCACCTCGTCGGAAAGCCCCCGCCCAACCACACAGCCAACAATGCGCTCCGCGCGGGAATCGGTGGGATCATAGATCGCATAGTCGAGCGGACGCCCCGCCCGGCCATTCTGGGTCACCTCCCGGTGCAGGGTGCGGATAATGTCGCCACGTTCGCCCATCCGGCGCAGGACCGGCTCCAAATCTTCTGCCAACTGCCACTTGCCGGGTGCGATCTCCTCGGCCAATCCAAAGTTCTTGAGTTGCTGCAAACGTCCCGCCCGCAAGGACTGACGAAAAGCATCTTCTCCGACCGCTGCCACGATTCCATCCTCACCGGCCTCGCGGATCAGGTCTCGGTCCAAGCTGGTGAATCTCTCCTGGCGTACCTCATTGCGAAGCCGGTCCTCGATTTCCAAATCCGATCTCGGCCCTAAGTCTATCGAGACGATCTCTGCCGCCCGCTCCCGGATGCCGTGCGCGAGATATTCGCGGGCGATGATGAGGTCTTTGTCCAGGTCGTCCCGGCCCCGTAGTACGATGTGGGTGTGCGGATGACCCGTGTTGAAATGATCGACCGCCACCCATTCCAGCTTGGTTCCTAAGTCTTCCTCCATCTGCTCCATGAGCCGCCGCGTCAGGCTGTGGGGTTCGTCGTAGCGCGCTCCGTCTTCCGGCGAGACGATGAGCCGGAACTGATGCCGGTCGCCCTGCGAGCGGTCCAAAAAATTCTTGCCATCCGCACGGTCATGCTCGGCGTCGTACAACTCGCCCGGCTGGCCCTCGCGGGTCACGCCATCACGCTGGATATAGCTCAGGTGTAGCCGGGCAGCTTTCAAACCGTTCGCGTTGAACTTCACGATCCGCGATTTAACGACCACCCGCCGCGTCCGAAACGCCGCGTACTGGTCTCGCGTGGCCAGCACGCGGCCTGCGCCCGCGCCACGACCGATGCGGCTGCCGTCGAACCGTTTGCCGCCTTGCGCGCGACCACCGGCCAGGCTCACGCCGCGCATGACCTGGCGCAAATAACTCGGCTCGCGCTTGCCGGATGGCGAGCGTCCGAGCCGAGGCCGAAACTCATCGTCGTGGTTCATGTCTGATCTGCCACGTTTCGTTGCCCTCAGATCAAACGCGCAATGCACGGTGTCAGCAACACAGTGTTACCGCATCGTGCGCGATCATCATGTTACGAGCACGAGTGCACCATGCACTTCAACGTGGCACTGTGTTTTTTGGATGTGCAGGCTGGAAAAACAAACCGGAACGGTGCCGTTGCTTTCTCTTGCCCTGCCGCGATTTGAGATTCCGTCCGCGCTCAACTTCTCTCACGCGCGATGATCTACGATGGGTGCAAGGCCGCCTTCGCGGAAGCTCGTCACAGCGACCGCTTCGGTTCGGGATTAGAGTTGGTCTGCTCAAGAATTTATTTGCTCTGAAAATGCCCCGTTCGCCGATGAGATTTTTGGTTCTGATTTTCCATTTTCGCGGGCGGCAAATCCAAGATCGAAAGGCACGGAAAAATCGTCTCCGCCGAGGCAAATTCCTCAATTTTCTGAAGCTGCCGACGGCCAAAATCGAGGTTCGATTGAGACGAAAATTCACTAGGAATTCTGGCATTTCTTAATAGAACTGAGATTGTCAGGTCCCCGCCAAGTGGATAGGGGCGGGCCTAGGCGTGCGTAGTTTAGCCTTCCCAAAACCGGACCAAATCCAATGCAGGCATGGCCGGTTGAACAGGGAGGACAACACTGTGCAGAACATATTTTCTCGGAAGAAATCCCCAGAATACGCAGACCACGAATCAAATCTGAAATGGCTTGCCGAGTGCGATGAGAGCCAGTTTGCACTCTACCTCTGCCTCATTACCGCCCTGCTGAAAGGGGGAACCGAGGAAGAAATCTGTAATCTTCTGTTCTGCATCGACCCTGAAACCGAGCCTCGCCGTGCCAGAATGGTCTATCAAAATCACCTGAGCCGGGCCTGTTGGCTATGGCGGGTTCACTTTCTTGAACCACCCAACGGCACGGTAATAGGTGGCTAACGGTACAGATAGCCGTACCACAAAATCCGTTGCCAGATGACCTAAGCCTTTTGGGATTCAGACGAAGGGTGACGGCGTTCGAATTTTCGACCAGTCAATCAGGTCGTCGATGTGGTAGCGAACGATGCGGCCATGCTTGCGGTATTTGGGACCAACCTTCTCGAACCGCATCTTCTCTAACGTCCTCGGCGATAACCCTAGAAAGTGCGCCGCCTGCCTCGTATTGAGAAACGGACTGCCCTTTTTAGCAGTTTCGGCCCGCTTGTTTTCGTCGTCGTTGCCGTCGCTACCCATGTTGGCCTCATTGAATCTCGCGCGGCAATCATTGGTCGTGCGTGAGGCCAATTCTGCGCTGATGATCGCAGCGGGACGCAGGGCGAAGATCGCGATGCGTGAAATCCGCCAACGCAAGAGGCCGCATCCTGCCCCAACAACACGCAATTCGGCCGATGGGGGGTGGTGAAATATTGGCGTGCCATTGCCGCGTGCTGGTGCTCCCCAGAGGTTCGAGCGCCAGCACGCGGCAATGGACCTGTCCCTCCCGGACTGCCCTTTTGATTTCAGTGCATCAACTGCCTTTAGGGCGCAGCGCGACCGCGATTTGGCCAGCCAAAATTGTTGCTTCGACAGCAGTGTTCTGCGATTCTGAGACCCTGAGCGCGACAATCGCTCAGGGGGATTTTCCACCCCTCGCAAGCTCGGCCATGTGGCCGGGCGATGGCATTATGTCCAGGGCTCCGGCCTAAAGATGCCATGCCCTTGCTTGCGAGGGTGGAAAACGTCCGGCTGCCAGCCCGCTCTGGGTCCACGGCAGATTAATCGTTTTGGAGACGTTTGGCCGTGCTGTTTGCTTTTGGAAAGGTCTCAGACGAAGCGCCATGGTCGGAGAAGCTGACAGAGTATGACGAGGCGCATTTCTACACCTATGCCCGCCTGCTTGATCTGTTGAACCAGGGCAAAACGCTCAAGGAAATCTCCCAAGAGCTATTCGAAATCGACGCGGCAGCGGAGCCCGAACGGGCACAGAAGTGCTTCGACTCGCATGTGAAGCGCGCCAGATGGGCCACCACGACTGGCTATCAGCTATTGCTGAAAATGCCCGAAGGATTCCAACTGCCGATGACCGATAAACGGCACTAACCGAGAAACTTTCGGTAGCCACCTTGCATCAGGAAACAGCCTCGGTAGATCGCCCGTCGGACCCGATCTTGTAGGCTCCGAATGGGGCTTTTCCAGTCATCTGCAACGCGCTTTTTGCCTATCAGGGCGATGGCGATTTCCTCTTGATCTGCACCAGCGAGGTATCCGTCCAGGGCTTGCACGACGAAACATAGCCGTCGCCCATACTTGGTCGGCTGGAAGTGGGATGACATAATCCGGCCGGAAAATCGCAAATCATCGAAGCAGCGTAGCAGGCGACGTTTCTCCTGGGAGACATGCCGATCCGAACTTAGAGACAGCGAAAATCTGCCCGGCTTGAGAATGTCTGCGCCTTCAATGGCGACTTGTAACCAGCATCCTTCGTGGGCGAATAGGATATGCTGCCCACCGTCTTTCAGCTCCAGCACGGTGGATCGCAAATAAATCTGATGGAGCGTGAAAGCCTCGGCATCGGTCGCCGGGGTGGCATTGAGATGGAGCACGCTCCCGCTAATTGCGGGGTTCCAAAACACCGAAGCGGACCGTGAGTCCTGATCGGGATTGCTGGCATAAAGGCATCCCCATTTGCGGAGCATGAGGTCGTCTGTCATCGCCAGAAGGATCGTTGTTGCCCCATCCTGGCTATAGAAGGCGTATTGAAGTTGGGCCTGTTTCCAGTCCTCGATGAAGTCCGTATTGCGGCGCAAGAACTCCCACGCCCATTCGCGAAGCGAAAAGCAGGCCGTGTAGGCGTACCTTTCGCTGTCTTTCCAATCATCCGGTCTGCGCGTCATTGCGCTACTGCCAGAGGGGCGATAACAGGTGCCCACAGCACCGGACCTTTGAGCTTTCCACCATTCCGCAGCCGGATAAGGCAGTCGGCGGAGACCTCGAGGAAGCCTGCGACGGCGAGTGTGTTTCCGATCTGCTGCGGCTCCCCGATACGCCGCAAGGGCCACTTGGCCCGGCGCAATATGCGCTCCATGCGGGCGTCCGTGACGGTCACGATCTCGGTCAATTTGCGTGACAGGCCGAATTCGACCATGCCAGCGAACAGTTCATAGGTTGCCTGGGCAATGCCACCGGCACTGAGCGATGCTTCGGGAAGATCGAGCGCAAAGCGGCTACACTCCCAGATGGTCTCGCTCGCAGGCGCGTTCTGACCGCCCAGGAGTGCGGGGAAAACATCTCGCAGCATGTTATGGCCAGTGGTGGGTAGCAGCCTTACGCAGCCGCGAATGTGACCATCGAACCCAATCTGCAAAAGATAATAGGGATCGTAGGCATCGAATTCATCAAATTCCATGTCGCCGTGGGTTAGCACATCCCACTTCATGCGCTCCTTGAAAACACGGTAGCGCAAGCGACGCATCTCGTTGACTTCATCGGTAAATTCTTCATATGTCGATGGTGTAATAAGCTGCAACACGATGGTCTCCATGACGGCTGTTACGCCGCCATGAAGACGCGTTGTTACGCTCTACACATGCTGCCAACCTTCGCAGCTAGCGCAATCCGCCGAGGTGATAGATCGCCTGGCAGATCGAATGGACACCGAGCTTTGCGCGAACATTGGCCAAGTGAAACTCGGCGCAATGTTGGCTGATGTGCAATATACGGGAGATGTCCCACGCGGATTTCCCCTGTGCCGCCAAGTTGAGGCATTCGTATTCGCGTGGGGTCAGGTGAGCGCCGTTGACAAGGAACGGCGGGCCTAGTCTGCGCCGCGCGAAGGCATGGAATAGGATCGCCGCGAATTGCAGCAAGTGAATGTTCTCCCAGGTGGTATCGGAGAAAGCAGGATTCCAGCGATCCGAGGCGAAGGTGATCGCGGCGAAGCCGTATTCGTCGTGCAGCGGGATGGTGAAACCACAGCGGATTCCGAAGTCGGCCGCTTCATTGAAGAAGCGTTTTGTTTGGTTATCGCCATTTGTTGCAATGCCCGGCCCCCAATCGAAGGGGCGAACATCGCTGACGGATCGCAGGATGATCGGATCGGTTCGTTCGTAGCCGCGTTCGAGATAGTGGTCGGTCCAACGTGGCGGATAGGTTGATATGAGCTTCGCCGAGGCTTTTGCCGTTCCGGGCATGAGCAGGTACGCGAAGGTGGGCAGTTCATAGCTCTCGGCGATGATCTTCAACGCACTCTGTAACGCAGCGGCATCTTCGGCTGCCGCCAATTGCCGGATGTAGTCCAGAAACACACGATACATGGAGAGACATCCTTTCGTTAGAACTTCTCCCGCCATTCCCTTATTGGTTGTATCTCGTGACAAAAAATAGGGCGGCGCATGACCGCCGCCCATTGCTTGCACCCGCCCCCGTTATCCGCCTAAACCGATGCTGACCGTCGCGAAGGGGCCGTAGAAGGATTGGTTGTAGGTCTTGCGCGTGTCGATGCCACCATCCATCGCGCCGAAGAAGAAGTCGGCCCGGTAGCCGAGGCTGATCTTGGCGTTGGGATAGCGGAAGGAGAGACCGGCGAAACCGCCCAAGTTCGGAACTACTACAGAGCGTGAACGATTGATATCCGAAACATGATGATAGCCGCTGGTGGTGTAGGTTATTCTTTGGATTGGCGGGTTCACAAGCGCATTTGTTCGTCTGTAGTGATCGTAGCGCAAACCCGTTTGTTTGTGATCGCCGCGAGCCGTCTGGCGGCCGAATAGAATGGCCGCATTCACGCCCCAGTCCAGCGTGATGCCGCCATCACCTCCCTTTCCAAGGACGGATCGCGAGGCATCCCAGGAGAAGGAAGGACCAACGCCGCGAAAGTCATGCTCGGCCTCGACTGTTCCGAAATAGCGATGCCAGATCGCGTTGCTGCCGTATTTCTGGCTGCCTGTCCTTGAGAAATCCGGCAGACCCGATAGATGAACGTTTCGCCGAGATGTGAACTGCGCAAAGCGAACGCCCAACGAAAGATTCGAAGAGCGCGAGGCCAAGAACATCCCTAGACCGACATCCTTGCCCGCCTGGAAATCGATGACCGCGTGGCTTTCCGCATTCGAGGTCGACGCACCCAAGTTCTGAACAAGTGCTCCGGGAGCAGTAACCTGCAGTTGCTGATACCGCGATCCTCTGTTCTTGGAACGGCCATAACGGGCAGATATGGAAAATATCCAGTCCGACCCCGTGGGTTCGAGGGTGATCTTGCCTTCTCCGCCGACCGCATAGCGTGGCTGGCGTTGTATCGATAATGGGGATTCGAAATTGGGCTCAGCGAATTTGGTCAGGAACACCGGATTGAAGATTTCCTGCCCGGTTCCCATGCGCTCGATCTGCGGGCCTAGTTCGATCCAGACCGTTGGGCGATCCGCATCTTCGGCTTTGGCGGCGTTCGTTGTCCCGATATAAGCGCCCAGCACCAGAGCCGATGCGCCAGTCAGCAATTGCCAGCGAAGATCTGCGCGCGGGCGCGTATTGTTGAGTTCGCTCATTGTGTGTTTCCCCCCATGGAAATATCCCCCCAGTTGTCATTCCCGGCCGAGCGATGCTTCTGCATCGCCAAGGCAAGGGAACCCAGGTGTGAGCCACTAATCGGTGTTGAATTTCTGGGTCCCCTTCCCTCGCACCGCGCGCAAAGCGTGCGATGCTCGCCGGGGATGACAGGTGAGGTGAGTTGAAAGATCATCTTCCCCATCGTGCTCACCAGTTCTTCGTGACACGGATGCCGATCAACCTGGGATCGGTCGTGAACACGTTGGTGGTCAATCCGCTGTCATCGCTGTTGAGGAACGTGCCGGTGATGTCGGTCGTGTTGAACACGTTCTTGTCGTAGAGCATCACCTGCCAGCCGCTCTGGCTCGTCAGGATCACCGACAGATTGACGTTGGTGTAGCCGCGCAGACGGTCATAGGGATTGTCGTTGAAGATGCGGGCCCAGGAATAATCCTGCCAGTAGTAATCGGCGCGTAGCGTCGCGGCCCAGTCGTTTGTGACCGGCACGGTGTATTGCGCCCCACCGGAAACCGTGAAGGGCGGCGTGTTGGGCAGTTCGTTGCCGCCCAGATTCTTGTCGAAACCCGCGCCACCGTTGGGGGCCAAGCCCAATCCATTGTTGACGTTCGCGGGAGCATTTGGATCGACGCTCAGTGGATCGAATCCCGGATATCCAACAGGCGGCTTGGCCTTGAAGATTGTGGCAGCGCCTTGCGACACGGTTGGAGGGCCTGTGTAAACGTAGGGGAGGCCCGTTACCGGATCGAGACCAGCGTCATACCCAGTCTGGCAAGCCGAAGCTACGGTTCCGACGGAGCCGCCAGTATAGCCGTTGGTGTTGATCGTGTTGCTCAAACCGCCCGCAACGGCATCCGCCACGACATAGGCGGGAATGATACAGTTCGACGCTTGCGTGACGGTCGGCTTCAGAACCACCCAATCGGGATTGCCCGCCGTGCGATCCATCAGATCGATGGCGCCCTGGCCGTTGTCGATGCGGGAATGTTCCCAGCCCCCGGCGAAATTGAAGCGCAGGCCGGGAAGCGGCTCGTAAGTGGCTTCGGCCTCTGCACCTTCGACTTTCGCGTTGATATTGATGTTGACCGAGGTGCGGTCGATGATCTGAGAAATCTGATAGCCTTTGTAATCATAGTAGAAAAGATCGCCGTTCAAGGTCAACGCGCCATCCAGCAGTGTGTTCTTGGTGCCGATTTCAAAGGCGTTGATGAATTCCGGATCGAAGGTCAGCGGATGTGTCGGCTGGGTGGGCTGATAATTTCCGTGCTGGAGCAGGATCGCGCCGGGCGGATTGGCGCCGCCCGCCTTGTAGCCGTGGGCAAACGAGCCATAAACCAGCGTCTGGTCGGTGAAGGTGAGGTGTGGCGTCCAATTGACGGCAGCGCGCCCTGTGAATTCCCTCCATTCCTGATCGACCACCTGCTGAACAGAATAGCCCCAGCCGCGTATGAGAACCTGGCTCGGAATGAACGGAAAGTGTTTCTGATCGTCCGTCCAGCGCAGACCGCCGGTCAGCTTCAGATCCTTGGTGACGTTGTAGTAAGCCTCGCCGAACCCGGCATAGGAATTTAGGTTGTAGGGATTGTTGCTGCGAAAATAGTTATGGCCATTGCTATTCAGGCTACTGATCGGATTGGGATCGATATAACCGCATTGGAAGGCGTTGAACTGCCCCTGAGCGGGGTCTGCTTGAATATGCCCCTGCAAGCATTCATGGTTATCCGATATTCCTGCCTGCCACGCCGGCAAATTGTTACCCTGGACCTCGCTAGCCGTCAGCGTTAGCGCATTGATGAAAACGTAATAGTTCTCGTCGATCTCATAATGCAGGTAGTTGCCGCCGATGCTGAAGTTGAATGGGCCGGAGAAATTCGAACTGAGCCGAAACTCCTGGCTCAACTGCCATGATTTCAGCGTATCAAGGTCTTCGGCAACCAGCCTGTCGCTGCAGCCAAGCTGCGGATCGCAGAAGACGCCATCGGCAGATATCTGTGCGCGAGAAGGAAAGACCTTTTGACCGGTGCCTGCCACGTGGGGATATGGATCTGCCGGGCCGCTTGGATCGAAGATGCCGGGCGTGGTGTTGAAGCGATTGTAGTCTTCCGTCGAATAAAGGAAATCGTGGTTGAATCCAGTCTGTGACGTAACCGTCAGCGCAGGCGTGACTGCGTAGTCGGCGTTGAATTCCAGAATGTCATTCTTGGCCTTGTAGGACGGTTCGATCTCCGATTCGATGACCCGCAGATTCCGTGACTGCGTGGTGCTGGCATAAGGATCGACGCCGCCGGACAATGGATCGGCAATAAAGCCGGGATATTTCAACGCCTGGAAATACGACAAAGATTGCCCGTTGGGCACTTCGTATGACTCCGCCGCATAAGTTGATGCGGGCAGACATCCCTGACTCAGCGCGTCCGCCAGGCCGTAAGACGGCCCAACACCCGGTATCGGAACGCCGAGGACGCTGCTCGGCCCATTGTCGCGCTTGCAGAGTTGCTTGGCGCTGCGCATACGATCATCGTCTTCGGAGAAATGTTCCCAGACGAGATAAGTCTGCACCTTCTCGAAAGGTTTCCAGCCGATGGTCACGCGGCCCGACCACAGGTCGCGGCCATCGATGCGCTGATCGGTGAGCGCGTCGTAGGAATAACCCTGACGCTTGGTCCACTCGCCCGCCAACCGCATATCAAGCCGATCATCGACGACGGGAATGTTGATCATGCCTTCGAAGCGGCGCTGCTGATAATTGCCGATCTCGCCGCTCGCCATCGCTTCGAACTGGTCGGTTGGCTTGGCGGTGGTGATGTTCACCACGCCTGCCGTCGCGTTGCGCCCATAGAGCGTGCCTTGCGGGCCGCGCAGGACTTCCAACTGACCCACGTCGAAGAATTCCTGCTCGAAGAAATGATTGCGGATAAACGGAATATCGTTCATCGCCACCGCCACGGCAGGATCGGTGGTCACCGAAACGGCCTGCGTGCCGATGCCGCGAATGGTGATGCTGTAGCCGCTGAAATTGGTCTTCGAGAACGTCAGGTTCGGCACCTGCTTCACGAGATCAGGACCGCCCGCCGTTTGTGTGGCGGTTAGTTGTTCCTGGCTCAACGCGGTGATCGAAATCGGGATACTCTGCACATCCGCACCACCCAGTTTCGATGAAGTGACAGTCACGGTTTCCACCGCCGCGCGCTGAGGCGCAGCCTGCGCCAGTTGCATAGGTGCAATATCAACGACGCTCTGATTTGCGCGATCAATCCCGATAGCGCCGGATGGATCGTGGCGCACGACAAATCCCGTGCCTTTCAGCAACTGGGAAAGGGCCGCATCAGACGAGAGATTTCCCTTCACGCCGCTGGTCACTGCTCCTTTGATGGTCGAACTGGCGTACATGATCTCCGAGCCCGTTTGCGCGGAATACGCGTCGAGCGCCGACTTCAGATCGCCACGGGGAATATTGAAATCCTGCGCCATCGCCGTCGAAACGAAGACAACGCAAGCCGATGTCGCCATGAGCGTCGTTAGATATTTCATCCTGCAATTCATGCTTCCCCCCGATGTGGTGCCCGATGTAAATGGCCGTTCGCCTAAAGGCGTTGAAGTGGTCAGCGCGAGATCACCGTTTCGTCTCCGTGAGTCTCGACACGCAATTTCAGAATCGTTCGCGCGATCCGCTTGAACGCATCGACGTTCGTTGCCCGGAAATGACCGCCGACTTCGACGTTGCGCACGTCCGCGCCGACGACGGTCACCTTTTGGCGGTTGTAGCGATTGAACTCGGCTGCCACCTCGGCAAGGGGCGTGCTGTCGAACGCGAGCAGGCCGCGCCGCCAAGCCAATTGATCTGTCAACTCGGGTAGCGGCCTGGTTGCGAGCGCAATCCCCTCCCGTGTGGCAACGGCAACGTCGCCCGGAGTCAAAACGACGGATTTGGTGCCAGTATCGCTTTCGGTCGGTTCAAGCCGGGCGCGGCCCTCGGTAAGCGTTACCTGCAAGCGGCCGGGCTCACGGCGTATCGAAAACGCCGTGCCGACATCGATCACCTGCCTGTTGCCCGCCACCACAACGAAGGGATGGGCCGCGTCGTGCCTGATCTGGAAATATGCCTCGCCACGGTCGAGCCAAACTTTTCTTTGCGTGTCGTCAGCCGTGAGGCGAATGCGCGTGTTTGTGTTCAACTCGATCTTCGAGCCATCTGCGAGAGTCAGAATCTTGTGACCGCCGACAGCGGTTTCGTAAGTGACAGCATTGTTCGGACGAAGGTAGGAAAGCCCTCCGGCGATCACCAAACCGAGCAACGACAGACCAACGACACCGAAAGCGACAAACGGGCCGACGCGGCGTGCTTTGCCGGGCTGCTTCGGTTCGGAAGATGTCTTGCGGAGCGCAGACAGTCTGTCCGCTCTGCCCCAGACAGATTCCAATCTCCAATAGGCCATCATGTGGGCCGGAGATTCGTCCATCCAAGCCTCGAACGCCGCTTGGTCATCGGCAGTCCACCCCGAAGAGGCGTGCTGCCGGACAAGCCACCACGCGGCGCGTTCACTGATCGATTTCGGATCAAAAGCCGTTGAGGGATCGGCGCTCTCGCTCATGCTGCCCCTCCAATGTCGAGCTGATCGCGATAGAGAACATCCGCCAGAGCGCGGACAGCCTCCGTAAGGTGCATCTCGACAGTTTTCTCCGCAGCGCCGAGCCGAACCGCTATTTCGCGGGTCGAGAGACCATCTATCTTTTTCATCAGGAAGGGCTTGCGGTACCGCTCCGGCAATTTGTCGAGCGCGACCTGCAATCTGCGCAATTCTTCCCTGGCTATAACGGTGCGATCAGGGCCTGGCTCGTCTATTGCCACGTCAAGGGCTTCCAAATTCTCGACCACCTGAATCGGGACGATCTGCTGGCGGCGCGCACGATCCACGAGCAGATCACGCGCGATCTTGAACAGCAGAGGCCGTGTCGGATTTGGGATTTCCTTGCGCGCGGATACGAAAATTCGCATGTAGACGTCCTGACACAGGTCTTCGGCGTCGGCGGCGCTGGAACTGCTTTTTCGCAAAAACTGCAAAAGCGTGCCCTCCAAAGGCAGGACTTCCCGAACGAACCAGGCCTTCACTTCGGACACGCCTGCGCCTTCACCCGCTTTACGCAGGTTGCTGTCTCCGCGATTGATGTCCGACGCGTCTTCCATCCCCTTGCAGATTTCCTGCCTTCCGAGGATCAGAACTATGCCTCTGCTACCTAAACCGAACGGGACGCCGAAACCCCTGAAAATAGTTCGGAACGCAACATCATTGCTGTGCGAAAAACTGCACGATTGCGGTGTCCAGCCATCGCTGAAACCATCAGCGGCAGATCGTTCCGAAACCGTCCAAGGGTGGGATAAACGCCCACTTTTTCGTGCTCCCCGAACGCAAGAATCGCGCTGCTGGGACTCCGTGGAAAGGCAAATTTTCGTTCAAATTGGAATCCAAAAACGGTGTTTTGAGTCTCGGATTTCCCCTACCCACGGTGGGACCATGTTTGTAAGAGGAGCCAGAACGGATTCCATATGAAAGGCGCTTTTGTTGGTGGAGAGCGTGGCGCTGCATTTTTGACTGGAAAGCCTGGCGGACACGCTTGGGCGCAACAATATTCCAAAATGAAATGCTGGAAGCTGGCAACGATCCTCGATGGCGTCGATTTCAGACGCTCAAGCACTCGCAGCCGCGCGGCGCAACGGTGCAGCGCCATAGACGACGCCGTAGCAACCTTTGTATCCGCCGATCTGCGACGTGTTGGTGAAAGAGATAGACGGCGCTTCCGAATGTTTGAAGGATACGCGGCACTTCATCCGAGTTCTTACATGAGCGAACAGCAGATTGGTTCGATTTATACGATGAAAGAGGCGGCAACACGGATGCGGATTTCCCGGCGCGCTCTACAAGAGATGATCAAACAACACCCCTTCTATTTTTCGAATGGACGGCGCAAACTCTTTACAGAGAGTGATCTGGCGGCGTTGGTCACCGCCATGCGCAAAGGTGATGCCCGATGCCGCTCAAGCTCATTCCGCCCCGCAAGGGCAAGACTTCGTATTGGTCAGTCCGAGGGACTTATCTCGGGGTCTATGTGGACCGAAGCACAAAGGCGCCTAGCCGCGCTATCGCAGCAAAGTCCCTCAAACTCTGGAAAGAAGAAATCGAGGAAGGCACGTTCGCCAAGCCGGGCGAGCCCACGTTCCTAGATGCGGCTGTCAATTATGTAGCGGAGACCGGCAACGAACGGTTCGTGCAGCCGGTGGTCGATCACTTCGGCGCGAAACGCCTTTCCGAGGTCGATCAACAGGCAATCGACCAGGCAGCGGTAAAACTTTATCCGGAAGGCACGCCGCAGACGCGCAACCGGCAGGTCCATACCGTCGTTTCGGCCATTCTGAAACACGCGGGCATAGATGGAAAACTCAAGCGCCCGAAGGGCTGGCGAGGCAAAAAGCGCACGGATTGGTTGAAGCCAGATCAGGCATTTCGCGTGTTCAAGGCTGCACGGAGAATCGATCCCGAATTCGAAATTTTCCTCGTTACGCTCTGCTACACAGGAATGCGGCTTTCGGAATGTCTCACTATGATGGTGGATCAAGTCGAACTCGCCGAGAACTTTGCCTATGTAAGGGAGTCGAAGAACGACGATCCTCGTGGCGTATTTTTGCCCCCGGTCGTTGTTGCGGCATTAAAGCATCATCCACGCGGCTTGAAGCGCCGTGGTGAAAAGGTCTTCCGCTTCACGAAGTGCGGTCGACTTTATGCATTGATGAAAAAGGCGAAGACGGCGACTGGGGCAGATGTCGCGTTCCTGACCTTCCACGTTTTTTGTCACACCTATGCCACATGGATGCGGCGCTATGGCGGCTTGGATACAACGGGACTGATCGCGACGGGGCGCTGGCGCGACGAGGCATCGGTCCGGCGCTACGAGCACGTCATCGCCAGCGAAGAAAGTCAGAAGGCAGTTCTGCTGCCAGTGCCGAAGATCGGTGGCCGGCGAAACACGCTCCGAAAGGCGTCCTAGTCCACCAGCTTCGATCCTTGTTTTCTCTCGCGAAAGGAGCTGGGGGATGGCGAGCACTTTGGGCTTGCTTTAAATCCGGTTGACCGAGCCAAAGAGGACACCGGTATGCAGGACGATGAACGTGTATGGGCTGTCAAGGAACTTCTGTTCGAATATGTAAAAAGTCCATCATTGCGTCATATCCGCGACCCGTATTCTGTGATCCGGTTGGCTCAGGAGATCGTCCAGCGTTTAGATCGGGGCAATTCGGTCTGGAGAAAGTGGGATGGCCAACGCGAAGTCCTTCTCAAATCTGCGGTGGCCTGTTGGGTACCTGCCGAAGACATGCTGGCATTTCTCAACGGGATGCCTGGGCCGCAGCTTACGACAACAGATGTCTTGCAGCGGATGAAGTCCTTCGAGGAAGAGGAATACTTTTCGTATCCCAAAGAAGAGCTTCAGACTGGCTGTCTCACGCTGTACGAAAAGGAAAAAGCGGAAGGTACGGAACTTCCAGCCATCATCGGCCTCCTTCGCGATCACGTAGAGCGTGAGGAGGAGCGCCTTCGTACCGAACAGCAGGAGCGTCATCAGCAATGGCGCGAGCAAGACAGGGTGGCGCGAGAGCAACGCCTACTGTCGGGAGCCGATTGCAAATGGACTCAGCTGCAGAAATCAGCGCACTGGTACTGCCGCGCTAATGGTAGAACGTACCGACTGTCGCCTACCAAGGACAAGATGTGGAATCTTTATCGCGTGCAGGCTGTTTCAGACGAAGAAAAGGGAGCGTTGATCGGCAAGTATCGAGCGCGGGGTGACGCGACCAAGGTGGTAGCAGAAATCGCTTATAAGCCCGAATCAAATTGGTTATACCACATTACCCTATGACGCTGTCGAAACGCATCCTTGCTGTCGGAGCACGCGCGCACACTTTAATCAACTTGGCGACGTCAAACGGCCACCGTGTTAACGCGAGGACGGCTATATGAGCCTAAAGTAAGCGCTTCGCCAATTGCCGGAGGTCTATATCTTATAAAGAACGTCTCGAATCCGAACACGTGCTCCTCACCGTTATCGTCTGTAAGAACGAGATCGGCACTTCCCAAAGGGCCGCCCATCTTCTCGCAGCAATATCGGGCAATAGTCTCGAAAACCTCTCGTTCACCAAGGTTGGCAAACCGTGCGGCAAACGCAGGCGACTGAATGAAGTGTCGACAAGGCTTCGCTGGATCGAAGTCGGCTGGACGTCTTGATGCATTGGGATGACAGCTAATGAGGCCAACCATAGGTCGATTGACACCAGCAGTTTCGACAAAACGCCACAGGGTGCTTGAGATAGTGTTGCCGAACGTCGTGTGGAGCGATTGAACGCTGGCGATTGAGGATGGAAGAGCGTTGGCTTCTTGACCAAATCGATCACGCAAGAACAGGAGGCGGCCTGCGCCGTAATTGGCTTCCGCCTCAATTTCCGCTCGGCAGTCGGGCAGAAGTGTGTGACGATTATCGCCATGCATAACATCTTCATGCCACGGTAGGAGGCTATGAGTTACCTCATGTGCCTCACTCCAGCGATGCTTCTTCTCCGGCAGCGAGCTATCAAGCAGAATGCGACGTCGATCCGGAATGTATAGTGCTTCAAGCGACCATTTCTTGATCGCCTCGACGAGAAGCATCGGGCGAAGTGAGACCTGGATCGTTGCAACCCTGATCCGGGAGAAAACCTCCTCGATCAGACCGGGGTCATCTGCCGTATAATAGGCGCGATCAAGCTTCAGGAGCGCACGAACGTCGTCCAAGCGCAACGGCGGCTCAGGGTTGCCAAGGCCCCGCAAAACACGCTCCACACGTTCGTCAATATCGAAGGCGGACTGCTGACCAATAAGAAGATTCTTTGTCAACAACCCGCCCCCGATAGATTTACTTGCGTTCGCTCAAGACTGTTACAAATGCATCCAGAGCTGCACGCTCTTCCTTTGTCAGTGCGACAACGGGCTCCGAGCGAGCAGCGAACCGGACTGCTTCTTCTGTTAGTCGCGGATCACGTGGTGTCGTTAAACGAGCCACTTGAAGTAGGTTCGCTTGCGGCAGATTGAAGTAGGTTGCAATCTGATAGACCGTCCGTATCTTGGGTCTGAAGTGCGTATCCTCCTCAATCCCGACAAGCTCCTCCATCTCGACCTTTGCGTCGTCGGCAAGCTTCTCGACCGAGAGACCTTGGCTGCGACGCATCAGACGAAGCAAGCGGCCAAATGCGATGCTTGGTTCGCTCTGCTCTGATGTATCTGCCGCAGCTTTCTCGCCATCAAACACAGGGTCGACCGCGATCGCGCCAGCTCCGATTTCGTAGTCGTCTTCAAGCCGCGCCATCTTGATACACCAATCCTTCGTAATTTCGATCCTCATGATTTGCCTCCTTTCTCAACAAACGCGACAGCTTGCTCAGAAGTCATCTCGAAGTAGCGCATCGGGCTGTAGTCTGGATCTGGGTCCACACCTAGGTCAGTCATCCCGCAGGCGTTGGCATAAAAGCCGTTTGACTGAGGGAGCGAGTGCAATCCGACCCGGCCCTTGAAACCGATGCTGTGGCTCAACTCGACAGCCGCGCGCATCAAGATGCTTCCGATGCCACGATACCGCGGCGGGTCGAACAGCAACTCTTTTCGGTTCCAAGGCGCATTCTCAACGAACTTCACATAAACAAGATTCTTACTTTTCTGCGATTCGACGCGACAACGCTTGGTCGTCGTGTCGACAAACATCATTCCTTGTGTAAGGCCGTTACACATCACACTGAAGCCTTGATGCGCCAAAATACCCTGCAAAGCGGCAGCCTTGCGCCGCCAATCCCAGTGGCGGCTTTGAGGCCAGTGCTTCCGCTCAACGCCAGCACGACGCAATTTCTGCAGAGCCTTGAACAACTCAGGAATCCATTCGGCTTCCCAATCCGCAAGCTGCTGATCGGTGATCGCATCCCAAAGCTCCGCTGCTTCGGGCTGGCCGCGCTCGACATTGAAGAGATAGACCGGTGAGATCGTGACACTCATAGCATCATCACCTCGGCCTTCTCCTTTTTATCGTCTTCGAAAAAGAGTTTGTCGCCCTTTTCCAAACGCGTCTCGACAATCTGATAGAGCCGCAAGGCCTGTCGTAATAGGGCGGTCTTGCTCAGGTCCTTCCGGGCACACAATTCTTCCAGCACCTGCATTTCCGCGTCGGTTAAATTCAGCGTCATCGTGCGCTTACTGAGACTCATACGATTCCTCCGGTGACATCTTTATATAGACAAAACCATCAGAAAGTCAACGTAAAATACATATTATTCAGCTATTGAATAGCTAACATATAGCTACTATATTCGGTCTCAGGCTACGGATTTCCCTTAGCCCCTTGCAAATGAGGCCTATGCCATGTCGCATATTGCCGTCCTCGAAAAGGACAGTCCGTCTAACGATGAAGACAAGAAAATCAGTCATTTGGGAGTCGCAATCATCACGCCAGATGGAACTTATCCTGGCGAAGATGAGTACCGCCGTGTCTCGGGACAGGAAAAGATCGGTGCCATCCTGAAACTGGCTGCGGACGCCCTCAAGATCACCAATACGACTGACTGGATCGCCAAGGCGGGTGACCGCCAACTCGATCCGACTCGTACCTTCGCGGAGGAGAAGCTCTCTTGCGTTGTGGACATCGAGTACCACAAACACGAGGGCGGCGGCGGTGCATGACGCTCTCGCCAAAGCGAATTTCGAGGCCGACGTCGCGAAGCTTTCCGACGACGCAGCCGCGCGGGTCGGCCTCGAAATTCAAGCCCGCACCTATCCTGTGCTGGATTTGACGGTGAAGCACAGTCGTCCGTTGCGGCTTCGCTTACGCTGCGACTTTTGGGACGAGCTTCCACCCGCTGTCGAACTTCTGAACCCCGACGGCACCTTGCTGGCACCGCCGCATCTGGGTGACATCTTCAACGACGGGGCTCATCCGAGTTCGGGTCGGCCATTTATCTGCATGCGCGGAACACGTGAATATCACACGCATAGCAGCCATTTAAATGATCGCTGGGACAACTATCGCGGCCAAGATGGAATGAATATCCCTGGTATAGCGATGCAAATTGCACGCGCTTGGCGAAGGCTCACAAAATGACCAAGCTGTACTGTCCCCGCGTCGTCGTCGCCAACACGCTTGCGTTCTTGCAGACTGCAGGTCGGCAGAATAAAGAGTGCGTTGTGCTTTGGTTGGCGCTCCGCGCGTCTTCGCCCGGTGACCCGGTTTGCGAAGCCTACCTTCCCCTTCAGTATGCGCGAGCAGATCAGTTCCGAATTCCTTCAGAAGGAATGAGCGCCATGATGACATATCTTCGCCAATACAAACTCAAACTCGTCGCCCAAATCCATTCACACCCGCGCGAGGCATTTCATTCCATTGCCGACGACCAATGGGCCATTGTCCGTCGTGAAGGGGCTCTCTCGATCGTCGTACCCGATTTCGCCACGCATACGACGCCTGAAAACTTCATGCTTGACGCCAGATTCTACCAGCTTTCTCAAAGTGACCAATGGTTCGAACTGGAAGACATAGCCTCTGCATTCGAGGTGCTTCATGATGACCGCGCGTGAAGAAAATGAGCGCATGCTCGCTGCCGTTCTCGGCCTCGATCCCGAAGATGCGTCACAACGTCTGAATAGGTCAGTCGCCATCACTGCGGGCGACGATCCGGTGTCCGCCCGCTTTGCGAAGGAACTAGCTGAACAACTTGAACGTACGATCCGCATTGCCCCCCCTTCGGAACAGGCCGAGCTTGAGGTCGTTATCGGTAGGGCGCCGCAGGGCCGCGCGGCGGACACTCTCCACGTCCACGTCGACGAATTATCCTTGGCCGTAACGACCACAGGTAGTGTTGAGCGTTCGACCGACCAGGCAATCGATGGACTTCGGCTGACCTTTGCTGGGTGTTACGCCGCCGCGCCTGTCCTACACCGTCTCCTTGAAATGGAGAAAGCTGGCTACACACCTACGCGAGACCCCTTCATCGTAAAATTTGCCTCGTTGGGGATTCCAGATGATTTGTTTGCAAGACCAATCGAATTCGGAGACGTAGGTCTTGCGGGAGCAGGCGCGATCGGTAATGGATTTCTGCGAGCGCTCCGTCATCTTCCCTCTACCGGAGTCCTGCCCATCATCGATCCGAAACGAGTTGGTAAGGGTAACGCCAATCGTTGCCTGTACTTCAACGAAGGCGATGTGAACGCGCCCAAGGCCACGCTGCTTGCTGAGAGGGCGCAAGTCGATTTCACGGCGTTAAAACTGGAGCCGCATGTTCAGACTTTCAGCGAGTTTGCTAGCCGTTATGGTCGGATTCGGCGCGCGATTGTGGCCACGGATAGTCGACGCGTACGGCGAACGATCCAAGCGGATCTACCTTTGGAGGTCGTCGATGCCTCCACGACAGATATCCGGGAGATTATCGTTCATTCGCACCGACAACCTACTGACGGGGCGTGTCTTGCATGCATCTATCGTCATATCCCAGAAGAAGGGCTGCGTGAGCAAGAAGTTGCGCGCGGATTGGGGATATCCGTCGAAGACGTTGGGCAGGGCTTCATTTCTCAGGAGATCGCAAAAAAAATTACGCGTATTCACGCAGACCTTGATCCGGCTGCCATTGTTGGCATGGCGTTCGATAGCCTGTTCAAACAGCGCTGTGCAGAACAGCGACTCCCGACAGCCGCCGGTGTCCAGGTGCTGGCGCCCTTCGCGTTCGTATCAAATCTGGCTGGAGCATATCTGGCCCTCGAAATGGTCCGGCTCAACAAAGACGCAACAGGTCTGCCCCGTACGAACTATTTCTTTCTAAGCCCCTGGGCCCCACCTAACGCGCGCGCACGGACGAGGCGACCGCGAGAGCGCGACTGTACATTCTGTGCGAAGCCGCAGGCTCTCAGAGCGATGAACGCGCTTTGGGCCGATCAGATGAGCAATGATTGATCGCAGCGTTGTTAGCTACGATCTCCGCCAGAGATATCCTTCGCGATCCGTGGATAATCCTCGGAGACAGAGGCAAAATTAATCTATGCCTTTGAGAAAGAAACATTTCCGTACCCCTTCACACGGGAGGGGTCACAGGTTCAATCCCTGTCGCGCCCACCATTTTCCTGAATTGGGCTTCTCCGGCGCGGCCAGCGCCACGTCTTCTTTCATCAACACCGATACGTTCCTAATCTTGCCTCACCCGAATATTCGCCCAAAGCGGATATTCACGGATCACACTGGCTATCTGCTCTTGATGAAACCGATGAAGGCGCACGATGGCGCAGGACGTGGCGGCGACTGGTACAATACAGCACGGCCCCGGAAACCGGTGCCACCAGGTTTCAAAATGGGCACCGATGCGCAGCTTTCGAGCGTAGGGCCCGCAGCCTTGCCGAGTATGCAGGATTATCGCTCGGCGCCGAGAGGCCCCATATTGGCGGCGTTGAACCTTTAGAAGCCCGACATGACGGACATCACTGCCGCCGGCACTTATTCATTGGGAGACCACGCCATGGAATTGCAGCCGAGAGGCGGGCGCTAACCTCCCGGCTGGCAGTCGCAGCCAGGCGGAATGGATGAAGGACGGGAGATCGTTCTGCCGCCCTTTTCCAAAGAAAATTTGAACGTGCCGCCCTACCCGCCCAGCCCGATGGCGATCTTCGCGAATGGCCCGTGGAAGCCGGTCGTGATGGAACGGCGCGCATCGAGCCCGCCATCCATCGCACCGAAGAAGAAGTCGGCGCGGTAGCCGGCGCTGAGTTTCGCGTTGGTGAAGCGATAGGAAAGTGCTGCGAAGCCGCCGAGATTGGGAACGGTGACGCGGCGGGATTCGGTGCGATTGACGGTGTTGTGTTGGGATGTATAGGCCGCATACCCGACGCGGGCATGCGCCATCGTGGTGTAATTGACCTTCACTCTCTGCCGGCCGAAGAGAACGGCAGCGTTCGCGCCCCAATCGATTGCGAGTTGGCCATCGGCGGGATCGCCCAACAGGCCGGTTGTATTGCTCCACGATACGGATGGCCCAATGCCATGGAAATTGCTGAAACGCTGTTGCACCGTCGCGGAGTTCTGGCGATAGGCGAGAATATTGTAGCTGTATTTTCCAAGAATATTTATTCCGCCATGGCCATAAAATCTAACGGCAGGCGCTCCATATGCGTGCCCCTTTGAGCTCATGTTCATCTGAGCATACCTTACGCCCAGGCTCAGAACAGACTCTGTGTGCCCGCCGAACAGACCTATGCCGATGTCTTTTCCGGCCTGAAAATCCAGAATGACATGGGCTTCCTTGTTGTCGCTCGCCTGAATGACATAGTTTGTGTAGTGCGGTGTGGCCAGATAGGTTCCGAGAAAGTTGATCACATATCCCGGCTTCCCGGTTATCTCATGGCGCTGATCCAACCGCCTGCTGGTATGAGAGCGGCCATATCGACCGGAGACGTTGAAAATCCAATTCGATCCTTTGGGCTGGAATGAAATACTGCCCTCCGCACCCTGGCTCCGCCCTTGGGCCTTTTCCATCCCGGTGAAAGACGGGAAGCCGCCCGCGCCCTGGCCATAGAAATTCGAGGCTGTGGGCGTGGAGGAAAATCCGCCGGTGGTTAGGCCATCGAGAGGCGGCACCACTATGTCGTTCGAACCGGCCAGGCTATCGAAATGCCAACCGCCTTCGATCCATAGCGTCGGGCGATCCGAAGCGACCGCATCCACCGTGGACGCGACACAAGCCGCCAACGCCATGGCTGACGTTGTGACGAGCAGGCCAAGCCGGATATTTTTCTGCTTTGTCTGGATATTGATGAGTTCACTCATGATCTGTTCCCCCCTTACCAGTTCTTTGTGATGCGGACGCCGAACAGGCGTGGATCGGTGAGGAAGATATTGGTGGTGAGACCGCTATCGTCGGAGTTCAGGAACGTGCCGGTGATGGCTGTGGTGTTGAAGACGTTCTTGAGATAGCCCACCGCCTGCCAGCCGTTCTGATTGGTCAGGATCAGCGCCAGATTGACGTTTTTGTAACCGTGCAGCTTGTCATAGGGATCGTCGTTGAAGACGCGTGCCCACGATCCTGCTTGCCAATAGAAATCGCCGTGCAGCGTGGCGGCCCAATCGGATGTGATGGGCATCGAATATTCCGCCGAGAACGATGTCGTGAAGCGTGGCGCGTTCGGCAGTTCGTTGCCGCTCAGGTCCTTGTAAAAGCCGGCGCCGTTGTTCGGCGCAGGGCCATAATCGGTTCCGCTCCAGCTATTCTGACCGGTGTAGGGATGGCCTGGTGTGCCCGCGACCGGATCGAAGCCCGGATATGTGCCGGGCGTGATCGCGCGACCCTGCACCGTATTGCCGCTTGGGTTGGCTGTGTACGTCGCGTTCGTAACTGGATCGTTGAGATTGCTATAGGCATAGCCGCAGACCTGCGGTATTGCGTAACTATTGTTCTCGATCGGATTGAGCAGATAAGCGATGACATAAACAGGCAACACACAATTCGATGCCTGGCTCACGAATGGCTTCACAACAACCCAATCGGAATTGCCTGCCGTTCGATCCATCAGATCGACGGCCTTCGAGCCATCCGCCAGGCGCGTTTGCTCGTACCCACCGGAGAAGGTGAATCTCAGGCCCGGTGTCGGCTCCCATTTCGCTTCGAGTTCCGCGCCCTTGATGCTCGCATCGAAATTCAGGTTGATCGACGTGCGATCGACGATCTCCGAAATCTGGTAGCCCTTATAATCGTAGTAGAAAAAGTCGCCATTAAGGGTCAGCGCGCCATCCAGCAATGTGTTCTTGGTGCCGAGTTCATAGGCGTTGATGAATTCGGGTGCGAATGTCAGCGGATGCGTCACGCTTGGCACGGTGCCGCTTTGGAATATGAGAAACAGCGCGCCCGGCGGATTGGCGCCACCGGCCTTGTAGCCATGCGCGAACGTGCCATAGATCAAGGTTTGATCGGTGAAATTGAGCTTCGGAGTCCAGTTGGCGGCAAAGCGCCCTGTCCACTCCTTCCACTCCTGATCCACGGTGTCGGTGACGACATAGCCATAACCTTGGGCGAGCAGCGCGCTGGGGATGCCGACGAAATGTTTCTGGTCGTCGGTCCAACGCAGGCCGCCGGTCAGTTTGAGATCGTCGAAGACGTTGTAATAGACCTCTCCAAACCCGGCATAGGAATTGAGCGTGTAGGGGTTCTGGCTCAAGAAATAATTGTGACCCTGATAATCCAGATTATCGATGGGGCCTGTGTCGGTCCATCCGCAAGCATATCCCGCGGCACCGGGATTGCTTGGGTTGACCAGTTGTTTGTTCGTCAGGCATTGCATCGTACTCGGGTCAGATGGGTTCCAATTCTTGATTGTCTTGGCATTGTACAATGAGAGTGTATTGAAGAAGACGAAGTAATTCTCCTCCGTCTCGTAATGCATGAAGTTTCCGCCGACGCTGAAGTTCAGCGGCCCGCTTAAGCTGGAGGCAAGCCGGAACTCCTGATTGAGTTGCCAGGCATGCTCTTCGACCAGATCCTCGGCAACGAGACGATTACTACAGCCCAATTGGGGGTCGCAGAAGTATCCCGTCGCCACAGCGGCATTGGGGTTACTGCAGTTGTTGGCGCCGATGCTCAACGTGCCGTCCGCACAAGCATAATTGCCATCCGGCGAAGTGAGTGTGCCCCACTGAAACCCGACTGTCCCCGGTACGTAAGCGAAAATGCCTGGCTGCGTGTTGAAGCGATTGTAGTCCTCTGTCGACCACAGGAAGTCGTTATTGTATCCAGTTGATGACGTAAGGGTCAGCGTCGGCGCAATTTGATAATCGGCATTCAGCTGAAACACATTGTTCTTCGCGCGATAATCGGGATTGAGCGACGACTCTATGACACGCAGATCGGTCGATTGCGTAACGCTGGCGTAGGGGTCGCGATGGCCAGGTATGCTGGTCAGCGGGCTGCCAATCGCCTGCCCGAATCCAGCGCCAATCAATCCACCATAATACGGCAAAGCCAGAGCATTCGGCACCTGAAACGCTTCGGGGCTGTAAAGGGAAACGGGCAAACAGCCCTGACTTAGAAATTCCTGCCCCAACTGGCCGTCCGATCCTGCTGCCGTCGAAAAGCCACCGATAGTTGCCGGGCCGTTATCCCGCTTGCAGAGTTGTTTGCTCGAGCGGATGCGGTCGTCGCCTTCCTGGAAGTGTTCCCACACAAAATCGGCCGTGAAATTTTCCGTCGGCTTGAACCTGATGGTCGCGCGGCCCGACCACAGATCGCGGCCGTCGATGGATTTGTCGGTCAGGGCGTTGAATGAATAGCCGTTGCGCTTCGTCCACTCGCCCGCCACGCGCAGATCGAGGCGGTCATCGACGATGGGCAGGTTGATCATGCCTTCGAAGCGGCGGTTCTGGTAGTTGCCAAAATCGGCCGATGCCATGGCCTCGAACTGGTCGGTCGGTTTGGCCGACGTCAGATTCACGACACCTGCTGTCGCGTTACGGCCGTAAAGCGTGCCCTGCGGCCCGCGCAGCACTTCGACTTGGCTGACGTCGTAGAATTCCTGCTCGAAGAAGTGATTTCTGATGAACGGCATATCGTTGAAGGCAACGGCCACCGCAGGGTCGGTGGTCACCGAGATCGCTTGCGTGCCGATGCCGCGCAGCTGGATGCTGTAACCGCTGAAATTGGTCTTTGTGAACGTCATGTTCGGAACCTGTTTGATCAGGTCCGGGCCGCCGGCGGTTTGTGTGGCGGTAAGTTGTTCCTGGCTCAGTGCGGTGATCGCGATGGGAATGCTCTGTACATCGGCGCCGCCGAGCTTCGAGGACGTGACTGTGACCGTTTCCACATTGGAGCGAGCGGGCGTGGCTTGTGCGAGCTGGAATGGAAACACGCCGTCGGCAGCGTCGGAAGACGATGCGCCCGGCACGACGCCGATGGCGCCAGAAGGTGCGCGGCGCGTGGTGAAGCCCGTGCCTTTCAGAAGGCGGTTCAACGCTTCGTCGGGCGATACGGCCCCCTTCAATCCCGCGGTATGGGCGTTGCGAATCTGGTCTGACGAGACGATCAGCATCACGCCGGTCTGCACGGCATACGCATTCAATGCCTTGCCCAGATCGCCTGCCGGGATATTGAAATCTTCCGCCTGCGCCGAGAACGGAACGGTTGCGAAAACCGTGGCAGTCAGCATGGCCTTGAAGCCGGACAGGTTCTTCATATTCCCCCCTTTTAATTCAATCCCCGCGTATCAACGCGAGATCACGATGTCGTTCTTCCGGTATTGGACGTGCAGCCCGAGAATGGCTTCGGCTGCATCGGCAAAAGCATCCACGTTGGTGGAAGGAAAAGTGCCGCCGATCCTGAGACGCGCGGTGTGGGCATCACCCACAATCACCTTCTTCCGGTTATAACGATTGAATTCCTGCGCGGCGGCGGTCAGTTCGGTGTCATCGAACACCAGCACGCCGCGCCGCCAGCCCAATGTCGCCTTCATCGCGGCTTCGGGCTTTCGCGTGACCGCAAGTGTGTCGGCGGTGGCAACCGCGACATCGCCCGGCCGCAACACGGCGCTGCGCGCATCCGCGCCCTGTTCGCCATTGTCGAGTTCGGCGCGGCCCTCGAGTAGCGCCACATTCAGCCGCTTGGCCTCACGCCGCACCGTGAACTTCGTGCCCAGGTCGATGACGCGTGCATTGCCCGCCATCACCACAAAGGGGCGCGCCGCATCATGATGCACATCGAAATAGGCCTCACCCTTGTCGAGCCACACACGCCGCGTCTTGCCCGTCATGGCGATGCGGATAGCGGTGTCGGTGTTGAGCTCGATACGGGAGCCATCGTCGAGCGCCAGCGTTTCGTGACCGCCGATGGTTGTTGCGTAAGCCTGTTCGCGCGGCGGCTGCGAGAAATACATCGCAACCGCCCCCCCCGCGCAGACAAAGGCGAGCGCCGCCGCACTGCGCAGCAGCACCGGCCACACCCGGCGCCCCACGGCTGCCAGCCGCGCCCTCCGGCGCGCAGGCTTGAACGCCGCGATGCGATGGGTGCGATCCCACGTCGCTTCCAGCTTCCAATAGGCGATGCGATGGGCCGGAGAATCTGCCAGCCACGCTTGCAGCGCCGCCTCATCGGCCTCGCCCCATGCGCCTGTTTCCTTTTCCACGATCCATTCGGCGGCGCGCGCAGAGATCGCTTCGGAATCCGGCAGGCCCAGATGCCCCGAACTGTGTGTCTCGCTCATGGTGCCCCCCGGGAATCGCCGTGAAACGCCTTGGCAAGCGCGCGCAAACCCTCGGTCAGGTGCCATTTCACGGTGCGTTCGGTAACCTGCATGCGCTGGGCGATCTCGCGCCGCGAGAGCCCTTCCACCTGGCGCAGCACGATGGCTTCGCGGGCGCGCGGCGGTAGGTGATCAAGGGCCGTCTGCAGGCGGCGCAGCTCATCGCGCGCGATCGCCTTGCGGTCAGGCCCCGGCTCGTCGAGCGCCACATCCAACATATCCATTTCGGATGCCGCCTCGATGGGTACAACTTTCTCGCGCCGCACCATGTCGACCAGAAGATTCTGGGCGGTGGCGAAGGCGAATGCTTTCGCGGACGCAGGAATTTCGCGCTGCGCCGCGTCGTAAACCCGCACATAGGTTTCGTGCAGCAGGTCCGGGATATCACTGTCGTTGCGCCAGTTACGGCGCAGGAAACGCGTCAAGCTTGCCTCCAGCGGCAACACTTCCCCGAGAAACCAGGCACGTAAATCCGGCGCGCTCATGCGGCCGCCTTCACGGCGCGGCGTGGCGTCTTCACGGCTGATATCCGATGTGTCGCTCATTCCCGCGTCAGCTTTCCGGCCCGTGGGAGGTTGGATGTTCAGACTACATCCATTGCGACGAAGAAGACCCGCAACCGGACAGGTGCGCGCCGGAAATTATTTCGGCAATCTTATTTCACGGAAAGCGAAACAGGAGGCAAGGCCCCCATTCTCCAGAAAGTTGTGTACCGGTCAGCTATGGGCGACCTTCTCTCACACGGGAGGGGCACAGGTTCGATCCCTGTCGCGCCCACCATTTTCCCAGGTTCTGCCGGTTTTTTGATCCCTCAGATCGGTTGGCCGGCGGCTTCGAGGGATGGCAGGTTGAGGTGTTTTTCACGCGCGGTTTCGAGCGCGATCTCGTAGCCCGCATCGGCATGGCGCATCACGCCGGTGGCGGGATCGTTCCAGAGGACGCGGGCAAGCTTTTCCTTCGCGTCATCGCTGCCATCGGCGACGATCACGACACCGGCATGTTGCGAATAGCCCATGCCGACCCCGCCGCCATGATGCAGCGATACCCAGGTGGCGCCTGAGGCGGTGTTGAGCAGCGCGTTGAGCAGCGGCCAATCGGAAACCGCATCGGAGCCATCGCGCATCGCTTCGGTTTCGCGGTTCGGGCTGGCGACGGAGCCGCTATCGAGATGATCGCGGCCGATGACGATGGGCGCCCGAAGTTCGCCGCTCGCCACCATCTCGTTGAACTTGAGACCGGCGCGGTCGCGCTCGCCAAGCCCGATCCAGCAAATGCGCGCGGGCAGGCCCTGGAACGCGATGCGCGATTTCGCCATATCGAGCCAGCGGTGCAGATGCCTGTTCTCGGGGAAAAGCGCTTTCACCGCTTCATCGGTCTTGTAGATATCTTCCGGATCGCCGGAGAGTGCGGCCCAGCGAAAAGGCCCTATGCCGCGGCAGAACAGCGGGCGGATATAGGCCGGTACGAAGCCCGGAAAATCGAAGGCGTTTTCGACGCCTTCATCCTTTGCGACCTGGCGGATGTTGTTGCCGTAGTCGAAGGTTGGGATACCTTGTTTGGCGAAGGCGAGCATCGCGCGCACATGGCTGGCGATGGATTTTTTCGCCGCGGCTGCGACCGCATTCGGATCGGTGATGCGTCTGGACTCCCATTCGCCAACCGTCCAGCCTTCCGGGAGATAACCGTTGACGACATCATGCGCGCTTGTCTGGTCGGTGACGGCATCGGGCTTTGCGCCGCGCGCGACGAGTTCGGGAAGGATTTCGGCGGCGTTGCCGACGAGGCCCACCGAAACGGCCTTCCTTTCCTTCACCGCACTCGCGATGAGCGCCAATGCTTCGTCGAGATTATCGGTTGCGGTGTCGAGGTAGCGTGTCTCCAACCGCTTCTCGATGCGCGAGCGCTGACATTCGATCGCCAGCATCGAGGCGCCCGCCATGGTTGCCGCAAGCGGTTGCGCACCACCCATGCCGCCAAGGCCTGCGGTGAGAATCCATTTGCCGGAAAGATCGCCGCCGAAATGCTGGCGGCCCATTTCGACGAAGGTTTCATAGGTGCCCTGAACGATGCCCTGACTGCCGATGTAAATCCATGAGCCCGCCGTCATCTGGCCGTACATCATCAGGCCCTTCTTATCGAGCGCGTTGAAATGTTCCCAATTGGCCCATTTGGGCACCAGGTTGGTATTGGCGATCAGCACGCGCGGTGCTGCTTTGTGTGTTTTGAACACGCCGACCGGCTTGCCGGACTGGACGAGGAGCGTTTCATCGGATTCGAGTTTTTTCAGCGTTTCGACGATCCTGTCGAACGCATCCCAATTGCGCGCCGCTTTGCCGATACCGCCATAGACGACGAGATCCTGCGGCCGCTCCGCCACATCGGGATCGAGATTGTTCATCAGCATCCGCATGGCGGCCTCGGTGTACCACGACTTGCAGGTGATCTGCGGGCCGCGGGGGCTGCGGATGAGGCGGGCGTTTGTATCGGTCATGGTTGGGCCTCGTGAACGAGGCGGCCTTTCAGATAGCGGCCGCGAAGCAGATCGGCACCGATCCAATAGGAAAGTTCTGCGGGATCGGCGATATTCCAGATGGCGAGATCGGCAGACTTGCCGGGTTCGAGCGTGCCTGTCTCGCCCCCAAGCCCCAGCGCGCGGGCGGCATGGCGGGTCATTCCGGCGAGCGCTTCTTCGGGTGTGAGACCGTAGAGCGTGCAGGCCATGTTGAGCGCCATCAAAGGTGAAACCGTGGGCGAGGTGCCGGGATTGCAATCGGTTGCAACCGCGATGGGGATGCCTGCTTTGCGAAGCGCATCGATCGGCGGCTTCTTCGTTTCGCGCAGGAAATAGAAGGCGCAAGGAAGAACCACCGCAACAGTGCCGGACATCTTCATCGCCGCGATGCAGGACTCGCCAACATGTTCCAGATGATCGGCGGAGAGCGCGCCATAACGGCAGGCAAGCGATGTGCCCTTCGAATCCGACAATTGCTCGGCATGGAGCTTCACGCGCAGGCCATGGGCTTTCGCGGCCGCAAAGACACGCTCGGTCTCGGCCGGCGTGAAGGCGATGGTCTCGCAGAATGCATCCACCGCATCGGCCAGATGTTCGCGCGCGATGAGCGGGATCATCTCATTGCAGACGAGATCGAGGTAGCCGGTGCGGTTGTTCGCATATTCCGGCGGCAGGGCATGCGCGCCGAGAAAGGTGCGCGACACGCGCACCATCGCAAGATCGCCCACGCGCGCGGCGGCGCGCAGCATCTTCAGCTCGTTCTCAAGATCGAGGCCATAGCCGGATTTGATCTCGATGGTCGTGACGCCCTCGCGCGCCATGGTGCGCGCGCGGCTTGCGGCGGAGGCAGCCAGCGTGCCCTCGGATTGTTCGCGGGTGGCGCGCACTGTCGAAACGATACCGCCACCGGCGCGCGCTATCTCTTCGTAGGATTTGCCTTCGGCGCGCATCTCCCATTCGCGGGCGCGGTTGCCGGCAAATACCAGATGGGTGTGACAGTCGATCAGGCCGGGCGTGACCCAGGCGCCATCCAGCTTGCGGACGGAACGGGCCTCAGTCTGCGGACATCCGCGCGCCGGGCCAACCCAGGCGACGCGGCCATTCGCGATTGCGATGGCGCCATCCCGGATCGCGCCATAAGGTGCATCCGCCATCATGGTGGCGACGTGACAATCGCGTAGTAATATGTCCCACATCTTCGGCGCGTTTCCCGGGCGTGGAAGCGTTGCAGATCGCGCAAGAGGATTCGAGGATAATCTTGTATGGCCGGGCGCAGCAACAAGGCTGAAGAAATGTCGGAAAATCGCTCATGGCTTTCCATTCATTCTCTTCTGAGCGGCGATGCGGCCGCACGGGTTGCCCTTATCGGTCTGCCGATGGGCCGCGATTCGATTTCTCCGGGCCGATGCGATCTGGCGCCGGATGTCATTCGCACTACGCTCAAGCGGATGAGCGTGTATGATCTGGAAACACAAACCGATCTTTCCCGCCTCACCATATTTGACGGCGGCAATGCGGATATCGCCGAACTTGGCTATGCGGCAGCACTTGAACCGGCGGCACATGCGGTGCGCGCACAAACCGGCCGGCGCGCACTGACAATTCTTTTGGGAGGCGACAACGCGATCACGCGCCCCGGTGTTCATGGCCTTGATCCGACGCTCAAGAACGTTGGGGTTCTGACGCTGGATGCGCATTTCGATCTGCGCGATACCGATGGCGGCCTCAACAACGGCAATCCGATTCAGGCGTTGCTGGAAGATGGCCTGCCGGGCGCCCATATCAGCCAGGTTGGGCTCGCACCGTTTGCCAACACCAGGAAGGCGCACGGCAAGGCGAAAGCAGCCGGAATTTCGATCAGAACGATTTCCGAATGCCACCAGAACGGCCTTGTGCCGATCGTGCGCGAGGAGCTTGACCGGTTGTCTGGCCTGTGTGACCGGATTTATGTGGATTTCGATATCGATGTTATCGAGCGCGCGCAGATGCCCGCGGCACCCGGTGCGAGAGCGGGCGGCATATCGGCAAGGGAATTCTTTGCGGCCTCACGCGCCATCGCCGCGCACGCGAAGGTCGCGTGTGTCGACCTGGTTGAGTTTGACCCCAGTACAGACGTGAATGCCATTGGGGCGCTTACCGCAGCAAGGTGGGTTGCCGAAATATTTGCGGGATTTCTGACCCGCTAGCGGCCTACATGCGCGCGACGATTCTTCCGGCGGGGGTCGCCATCAGGCCGCCCATTGCGGAGCGGACCAAGCCGAGCTCGACAAGCCTCTTCCTGTTCGCGGCCGAAACCGTTGCCATGCTGGTGAAATTGCCGCCGACGATTTCGCGCAGCGACATCAGTTCCGGCAATGTCAGGTCTGTGGCGCGAGGTATGCGATCCATGGGTGCTCCGCTGGTTGCACGATCATAACAGGTTGGTGCATTGCGCGCGCGATTTATCGGGCGCCTAGTAAATGAACGAGTCGGCACCTGTTCTTCGACCGGCTGGAAAGGCGCCATGGCACGCGAGACGGTTTATCTTGTTCAATCCTTCATCGCCGGCAGGGGCAACAGCCTGAAGGCCGACACGCCGATCCGCTGCAAATCGGCCGATATCGCGCTGCGAACGGCGGAAAGACTGGTGGCAACCAAGCTTGGCGTGATGGCGCTTTCCACATCGGGCGACGCCGAACTTGGCGAATATGACGAGGAACCGGCCTTTCTCTTCCAGGCCGGGCGCTTGCCGCCGCAATACGAGAAATAGGCTCAGGCTTCGAAGCGGCCGATTGCTTTTGAGAACCCTTCGATCCAGCGGGACCGTTGCGGTTCCGTCTTGTAGGGGCTCATGGCCGTGACGCGGGCGGCATCGAATTCATTGCCATCTGCCAGCGGCATTTTCTTTGCCGTGTTCCAGCCTTCGGCATAGATGCGGCTCAGGCGAAAGGCGCCATCGCTGGCGGAATCCTCTCTTCTGGGATCAAGCTTTTTCTTCATGGTCTCTTCCTTTTGAACGGCCGTTCTGCCGGCTTCAGGTCGCGGGCGGAACGGCATCGCGAAAGCGGACGAGCTTGTTCTGAGCCTCGTCCCAAAGCGTGAGGCTGGACGCCCCGAAGGCGCGGCCAAGCGAAAGCGGCTTTTCGGGCCGAAACCCCGCATTGCTATTGTGACAACGCGCAAGGCGATAGTTCGGCACAAGCGGCGAAAGATGATGGATGTGGTGAAAGCCGATATTGCCCGTCATCCAGTGCAGGACGGGCGGCAGGGCCAGATAGGACGAACCCTTAAGGGCCGCATCGGCGAAATTCCAATCGCCCTTGCGCATCCAGCGTGCGCCATCGAACCGATGCTGCACCGAGAACAGCCATACGCCGATGATCGACGAGACGATGACGATGGGAAGCTGCACGAGCAACAGGCCGGTAAGGCCAAACGCGAATGCAAGGATTGTCCAGCAGGCAACAACCGCAAGGTTCGTTCCCCAGACCGAGCGACGTTCGCGCATCCAGCTTTTCGGCGTGTCGAAGGCGGTGCGATACAGAAGAAGAAACACGACCGGAGGGATTGCGACATGCGCGATCAGCGGATGGCGCGGCAGCCGATACAGAAATCTTTGCCAGGGCGTGCGGGCGCGATATTCCTCCACCGTCAGGCAGGCGGAATAGATGTCCGCGCCGGATTCGCGCCGATCCAGATTGTTCCAGTTCGCATGATGACCGGCATGCTGGCGGCGCCAATGGGCATAGGGCGCCAGCGTCAGAACACCGCAAATGGTGCCAAGAATATCGTTGCCCCGCTTCCACGCCAGAAACGAGCCATGGCCGCAATCATGCTGGACAATGAAGATGCGCACGAGCAAGGCGCTGGCGGGAATGGCGAGCAGAAGTGTCAACGCGTGGGAGACGTCAAGCGACCAATACATCGCGGCCACCACGGCGAGATACAGGCCGATCGACGTGGCGATCTGATAAAGACCGAGCGACCAGCTTGGCGCCTCAAACGGTGCGATCGCGGCACGCAGTTCGGTTCTTGTCATCTCGCCCATGAATCTCCATTGCTGAAAGACAAGACGGAACGGACGCGGCAGGGATTTCTCCCTGCCGATGCCATTTCCGCGACGGTGATTATCAGGCGGATTTCAGATTGGTGGCTTTCGAACCCTTGGCATCCGGCTCGATGTCGAACGACACCCGTTCGCCTTCCGCCAAGCCACGCATGCCGGCCATTTCGACGGCGGAGGCATGAACGAAAACGTCCTTACCGCCACCTTCCGGTGCGATGAATCCGAAACCCTTTGAGGTATTGAAGAATTTTACTGTTCCGATTGTCATGATCTTTTCCTTGATAAATCGGGTGCGCATGGGCGGTTGCCCAGGCGGCGCGAACGCAAACAGTCAGATTTGAAAATTTCGGCTGCCTCGGCCAGGCGCGCATTGCGAGTGGGGGAGCACAACAGTGCGCTTCAACTGACGGAACGCCGTCGCCCGCTTAACATAGGCAGTTGTATCGCTCATTACAAGTCAAGGCCGCGAAATGTGATCGCGAGTTCCATCAATAGCGATAATGGACAGGACCTTAACTACGCCCGTGCGTGCTCTTTTTTTTGGCAAAGAACCGTTTGTTCTTCGCTTCTGCGCTGTGCGGCTTTGCGAAATGCTTTGGCTTCTCGCCTTCGGCAGGGCGCGGAACGGGCGACGGATTGGCATGGCTGATTGGCGGCGCGCCATCGGGTGCGGGGAAGATGCGCACGCCACCCTTCTTCCGCGCGGCGACCAGGGCCGCAAATTTTTCTGCGGCGCGCGCCGAAACTTCGAAACGTGTTTCGGTGTCATAAACGCGGATGGTGCCGATATCCTGTTTGCTGACTTCACCTTGACGGCAGATTTCCGGCAACAGCCATTTGGGATCGGCATTGCGTTCCCGCCCGACGGTAACCTTGAACCACACGCCATCGGTCATGCCGGCGCGCGAGGGCTTTTCATGTTCGCGGGAACGTTCGGGGCGCGCGCGATCCTGGAAGGGGCGATCCTGGGGAGGGCGTTCCGCATGCGCACTTTTTTTATGTGGCGGCTTTTCGCGCGAACGTGGCTCTCGCGGGCTGCGCGCTTCGTGGCGGGGTTCGAAAACTTCCGCAATATCTTCCGGCGCGGGCAACTGGGCGCGGTACATCTTCACAAAGGCGGCGGCGATTTCGCGAGGGGATCGCGCGGCCAGCAGCGCATCGGCCTCGACCAAATCTTCCTCCGTCGCCTGTTCGGTGAGGATGGGGTTTTGCAGCAACCTTTCGTGATCGAGCTTGCGGATTTCTTCCGCCGAGGGCGGATTGGCCCAGGTGAAATTGACCCGCGCGCGCGCCAGCATTTCCTCGGCGCGGCGTCTGCGCGAGGGCGGCACCAACAGGATGCTCACGCCTTTGCGGCCAGCTCTGCCTGTGCGGCCGCTGCGATGTTGCAGCACTTCGGCATCGTTGGGCAGATCGGCGTGGATGACGAGACCGAGATTGGGCAGATCGATGCCACGGGCTGCCACATCGGTTGCCACACAGACCCGCGCGCGCCCATCGCGCAAGGCTTGGAGTGCGTGGTTGCGCTCGCTCTGGCTCAATTCGCCGGAGAGCGACACCGCGCCGAAGCCGCGTTCCAGCAGCATGGCTTCGAGATGGCGCACGGATTGACGGGTGTTGCAGAACACAAGCGCGCCCGGCGGATCGATGAAACGCAGCAGATTGACGACCGCGCTTTCGACGCGGTTGTTCGCGATCTTTATGGCGCGATATTCGATATCGGCGTGGCCGCGCGTTTCGCCCAGCGTTTCGATGCGCAACGCATCGCGCTGATAATGCTGGGCAAGGGTGACGATGGCTTTGGGAAGCGTGGCGGAGAACAGAAGTGTGCGGCGCTCTTCAGGGGTTGTTTCGAGGATGAACTGAAGATCCTCGCGGAAACCCAGATCGAGCATCTCATCGGCTTCATCGAGCACAACGGCCTTCAGCGCGGAAACTTTCAACGCCCGGCGCTCCAGATGATCGCGCAGGCGGCCCGGCGTTCCCACGACGATGTGCACGCCATCGGCCAGCTGGCGGCGCTCGCGCCCCGGATCCATGCCGCCGACGCAGGCAATCACGCGGGCGCCCGCATATTGATAAAGCCAGTTCAGCTCACGCTGTACCTGCATCGCCAGTTCGCGGGTGGGGGCAACGACAAGGGCCAGCGGCTCACGCGCCGGGCCCATCGTATCGGCGCCATCCAACAGGGTTTTCGCGATGGCAATGCCATAGGCGACCGTCTTGCCAGAGCCGGTTTGGGCCGAGACCAGCAGGTCGCGCTCGTCGGCCTCGGATTTGAGAACCGCGGCTTGTACGGGTGTGGCGTCTTTATAGTCTCGTTCGGCCAGCGCGCGCGCGATGGCGGCGGGCGTTTTGCGGAATGCCAAGGAGTTCCTTCGGGGATGGACGTTTGCGCGCCTTCTTTAGCTTGATTGCCCGCGAAAGCCAGCAAAAGCGCGCGTCAGCTGCCGGAACCCGGCATTTTGGCGAAAACCAGGCTATCCTTGTTATCCTGCATCAAGGCGGAAAGGCCGGGCATCGAGCCCAGGCCGAGGCCGCCGGGCATGCCTGTGTGGCCATCGGGCTCGATCTTGGCGTAGCTCTGGCTGGCGATCTTTTCCCACTTTCCAGCGGGTTTCTTGATCTCGAGGCTTGCCACCGTCGCCTTCAGCACCAGACGCACGATCGCTACCGATGGCGCGGACGGTTTGACCAGGCTGGGGTGGCCCTCGATCATCCGCCAGCCATGGGCGAGCGCCCATGCGGTCACATCATCCTTGGTCATCGCGCGCTCTTCCGGTTGCCCTCTGTTCTAGAGCAAGCGGGCGCACGGCGCGAGGCGGGATGTGCGCCTATCCGCCCAGGCCGATGCTGACGGTGGCGAAGGGGCCATAGAAATTGCGGTCGTAGGGTTTGCGGGTCTCGATGCCGCCATCCATCGCGCCGAAGAAGAAATCTGCGCGGTAGCCGAGGCTGAGCTTGGCGTTGGAATAGCGGTAGGACAGCCCGGCAAAGCCGCCGACGTTCGGGACGATTACGGAGCGAGAGCGATCTATGTTGTGCGGATGATGATAGGCCGACGCGACACCAGTATAGATTACCACCGGCAGCCCAAACCTCTGCATCGATTTGTAGTGAGATCCCGTGATGTTGCGTTCACCGCTTACCTTTTGACGCCCGAAAAGGACCGAACCGCTTACTCCCCAGTCGATGGTGATTTCGCTGTCATCGCCACGCCCCAGCATTCGCGCAGACGATTCCCAAGAAAGCGAAGGCCCCAAACCGCGGAAGCTGCGGTCCGTGTCGACGTCGCCGGTGTAGCGATGATGGCTCTGGAAGAGGCCGGTATATTTGAATTCGTGACCGACCTGGGTGAAGTCGGGGACGCCGTTGATATTTGTATGCGTGCTTGCGGTGAATTGCGCGAAACGGATGCCCAAGGAAACGAGCGATGAACTGTGGACACCGAACATTCCCACGCCGATGTCCTTACCGGCGCGGAAATCGACGATAAGTTGACGTTCCGTATTGTCGGTCGCGCCGTTGAAATGCCTGGGTGGCGATTCATAGGAATCGGTCGGCTTCGTTGCACCAAACACCGTCACCGGGAACTTGATTGCGGGAAGACGCTGGTAATCGGCCTTGCGGCCGTTGGACCGGCCGTAGCGCACGGAGGCCGACGCCACGATGTTCGTGCCGGCGGGTTCGAACGATATTTTCCCTTCCGCACCATTCGAGTAATGCAAGGGCTCTTGCACCGGTAGAACGGAATGAAAGATGGCCGGATCGAATTTTTCCAGGAATGGTGGCGCGAAAACTTCGCTATTGTCCGTCACCCGCTCGAGCTGCCCCCCTAACTCGATCCACACGGTGGGGTGATCGGCATCTTCCGCCATGGCGGTCTGCGCCAGACCAACAGATACGCACAGCGCCATGGTCGACGCGGTTGCGAACAATTTCCAGCGGAAATCGGCGCCGATTGCACGTGATGGCGTGGTGATGAGTTCGCTCATTGTGTGTTTCCCCCCGTGAAAATAACCCCCAATTTGTCACTCCCGGCCGAGCGATGCGCGAGCATCGCGAGGGGAAGGGAACTCAGGCGCGAGATACCGTTCGGTGTTTGATACCTCGGTCCCCCTACCTCGCATCGCGCACGATGCTCGCCGGGGATGACAGATGAGGCTTGTCGGATGCTTCTCTTTTTCATGGCGCTCACCAATTCTTCGTGACGCGGATGCCGATCAGCTTGGGATCGGTCGTGAACACGTTGGTTGTGAGGCCGCTATCGTCACTGTTGAGGAATGTGCCGGTGATGTCGGTCGTGTTGAACACGTTCTTGTCGTAGAGCATCACCTGCCAGCCGCTCTGGCTTGTGAGGATCAGGGACAGGTTGACGTTGGTATAGCCGCGCAACCTATCATACGGGTTGTCGTTGAAGATGCGGGCCCAGGAATAATCCTGCCAATAATAATCGCCGCGCAAGGTGACGGCCCAATCGTTGGACACTGGCATTGTGTATTGCGCACCACCGGAAACGGTAAAGGGCGGTGTGTTGGGCAATTCGTTGCCGCCCAGATTCTTGTCGAAACCGGCGCCGCCATTTGGCGCGGTGGCGGGATTGAAGCCCGGATAGTTTGCCGGCATGTGCGACGGATAAAGAGAGGTGCCGGAGCCGACTGTCGGATAGGGTTGTGTGTACGGCAGTCCGGTGAACGGATCGAGGCCCGCATTGTAAGCCGTGCCACAAGCCGAAACGACAAAACCGGCAGCCGATGCGCCGGGAACGTGAACATTATCGCCATTGGCGAAAATCAACGCGCCATATCCCGCTGCGACGGCATCGGCCACCACATAAGCCGGAAGAATGCAGTTGGAGGATTGCGTGACGCTGGGCTTCAGCACCACCCAATCGCTGTTTCCGGCGGTGCGATCCATCAGATCGATTGCGCCCTGGCCGTTGTCGATCCGCGATTGCTCCCAGCCACCGGCAAAATTGAATCGCAGGCCCGGCACCGGCTCATAACTGGCTTCCAGTTCGGCTCCCTTGACCTTGGCGTCGACGTTGATATTCACCGACGTGCGATCGATGATCTGCGAAATCTGGTAGCCCTTGTAGTCGTAGTAGAAGAAATCTCCGTTCAAGGTGAGTGCGCCATCGAGCAGCGTGTTCTTCGTTCCCGCTTCAAACGCATTGATGAATTCCGGATCGAAGGTGAGCGGGTGGATGGGCTGTTGCTCCTGATAGAGGCCGTGTTGCAACAACACCGCCCCCGGCGGATTGGCGCCGCCTGCCTTGTAGCCGTGGGCAAATGAGCCGTAGACCAGTGTCTGATCGGTGAAGGCGAGTTTGGGCGACCAGTTGACGGCGGCGCGACCTGTGAATTCGCTCCAGCTTTGATCCACGACTTGCTGAACATAAGACCCCCAGTCTTGCACGAGCAGCATACTGGGAATCATCGGGAAATGTTTCCGGTCGTCGGTCCAGCGCAATCCGCCCGTCAGTTTGAGATCGCGGGTGATGTTGTAATAAGCCTCGCCAAAGCCCGCATAGGAATTCAGGACATAAGGATTGTGGCTGCGGAAATAATTATGGCCGTTACCGTTCAGGCTGGTAATCGGGTTGGGATCTATGTAGGCGCATCGAAATGCGTCAAGAGTTTCAGCGGCCGGGTCGGCATGGTAATATCCGCCCAGGCACTCATGGTTATCTGACACGCCAGATTGCCACGGCGGCAGAGGTGTTTGCTGGACCGTACTTGCCAGAAGCGTGAGTGCATTGATGAAAACGTAGTAGCTCTCGTCGATTTCATAGTGCAGGTAGTTTCCGCCGACGCTGAAATTGAAGGGGCCGGAGAAGTTCGAGCTGAGGCGGAATTCCTGGCTCAACTGCCACGATTTGAGCGTGTCCAGATCTTCGCCCACGATACGGTCGCTGCACCCCAGCTGCGGGTCGCAGAACACGCCGCTTGGAGAGACTGCACCGCGGTGCGGAAAGACAAAGACCGATCCGGTGGTATTGGGATATGGATCGGGATCGCCGGTTCTGACGAAAACGCCCGGCGCGGTGTTGAACCGATTGTAATCTTCCGTTGAATAGAGAAAATCGTTGTCGAATCCCGTTTGCGACGAAAATGTCAGCGCGGGGGTTACCGCATATTCGACATTCAACTCCACGATATCGTTCTTTGCTTTGTAAGACGGCTCGATGGCGGATTCGATGACGCGCAGATTGCGGGACTGGTTGACGCTGGCATAGGGATCGATGTCGCGAACATCGTCGGGGATTTGCAATCCCTGGAAATATGGTAGCGATTGCCCGTTCGGTGTTTGATAGGATTCCGCTGCATAGGGCGATGCTGGCAAACAACCCTGGCTCAGTGCATCGGCGAGGCCATAAGTTGGCCCGACGCCGGTGATCGCCACGTTATTGACTTGGCTCGGACCATCGTCGCGTTTGCAAAGCTGTTTCGAGCTTCGCATGCGGTCGTCGTTCTCGGAGAAATGTTCCCACATCAGATAGGCATGAAGCTGTTCGGCGGGCTTCCAGCCAATGGTCGCGCGGCCGGACCACAGATTGCGGCCATCGATGCGTTCGTCTGTCAGCGCGTTGTAGGAATAGCCTTGGCGCTTGGTCCATTCTCCGGCGAGGCGGAGATCGAGCCGATCGTCCACGATGGGGATGTTGATCATCCCCTCGAAGCGGCGTTGTTGGTAATTGCCGATTTCGCCCGATGCCATCGCTTCGAACTGATCGGTTGGTTTGGCAGTGGTGATGTTCACCACGCCCGCGGTCGCGTTGCGCCCATAGAGCGTACCTTGCGGCCCGCGCAACACTTCCAATTGTCCGACGTCAAAGAATTCCTGTTCGAAGAAATGATTTCGGATGAAAGGCGTGTCGTTCAGGGCCACTGCGACAGCCGGGTCGGTGGTCACCGAGATCGCCTGGGTGCCGATGCCGCGGATGTTGATGCTGTAGCCGCTGAAATTCGTTTTGGTGAAGGTAAGGTTCGGCACCTGTTTCACCAGATCGGGGCCGCCTGCGGTTTGTGTGGAGGTCAGTTGCTCCTGGCTCAACGCGGTGATCGCGATGGGGATGCTCTGCACATCGGCGCCGCCGAGTTTCGACGAGGTAACCGTCACCGTTTCCACCGCCGCACGCGCTGGTGTGGCTTGGGCGAGTTGGAAGGTGGCGGCGAGCGAGGCGCCCGTATCGACCTTCGCGCCCGATGCGGGCACGATGCCGATGCCGCCCGCGGAATAGCGTTGCGCCACGAAACCGGTGCCGGACAGGATGCGACCGAGTGCATCGTTGGACGACAGATCACCCTTCACGCCGCTTGTGCGGGTTTCGCCCAGCGCTTCGTCGGAATAGACCAGCGCGGCGCCCGTTTGCTGGGCATATTTGTCAAGCGCGGCTTTCAGATTGCCGCCAGGAATGTTGAAGCTTTCTGCCGATGCAGCACCCGCAAGCGCGACGGTGCCGAGCAGCAGGCCCGCGGTGAGTGTTTTCAGGCCGGTCTTGGTTTGCATGCGCCCCCCTTAATGTTCCTGTCGAAGCGATCCGCCTGAGCTTGCGCTCAGGGCGAGATCACGATGTCGTTGCCGTTGGTCTTGACGTGGAAACCGAAGACACCCTTGGCGACTTCGGCAAATTCCTCGACGCCGCTGGTCGGGAATGTGCCGCCGATGGTGCGCCGCGCGACCGATGGACTTGCGATCACCAATTTCTGGCTGTTGTAACGGTTGAATTCGGCAGCGGCTTCTTCGAGCGTGGCATGGTTGAAGATCAGCAGGCCACGGCGCCAGGCCATTTCATTGGCGAGCGCTGGCGTCGTTTTCTTCGTGATCGTCATCGTTTGGGCGGTGGCGACCACCATATCGCCCGGCATCAGCACGGCGGGTTTGGCGTGAATGTCTTTCTCGGCCGGCTCGATGCGGGCGCTGCCTTCGACCAGCGTGATCTCAAGCCGCGCGCCATCACGGCGGACGAGGAATTTGGTGCCGAGATCGGTGACGCGATAACCCGCTGCCATCACGACGAAAGGATGGGCCGCATCATGCTGTATTTGGAAAAACGCCTCGCCTTTGACGAGTTCCGCGGTGCGGCCACTTTCGGTGACGCGAGCGCGCAGCAATGTGTCGGTATTGAGCTCGACCTTGGAGCCATCGGCGAAGGTAATCGTCTTGCGAATGCCGATGGCCGTTTCATAGGCCTTCTCGCCCGTGCCCAGCATATAAGCACCGAAACCGATGGCGGCGATCATTGTGAGGGCGGCGGCAAGTTTGGGCAGAAGGGAGAGCGGGCTCGGCTGCGGCGCGGGCGCGCTTTCGCGCATCGGGCGGTTCAGCGCGCGCAAACGATCGGCGCGGTTCCACACCTGTTCGATACGCAGGAAGGCGACCGCGTTGGAAGGCGAGGCATTGATCCAGGCATCGAACGCTGCCTGATCTTCCGCGCTCCAGCTTGTGAATTCGCGGCGTTCGAGCCAGGCGCCAGCTTCGGCGCGGGCATCTTTCGCAGAAGATGAGCTCTGCAGGGGGTCGGTGTCGCTCATGGCGTGCCTGCACCATCTGCGGGATCATTATAGAAAAGATCGGCGAGTGCGATCATGCCTTGCGCCAGATATTGGGAGACGGTGGCTTCAGCGACGCCGAGGCGGGCTGCGATTTCGGGGCGGGAAAGACCTTCAATCTTGCGCATCACGACGGTCTCGCGCCATTTGTCGGGCAGACGGTTGAGGGCGGTTTGCAGGCGGCGAAGTTCCTGACGCGCGATGGCACTTCTATCTGGGCCCGGCTCGTCGACGATGATGCCCAGAGTTTCCATGTCGGCGACTGCCTCGATGGAGACGATGTTCTCGCGGCGGATGCGGTCGATGAGCAGGTTGCGGGCAACCGCAAAGGCGAATGGCTTAGCGGGATACGGGATCTCGCGTTTCGCGGCTTCATAGATGTGGACGAACACGTCATGGCAAAGGTCTTCCACGTCATTGCTGTTGCGCCAGCCGCGGCGCAGGAACTGCATGAGCGCTGTTTCCAGCGGCAGGATCTCGCGGACGAACCACGCATTGACATCGCGCGCGCTCATACCCGCATCGGAACGATGCGGATCGGCGGTTTCGCAACCGGTGTCAGGTGTATCGCCCATTCCCCCGCCAGCCTTCAGCCGGGCCAGATATTACGCTCTCCCTAAGTAATACGAACGAGCGCGGCGAGTTTATGTGGGCTGGGCGGGAAATCTTATTTCGCGGGCGAACAAAAAGGGCGGCGGATTTCTCCGCCGCCCTTTCGAGGGACGCGTTGGGGTTGCGGCCCTTACCAGTTCTTGGTCAGGCGGATGCCGAACAGGCGCGGATCAGTGACGAAGACGTTGGTGGTGAGCGCGCTGTCGTCGGAGTTTAGGAACGCGCCGGTGATGGCGGTGGTATCGAGCACATTCTTCACATAGGCCATGGCTTGCCAGCCATCCTGATTGGTGAAGATCAGGGCGAAGTTCAGGTTGGTGTAGCCGTGCAACTCGTCATAGGGGCGATCGTTGAAGACGCGAGCGAACGAGTCACTCTGCCAGTAGAAGTCGCCGCGCAGAGTGCCTGCCCAGTTTTCGCTGACAGGCATGGAATATTGCGCGCCCATGGAAAGCGTGAAGTGCGGCGTGTTGGGAAGCTGGTTGCCGGACAGATTTTTGTCGAACCCTTCGCCGAAATTGGGCGCGGTTTCGCCATTGAACCCGACATAGCCCGGCAAATTGACGGGGTCCGGGTTTGCCACATAAGGCTGGAACGTCACGGGGTCTGTAACGCCCACCACCGGATCGCCGAAGGGCGCCAGCGAGCGTTCCGTATAAGCCAAAGTGCAGGCCAGCGTCATGGTGCCATGCCCAGCCAACAGCTCGTTGACCACATAGGTGGGAAGGATGCAATTCGACGTTGCAGTAATGAACGGCTTGACGACCAGCCAATCGGGATTGCCGGCGGTACGGTCCATCAGGTCGATAGCCTTGGAACCGTTGTTCAGCGTGGCGTTTTCATAGCCGCCCGAAAGATTGAACCGCAGGCCCGGTATCGGCTCCCAGGTCGATTCAAGTTCGGCGCCCTTGACCGTGGCGTTGAAGTTCAGATTGACCGATGTGCGATCGACGATCTGCGATATCTGGTAGTTCTGGTATTTGTAGAGGAACACATCGCCGTTCACCGTCAGCGTGCCATCAAGCAAACTGTTCTTGGTGCCCAATTCGAACGCATCGTTGAACTCAGGCTTGAAAGTGAGAGGATGGGTTTGATTGCTGGGCGATGTGCCGGGCGCATCGGAGAAGAACCCCGGCGTCGGAATAACGCCCGGCGGATTGGCGCCGCCGCCCTTATAACCATGTGCATAGGAGGCGTAGAGCAGCGTTTGATCGGTGAAATCGAGCTGGGGCGTCCACGAGACATTGAACCGGCCGGTGACTTCCCGCCATTCCTGATCGACAATGCCTGTCGAGGGATAACCTTCGCCCGCCACGAGCGCCCAGCTTGGCCGCAAATCAAAGCTTTTCTTATCGTCGGTGAAACGAAGGCCGCCCGTTAATTTCAGATCGGGCGCGACTTGATAATAGACCTCGCCAAACGCCGCCCACGATGTGAGCGAGTAGGGATTCTGGCTGCGGAAATAATTGTGGCCGTTGCCATCGATCTTGGATAGCGGATTGGGATCGATATAGGCGCAGCCTATGCCGAGAAAGCTGGTTGCAAGATTTGCAATGCTCGCAGGCAACGGGCCGCAGGAATTGGCGTTCGCCGCGTCGAACGGGATATGCGTGGCATCCATGGGAGGCGGCAATCCACCGCCAAAGGACCCGTTGAAGGTTTCGGTCGCCAATGAGATGGCATTTGACATGACGATGTAATCTTCGACCGTCTTGTAGTTGAGGTAGTTCGCGCCGGCCACGAAATTGAGCGGGCCCTCAAAGGCCGAAGCCAATCGCCCTTCCTGATAGAACTGATGGGCGTGCTCACGGGAAACATCCTGGCCCACCAGGCTGCTGGAACACCCCAGCTGCGGATCGCAATATTCGCCATCCATTCCAACCAGCGTGGGAGAAGGCGTGGCGTTTGATACGCTGGCATCGGTGAAAAGGCCGGGCCTTGTGTTGAAGCGATTATAATCTTCCGTCGAATAAAGATAATCCTGATTGTAGGCGGTTTGCGACGTCAATGTCAGTTGCGGGGTGACGTTGAAATCGACGTTCAATTCATAAGTGTCGTTCTTCGCGGCGTAATGCGGGTCGATGAGCGAACTGGTGACTCGCAAATTCGTCGATTGCGTCTGGCTCGCATAGGGATCGCCAAAGGACGAAAGATAGGGGGTCAGCGTATACAATGCGGCAATGAACGGAACGGCACCGGCATTGGGTGTCTGGAACGCGGTCGGCGCATAGAGCGAAGTCTGCTTGCAGCCCTGCTCCACCCAGGCTGCGCCAAAATTGCTGAAATAACCCGCGCCCGGCACTTGCGGACCGGCCGGACCATCGACCACGGCGGGGGCCGTGTCTTTTTGGCAGAGCTGTTTGGTGGAACGCTCGCGGTCGTCGTTTTCGTCGAAATGCTCCCAAACGAAATTGGCTGTGATCTTGTCCGTGGGGTGGACGAGCAACGACACCCGGCCCGACCACAGGTCGCGGCCGTCGATGGAGCGGCCAGTCGCGTCGTTGAAGCTGTATCCGTCGCGCTTGGTCCATTCGCCGGCGACGCGTAGGTCGATCTTGTCGTCATATATCGGCAGGTTGAACATGCCTTCGAGACGGCGATTGTTGTAATTGCCGACATCGATGGAGCCCATCGCTTCGTAACGATCCGTCGGGCGGGCGGAAATCAGATTCACCACGCCCGCGGTCGCGTTGCGGCCATAGAGCGTACCCTGGGGACCGCGCAAAACTTCAACCTGCGAAACATCGAAGAATTCCTGCTCGAAGAAATGGTTGCGCAGGAACGGAATGTCGTTGAACGAGACGGCGACGGCAGGATCGGTGGAAACCGAGATGGCTTGCGTGCCGATGCCGCGGATCTGGATGTTGTAGCCGGTGAAGTTGGTTTTGGAGAAGGTCAGATTGGGGACATTCTTCACCAGATCGGGGCCACCGGCTGTTTGCGTGGCGGTGAGCTGTTCCTGTGACATCGCCGTGATCGCGATCGGCACGCTCTGCACATCGGCGCCGCCCAGCTTCGATGAGGTGACCGTCACCGTTTCGACCGAGGCCCTGTTGACGGGACCGGCCTGCGCGAGTTCGAGGGGAAGCGCGATCGCGCTTTGCGCGTCGCGGCTTATGCCGACGGCGCCCGAAGCATCGCGGCGCATGATGAAGCCGGTGCCGGACAGGATGCGGGAGAGCGCATCATTGGCGGTCACATCGCCGGTGACGCCTTGCGTCTTGATGCCCTGGATCGCGCCATTGGCATAAATCAGAGGTGTGCCAGTTTGCTGGGCGTAGGCATCGAGGGCGGATTTCAGTTCGCCGCGCGGGATATTGAAATCCTGCGCACGCGCGGTTTGCGCCACGAGCGCAGATGTGGCGCAACAGGCCAGCAGCAGATGTGTTGTGCGGAAATTCATTCTTCTCCCCCTTGAAGCGGCACACGCCGCAGAATGATGCGGGCGTATTGCCCGCCTGTGTGTCATTGCGAAATCAGGATTTCGTTGCCGTTGTTCTTCACTTTCAGGCCCAACACACCCTGCGCGACGCGGGTGAAAGCCGCCACGTCGCTTGCGGGGAATGTGCCGCCGATGCCGATCTGCGCGGCGGCGCTATCGGCGATCACAAGCTTGGTGCGGTTGTAGCGGTTGAATTCGGCGGCCACTTCGGAGAGTGGTGTGTTGTCGAAGATCAGCACGCCGCGGCGCCAGCCGAGCTTATCGGTCAACACGCGGCCGGATTGTTTGGTGACCGAAAGCGAATTCGACGTGGCCACCACGACATCGCCGGGTGAAAGAAGGGCCGAGCGCGCGGTCTTGGCGCCGACATTCTCATCGAACTGGGCGCTGCCTTCGACGAGCGCCACTTCGAGGCGGCCCACATCGCGCCGGACAAAGAATTTCGTGCCCAGATCGGTGACGCGGCCATTGGCGGCGATCACCACGAAAGGCCGCGATGCATCATGTTTGACGGTGAAAAAGGCCTCGCCGCGATCGAGCCAGATCTTGCGCTCGCCCGATGTTTCGGCGACGCGCAAAACGGTGTTGGTGTTGAGTTCGATCTGCGATCCGTCGCGCAAGGTGATGGTCTGGCGGCCGCCGAAGGGGGCGGTGTAGGTCGCCTTTTGCGGGGGTTGCAGCAACACCATGCTGGCGGGCACGCCAACCACGGCAAGGGCGGCCAACCCCGCGGCGACGCGAACCAGGATCGGAAGAATGCGCCGGCCCACCTGGGTGATGCCGCCTTGCTGCGGGTGCGCGCGCAGGGCATCCAGGCGATCCGCCCTGCCCCAGGCGGTTTCGAGACGCCAGAACGCGGTTGTATGCGCCCAGGATTGCGCGAGCCACGCATCGAGTTCGGCTTGCCTTGCCTCGTTCCAATCTTCGCAATCGCGGCGCTGGATAAGCCATTGCGCGGCGGCGGCTTCGATTTCGCGCGCATCGGTTGCGACGGTCTGGGGCTCGCTCACGTTTTGCTCCCGATGTCGTTGGATTCGCCGTAGAGGATGTCGGCCAGAGCGCGCACGCCCTGGGTCAATTGTTTCTCGACCGTCTTTTCGGCCACGCCCAGGCGCTGCGCGATCTCGCGGCGCGACAGGCCTTCGATCTTGCGCATCACGACAGGGGCGCGCAGGCGGCGGGGCAACTTGTCGAGGGCGGCTTGCAGACGGCGCAATTCCTCGCGCGCCATCAGGTTCTGATCGGGGCCGGGATCATCGGTTGCGATGTTCAGGGCATCGAGATTTTCCACCGCTTCGATGGAAACCACCTGTTCGCGGCGCACGCGATCGATCAGCAGATTGCGGGCGACCGTCATCACGAACGGCTTGGCCGGATAAGGTATCTGCTGCATCGCTGCATCGCACACGCGCATGTAAACGTCCTGCCGCAAATCCTCGATGTCGGAACGGCTGCGCCCGCTGCGCCGCAGGAACTGGATCAACAACGGCTCCAGCGGCAGCACTTCGCGAACGAACCAGGCTTTCACTTCGGATGTGGCCGAACCCGGCCCAAGCGAGGACGCCATGCCGCGATCGGTTTCCGGTGTTTCGGCCATTCCCACGCCCAGGCCCCATTTCGAGGGTTTCGAGCTTATGCCCACACGGAATAGAACGAATGGGGCAAGCAGGTACCCCCTCTCTGCTCGCCACATTAAAAAGGCGGGCTGCCTTCCGCCCTTCGCTCTTGGCGTTTCGGGCGGCAGGGCAAGACCCGCCACTCAAAGCATCGGCAGGCGAATGGCCGCCGCAATCAAGCGGTCCCTGCACCCTTCGCACCATCAACTTATCCCGCGGGCTCGAAACGGATGCACGCGAGGTTTCTCGCACCCTGCCCTGTATGGTTCTCTCGCGTCGGACGGGGCGGTTGCGCGTCACCCCTTTTTCTCGGCTTCGGTTCCTCGAATACGTTCAAAGAGGAATATAAATTATTGTGTTGTAGGTTTCAAGACCTATATATAGATATTTCTTCCTCGTTTCGTCATCACCGAAAAAGCCGGGGGTGACGATGGGGGAAAAGGCACGAGCAACAAAAAGGGCGGCGGATTTCTCCGCCGCCCATTACCCCCCGGGAAAACGAGTTACCAATTCTTGGTGATGCGAAGACCGAACAAACGTGGATCGGTGGTGAAGACGTTGGTGGTTAGCGCCGTGTCATCCGAATTCAGGAATGCGCCGGTGATGGAGGTGTTGTCCATCAGGTTCTTGACATAGGCCATCGCCTGCCAGCCGTCTTGATTGGTGAAGATCAGGGCCATGTTGATGTTGGTGTAGCCGTGTAGTTCGTCATACGGACGATCGTTGAAGACGCGGGCAAAAGAATCCGAGTGCCAGTAGAAATCGCCGTGCAATGTGCCGACCCAATCGCTCGACACCGGCATGGTGTAATCGGCCGACAGGCTGGTCGTGAAATGCGGCGTGTTGGGAAGTTGATTGCCGCTCAGATCTTTGGCGAAACCTTCGCCGTTGTTCGGCGCGGTTGAGGGATCGAACCCTGCGTAACCGGGATACTGGATGGGATTGGGATTGGGCACATAATCTGTTTGTGTTACTGGGTCCCTCCCAAAAGTGTACGCCAATTGACATATCCCCCCTAAGGTACCGCCGCTGTAGCCGGGCTGTGTGTAACGCAACTCCTCATTGACCACGGCAGTGGGAACGATGCAGTTCGAGGTCTGCGTGATCCAAGGCTTGACGACGATCCAATCCGAATGGCCATTCGTGCGGTCCATCAGGTCGATGGCAGATTGACCGTCATCAATGGTCGCCACTTCATAGCCCCCGCTGAAGCCGAGTCTCAGGCCGGGAAACGGCTCCCAGGTGGTTTCCAGCTCGGCACCCCTAACGGTGGCGTTGAAATTGAGATTGACGGCGGTGCGATCAATGATCTGCGAAATCTGATAGTTCTGGTATTTGTAGAGGAACACATCGCCGTTCAACGTCAGCGCGCCATCCAGCAACGCATTCTTGGTGCCCAATTCGAACGCGTTGTTGAATTCGGGCTTGAACGTGGCGGGATGAGTCAGGTTACTGGGCGAGCCGATGGCAACATTGTCAAGCAAGCTGACAAGGGGTATGACGCCCGGCGGGTTCGCGCCGCCACCCTTATAGCCATGGGCGAAAGACGCATAGATCAGCGTCTGGTCGGTGAAATCGAGCTTCGGTGTCCAGTTGACGACCGCACGGCCCGTGAACTCGCGCCACTCCTGCAAAATATCATCTGTTTGCAGCAATCCCATGCCAGCTATATCCGCCCAGCTCGGAAAGACCTGAAAATCCTTCCTGTCGTTGGTGTAGCGCAGGCCGCCTGTCAGTTTCACCTCTGGCGTTAGCTGATAGTTGACCTCGCCGAACAGAGCCCTTGAATCAAGCTGATAGGGATTGTGGCTGAGGAAGTAATTGTGCCCCTGCCCGTTCACCTTATTGATGGGATTGGGATCAATGTACATGCAGCCGAAGCCATTGAAAAACGCAGTAGAATTGGCCGTGGCGATGTTCGCAGGCTGCGGCTGGCAGGAATTGGCGAAGGCCGCATCAAAGGGAATATGCGGCGCGTCGGAATGGGCCTGCCCGCCAACGCCGCCGAGGAAACCAAAGGTGGGATTGGCGATGCCCTCCGCCAATAGGGTCAGCATATTCGAAAAAACATAGTAATCGTCCGAGACGTGAAATCGGAGGTTGTTTCCACCAATCACGAGATTGAGAGGCCCCTGGAAATTCGTGGTCAGGCGCACCTCCTGATAGAACTGATTGGCCGAGCCAGAAGAGCGATCCTGCGCCAGAAAGCGGCTTGAGCAACCTAGCTGGGGATCGCAGAATTGGTTGTCCTGCCCGACCAACGTTCCGAGGCCCGCATAGCCGCCGTTCTGGAGAGAATCCTGGAGGAAACCTTCCACCGTGTTGAAGCGATTGTAGTCTTCGCTCGATAGCAGAACGTCGTTGTTGTAGGCGGTCTGCGAGGTCAGCGTCAGATCAGGTGTCACGTTGATGTCGACGTTGAGTTCGTAAGTGTCGTTCCGCGCGCGATAGGACGGGTCGATCTGCGAACTGACCGTTCTGAGGTCTTTTGATTGGGTCACACCCGCATATGGATCGAGGTAATGTTCTTGCGTCACATAGTTGGCGGAAAAAGTACTCAAGCCCATGATAAACGGGATCGCGCTGGCATTGGGCGTTTCGAAAGATTCCGCCGAATAAAGCGAAGCGGGGCGGCAACCTTGCGAAAGCCATCTGGCGCCCAGATTCTCGAAAGTCGGAACCTGCGGGCCGGCCGGGCCATCGACGGATGTGGGCAGATCGGCGCGGGCGCAAAGCTGCTTGGTGGAGCGGGCACGGTTGTCGTCTTCCTGGAAATGTTCCCAGATGAAGGTGGCCGTCAGTTTTTCGACGGGGCGAAAAAGCAATGACACACGGCCAGACCATAGATCGCGGCCATCGATGTGATTGCCCGTCTGTTCGTTGAAGGCGTAGCCGTCGCGCTTGGTCCATTCGCCCGCCATGCGCAGGTCGAGCCTGTCCGATACGATCGGGATGTTGAGCATGCCCTCCAGGCGGCGATTGTTGTAGTTGCCGACATCCACTGAGGCCTGGGCCTCCCACTGGTCGGTCGGTTTGGCCGAGAGGACGTTGACCACGCCCGAAGTCGCATTGCGGCCGTAGAGCGTGCCTTGGGGCCCACGCAGCACTTCGACCTGGCTCACATCGAAGAATTCCTGCTCGAAAAGATGATTGCGCATGAACGGCACATCGTTGAGCGATACCGCAACGGCAGGATCGGTGGTGGCGGAAATCGCCTGTGTGCCGATGCCGCGGATCTGGATGTTGTAGCCGGTGAAATTCGTTTTCGAGAAGGTCAGGTTCGGCACCTGTTTCACCAGATCGGGGCCGCCCGCGGTTTGCGATGAGGTAAGTTGCTCCTGGCTCAGTGCGGTGATCGCAATCGGGATCGATTGCACATCCGCGCCGCCCAGCTTCGACGAGGTGACCGTCACCGTTTCCACCGCTGCGCGCGCGGGCGCAGCTTGGGCGAGTTGCATGTTGAGATCGCCTGCGGGGATTATTTCCGAAGACCGTCCGCTGCGGATGATCTCGATCACACCGGAATCCTGGTGCGGCACCAATCCCGTTCCCGCGAGGATGCGCGAGAGGGCTTCATCGGCGGGCAGATTGCCTTTGACGCCTTTGGTTTGCGCGCCTTTGACCAGGCTTTCGGCATAAAACACATGCACGCCGGTTTGCGCGGCATAGGCGTTGAGCGCGGCCTTCAGGCCGCCCGCCGGTACATCGATTCCTTCGGCGTGGGCCGGCGCGGACAACAACGCGAGCAGAGCTACACTGCCGAGCAAGGCTCCGAGATGTTTTGTGTTTGGCATTCTATCCCCCCTGAAATTGCTTTCCAACATTCACTGCGAAATCACGACGTTCCCGCCATGGTCCTCGACATGCAGACCCAGTGCTGTCTTTGCCGCGCGGCCGAACAGCGTCACGTCATCGGCGGGGAACGTGCCGCCGATTTCGAGTTTCGCCACGGACGGATCGGCGATGACGACCTTGCGGCGGTTGTAGCGGTTGAATTCGGCCACGGCGTCTGCAAGCGTGGTGTGATCGAACGTCAACACGCCGCGGCGCCAGCCAAGTTCGCTGACGAGAAGCTTCACCGGCTTCTTGGCGATGGACATCGCATCTTCGGTGGCAACGGCGACATCGCCGGGCTTCAGCACCGCGGTGTGTGCGGGCGCGCCATCATTGGCATCGATGCGGGCGCTGCCTTCGAGCAGCTTGACCTCGACGCGATCGCCTTCCTGGCGGACGATGAATTTGGTGCCCAGATCGGTGATGCGATGCTTGCCCACCATCACCACGAAGGGATGGGTGGCATCGTGCTTGATATCGAAATAGGCCTCGCCACGATCGAGCCACACCTTGCGCTGGCCGGAGCCTCGCGCCATGCGCAGCACGGTGTCGGTGTTGAGTTCGATCTTGGAGCCATCGCCGAGTGCCAGCGCCTCACGGCCGCCGATGGTGGTGGCGAAGGTTTGATTTTCCTGATGCAACGCAAGCAGGCTTCCGCCAATGCTGACGGCGGCCGTCACCAGCACGGCGGCGGCGATCTTCAACACCGGCACGCGCGAGGTTTGCGGGGCCGGCTTCAGGGGGTGGCGCATGGGCTGTTGCAGAGCCGCAAGCCGCGTGGTGCGATTCCAGGCAGCCTCAAGGCGCATAAAGGCAACGGCGTGGGCGGGCGATTGCGCGAGCCAGGTTTCGAGTTCTACGTCGTTTGCCTCGCTCCAATCCTCGCAGGACCGGCGTTCCAGCCATTGCGCGGCGCATTCTTCCACGCCAGAGGCATCGGGCAGACTGTGTTCGGAGGCGCTCATGGCTTCCTCCTCAGGTCGGTCGGCTCGCCATAAAGAAAATCGGCGAGCGCGCGCATGCCATTGGTCAGGTGGCGCTTCACGGTTTCTTCGCCCACGCCCATGCGGGTGGCGATATCGCGGCGCGACAGGCCTTCGATCTGCTTCATCACCACGGCTTCGCGCGAACGCGGCGGCAGGTGATCCAGCGCCAGTTGCAGGCGGCGCAATTCCTCGCGCGCCATGATCACGCGATCGGGCGGCGGTTCTTCGGCTGCGGCGCCCAGGCTTTCGAGATCGGCAACCGCCTCGATGGGGACGACCTGTTCGCGGCGGACGCGGTTGATGAGAAGGTTGCGCGCGGTGGTGAGCACGAAAGGTTTGGCGTGTTCGGGGATTTCGCGCTGGGCAGCTTCATAGACCCGCACATAGACTTCCTGGCGGATGTCCGCGATCTCGCTTTGGTTGCGCCAGTTGCGCTGGATGTATTGCATCAGAACGGACTCCAGCGGGAGCACTTCGGCAACGAACCAGGCGCGGGCTTCACTCACGGTCATGGAGGCGCGAACCTTGCGCGCTGAGTCTTCACGACCGTTGTCCGGCGTCTCGATCATTGCTGTGGTGTTTCCTGCCCCTTATGGCCAAAGCCTGAGGACCACATCTGATTAGACAAGGCTGACACGCGAATGGGGGAAAGGGGACCGAGAAAATCACGAACCCGTTGGTTTGGAATTTAGTTGCGGAGTGTCTTCACCCTCCCCTTGAGGGAGGGTCGAAATTTGCGTTTGCAAATTTCGGGGAGGGGTCAATGCGGCAACCGCCAGACCCCTCCCCGAAAAATCTTCCGCTGCGCTCCAGATTTGTTCGACCCTCCCTCAAGGGGAGGGTAAAGGTTCAGCCAGCATCCCAGATCGGTTTGAATTCACCGCCGCCATTGAGCATCTGGGCGGGCATGTTCTTGTTGATGTGGCCGATCAGGCCTTGATAGACGCCGTAGCCGATCAGTTCCTGCAGGCGGGGGGAATAGGTTTTGACCAGCGAGGCGGGAAGGCCCAATTGCTGGTTCTCCTGCTGGCGGATGAAGCCCGCGCAGTAATTCATCGCGATGCCGGTGCGGCGCTTGTCGGTCTTGTTCGCGCCGCCGCCATGCCACAGCGAACCATCCCAGATCAGCACGCTGCCCTTTTTCATTTCGGCGGGAACGGTTTCATATTCGCCGCCATAGACGGGGTTCGGCTTCAGATGGCTGCCCGGCACCAGCCGCGTGGCGCCATTGGCATCGGTGAAATCGGTGAGCGCCCACATCGAATTGCACACGATGGACCGGTGCGGCTTGTCGAGCGGGATCAGCATATCGTCGGCATGGATCGGCTGGGCGATCTCGCCCGCGTCGATGGCGATGGAGGAGAGCGACGACACCAGGCACCCATTGTCGAGCACGCCTTCGATGACGGGCAACACGTTCTCGTGCGCCGGCACCAGATCCCAGGGCGTGCCATAGGCGAGCAGATTGTAGATGCGCACGGTGTTGCGGCCTTCGAAGCCATTGGTGGAGGGCTTGGCTTCGGTTTCGCGTTCGAGGCGGTCGAGGCTGGCTTGCAGGGCCTCGATCAGGGAGGGGGCGATGGCGTTTTCGACGATGGTGTAGCCCTCGCGCCGCACGCGTTCGACATGAACATCCCGGGTTTTGCCATCCATATCTCTCAAGCCCTTCTAAAGCATGGTTTGTTGCCCAGAATACCGGCTGACGGACAGAATTGGAAATGCCGCGGCCTCAAGCTATTTTGAACGCGCAGGCGTGGCTTGGCGGCCGGTCCTGTTGCTATGGTGGCGGCCCTGCCCTTCGCCTTTCCCCCGGGAGACATCCATGAAAACGACGCTTCGCAATCTTTGCGTGCTGGCGGCCGGTATCGCGGCGACCGCGGCGCTGGCCGCCCCCGTGCCGCCCCCGCCGCCGACCAATGCCGTGCCGGTGGAGGACACGATCCAGGGCCAGGTGGTTCACGATCCCTTCCGCTGGCTGGAGAACTGGAACGATCCGAAGGTGCAGGCATGGAGCGACGCGCAGAACACGCGCACGCGCAATTATCTCGATGCCCTGCCCGACCAGGGGCCGGTGAAGAAGGAGCTGACGAAACTCATCACCGCGACCTCGCCTGCCTATTACGGCCTGTCGCCGAACGGCAAGCTTGTGTTTGCGATGTACAGCGATCCCGCGGTGCAGCAGCCGATGCTGGTGACGATGAACGCTTCGGCCGATCCGGCGAGCCGCAAGGTTCTGCTGGATCCCAACAAGATGGATGCCAAGGGGCACACCGCCATCGACTGGTTCGCGGCCTCCCATGACGGCAGCAAGGTTGCCGTTTCGCTGTCGAAGAACGGCAGCGAGGATGGCACGTTGCACGTCTATGATGTGGCGAGCGGCAAGGAAATCGATACGCCGATCCCAAATGTGCAATATCCCACGGCTGGCGGAAGCCTTGCCTGGGCCAAGGGCGACAAGAGCTTCTGGTACACACGTTATCCCGGACCAAAGGCGCCGGAGGCGGAGCAGCATTTCCATCTGCAGGCCTATCACCACAAGGTCGGGACGGATTGGCACAAGGACCCGCTGGTGCTGGGCGCGAAGGACGGGCTGGAGCGCGTTTCCGAAGTCTTCCTCAACAACCGCTATGACCGCGATGCGGCGCTCGTTTCGGTGCAACGCGGCGATGGCGGCGAATGGGCGTTCTACGTGTTGCGCGAGGGACAGGCGCCGATCGAGGTGGCCGATTATCCCGATCGCATCGTCTACGCCACCATCGGGCCGGATGGCGCGATCTACGGCATCTCGCGCAAGAACGCGCTGAACGGCAAGATCGTGAAGCTGGACGCCCCGTTCTCGAAGGGCGCACTGGCGACGGCAAAAGTGATTGTGCCGGAAAGCGATGTGGCGATTGTTTCGGGCAATATTTCGTTCGGGACGGAAGACCTCAGCCTGACATCCAACCGGTTGTTTGTCCGCGATATCGTCGGCGGGCCAAACCAGGTGCGCATCTTCGATCACGACGGCAAGCTGGAAGGCAAATTGCCCCTTCCGGAGATCGCGGCCAATTCGGAGATCGAGCCGCTGGCCGATGGCAGCGTTCTTTTCGACATCACCACTTACCTGCGGCCTCGCTACTATGCGCGCTGGACGCCTTCGACCGGCAAGACCGAAGAAACCGCGTTGAAGGTGACCTCGCCGATCTCATTCGATGACGTCGAGGTCGTCCGCGAGTTCGCGACATCGAAGGATGGAACGAAGGTTCCGCTCAACATCCTTCGCAAGAAGGGCCTCAAGCTCGACGGCAGCCATCCCACATTGCTTTATGGCTATGGCGGATATGGCGTGAGCATGACGCCGGTGTTCGCGGGCGCGATGCGCCGGCTGTGGCTCGATGCGGGCGGTGTATATGTCATCGCGAACATTCGTGGCGGCGGCGAATATGGCGACAAATGGCATCGCGAAGGCATGCTGACCAAGAAGCAGAACGTGTTCGACGATTTTGCGGCGGCAGGCGAATATCTGATTGCCAAGAAATACACCTCGCACGACAAGCTGGCGCTGATGGGCGGATCCAATGGCGGGCTTCTGATGGGTGCCGAGATCACCCAGCATCCCGAACTTGCGCGCGCGGTTGTTTCCGCCGTGGGCATTTACGACATGGTGCGGGTGGAGCTCGACCCCAATGGTTCGTTCAACACCACCGAGTTCGGCACGGTGAAAAACGCCGATGAGTTCAAGGCGCTTTATGCGTATTCGCCCTATCATCATGTGGTGAAGGGAACCAAGTACCCTGCCGTGCTCATGCTCACGGGTGCGACGGATGGGCGGGTGAACCCGCTGCATTCGCGCAAATTCGCCGCCGCGTTGCAGACCGCGAACGGATCGGATCGCCCGATCTTCCTGCGCACCGACCGGCAGGCCGGACACGGCATCGGCAGTTCGCTGGCGCAGCGCATCGCCGAACAGACCGACGAACTGACCTTCCTGTTCGACCAGCTTGGGATGAGCTATCCGGCCAAGCATTGAAGAAGAAACCGGGCGGCAAGGCGAACCTTGCCGCCCAAGGTATTACGGGTGAGCAACTACTCGTAATGTCGGTTCGTCAGGCGGCTTTGCCTGCGATGCGCAATTCGCGATCCTCGGATTCGCGATAGGCGTTGCGCGCTTCCATGGGCACGCGCTCGTAGATGGTGGGCACCGCGATGTTGAGGCGCTTCCTTGCGGCTTCCAGCGGTTCGGCGAACAGCGCGTCGTAATCTTCGGCGGGCAGCCATTTGGCGGCCTTGCCGTTGCGCCAGCCCTGCAGCATCGCGCTTGTATAAGGCTGATGGCGATGGGAGCGCGTCATCTCGAACGACGCCGCCATCACGATGAAGGCGATTCCCCGGTTCTTCACCTGACCGTGGGTGAATGCCAGCAGGCAGGCTTCGCCCAGCGTGTCGGTGCGATAGCCGGTCAGCACATGCCAGATGTCGTGGATGTCGCGAATGCGCCGCGCATACCACGCGACCGGATGGGCGGAATCGACATCGCTGGCGTCGCTCGCCTTGCGGCTTTCATCAACGAGGCCATCGGCGGAGAGCGCGCGCAGGCCAATGAATTCGCGATAACACGCCCCGATCGTGCCGGGCGCGAAGCTGGCGAGCCAGGCGTCATCAGACAGTTTCTCGGCCATCTCGGGGCGCAGATAGGCTTGGCGCGCGCCTTCCGGCAGCGACAGCATCTTCTGATAGCCGTTGTAGATCGACTTGCCCGAAAGCGCCTTGATGATCTCGAAGACCTGAACGGTGTCTTCCTTGTTGGCGATCAGCTTTCGCAGGGACCGGAAGGCATGCAGAGGCTGCAAAGGCAGGCGGCCGAATGTGGCGGCTTCGGATGCGGGGTTCAGGGCGAGTTGAGCGGTGTTCATGACAATCCCTCCTGCAATGTGAGGCCGAGTGGGCGTTTTGCCCGTTTCGGCACGCTGCGGCCCCCAAAACCGCAACTGACACAAGTGTCATTATAAGCATTTCGGAGCCAACTTCAAGGCCAAGGACAGAGCCCCGTGTGGCCTCAAGCCGCCGGCATCGGACAATTGGCGCGATACCGGCGGAAAAACAATTGGTGCATCACGCGACCGGAGTTCCCTCGCGCAAACGCTAACCGCAAAATTTCTTTTAAGTCGCGTGGCGAGGAAAAATCTGCTTGCATGAAAAGCAAGATTTCCGGGGTGTGGGTATGACAAAAGTGCGTCAAGGCTTGGCTGTTTTCGTGCGCGGGGCGGCTGTGTTCGCCTTGCTCGCGCTTTTCACGCAAGCAGCCTCTGCCGCAACCCCGGCTGAAACTTTCGTGCAGCAGAGCGTGGATCGCGGGGTTGCACTTCTCACCGACAAGGCGCTTCCCAGCGATCAGCGCCGGGCACAGGTGGAAGACCTTCTGGGCACCATCATGAATACGCGCAGACTCGCCTTGTTCTGCCTCGGCAAGGTCGCCGCCACCGCATCGCCCGCCGACGTGGATGCCTTCGCCACCGCCTTCCGGGCTTTCACCATGGCGAGATACACCTCGATGCTCGGCTATTATGGCGGGGAGACGCTGAAGGTCACGGGCTCGACCGAACGCAGCGCCACCGATCATGTGGTGAGCGCAGTGCTGGTTTCGCCATCGGGCGTGGCCGACCCCGATCCCGTGACGATGTTGTTCCGGGTGCTCAATGAGGGCGACAATTACGGCGTGGTGGATGCGAGCATCGGCGGCGTGTGGTTCGGCATGGCGCAGCGCGACGATATCCAGGGCTTTCTCGCCAGCAACAACAACGACGTGCCGAAGCTGACGGCGCGGATGATCCAGATGACGGCGAATTTGAAGGCGCCCGCGGCGCAATAGCTATTTCGGCGCTTCCAGCCGCGCAACCCAGGCAACGATATCCTTCAGGGGGGCTTCGCGGCCGAGATCGCGCAGCAGCATGTGATAGCCGTTGGGATATTCATGCACCTCGGCGCGCGCGCCAAGGGCTGCGATCACCGCTTTGGTGGCGGCAGCAGGAATGATCTGATCCTTTGCGCCATAGACCAGGAGAATGGGCGGGGCGGTTGTCATCTGTTCGGGTGCGTGGCGGGCTTCATCCATAAGATTGACCAGACCCCACACCGCATCCGACCTTGTTTGCTTCTGGAACAGCGGATCGCGGTAGTTGGCGCGCAGCATCTCGATATTGTCGGAAGGCCATATTTTCAGGCCTTTTCCGGAGACGCTCAGCGACGGCGCGACATGGGCCGCGACCCATAACGCAGCGCGATAGAGCAGCGGCATGTCGCTGCGCGACCAGACAGCGGGGGCGACCAGGATCACGCCATCGACATGCGGTTTGCGGCTGGCGGCGAGCGCGGAGAGAACGACCGCGCCACCCATGCTTTCACCCAACGCAATGACGGGAATGTGCGGATGTTCCGCCCGCACGATATCGACGAAATCATCGAGATCGCCGCGCATCGCATGGCTGCCGGGCCACACGCCGGGATTGGGCGCGCGGCCGAAGCTGCGCTGATCATAGGCCAGAACGCTTATGCCGTGATCGGCGAGCATGGGCGCGGGGATCGAGAAGGCGTTGGAATAATCACTCATCCCGTGGAGCGCGACGATGATGGCCTTGGGGTTTTTCGCATCCCAATGGCGCAATGGCAGGTGCAGGCCATCGCGCGTGACGAAATCGTCGCTTGCGATTGCGGGGGGCACGTTTTCAAGTCCGCGCGGGGCGAGCGCGGGCGCACAACCCAAAATCAAGCCTGAAACACACGCCGCACACGCCTGCGCAGATAGGGCAACAATTCTTCGCCAAACCATGGATTGTTCTTCAGCCACGCATTGTTGCGCCAGGACGGATGCGGCAAGGGAATATAACGCGGCGTGAAATCGCGCCAAGCCCTGACAGTCTCGGTCATGTTCTCTTTCAGACGCGGGCCCAGATAGCGCTTCAGAGCATAGGTGCCGATCAGCAAGGTGAGCGGGAATTCGGGCAGGGCCTCGAACAGGCTGGGATGCCAGAGCGGGGCGCATTCCTTGCGCGGCGGGAGATCGGTTCCTTGCGCATTGTAACCGGGAAAGCAGAATCCCATGCCGACGATTGCGACCTTCTTTTCGTCGTAAAACGTATCGCGGTCGAGGCCGAGCCAATCGCGCAGGCGATCCCCCGAGGGATCGTTGAACGACAGGCCTGTTTCATGCACGCGAATGCCGGGCGCCTGCGCAATGATGCAGAGTTTCGCCGTCATGCTTGCGCGGATAATCGGGCGTACCCCGTGCGGCAGATAGGGCGCGCAGACGCGGCAGGCACGAATTTCCGAGAGGAGGCGCGAAAGCTCTCGCGCGGTGCCCACCATCAATCGCCGCGCAGCAGGTTGCGCGCGATGACGAGCTGCTGGATCTGGCTGGTGCCTTCGTAGATGCGGAAGATGCGCACATCGCGATAGAAACGCTCGATGCCGTAATCGGCGACATAGCCTGCGCCGCCGAAGATCTGCACCGCGCGGTCTGCCACGCGGCCCACCATTTCGGAGGCGAAATATTTGGCCGCCGCGCATTCGAGCGTGACGCTTTCGCCCGCGTCGCGGCGTTTGGCGGCGTCCAGCACCATGCAGCGGGCGGCATAGGCTTCCGTTTTGGAATCCGCGAGCATGGCCTGAATCAACTGAAAATCGCCCAGGCGCTGGCCGAATTGTTCGCGTTCGCGCGCATATTTCACGCATTCTCGGATCAGCCGTTCGGCCACGCCGACGCAGACCCCTGAGATATGCAGCCGCCCGCGATCCAGCACCTGCATCGCGACCTTGAAACCCTCGCCTTCCGCGCCAAGCCTGAGGCGGGCCGGCACGCGCGCATTTTCGAAGATCACATCATGGATGTGCGCGCCTTGCTGGCCCATCTTCTTTTCGGATTTTCCGATGGAGATGCCGGGCGTGTTTGCGGGCACGATGAAGGCGGAGATGCCGGTGGCGCCCTTCTTCGCGGGATCGCTGCGCGCCATCAAGGTGAACATGCCCGCGCGTTTGGCGTTGGTGATGAACCGCTTGGTGCCGTTGACGAGGTAATGATCGCCATCGCGGATTGCCGTTGTGCGAACCGAGGCGGCATCCGATCCCGCATTGGGTTCGGTGAGCGCGAAACTTGCCACGACCTCGCCGCTTGCAAGCTTGGGCAACCACTCGTTTTTCTGTTCGTCGCTGCCGAACATCACCACGCCCTGGCTGCCGATCCCGACATTGGTGCCGATCACCGAGCGGAAGGCAGGCGAGGTCTGGCCCAGTTCGAAGGCGACAAGAACCTCTTCCTCCATGTTGAGGCCGAGGCCACCGAATTCTTCGGGGATGGAGAGGCCGAAGAGGCCGAGTGTTTTCATCTCCGCGATGATCTCATCGGGCACGCGGTCGTCCTCGGAGACCTTGGCTTCGATGGGGACGCATTTTTCGGCCACGAAACGGCGCACCGTTTCGATCAATTGCTTGCGGGTTTCGAGGTCTAGCGCCATGTCGTGTTTTCCGCCGGTATCTGTCTGGGCGCAGATTATGCGGAATTCGCCCTCAGGCAAACGGGGCGTTCACGACGGCGTTGTGTCGGCGCCGATCGCATAGACGCCAACGACAAGGATGTGATCGACGACGCCGTCGTCGGAGCCAAGCGGCAGGAACAGGGTTTCGTGATAGAAGGAACGCTTGTCGGCGCCGCTCTCGTAGAAGCCGCGATAGGCCTGAGGGGCGCGGGCGTCGCACACACTCTGATAGAGGGAGCGGAACAATGCCCCATAGCCGGGACGGATCTCATCGAGATCGCCCGTTGTCATGCCGGGGTGCAGGCGCGTTTGCGATTGCATGATGGCATCGCCCAGGATGCGAAATTCGAAATCCGCGCCGCCCTGAATGACACGCACCAGCGCGATATTGCGCAAGAACGCGCTCAATTCCCGCGGCGAGGTGTCGGTGCGGGAGGGGAAGCGGCGCATGCCGCGCAGCCGATCCCATTTCTCAAGGGCCTTGCGGGTGAGCGGATTCTGGACTTCGCTGGGGTCGATCACATGCGAATTGCGCGCAGCGTCGTTCAGCTTGATGAGGCCTTCCGCGCTGCTGTTCATATCGATGGTTCACGGAGGAGCAATGGCGAGCTTTGGAACCTTGCCCGTTAATCGTTAAACCAAGGCAAACGATGCACAACTTTTAGGCTGACCATGCGTCTTTCGGTACTCGACCAATCTCCCATCCCGCAGGGCGGGGGCGCCACCGCGGCCATCGCGGAGACCATCAAGCTGGCGCAGGCCGCGGAAAAGCTGGGCTATTACCGCTATTGGCTGGCCGAACATCACAACACCCATTCCTTCGCGGGGTCTGCCCCGGAAATCCTGATCGGGCGGGTGGCGGCAGAAACACGCACCATCCGTGTGGGTTCTGGCGGGGTAATGTTGACACATTACTCGCCGCTTAAGGTTGCCGAGCAGTTTCGGATGCTCGAAGTCCTGTCCCCGGGGCGGATCGATTTGGGGCTGGGCCGCGCGCCGGGCACCGACCAGCGCACGATGCAGGCCCTCCAGGCGGGGCCGCAGGGCTGGGGGATCGATGCGTTTCCGAGCCAGGTGCATCTGCTCAAGCAGTTCCTCGACGATGCTTCAGGGGTGGCGGCGATGCCGGACGACCATCCCTATCGCGGCATCCACGCGATGCCCGAAGGCCCGACGCGGCCCGAGATGTGGTTGCTCGGATCGGGGATGCACAGCGCGATCTACGCGGGCGAATTGGGGCTGCCGTTTTCCCACGCCTATTTCATCAACACCGAAGGCAGCGAGGAAGCGTGCGCGGAATATCGCAGACGCTTCAAGCCGAGTTCGTGGTGCGAACATCCGCGCATCTCGTTGGGCGTGGCGGCGCTGGTGGCGGAGACGGACGAGGAAGCGCACAGGCTTTCGGCTTCGCGCAATCTCTGGGTGGTGCGGCTGCTCACAAACCGGCCGATTTCCTTTCCGCCGCCGGATGAGGCGCTCGATTATCCCTATACCGAACAGGAACTGGCGATCCTGAAATCCGTGGAAAAGCGTTCGATCGTCGGCACCAAGGAACAGGTGCGCATGCGGCTATTGGCGCTGGCGGATTCGCATGGCGCGGAGGAACTGGTGGTGGTGACGATCACCTATGATTATGCGTCGCGTTTGAGATCGTATGAATTGCTGGCCGACGCTTTCGCGCTCAAAGCGGAAGCAGCCCGATGATCGCGCCGGTCAACCCGCTTGCCATCGTGCCGGAAAGTAACGCGCGCAAGGCAAGGGGCACCACTTCATCCCGGCGTTCAGGCACGAGCCCGCCGACGCCTGCGATCAATATTCCCACCGAACCGAAATTGGCGAAGCCGCACATCGCATAAAGCATGATCAGGCGCGAGCGCGGATCGAGCGCATCCGGCGGCAGGCTTGCGAGCTTTAGATAAGCCACGAATTCGTTGAGGATGGTCTTGTCGCCCATCAGCGCGCCCGCGGTTGCCGCCTTCTCCCACGGCACGCCGTAGAGCCAGACGACGGGTGCGAATATCCAGCCGAAGATGCGCTCCACCGTGAGCGGTGTGCCCCACGCATCGGGGAAATGTTTCAGGACGATATCGGCGAGCGCCACAAGCGCCACCATCACCAGCAGCATGGCCACGATGCCGAGCCAGAGTTGCAGGCCATCCGCCGTGCCCCGCGCCACCGCATCCATGCTGGAGCGATAGTTCAGCGCGGTGGCGGCATCGCCTTCGGTTTCTTCCGCGCCGGGGATCATGATGCGCGCGATCAGGATGCCGGACGGTAGCGACAGCAGCGACGCCACCAAAATATGGCCGAGCGCGCCGGGGATGACGGGTTCCAGGATGCTCGCATAAAGCACGAACACCGTGCCCGCGACGGTGGCGAGCCCCACGGTGAACAGCACGAACAGTTCGGAGCGGGAGAGTTTCGCCAGATAGGGGCGGATCAAAAGCGGGGCCTCGATCATGCCGAGGAAGAAGGTGGCGGCCGCACCCAGCCCCACCGCACCGCCGATGCCCATGAGCTTGCGCAGCACGAAGGCAAAGGCGCGCACGATCACGGGCAGGATACGCCAGTGCCAGAGGAGTGCTGCCAGCGCCGAGATCACGATGACGAGCGGCAAGATCTGGAAGGCGAAGCTGCCGAGCGCGCGCGGATTGGTGACGGCGAACGGCGTGTCGCCGCCGCCCGCATAACCGAAGACGAAGGCCGTTCCGGCACGGGTGGCTTCCATCAACGCATCGACCACGCCGTTGAGCGAGAACAGGACATCGCGGGCGACGGGGATTTTCAGGAGTAGCAGGGCGAGGACCACCTGCAAGGCCAACCCGGCCAGCACAGTGCGGACAGGAAAGGCGCGGCGGTTTTCGGACACCACCCAGGCAAGAGTAAGGATCGCCACGATACCGAGCGCGGATTGCGCGTGCAGCAACATTGAAAGCCCCCGTGCCCGCTCACACCTTGTCATGACCCGCGAATGCGGGCCACCCAGTTGAAACGGTTTCGAATGTTCAAGGCAATGCTGTAGCTTTTGTTTCGAACATCGCGCGGGTCACCCGGGTGACCCGTTCAATACGCTGGCGCTATGAACTCGCGGGCCATGACAAAGGGGAGTGGGGGAATAATGCGTAGCGAGGCCCGTCCTGCCGAAATCCGTGCGCTCTCCGGCGCGCGCGCCCTGCCGCCGCTGGTGCTGGTGCTGTTTCACTATTGCGAACAGCGCGGCTATTTCGGCGTGCCGGCGGTCGATCTGTTTGTCGGCAAGGGCTATCTCTGGGTCGAGTTCTTCTTTGGGCTTTCGGGCTTCATCCTGATCCATGTTTATGGAGGCCGGGCCGCATCGCTGTTTCGACCGCGGAATTATCTCACCTTCCTGCAGACGCGGCTGGCGCGGCTTTATCCGCTGCATCTGGCGACATTGCTGTTGCTGCTGGCGCTGGTGCTGTTCACCCGCGCGATCGCGCCGCTCACCGGGCAGGCGTCGATCTTCGACCAGCCCTATCATCCGATCGTCAGCCCGCTCACCTTCGTGGCCAATCTGTTTCTGGTGCAGGCGTGGAATTTGTTTCCGTATCTTTCGTGGAACGCGCCTGCATGGTTCGTCAGCGCGGAGTTGTTGCTGTGCCTGCTCTTTCCGCTTTATGCGATCATAGCGCGGGGCGGTTCGCGGCGCGGGATGCTCATGATCGCGGCGGGGATGGCGGGGCTTGCCGCACTCGCCCAGACCTCCGGCAATGACGGCCTCGACATCACGTTCCACAACGGCATCTTCCGCGGCATGGCGGGGTTTGCGGTGGGCGCGGGAATGGCGGTCGTTCATCGCCGGATGCGCAGCGTGGACATTCATCTGGCCAATGTCTTGCAGGTCGGCGTGATCGCGGGGCTTGCCTTTGCGATCTATTTCGGAGGGCCGCGCCACAGCGTCGACGATCTGCTGGTGGCGGCCCTCGAAATGGCGCTGGTGTTTGTGCTGGCCTTCGACCGGGGGGTGGGGGCGTGGGTGTTCCGCTCCACGCCGCTGATCCGGCTGGGGGAATGGTCTTATGCGATCTATCTGGTGCAATACCCCCTGATCCAGAGTTTGCGCACGCTCCGGCAATATTACCCCCATGAGTGGCGGCCATTGGGAGAATGGGGCGGCGTGGTGCCATGGGTCGAAGCGGGCGGGCTGCTGGCGGCGGCCATCGGGCTGGGTGCCCTGCTGACCATCACCATCGAGCGGCCCATCAATGCCCGGCTGCGGCGGCTTATCACGGCACGCGGGTAAAACCGGGCTCGCGGCTTGACCCGGGGGCCCCGCCCCGGAATAACTCGCGGCCTATTTCCAGACCTGTCAGGAAGGAGCTTCCCATGTCCATTCGCTACGACGGTAAGACCGTCATCGTCACGGGTGCAGGCGGCGGCCTCGGCCGCGCCCACGCGCTGGAATTCGCCAAGCGCGGCGCGAAAGTGGTCGTCAACGACCTCGGCGGATCGGTGGACGGCTCGGGCGGTTCCTCGGAAGCGGCCCAGAAGGTCGTCGAAGAGATCAAGGCAGGCGGTGGCCAGGCCATCGCCAACGGCGCCTCGGTGACGGACGACGCGGGCGTTGCCCACCTCATCGACCAGACGATGAAGGAATTCGGCCGCATCGACGTGATCATCGCCAATGCCGGCATACTGCGCGACAAGAGCTTCTCCAAGATGGAGATCAAGGACTTCCAGCTTGTCGTCGATGTGCATCTGATGGGCTCGGTCAAGCCGATCAAGGCGGCGTGGCAGATCATGCGCGACCAGCAATATGGGCGCATCGTGGTGACCACATCCTCCACGGGCCTTTACGGCAATTTCGGCCAGACCAATTACGGCGCGGCCAAGCTTGCCCTTGTCGGCTTCATGAACACGCTGAAGCTCGAAGGCGCGAAGGACAACATCAAGGTCAACGCGATCTGCCCGGTGGCCGCCACCCGCATGACCGAAAACCTGATGCCCCCGCAAATGCTGGACATGCTGAAGCCGGAATATGTGACGCCGGCGGTTGTCTATCTCGCCAGCGAAGATGCGCCGACCGGCACGATCCTGACGGCGGGCGCGGGCGTTTTCTCGGCTGCCCAGCTTGTGGAAAGCAACGGCATCAATCTCGGCCATGGCGCCGATGCCGATACGGTTGCGCAGAACATCGCCAAGATCACCGACTTCACGGACGCGCCCCATTACACGATGGGCAACGACCAGACGATGAAGCTGGTGGCCCGCCTGCAAGACGCGCCCGTCAAGCCGTAAGCAGATCATCAGCTTGCCATGCGCCCCGAAAGGCGCTGCGTGAAATGCCGAAGCCGCGCGCCGAGCGAAAGCTGGGCCGCGGCTTCGAGCTGTAAGGCGGCCAGAAACACATCATCGCCCGCCATTTCGCGCACGATCAGCTGGGACGCGCCGATCTGCAGGCTGTCGCCGATTTCGGGGGCCTTGTCGAAATGTTCCGCGAATAGTTCGGCGACTGTCTTGCTGCGCTGGTCGGCGCTTGAGCCCAGCCCATAAAATTCCTCGAGCTTGTCGATGGGGGCGTCTCCACGGATGGCAAATTCGCCTTCGAGATCGAGGCCGCGCCGCTCGGTGGCGGGTGCGAAAACGCTGTCGAGACTATGCGCCTTCAGTTCGGGTGCAAGCAGATAGGCGTAATCTCCGGGCTTGAGGGCACCGGCGACCACGGGTTCCAGAATGTGGCCTTCGCGCACGACGAGGGTGAGCTTGGCCCATTCGGGCAGCTTGGTCATCGACAGCACGCGGCTTTCGTTGCCCACGGGATAGCCGATCATCTCCACATTGTGCTGGCCGGGGAGATCGACTTCGGTGCGGGTGATGGGATAGCCCGTGCGCGGCAGGGCCTGACCCAGCCGCCGCGCCGCGCGCTTGATCGTGGAGCCCTGGAGCGACAGCGAGATCAGCACCACGAAGAACGCCACGTTGAAATAGATGTGACTGTTGGGCAGGCCCGACAAGGTGGGGATGGAGGCAAGGAAAATGCTCACCGCGCCGCGCAGGCCCACCCAGCCGACAAACAGCCTTTCGCGCGAATTGAATCCGAAGGGCCAAAGGCACAGCCACACCGCAAGCGGCCGTGCGACGAAGATCAGGAACACCGCGATCATCAGGCCGGGCACCGCGACGCCCAGCATCTGGTGCGGCGAAACCAGCAAACCCAGCGCCAGGAACATGATGATCTGGGCAAGCCATGTCACCGCATCGTGCAAGCTGAGAATGCCCGCGAATGCGCGCACCGGGCGGTTGCCAAGCACCAGGCCCGCGACGTAAGCGGCAAGAAACCCCGATCCGCCCACCGTGGCCGCCAGCCCGAACACGAACACACCGCCCGATACCGCCAGCAGCGGCGCCAGGCCGCCGGGCAATTGCACGCGGTTGAGCAGCAACACGATGCCGAAGCCGCCGCCCAACCCGACCAAAGTGCCGAGCACGGCTTCGCGCCCCAGATCGATGATGACGTGCAAAAACGTTTCCCCCGCGCCGCCCGCCGCGATCACGCTGACGGTGGCAACGGTGAGGAACACGGCCACGGGGTCGTTGACGCTCGATTCCAGTTCAAGCAATGCACCGACCCGCGAGCGCAATTGCAGGCCGCCGCTGCGCAGGAGGAAGAACACCGCCGCCGCATCGGTGGAGGCCACCACCGCCCCGATCAGGAAACCTTGCTGCGTGCCCAGCGACAGCGCCCAGGCGCCGAACGCGCCCGTCAGCCCCGCGGTGATGAGGACGCCCACCGTGGCCAGCACCGTGGCGGGCGCCACCGCTTTGCGCACATGCAGGAAGCGGGTGCGCAGGCCGCCATCGAACAGGATGATGGCAAGCGCCAGCGAGCCGATCAGATAGGTGAGGCGGTAATCGGAAAAGCGTAAGCCCCCCGGCCCATCCTCGCCCGCGAGCATGCCGACGGCGAGAAACATGAGCAGGATGGGCGCGCCGAAGCGCGTGGCGATCAGGCTGGAGAGAATGCCTGCCACAATGAGACCCGCGCCCAGAAGGAGCGCGGTGTTGGAGAGATCGATCGCTTCCATGTGCGGGAGAATCTAGACGACGGACCGCGGGTTTCCGAAGCAAAATCGTTCGCGGACAGACGAACACATGCGAAATGTCGTGCTTTTTTGCCCGCGATGGCGATTTTTCGGGTTGTTGTTGCTTCGCAGTTACCCCACGGGCGGCGAGTTGGGTTTCGGCAAATGCCATCAGCACGCGCACGCGCTTCTTCCAATCGCGAACACGGGCGGTGAAGGCGCGGATCTCGGCGCTGTGCAGGCCAGTCTTGAAGGCATTGCGGTTGCCGGGTTGTCCGCCGGGTTTGCGCTTTGAAGCCGGAGGGTTAGTCGTTTTCCGGAATTCGGGCACCCCCTCCCCCTCGGGTGGGATTGCGTCTTCCGCCAATGTGCCGCCATTGCTCATGCGGCGAGTTTACCGCAGCTTTTGCGGTGTTCGATTGCGGTTGCGTTTTTTCGCGGCGAAAGCTGGAGAGATCGCGCGCGCTATCGAACGCCGGACATGCCGCGTTACCTGCCCTTGAACACAGGCTCGCGCTTTTCGACGAAGGCGCGCGCGGCTTCCTTGTGATCTTCTGTCAGCCCGGTGTGGATGTGGTGCGTGGCTTCGAGATCGAGGCATTCATCGACCTCGCCCGCCGCGGCGCGGTTCAGATTCTCTTTCATGTAGCGATAGGCGACGCGGGGGCCCGATGCGATGCGCCGGGCGATTTCCATCGTCTTGCTCATCAACTGATCGGCGGGGACGACCCAATTGACCAGGCCCAGACGCAGGGCCTCTTTCATGTCGATCCGCTCGGAGAGGAAATAGAGTTCGCGGGCCTTGGCCGTGCCCACAAGCTGGCTGAGGAAATAGGTGCCGCCGTAATCGCCGGAAAAGCCCACGCGCATGAAAGCGGTGGTCATCACCGCGTTCTCGGCGGCGACGCGCAGATCGCACGCAAGCACCAAACCGAAACCCGCACCGGCGGCAGCACCGGGAAGTGCCGCGATGGTGGGCTTGGGCATCTTGTGCAGGCGGCCCGAGGTTTCGCGCTGGCTGATGCGCTGGCGATGGATGCGGCTATCGAGATCGAGCGCTTCGGACGACACGCTGTCCTTGCCTTCGGCCATGCCTTTGACATCGCCGCCCGCGCAGAACGCCCCGCCCGCGCCAGTGAGCACCACGCAGGCCACATCCTTATCGGTTTCACAGGCGCGCAAGGCTTCGGCCAGAGCGCCCAGCATATCGGCCGAGAGCGCGTTGCGCCGTTCGGGGCGGTTCATCGTGAGCACGGCCACGCCTTCTTCAATCTGCCCCAGCAATTCGGGGGTGCCTGTTTCGAGTTTGCGCGCGGCCATCATCGTTCTCCGGTTTTTCCTGTGGCGAGCCTTGCACGGCCGGACCGGCCGGAAAAGAAGCGCGCTAGTGGGGGATTTCCGGGGTTTGCACGCATTCCCTCCTCGCATGGCTGCCATTCGTTGCACTGCAACAATTCGGGCCTATCTGACAGCGGTGGCCGCAAACCGGCCGAACAGATGGAGAGGCAGATGTTGAAGAAACTGACGGATTACGAGGTTTTCGGCACCGATACGCTGAGCCTTGTGGTCATTGTCGGCGCGACCCTGCTGTTGCTTGGGGCGATCACGGCGCCCGCGTCCGTGACCCCTGCGCCTGCACAGGCAAGCGCGCCGCAGATCGAGACGGTCACGGTGACCGCCTCGCCGCTTACGAATCTCTCGTAAGAAGGGCGCTTCGTAAAAGTAAAATGCGATGTTCCCGGATAGGTTCGGTTAACCCCCTGCGCCTTCCGGGGCAGCCGCGCGCGCGGATTTCGCGTTCCTCCGTGTCCGAATTGTCATATACTGGTTGGGTTAGCTCACGGGTGTGCCGGGTATGCGGCCCTTGAGGACCGCATCCGGCTTTCTATGGAGGCCGACATGGCGATGATTCATTCGCATCACGAAGACACAAACGATTTGAGCGGACAGGCGCTCGATCTGGTCATTCTGTTCGGCGCGATCTCGCTGTTTGTGGGCGCGATTGCGGCGTTCGTGGTTCTGGCGACCTGAAGCCTGTTGATTTTCGCGTTCGGCTATTCGCCGGCCACTTCGGTCAGCTCGACCTCGTGGCCCCAGAGCCGCTCGATATGCGTCATCACCTGTTCGCGCGCGTTGTATTGCAGCGGAATGGCGCGGTGCATGCGGTGTTCCAACAGCAGCTTGCGGTCGCCGCGCAGATTGGCGCCCACCACCTGAATGTTGGGATCGGCGGTGCCGACATCATATTGGCGCGCCAAAGTTGAGCGCACCTTGCGATAACCCGTTTCATTGTGGATGGCGGAGACTTTATAGGCGCCATCATCGGCCTTGTCGTGCAACCCGAAAAGCCGGAAATCGCGCATCACTTTCGGCGAAAGGAATTGCTCGATGAAACTTTCGTCGCGGTAATTGGCCCAGGCTTCCTTCAGCGCGGCCATGTAATCGCCCGTGCCCGCGATATGGGGGAACCAGTCGCGATCTTCATCGGTCGGCTTTTCGCAGATGCGGCGGATATCGGCCATCATCGCATAGCCCAGCGCATAGGGATTGAGGCCGTAATAGCGGCGATCATCGAATTCGGGCTGGAAGATCACGCTGGTGTGGCTGTGCAGGAATTCGAAGATCGCGCCATCGGTGATGAGGCCGCGATCGAACAGCGCGTTCATGATGGTGAAATGCACGAAGGTGGCGCAGCCTTCGTTCATCACCTTGGTCTGGCGCTGCGGATAGAAATATTGCGCGAGGTTGCGCACGATGCGCAGCATCTCGCGCTGCCAGGGCTTGAGCGAAGGCGAGTTCTTTTCGAGGAAATAGAGAAGGTTTTCCTCGGGCAGCTTCATGTCGGCGCCGCCTTCGTCTTCCGGGTCGGGGGAGGCAGGTGTTGCGGGTGGTTCGAGGCTTGCGGGCAAGGTGCGCCACAGATCGTTATACGCCTCATCCTCATATTCGGCGCGCTTGCGCTGTTTTTCCGCCACGCGCTCTTTCGACGGGCGCGGCGGGCGGCGATAGCGGAAGACGCCTTGATCCATGATCGCGTGGGCGGAATCGAGGATCGCCTCCACATCGTCGCGGCCGTAACGCTCCTCGCAGGCGGTGATGTAGCGCTTGGCGAAGGCGAGATAATCGAGGATGCCATCCGCATTCGTCCACTGGCGGAAGAGATAATTGTTCTTGAAGAAATGATTGTGGCCGAAGGCCGCGTGCGCCATGACGAGGGCTTGCATCGTCATGGTGTTTTCTTCGAGCAGGTAGGAGATGCAGGGATTGGAATTGATGACGATTTCATAGGCGAGCGCGGAATAGCCCGCGCGATACATCGTTTCCTCGCGCGCGAACAGTTTGCCGAAACTCCAATGATTGTACATCAGCGGCATGCCGAGGGAGGAATAGGCATCGAGCATCTGCTCGGAGGAAATCACCTCGATCTGGTTGGGATAGACATCGAGTTTCAGTTCGTTGAGCGCGATATCCTCGATGGCCTTGAAGGTGCGATCGAGGATCGAAAAATCCCACTCGGCTTCGGTGAAGAGGGGAGCGCTCATTGTTTACCTCCCCACAAGGGCAGGGTTATCGCAGATGAAATTTCAACCCTCTCCCTCTCCCCCTTGGGGGAGAGGGCCGGGGTGAGGGGGTGACGGTTCAACCCGCACAACTGTTTGAGATTTTCTTCACTGTCCTTGCATTTGCTGAAACGCCCCGCCTGCTGAAACATCTCCCCCTCACCCCAACCCTCTCCCCCAAGGGGGAGAGGGAGAATTTTTTTGGTCATATGCGATAACCTTCCCCACAGGGGGGAGGTGAGATGGTTGCTCGCGCTCATCCGACGCTCTCGCTCTTTTTGAACAGCTCGCGAAACACCGGGAAGATATCGGCCGGTTTCGAAATCCGCTTGGTGGCGAAATTGGGCCACAATTCGGCGACGGTGCGATAGGCGCGCCAGAGTTCGGCGCCGGAATCCTCCGACGCGAAGACTTCCATCTCGCGTTCATCGAGGATTTCGATATAGGCGTAATATTGGCAGAGCGGCATGAGTTCGCCGTTGAGCATTTCCACGCAGTGGCGCGCATCGCCGGACTGCGTGTAGCCATCGGAGGCCTGCGCCGCATAGATGTTCCAGTCGGCGGTGGAATAACGCTCCTTCTGGATCTCCAGCATCTTGTCGAGCGCGGTGGAAACGATGGTGCCACCGGACTGGCGGGAATAGAAGAATTCCTGCTCGTCCACCTCCTGCGCATCGTGGGTGTGGCGGATGAAGACGACATCGACCTTCTCATAGCGCCGCTTCAGGAACAGGTGCAGCAGCATGTAGAAACGTTTTGCCAAATCCTTCTCGCGCTCGCCCATCGAGCCGGAGACATCCATCAGGCAGAACATCACGGCCTGGCTGGTGGGCACCGCCTGTTCGGTGAAGGTGTTGAAACGCACATCTATCGGATCGACGAAGGCGACCCATTTGCGTTTGGAATTGGCCTTCGCCAATTTCTCCTTCAGCGCCACGATCTTGCCGCGCGTTTCATCCGTCAGCGGGTCTTCGCGTTCCAGCGTTTCAAGCTCGGCCTCGAGGCTTGCGATGTCCGCCAGCGAGGGGCGCTTGAGCGCGAGCCTGCGGCCATAGGAATTGCGCATGGTGCGGATGAGGTTGATCTGGTTGGGCGAGCCCGAGGTTGTTATGCCTGCGCGTTTCCAGCTTTTGCTTTTGGTTTCTTTCAGCGTGGTGCGCACGAGGTTGGGCAGTTCGAGGTCTTCGAAGAAGATGTCGAGGATTTCATCCTGCGTCATCGTGAATTCGAAATCGTCTTCACCTTCGCCGGTGTCCGATGCCTGCTTGCCGCTTGCCCCACCCTCGCCCTTCGGCGGTTTCTTGATCTCGTCTCCCGGCATGAACTCCTTGTTGCCGGGCAGCACGAACTCCTGTTCGCCGGAGGCCTTGGGATCGAGGCGGAAACGCGGTTCCTTCGTGCCCTTGGTCGAGATGCGGATTTTGCGCTCTTTGCCGATATCGGAAACGTGCGCATCTTTCAGCGATTTTTGCACCGCTTCGCGTATCTGCGCGCGCGCCCGGCGCAGGAAGCGCTGGCGGTTGGCGAGGCTCTTGCCCTTGGGGTTGAGCCGGCGGTCGATGAAATAGGTCATGGGGCTCGCGCTCTGCGCTATCTCACCCCGCCTTGTTGACGCGCATATACCATTCGACCAGACGGCGGACCTGACGCGAGGTGTAGCCGCGCGCGAGCATCCGTTTGACGAATTCGTTGTGCTTGGTCTCGGTGTCGGTGTCCTTCTTCGATTCGAAGCTGATGACGGGGAGCAAATCCTCGACCTGCGTGAACATGCGCTTTTCGATCACGCTGCGGATTTTTTCATAGGCCGTCCACGCCGGGTTCTTGCCTTCGTTTTGCGCGCGATACCGCAGCGAGAACTTGACCACCTCGTTGCGGAAATCTTTCGGATTGGCGATGCCCGCGGGTTTTTCGATCTTCGACAGCTCGTTGTCGAGCGAGGCGCGATCCAGCAACTGGCCGGTATCGGCATCCTTGTAATCCTGGTCTTCGATCCAGGCATCGGCATAGGAGATGTAACGGTCGAACAGGTTCTGACCATATTCGCCATAGGATTCCAGATAGGCCTTCTGGATTTCCTTGCCGATGAATTCGGCATAGCGCGGAGCGAGATCGGCCTTGATGAATTCGAGATATTTCTTCTCGGTTTCATCCTGCATCTGATCGCGCTTGATTGCCTGTTCGAGCACATACATCAGATGCACGGGATCGGCGGCAACCTCGGTCACATCGTAATTGAACGTTTCCGACAGCGCCTTGTAGGCGAAGCGGGTGGAGATGCCGTTCATGCCTTCATCGACACCGGCCGCATCCTTGTATTCCTGCAAGGTCTTGGCCTTGGGATCGGTGTCTTTCAGTTTCTCGCCATCATAGACGCGCATCTTGGAGGTGAGGTTGGAGTTCTCATGCTCCTTCAGCCGCGTCATCACGCAGAATTTCGCCAGCATCTCCAGCGTTTCGGGCGCGCAATGGGCATCATCGAGATTGCTGCCGGAGAGGAGCTTCTTGTAGATCTGCGTTTCCTCCGTCACGCGCAGGCAATAGGGAACGGTGACCACCGAAATACGATCGAGGAAGGCTTCGTTGTTCTTGTTGGCCTTGAACACCTGCCATTCGGATTCGTTGGAGTGCGCCAGAATGATGCCGCTGAACGGAATGGGGCCCAGCGTTTCGGTGCCGATGTAATTGCCCTCCTGGGTGGCGGTCAGCAGCGGGTGCAGCACCTTGATGGGGGCTTTGAACATTTCCACGAATTCGAGCAGACCCTGATTGGCCCGGCACAATCCGCCCGAGAAGGAATAGGCATCGGGATCGTTCTGGCTGAAATGTTCGAGCTTGCGGATATCCACCTTGCCGACGAGGGCGGAGATATCCTGATTGTTCTCATCGCCCGGTTCGGTTTTCGAGATCGCGATCTGGCGTAGCTTGGAAGGAAACAGCCGCACGACTTCAAATTTCGAGATATCGCCGCCGAATTCATCAAGCCGCTTCACGGCCCACGGGCTCATCACCCCGCCGGTGCGATGTTTCTCGATGCCGTATTTCTCGGCGAGCAAATTCGCAAGTTCGTCGGAGCGGAAAAGACCCAGCGGGGATTCGAAGACGGGGCTGATCTGATCGCCCGCCTTCAACACATAGATCGGATCTTTCTCCATCAGATCCTTGAGACGTTCGGCAAGCGAGGATTTGCCGCCGCCGACTGGGCCGAGGAGATAAAGAATTTGGCGCTTCTCTTCGAGGCCTTGGCCGGCATGTTTGAAATAACCCACGATCCGTTCGATCGTGTCTTCCATGCCGTAGAAGCCTTCGAAAGCGCGATAGCGTTTGATGGTGCGGTTGAAGAAGATGCGGCTGAGGCGCGGATCCTGCGCCGTGTCGACGAATTGCGGTTCGCCGATGGCGGCCACCATGCGTTCGGCGGCGGTGGCATAGAGCATCTTGTCGTCGCGCGCGGCCAGCAGCCAATCCCTGAGGCTCATCGCCTCGAAACGTTCGCGCGCATAATCGCGGGTGAAGATATCGAAGACATCAAGCGTACTCATCAATCTCGCTCCTTCGTGCAACCCACAGCACTTGTTATTTAGAGATCGTACCCCTCGCTCAGAATTTTAAGAGATGTTTTTTTCATTTTCCTCGGTGACCAATACACATTCCGTCAAAGATTAACTCTCGAGACGTGAACGGAACTTGAACCGAAAAGTTCCGCACAAAACAAAACGCATGCCTCGCCTGCGCGCCTGGCGCAGCCGTTGACGTTCCTGTTTCCACCCTATGGCTTTGCACGTCGCTGGCCCCAGATGCGCAGTCGACGAATCGTAGTGTAACGCCGTTCGCCCGTCTTCCAAAGCGGCAGTTGCCGCATCCCTTGGAAATTACGCCACAATCAGGCCACGATAGTGCCGCGCGGCGCCACGATCGCGCGCAGCCTTTGCCACAATCCAAGCCGATCCTTCCCTCGCACATCGTTGCGCGAGGGAAAGTGACATGCGGATTTTCCAGCCGGGGCCGGAGCCCCGCAGCAAATCGGCCGTGGCGGCGGATTCGTTTGTCGCGCTTTTGTTTTTGACATTGCTGTTTATGATGGCGTTCGCGGCCACCGCATTTGCGGCGGCGCCCGCGCTCTCGTAGCAGCTTTCGACTGGCGCTGCTGCCGGGACAATGCGCAGCCTTGCTCGCATGTGGACGGCACGCGCAATCCGCCATCGGTCTTCGACATGTTAACGCCGCGCGTGACCAATGCCCGAGCGTTGCACCGAAGTGTTCGCGACGGCGCGGTGCCAGAAGCCAAACAAAGTTAATTCGTAACAACGGCTTACACGAATTAACGACTTAACCTCTATGAACGTTGATTCGGCTGCGCTCTTCGCGTTGGCACGAATACTGCTCCCTTGCTGGGATAGTTTGGGCCCAGCAGGAGTTTTGTAATGCGTATCAACACAATCAAAGCCGCAGCTTTCACAGCGGCACTTGCCTCGACATTCGCCTTTACCGCCGCGCAGGCCGTGACGATCACGCCGTCCGGCAGTGTTGGTGGCGCGCCCGCGGGCGTCGTTCACCAGAATTTCGATTCCCTGACACCGGGCAACACCGCCGACGTGACGATCGGCATCATGACCGTGAAATTCACCGCCGGGACGAGCCAGCCGGTGACCGGCGCCTCCAGCGGCGTTTATGCGGCACCTTATCTTTCCGGCGGCAACGGAACCGGATTCGGCGCGCAGCCCAATGGCGCGGACACCACGACCTATCTGAGCACCGGCGTCGGTTCGATCGAACTCGATTTCACCCAGAACCTTTCCTATCTCGGCGTTCTGTGGGGCTCGATCGACGGTTACAACAGCATCGCGTTCTACGATGGCGCCACGCTGCTGCAATCCTTCTCGGGCACCGACATCCTGGCGGGCGCAAACGGCGACCAGGGCGTGAACGGCACGCTCTATGTGAACTTCAATTCAGACACGCTGTTCAACCGCGTGGTGCTCTCGAGCACGCAAAATGCATTCGAGTTCGACAATGTGGCCTACAACCAGACCATCGACCACGAGGTTCCCGCACCTGAGCCGGTGACGCTGAGCCTGTTCGGTGCGGGCCTGGCCGGGGTTGGCGCGCTGCGCCGCCGCCGCAAGGCCTGATACGCAAAGTCTCCGTTCTAACTTCCAAGCGGCGCCTTCGGGCGCCGTTTTTCTTTCCGGTTCCGCTTGCCGCCCGGCCACGGGAACGGCAAGCTCGCTGTGTGGATACGTTCACCATCGAAATCGGACAGGCGCGCCCGGCTGACGCGGGCGAGATCGCGCGCGTCTATATCGAATCCTGGCAGGACGCCTATCCGGGAATCGTTCCGGGCGCGCTGTTGCAGGCGATGACGCTTTGCGGGCAAACCGCGCGCTGGCGGGCGGCGATTGCCGCGCGCGAGCCTGTGTTCGTGGCGCGGCACGAACGCCACGGCATCGTGGGCATGACGAGCTTCGGCCGCGCGCGCGATCACGATCTCGGTCTCGATGGCGAGGTCTATACGCTTTATGTCGATCCGGCATTCTATGGCGAAGGTGTCGGCCGCGCGCTGCTGGCGGAGGCTTTTGCGGAGCTGCGCCGCCGCGGGCTCAATTCCTGCATTATCTGGGCGCATGCGAAAAATCCCGCGCGCTTCTTCTATGAGCGGCTTGGCGGCAGGCTGGTGGCCGAACGCACGGTGCGGTTAATGGGCGAGCCGGTGCCGGAAGCAGCCTTTGCGTGGCGCAGGCTTGCCGTTACGGCACGCTAATCCTTCAGATCCTTGGGACGAAGATAGGCGATCAGTTCGCCATGGGCGGCATCGAGCTCTTTCCAGCTCTCGATGTCGAACGCCAGAATGGCGAGCGCACAGGTGGGGAATCCTTCGGCCATCGCGCGCATGCGTGCCTTCGCCGCCTCGCCCTTTGGCCGGCGCACCAGATGCAACGCCAGATTTTCCAGGCCCGGATTGTGCCCGATCGCCATCACGCTTTCGGCCCGGGGAGAGGCTTTGCGAAGTTCACCACGCAGAGTGGCCGCGGAAGCCAGATAGAGCGCGGCAGGGAATTCTGCCTTCGGCGGTTTCTCGAAAGCCTGGGAAACATCCTGCCAGGTCTCGGTTGTGCGGCGGGCCGGCGAAACGAGGGCGAGATCGGGGCGCAGATCGTGCGCGCGCAGATGAACGCCCAGATGTGCCGCATCTTCATGGCCGCGCGGGGCCAGATCGCGGGCGAAATCATCGTCCGAAGGCCCGGCGGCCACGGCCTTGGCGTGGCGCAGGATGAAAAGGCGCTTCAAGGCTTTCAGGCCACCTGGTAGCGGGCGCGCGCACCGCGCTCGATGGCGGCGGCGGTGAGGCGGTCCAGCCCCAGATCGCGGCGCAGGGTTTCGACGACGCGGATTTCCTCGAGCATGATCCGGCCATCGGCCAGCGCCACTTCGAGCGCCAGCCAATAGGCGGTCTCGCGCAGATGGGGCGGCAGGGCTGCCTTGGCGAGGCCCAGAACGGCGTTGATCCCCTCGGGCTCCTGCAGCATGGCGGCGCAATCCTTGGCGACCATGGCCAGGCGGTGTTCTTCGAAATCGCGAAAAACCGGCAAGGTCTTGATGAGCTGGCCGATGGTTTTCAGCTCGCGGTCGCTCATCACGCCATCCGACGCCGAAACGACCACCATCACATAGATCAGTGCCGAATGATGTCCGACGGTATTCATGCGTTTTCAGTGCCTTGGGCAGACCGCGCGACGATAGGCGGCTTGACCCCAAACGGGCAAGGCGGCATGACGCGGGGACCATGGGCACGCACAAGAAACCCGGCAAATGGCGGCGCAGCACGCAAGGCGTGCGCAGCGGCCAAACCCGCACCCCGTTTCAGGAAACATCGGAAGCGCTGTTCCTGACCTCCGGCTATGCCTACGAATCCGCCGAAGAAGCCGAAAGCCGCTTCACCGGAGAGTCGAAAGGCTATCAATACACACGCCTCGCCAACCCGACCATTTCGATGTTCGAGGAGCGGATGGCGGCGCTGGAAGGCGCCCCCATCGCGCGCGCGACGGCGAGCGGCATGGCGGCGGTGACAGCCGTTTTCCTGAGCGCGCTGCGCGCGGGCGACCATGTGGTCGGCGCCAAGGCGATGTTCGGTTCCTGCCGCCATGTGATCGAGGAGATCCTGCCGCGCTTCGGCATCACCAACACGCTGGTGGATGGCTGCGATGTTTCGGAATGGCAGGCCGCGATGCGGCCGGAAACGAAAATGCTGTTCCTGGAAACGCCCGCCAACCCGACGCTTGCCATTTGCGACATGAAGGCGATTGCGGGGGTCGCCGAACGTGCGGGCGCGCGCCTGATCGTCGACAATGCGTTTGCGAGCCCCGCATTGCAGCGGCCGATGGAATTCGGCGCCCATATCGTGGTGCATTCCTCGACCAAATATATCGACGGACAGGGGCGCGCGCTGGGCGGCGTGATCCTGTGCCATGAGGACTTCCTGACCGACCACCTTCAGAGCTTCATGCGCAACACCGGGCCCACGATCAGCCCGTTCAACGCATGGCTGCATCTCAAAAGCCTCGAAACGCTCGACCTCAGGATGCGGGCCCACAGCGCAAGCGCCCTGATCGTGGCCGATTTCCTTGCGAAATCCTCAAAGATCAGGCGCGTGCTTTATCCGTTTCGCGACGATCATCCGCAGCACAATCTCGCCCGCGCGCAAATGGATGGCGGCGGCGGCGTGGTCACGTTCGAGATCGACGGCGCGAAGAAGGAAGCCTTCAAGTTTGAAAACGGGCTTCGGCTGATCGACATCTCCAACAATCTGGGCGATGCCAAGAGCATCATCACCCATCCGGCGACCACCACCCACAGCAAGGTGAAGGCCGATGCGCGCGCGGAGCTTGGAATCTCCGACGGCATGATGCGCCTTTCGGTGGGCCTCGAAGACGCAGCCGACATCTGCGACGATCTCGAACTGGCGCTGGCCCAGATCTGAGCAGCCATGCGCGGGCCGCAGGGCCGGATGGCTTATAGTGCGGAACACGGAGGCGACATGTCCGAGCATCACGCGACCATCGTGTGGAAGCGCACCAGCGCCGAACACACCTACGATACCTACAATCGCGCCCATGAGATACGGTTCAAGCACGGAGATATCGTGTTGGCCGCTTCGTCTGCGCCGGCATTCAAGGGCGATGCGGATCGCGTCGATCCCGAGGAAGCCTATGTGGCGTCGCTTTCAAGCTGCCACATGCTGACCTTTCTTGCGATCTGCGCCCGAATGCGGCTGAGCATCGATGCCTATGAAGACGACGCGGTGGGCTTTCTGGAAAAGGGCCCGAAGGGCAAGATGTGGATCGCGCGCGTCGAGCTTTCGCCGCGGGTGACATTCTCGCCGGGAACGAATGTGAACGCGGCCACCCTCGACCAGCTTCACCATTTGTCGCACGAGGAATGTTTCATTGCCAATTCCGTCAACAGCGAAATCACGGTGAAAGCGCGGGATTGAGCTGTTGATGCGCGGGCCGACCCCGCTTGCAAAGCCGCGCGCGCCCCCCGAAGATCGGCCCATGAGCACCCAAACTGAAGCCCGCATTTTCGGCCCGCTTTACGAACGCGTCACCAACGGTATCCGCGTGGCGGTGAAGCCTGCCTATCTCGAAGACCAGTCCGAGCCTGACGAGGGCAAATATCTCTGGTCGTACACGATCAATATCGAGAACCGCAGCCAGGAAACCGTGCAACTGATCTCGCGCTATTGGCACATCACCGATGCGACGGGGCGCGTGCAGGAAGTGCGCGGGCCTGGTGTGGTGGGCGCGCAGCCCGTTCTCCAGCCGGGGCAGAGTTTCGAATATACCAGCGGTTGCCCGCTGCCCACCGCCTCGGGCACGATGGCCGGGCGCTATCAGATGAAAAAAATGGCGGGCGAGCAGTTCGAGGCCGAAATCCCGGCCTTCCTGCTCGAAAGCTCGCATGAGCGCCGCCAGGTTCATTGACCTTATTTTATATCGGCTTGATCTCGCCGGTGCCTTTGCGCGTAAACTGGGCGCTTGAGGAACAGGCGATATTTCCATGAACGATATTGTGAAACCCAATGCGCTGTGCGCGGCCCAGCCCGCGCCCAAAGACCCGCGCCCCACGCGCGCCGAAGCCGAAAGTGCGGTGCGCGCGCTGTTGCTGTGGGCGGGTGACGACCCGGATCGCGAGGGGCTGCTCGACACGCCGGCGCGCGTGGCGCGCGCGTTCGAAGACTGGTTTTCCGGCTATGCCGAAGACCCCGAAGCTTATCTCGCCCGCACCTTCGAGGAGGTGGACGGTTATGACGAGATGATCGTGCTGAAGGACATCCGCTTCGAATCCCATTGCGAGCATCATCTGGCCCCGATCATCGGGCGCGCCCATGTCGGCTATCTGCCCAACAACAAGGTGGTGGGCATTTCCAAGCTGGCGCGCGTGGTGGATGCGTTCGCGCGCAGGCTTCAGGTGCAGGAAAAGATGAACGCACAGATCGCCCATTGCATCCAGACCGTGCTCGATCCAAAGGGCGTGGCGGTGGTGATCGAGGCCTCGCACCAATGCATGACCACGCGCGGCGTACACAAATCGGGCGTGAGCCTTGTCACCTCGATGATGCTGGGCGCGTTTCGCGAGGATGCGAGCACACGGCGCGAATTCCTGCATGTGATCGGCAATCCGGCTTCGAGTGCGGATGCTTAGGCAGGCGTCACTTCGTGCACCTTGCCGCAGAATTCGCAGCGGGCGCGGATGATGCCGTCCGCATCGGCCAGTTGGGCGCGATCCTGCGGCGAATAGGATTTCAGAACGGACGCGATGCGATCGGTATCGCAATCGCAGCGGAAGGCGATCGGCTCGGCCGGCAGCACGCGCACTTCATCTTCGTGGAACAGCCGCCACAGCAGGGCCTCGCCCGATAGCGAGGTATCGACCAGTTCCACGTCTTCCACCGTTTTCAGAAACAGCGCGAGGCGTTCCCATTCGTCTTCGTCGCGGACGCGCTCGGGGGTGGCTTGCAGCATGATGCCGCCCGCGCGCCATTCCGGTTCGGCATTCCCCGGCGTGAAGACGGGTGCGGCGGCAAGCCGGATCATCGTCGGCAATTGTTCGGATTGCGCGAAATAGGTTTCGGCCGATGCCGCGATGCCATCGGGCGAGAGTTCGACGATGCCCTGATAGGTGTTGCCGCCGCGGCGTGGCTCGATGGTGATGGCGAGCGCGCCTGCACCTGCGAGCGATGGGAAGGTTTGGGTTTCGAGCCTGTCGAAGCGTTCGCGATCAAGGCGGGCGAAGGCGCGCAAGGCTGCGGGGCGGGTTTCTTCGGCGCCATAGTAATCGACGGTGACGAGATCGAGCGGGCCATCGCTTTTGGTTTGCACGGTGAGGCGGCCATCGAGCTTGAGCGCGCTGCCAAGAATGGTTGCGAGCGCCATGGCTTCGCCCGCGATGCGGGCTGCGGGTTCCGGCAGGCGATGGGCGCTCAAGGCCTGCGCCGAGGCTTTGTCCAAACGGATCAGCCGGCCCCGCACGCCTGCCTGCGGCAGATCGAACGGCAACACGAAATCGCCCGGGGGCGCGGGCGTGTAAGGCGTTTCTTTATCGGACATCGGACCGATATAAGCTGAAACTGCGCAACTTCAACCGAGGCACCACGCCAGGATCGCCTTCTGCGCGTGGATGCGGTTTTCGGCTTCGTCGAACACCACCGATTGCGGGCCGTCGATCACGTCGTTCGTCACTTCCTCGCCGCGATGGGCGGGCAGGCAGTGCATGAAGATGGCATCTTTGGCGGCGCGCGCCATCAGGCGGGAATTGACCTGATACGCCTTCAGCAGATTGTGGCGCTTGGTGGTGTCTTCATCGCCCATCGAGACCCAGGCATCGGACACGACGCAATCGGCATTGGCGACGGCGGCATCGGCATCTTCGGTGAAGGTGACATCGGCACCTTGCGCCTTGGCCCATTCGCGCAATTTCGGGCGCGCGGCGAGTTCGCGCGGGCTTGCCACGCGCAGCTTGAAGCCGAAACGGGCGGCGGCATGAACCCAGGAAGCAAGCACATTGTTGGAATCGCCGCTCCACGCAATGGTGGCACCCTTGATGGGGCCGCGATGTTCCTCGAACGTCATCACATCGGCCATCACCTGGCAGGGATGCGAGAGCTTGGTCAGGCCGTTGATGATGGGGATGGTGGAATTGTCGGCCATCTCCTGCACCATCTCGTGATCGAGCAGGCGGATCATCACCGCATCGACATAGCGCGAGAGCACGCGCGCGGTATCGGCAATCGTTTCCTCGCGGGCGAGCTGCATTTCCGAGCCCGTGAGCATCAAGGTGGTGCCGCCCAGCTGGCGCATGCCGACATCGAAGGAAATGCGGGTGCGGGTGGATTGCTTGTCGAAGATCATGGCCAGCACGCGGCCCTTCAGCGGCTGGTCCGCATCGGGCGTGCCTTTGGGCAGGCCATCGCGCGCGGATTTGCGGGCGCGCGCATCGGCGATCAGATGTTGCAGCGTGGCGGAATCGAATTCGGCGAGATCGAGGAAGTGTTTGGCTTCCCCAACCCGCCCGGTGGGGGCGTTCATGCGGCTACCGACGCCTTTCCCGCTTCGAAATCCTGTGCTGCGAGGGTTAGCTTCTCCATCGCCTCGCGCACATGGGTTTCATCGATGTTGAGCGGCGGCAGGAGACGCACCACATTGTCGCCCGCGCCCAGAACCAGAAGGCCGTGCTTGCGGGCAGCCGTCACGAAATCGGTGTTGGGCACGCGCATTTTCAGGCCGACCATCAGGCCCTGCCCCCGGATTTCTTCGAACACATGGGGATGTTCGGCGGTGAGGCGGCCAAGCTGCTGGTGCAGATAATTGCCGGTGGCGCGCACCTGTTCGAGGAAGCCGGGCGCGAGCACCGCATCGAGCACGGCATTGCCAACCGCCGTGCCCAGCGGATTGCCGCCGAACGTGCTGCCATGCGTGCCCGCAACCATGCCTTTGGCGGCTTCTGCTGTTGCCAGACACGCGCCAATGGGGAAGCCGCCGCCGATACCTTTGGCAATCGCCATGATGTCAGGCTTCACGCCGCTCCATTCATGGGCGAACAATTTGCCGGTGCGGCCAACACCCGTTTGAATCTCATCGAAGATAAGAAGCAGGCCGCGCTCATCGCAGATCTTGCGCAAGGCGCGCAGGAATTCGGGATCGGCGGGGCGCAAGCCGCCTTCGCCTTGGATCGGTTCGATCATCAATGCGGCGGTGGCGGGTGTGATCGCCGCTTCAAGCGCTTTCAGATCGCCGAACGGCACCTGATCGAAGCCTTGAACCTTGGGGCCGAAGCCTTCGAGATATTTGGCCTGACCGCCGGCGGCAATCGCGGCCAAGGTGCGGCCATGGAAGGCGCCTTCGAAGGTGATGATGTGGAAGCGTTCGGGATGGCCGTTCGCGAAATGGTAGCGGCGCGCCATCTTGATCGCGCATTCGATGGATTCCGCGCCCGAATTCGTGAAGAACATCGTGTCGGCGAAGGTGCTCTCCACCAACTTCTTCGACAGGGATTCCTGGCCGACGATCCGGTAATTGTTCGAGGTGTGCCAGACGCGTTGCGCCTGGTCCATCAGGGCGGCCACGAGTTTGGGATTTGCGTGACCCAACGCGTTGACCGCGACGCCCGCGCCGAAATCGAGATATCGCTCGCCATCCTCCGCGAAGAGATAGGGCCCTTCGCCCCGCACGAATGCGACATCCGCACGGGCATAGGTTGGCAATAGCGACGGAAACACGGGCATCTCCAAAGTTCGAACAGGGCGGGCTTTATCCGCCGCGTGGCGGGTTAGGGTCAAGGAATGTGGGCTGGCGCGGGGCGGGCCTGCCCAATTGAACCTCATTTTTCCAGAGGGGGTGAGGTGGCCTATCCCTTTGATTAATCTCAGGTCTCGTGTGTGCGGCTTCTCCAGGGCGTTCATCTGGGAATATAATCCAACGCGATGTGGATTTCAAGCATGGCCGATGTGCTGGTTCGCGGGAGCTGGGCGAGCCGGAAAACACAAGATTCGATGCACAGAATTGGGCTTTAGGGCTTCGGCCAATTCTGTGGACAAGGGCTGCCGGGCGACCGGCGGTGCTTGTGCAAAGGCCTCCCCTTGATACGATATATTGTGGGGTTAGCCGATGGAGCCGGGCATGGGTTGGACGGAAGAACGGGTTGAGCAGCTTAAGAGCCTCTGGACCGAGGGGCTTTCGGCCAGCCAGATCGCGCGTGCGCTGGGCGGGGTGACCCGCAACGCGGTGATCGGCAAGGTGCACCGGCTGGGGCTCGCCGGGCGGGCCACACCTGCCCGGGTGGATCGCCCTCGCCTTCCTTCCGTGCCGCGGGTTTCGATGCGGTCGCATCACCTTCCGGAACCGCCGGTGGTGGAGGAAGAGCCCGTCACCCTGAACGACGGCAGCCATGCCACCGTGCTGACCATCAACGACCGCATGTGCCGCTGGCCGATCGGGGATCCTTCGGAGAACGAATTCCATTTCTGCGGCCACAAGCCGAAGGGCGGTTCGCCCTATTGCGAGGCGCACGCCCGCAAGGCCTACCAGCCGCAGCAGCCGCGCCATGCCAAGGGCCGGATGGCGAGCTGACCCGAAATGACGTCGGTCTACGACTTCTCCGCGAAAACACTCGAAGGCGACGAGATCCCGCTTTCGAATTTTCGCGGGCAGGTCTTGCTGATCGTCAACACCGCCAGCAAATGCGGATTCACGCCGCAATATGAAGGCCTCGAAAAGCTCTACGAGAAACTGCACGGCGAAGGGCTGACGGTGCTGGGCTTTCCCTGCAACCAGTTCGGCTCCCAGGAACCGGGCAGCGAAAGCGAGATCGGGGCGTTTTGCCAGAAGAATTACGGCGTGAGCTTTCCGATGTTCGCCAAGATCGACGTGAATGGCGACAACGCGCATCCGCTCTACAAATACCTCAAGAAAGAAGAGAAGGGTGTACTCGGCACCCAGGCGATCAAATGGAATTTCACGAAATTCCTGATCGACAAGGACGGCAATCCGGTGGAGCGCTACGGCTCGACGACGAAGCCGGAAGATATTGAAGGCGATATTCGCAAGCTGCTTTAACTCCTAATCACCATGGCCGGGCTTGACCCGGCCACCCAGCAGCCGCGCGTCCGCGCGGCAAAATAAGCATCACATATTCCAATATTGTAGCAGGTCTTCCCATTCGGGATTGATCTTCTCGATCAGCGCGATTTTCCACGCGCGCTTCCAGCGCTTGATGCTGGTCTCGCGCTGGATCGCGGCCGCATAGAGCGGGTGCTCCTCGTACCAGACGAGGCGCGTCACGCCATATTTCTTCACGAAGGCAGAGCCTTTGCCGTCGCGATGTTTTTGGAGACGACCGGGCAGATCGGATGTCACGCCGGTGTAGAGCGTGCCGTTGCGCTTGCTGGCGAGGATGTAAACAAACCCGCTGGGCATGCCGGATTTATAATCGGGGTGGAGAGTTGAGTCATTGGCCGCGCGGACGCGCGACCGCTGGGTGGCCGGGTCAAGCCCGGCCATGGTGAAATTTGGGGGTAGTGATTTGAGATTGGGGCCTAACCCGCGATCATCTCATCCAGCGAATAGCCGGCTGACCTGACCGTGCGGATCGGGTCGCGCGTGCCTTCCAAATTTAGCGCCTTGCGCAGGCGGCCGACATGGACATCCACCGTGCGGGCTTCGACATAGATGTCCGAGCCCCACACGGCATCGAGCAATTGCTCGCGGCTGAAAACACGGCCGGGATGCTGGATCAGGTGATCCAGCAATTTGTATTCCGTCGGGCCCAGATGCACCTCGCGGCCGCTGCGGCGCACGCGGTGGGCGGCGCGATCCATCTCGATATCGCCGACGCGGATCATGTCTTCTGTCAGGCCCGGGCGGATGCGGCGCATCACGGCGCGCAGGCGGGCGAGCAGTTCGGTCATCGAAAAGGGTTTGGTGATGTAATCATCCGCACCCGTGTTGAGGCCGCGGATGCGATCGGCTTCTTCGCCGCGCGCGGTCAGCATGATGATCGGCACGTTGCGGGTTTCGGGCTTGGCGCGCAGGCGGCGGCAGACTTCAATGCCGGACAATTGCGGCAGCATCCAATCCAGCAGCACCAGATCGGGCTTTTCTTCGGCCGCGAGAAGAATGGCTTCCTCGCCATCTGTTGCTTCGACGACGCGATAACCTTCGCGTTCGAGATTGTAGCGCAAGAGCGTGACAAGGGCCCCTTCGTCTTCTGCGACAAGAACGGTCGGTTTCAGCATCACTTGCTTCCGTATGGCACGCTGGTTTCGCTGGTGACATCGGCTTTGGGACGGTCGGCTGAGAGGTGATCGCCGCTCACCATGTAGTAAACGGTTTCGGCCACGTTGGTGCAGTGATCGCCCGCGCGTTCGATATTCTTGGCGACGAACAGCAGATGGGTGCACAACCCGATGGTGCGCGGATCTTCCATCATGTAGGTGAGCAGTTCGCGGAACAGGCTGTTATAGACCTCATCGATCTCGCCATCCTGTTTCCACACCGCTTGTGCTGCCACCGCATCGCGCTTGGCATAGGCATCGAGCACCTGCTTCAATTGCGCGAGCACCTGGCGGCCCATGCGGGCGAGGCTTTGGGTGAGGCGGATCGGCGGTTCGCGGTTGAGCACGATGGCGCGCTTGGCGATGTTTTTTGCCAGATCGCCGATGCGTTCGAGTTCGCTTGCCATTTTCAGCGCGGCCATGGTTTCGCGCAAATCCACCGCCATGGGCTGGCGCAGGGCGAGCAGCTTCATCGCCTGATCTTCGATCTGGTATTGCAGCTGGTCGATGCGGCGATCCGATGCGATCACGCTTTCGGCTTTGGCCGTGTCGCGCCGGGCGATGGCATCTATCGCGTCTGCCAGCTGGGCTTCGGCAAGGCCGCCCACCTGCGCCACGGACGTGGTGAGCGCTTCGAGCTTTTCGCCGAAAGCCTTGACTGTGTGTTCGGTCATCCGTTTTTCCGCTGCTGTCTCATCCGCTTGCCTAAGCGAGAAGTCGAATGTCTATGCGACAGTTTTATAACACTTCCGTGACGGCCGCATCCGCGGGCGGAATGGTTGGGAAAATCACCGTGAAGGTGCTGCCGGAACCGGGCTCGCTCTCGATCTGGAGGCGGCCTTGGTGGCGGTTGACGATGTGTTTGACGATGGCAAGCCCCAGCCCCGTGCCGCCCTTTTCGCGGCTGCGCTTCACATCCACCCGGTAGAACCGCTCGGTCAGCCGGGGGATGGCATCGCGCGGGATGCCCTCGCCATTGTCGCGCACGGCGACCGCGATGGCGCCGGGGCGGCTGGAAAGCACGACGCGGACCTGCCCGCCCGCGCGGCCATATTTGATCGCGTTGTGCATCAGGTTCTGGAACAGCTGGGTCAGCTCATCGCGATCGCCCAGGATGGGGGCAAGGTTCGGTTCGGCTGCGATTTCGATGGTGGCGTTTTCGCTTTGGGCGAGCGGTTGCAAGGCGGCCGCCGCACTTCTCACCACCTGTTCCAGTTCGATATGCGCCGATGGCGGCACATGCTCGTTGAGTTCGATGCGGGTGAGCGAGAGCAGATCTTCGATCAGGCGGCGCATGCGCGCGGCTTCGACGCTCATGATGCCGAGGAATTGTTCGCGGGCCTTCTCATCGTCGCGCGCATGGCCGCGCAACGTATCGATAAAGCCGGAAACGGCGGCAAGCGGGGTGCGCAATTCGTGGCTCGCATTGGCCACGAAATCGGCGCGCATCTGTTCGGTGCGTTTGATGGCGGTGAGATCGTGCAGCAGGATCAAGGTGAGCGGGGCGGCGGCACTTCGCGAAACATAGGCCTGGAAATGGCGCTCGATGGGAACGTGGGTGGAAAATTCGATCATGGCGGGCACTTCGCCGGGGTTCACCACTTCGACCGCCTGCTGGATGGCGGCAACGCGCAGCAGCACCGAAAGCGATTTGCGCGCGTAATCGGCGCCGATGACGCTGCGCATCGCTTCATTGGCGAAGACGGCGCGGCCGGTTTCATCGAGCAGCAGCAGCGGATCGGGCAGGCGTTCGAACATCTCGCGCGCAAGATCGGGCAGCGGATCGGCGGCGGGCGGTGTTGCGGCGTCGATGATGTGTTGCTGCCAGGCGCGGTTGCCGGCGATGGCTGCCAGCACCGCGGCAAGGATAGCCCCCAGCCAGAAGAAGGACGGCTCCACGGGCGCGCGCCAGTGGAGCACCGCGCCGGCCACGGCCAGACCGCAAGCGAAGGGCCACAGCCAATCGCGCACCGTTTTCCATTGCAGGCGGATTTTCATCGGACGCTCTTTTGGCGGATCGCGCGGGCGGCCACAACCGGGCTGCGGCGCGGCCCGGCAAAGACATACCCTAAGTTCAAAACGGGGGTGGGCGGCGGCGGGCCGGGGGATTTGGCCGCGCTGTGCAGGGTTCGGGCTTTGCCGCGAGCGTTTCGCGCAAGCGCCAGCTTTTTCAGACTTTCTTGACAGGCCGGGGGACGGCCGGTCCATGCTGCGGGGGCCGCCTTTCTCGGGGCGGCCACCGCGTTCGAAAAAACCGAAAAAACGAGACAGGGTGGAGACGGCATGGCCAAGGCGGATGTGCGCGAGCTGGGCAGTTTGCGGACCAAACTGTTCTATGGGTTCGGCTCTGTCGCCTATGGGGTGAAGGACCAGGGTTTCACCACCCTTCTGATGCTGTTCTACAACCAGGTGATCGGCCTGCCCGCGCAATGGGTGGGCAGCGCGATATTGATCGCGCTGGTATTCGATGCCTTCGCCGACCCCGTTGTGGGCCAGATTTCCGACAATCTTCGTTCGCGCTGGGGACGGCGGCATCCCTTCATGTATGCGGCCGCCATTCCGGTTGCGATTTCATATTGGGTTCTCTGGAATCCGCCGCACTGGGGAAACGAGGCGCTGTTCGCCTATCTGATCGTGATGGCGATCGTGGTGCGCACCTTCATCACCTTCTACGAGATCCCGAGTTCGGCGCTCGCAGCCGAACTGACCACCGATTACGACCAGCGCACTTCGTTCATGGCCTATCGCTATTTCTTCGGCTGGCAGGGCGGACTGGGCATGACCATTCTGGGGTTTGCCGTGTTCTTCAAGCCGGATGCCACCCATTCGGTGGGGCAGCTCAATCCGGCAGGCTATTCGGCCTATGCCTTTTGGGCCGCTGTGGTGATGGTGGCGGCGATCCTGATTTCGGCGTGGGGCACGCACAAATTCATTCCCTATTTCTCCGTGCCGCCGAAGCGCCGGATGAGCATCGGCGCCATGGCTCGCGAAGTGTTTGAAACCTGGTCGCACTGGTCCTTCGCGGCGCTGACGGCATCGACGCTGTTCTCGTTTGTGGCGACCGGAGTGCTGTTTGCGTTGAACATCTATTTCAGCACCTATTTCTGGCATCTGGGTGCCGGCCAGATCGCGGCCATCAATCTGGTGCTGGTGATCGCGCCCTTCCTGGCGCTGGCTGTGGCGACGCCGCTTTCGCGCAGGTTCGACAAGAAGCGCGCCACCATCGCGCTGTTCGTGGGCTGCCTTGTTCTTTACTGCGCGCCGCTTGTGCTGGGCGTGATCGGGCTTTTGCCGCGGGAAGCATCAATCACGGTGATCGCCGTGCTGATGGGCTTTGCGCTGGTGACGACGACGCTGGGCATCGCGTGCGGGATCATGGGCGCATCGATGATGACCGATGTGGTGGAAGACAGCCAGATACGCACAGGGCGCCGTTCGGAAGGCGTGTTCTTCGCAGCCATCAGCCTGGTGCAGAAAGCAGTGTCGGGGCTGGGCGCCTTCATCGCCGGATTGCTGCTGGCGCTGGTGCATTTTCCGCAGAAGGCATCGCCCGAAACGCTCGATCCGGCGATCCCTCGCGAGCTTGCGCTCGTCTATCTACCGACTGTGATTGTGTTATTTACCTTGTCGATCCTGTGCCTGCTGTTCTATCGCATCCGTCGCGAAGATCATGACGCAAACGTCATGAAGCTTGCGGGCGAGCTTGCACAATCGCGAATGGCGGAAATATCCGCGGACGATACAACCACACATACGTCAAAGGCGGCCCTTCCCGCAGAAGCGGGCGAATAGGACGCGGCGCATGGGGACTGTCTTTCCTTGCTGCGCTGACGGATCGGACGTTTACTCCGCGTCCTTGTTTGAGTTCGGCGCATCGGGGGGGATGGATCGGACATGAAAACTGCAGAGGTTGTCGTCTCGACCGAGCGATACAACCGGAAGAAAGATGCCATCGTCGCCGCTGCAACCGCCATCCTCAACCGCGAGGGTGCGCGCGGGATGACGCTTGCAGATGTGGCCACAAGCGTGGGCCTCATCACCACGTCCGTGACTTACTATTTTAAGAAGAAGGAAGACCTCGCGGTCGCCTGCTTCCTGCGCGCGATCGAACGGCTGGATGCACTCATCACCGAAGCCTCCGCGCCATCGGATCCGCGCGAGCGGGTGAGGCGGCTGCTGGAGAATTATTTCGCGCTCGACAGGCGCATCCGCGAAGGAGAAGAAGCCCCCATCGCTGTGTTCAGCGACGTGCGCTCGCTCAACGAGCCTTATCTTTCGCAGGTCAACGAGCCCTACGGCAAACTTTTCCGCAAGACGCGCGCGCTGTTGCAGGCCCCCGGTGCGGATGCGATGGACCGCTCGAACGCCACCGCGCGCACGCACATGCTGCTCGAACAGCTTTACTGGTCGGTTGCGTGGCTGCCGCGCTTCGAGACCGAGGATTATCCGCGCATCCTGGAGCGGATGTACGACATCCTGCTCAACGGGCTTGCGACGAACGGGGCGGTTTGGGAGCCGCGCATTCTGCCCGGTATCGATCCCGAAGCGCCCGATGCGCAGAGCGCCTTGCGCGAAACCTTTCTCGTTTCGGCCACGCGGCTGATCAACCAGCGCGGTTATCGCGGCGCATCCGTCGAGCGGATTTCGGAACAGCTCAACGTCACCAAGGGTTCGTTCTATCATCACAACGATGCGAAGGACGATCTGGTGGTCACCTGTTTCGACCGCACCTTCGCGATCATGCGGCGCGCGCAATCCATGGCGATGCTGGAGCCGGGAACATGGTGGGACAAGCTTTCCGCGGCGGCCGCCACGCTCGCCGAATTCCAGTTGTCGGAACGCGGGCCGCTGTTGCGCACCTCGGCGCTGAGCGCACTGCCCGAACCCATCCGCTACGACATGGTGGAACGTTCCAACCGCGTGTCGGGGCGGTTTGCAGGCATGATCTCGGATGGGATCGCCGAACGCACCATCCGCGCGGTGGACCCGTTTGTGGCCGCCCAGATGCTGAACGCGACGCTCAACGCGTCTTCCTCGGTGGGCACGATGCTGCCGGGGGTGACGCCGGCTGAGGCCGCCGGGCTCTACGCAAGGCCCATTCTGATGGGACTTTTTGTGCGCTAATGACGATCATCGACCATGTGTCGGTACCGGTGCGCGATTTCGACCGCGCGGCGAAATTCTACGATCCCGTGATGGCGACGCTTGGTTTGCGCCGGCGCAAGGAACGCGACGGCGCCATCGGCTATGGCCCCGACGATGTGCTGCCGCCGATCTTCTGGATATTGCGCGCGGGCGATGGCGCGGCGCACGCCGGTGTTGGGCTGCATATCAGCTTCCGCGCGAAGGACCGCGCGCAGGTTCATGCGTTTTACGATACCGCACTCGCGCAAGGCGGACGCGACGCGGGCGCGCCGGGCCCCCGGCCGCAATATACGGCCGGGTTTTATGGCGCGTTTGTGTTCGATCCTGATGGCTACAAGATCGAAGCCGTGGTGAGGGAAGCGCTGTAGTTTCCTTGCCCCACGCTCGAAGCGTGAGGTTTACTGCGCAAACACCTTCTTCAATTCCGTCTTCAATATTTTGCCGTTGGCGTTTCTGGGCAGCATTTCTGGCCAGAAGACGATCTTTACCGGCACCTTGAAGGCGGCGAGTTTGCCGGCGACGAATTGGCGGAGTTCTTCTTCGCTCGCATGCATGCCGGGTTTGAGATGCACCACGGCACCGGGTTCTTCGCCCAGCGTCTTGTGCGGCACAGGCACCAGCGCCACATCCGTCACGGCGGGGTGTTCGTAGAGGACGTTTTCGACCTCGATGCAGTAGATGTTTTCGCCGCCGCGGATCAGCATGTCTTTGGCGCGGTCGATGATGAAGCAGAATCCTTCTTCATCGATGCGCGCGAGATCGCCCGTCTTCACCCAGCCATCGACGAAGGTGGCCGCCGTCGCCTCGGGCTTGTTCCAATAGCCTTTGACGATGTTGGGGCCTGCCGCCCACAACTCGCCCACTTCGCCGCGCGCAAGTTCGTGGCTGCCATCAACCGCCATGATCTTGATATCGCACACGGCAACCGCGGGCCCGCAGGAATTGGGGCGATGTTCATAATCTTCCGCCGAATGGGTGGTGCAGGTGGCCGATGTTTCGGTCATCCCCCAGCCGTTGCCGGGCAGCGATTTGGGAAACACCTCGACGATCTTGCGCACCAGCTCGGGCGCGGACGGCGCGCCGCCATAGGACATGGTTTCGAGCGAGGACAGATCGTATTTCGCGCGCGCGGGATGTTCGATCAACTGCCAGGCGATGGTGGGCACGCCGCCCGCGCCGTTCACCTTTTCGCGTTCGATCAGCTGCATGGCGATTTCGGGATCCCATTTGCGCATCAACACCAGCTTGCCGCCCGCGAACACGGTGGGGCCCATGACCGCGAAACAGCCCGTGGCATGAAAAAACGGCACCGACAGAAGCGTGATGCGCTGCGGCGCATCGGGATCGGGCATGGGCGGCATTTCTCCGCGGCGCAGGAAATTGCGCGCCGCCGACGAGGCCGAGGCCATGATATTGGACAGCATGTTGCGATGCGTACCCAGCGCGCCTTTCGGCCTGCCGGTGGTGCCCGAGGTGTAAAGAATCGTCGCGTCGTCATCGGGCTGGATATCCACCGTGGGCATCGGGCGATCGGGCAGCTTGCCCCAATCGTTGACCGCGCCCGTCACATCTTCGAGGCGATGCACGATGGGGCTGGGCAGATCGTCGGCATAGCGGCTGACATAGACGCGCTTCAGATCCGGGCAATTGATGAGATGTTCGGAGATGCGTTCCAGACGTTCGGCATCGGTGAAGACGACCTTGCTGCCGGAATCGACCAGGCCGTATTCGAGTTCGGGGCCGGTCCACCATGCATTCAAGGGCGTCACGATGGCGCCAATGATTTCCGCCCCGAAAAAGATCGCGGGCCATTCCGGCAGGTTGCGCATGATGATGGCGACGCGATCGCCTTTCTTCACGCCCTGCTTCGTCAGATCGTCGGCGATCGCCAGCGCCGCCCGGGTGAAGGATTCGAACGTGGCGCGGTCGTTTTCATAGACGAGGAATTCCTTGCCGCCAAAGGCGCGGCCGATTTGGAGCAGGTGGCGGATGGTGGGCGGCGCGTTTTTCCAGGTGCGGGTCTTCACGCCGCGGATGACCACTTCTTCCATTTCGAGGGGAGAGCCGGGCTGCGTCAGCAATGCGTGGGCCTGGGCGATGGTCATGGCCGGCCAGCCGGGTTTGGTTGCGGCGGCACTCATGGGCGGACCTCGGACGGCGATACTAAGATGTTCATTTCCCGTTGCTTTCCCTGAATTTCGTTTTTGATGTTGGGGCGATGCTCCCTCTTGACGGCGCGGACTGCAAGAGGTTCCGAGCGCGCATCGCATTGACAGGACGGGGCGTTGCGCACTAGTTCCAGATCACGCGCAAGGTGAGGGAACGCGGTGTGATACCGCGGCTGCCCCCGCAACTGTGACCGGCGAGCTTCTCGTCCAACTGCCACTGGGCTTCGGCCTGGGAAGGCGGACGGCAAGCGACGGAGCCGGGAGCCAGGAAACCTGCTTTGTGCCGTCGTCCTGTGTCCGGCCGGGGTGCGCTGGGGACAAGCGGGTATCCGCGGTGGCGACAAGTTGGAGTCGCACCGGGGGCCGAAATGCTCAATACCGAAGATCGTGCCGCTGGTGCGGCTCCTGAACCTCACAGGAGTTCGCCTTGCGAAATCGTTTTCTTACCAGCCTTGCCTTCCTGATCGGATTTGCCGGCAGCGCGCATGCCGCTGACGACGAACTCGTCGTCGTCACCGCCACGCGCACCGAACAGCCGGTGCAGCGCACCGGGGAATCCGTTTCGGTCATCACGCGCAAAGACCTCGACTTGCAGCAAACCGTTTCGGTGAGCGACGTGTTGCCGCTCACGCCTGCCTCAACCGTGGTGCGCAATGGCGGGCTGGGGCAGAACGCCACCGTCTCGCTGCGCGGCGCGGAGCCCGGACAATCGCTGGTGCTGGTGGATGGCATCCAGATCAACGACCCTTCCACCACCGATGGCCAGGCGCTGCTGGGCGATGTGCTGGTCAACAATATCGACCGGGTGGAGATTTTGCGCGGGCCGCAATCCACGCTCTATGGCAGCCAGGCCATCGGCGGCGTGGTGAATATCATCACCCGCACGGGCGGCGACACGCCGTTTGCGCTGCGCGCCACGGCCGAGGGCGGTTCGTTCGGCACCTATCACCTCAATGCAGGCGCGAACGGCACATCCGGCATGATCGATTACGGCGCTTCGCTGAACTATCTTTCCACCGGCGGGATTTCGGCCGCCGATAGCGCGAGCGGCAACCCCGAAGCCGATGGCTATCGCAATGTGGGCGCGACCGGGAATGTGCGCCTGCATGTGCTGGACGATGTGAGCATCGATCTGCGCGGCTATTACACCGGCGCAAGGACCGCTATCGACGGGTATCCGCCGCCAAACTACAGCTTCGGCGACGATCCGGAATTCGCCAAGAACGACCTCATGGCGGGCTATGCGGGGGTGAACGCCGATCTGTTCGGCGGGCTTCTGCACAACAGGATCGGGTTCGCGGCAAGCCACGCGGACCGGCGCTTTTTCGGCGTGTTCGGTTTTGCGCCGCCCTATGCGTTTTCCCCCGACCTCAACAATTACAGCAAGGCGGGCACCGCGCGCATCGAATATCAGGGCACGGTGAACCTGGGCGGCGACAACCAGATCACCTTTGGCGCGGAAAGCCAGCGCAACACCTTCAACACGATGAGCCTGCAATACGACATCGCGCCGACCCTGGGCGCGCGGCGCACGACCAGCGGCTATGGGCAATGGCAGACGACATTGTTCGACCAGCTCACGCTGACGGGCGGGCTTCGCTATGACGGCGATTCCCAATATGGCGGCCACACCTCGCTCAAAGTGGCGGGTGCGTGGGCGGTGCCGGATTGGGGGACCGTGATCCACGCCAATTATGGCGACGGCTTCAAGGCGCCTTCGCTCTATCAACTCTATTCGCAATATTCCAACCCGATCGCCGAGCTGAAACCGGAAACGGCGCGCGGGTGGGAAGCGGGCGTGGCGCAAACCTTCCTCGACAATCGCGCACATGCGAGCGCGACGTGGTTCACGCGCAAGACAAAGAACGAGATCGACTTCTTCTCCTGCCCGTTCGTGCCGCCGGTGCCGAACCTGCCGGGTTGCGACGAGAGGCTGTTCCAGGGCGGCTTCTATTACAATGTCGGCCGCTCGCGCAGCCAGGGCGCGGAGTTCGAGATTTCGGGCGAGGTGATCGAGAACCTCACCGCCTCGATCAACCTGACCGACATGGCGTCGGAAGATCTCGACCTGCGCACCGATCTGGCGCGCCGACCGCGCATCACGGCGGGAGGCAGCCTGTTCTGGACGCCGATGGAACGGGCTTCGCTGGGGCTGACCGTTTCCCATGTGGGCGCGCGTTTCGACGGCGCGGGCGAGGTGCGGCCGCTGCCAGGCTATACGCTCGTCAACATCCTTGGCTCCTATCCGCTGACGGACAATTTCTCGCTGTTCGGGCGGATCGAGAATCTGTTCAACGACCGTTATGAACCGGTGAGCGGCTATGGCGCGCCCGGACGGGCGGCCTATGCGGGCATCAGGGCGGCCTTCTAGGATCGGGTTTGGCGTGTCACAGTCCGGTGGATCGCCATTCACCGGACTGTGACCACCATGAATTTTCGCAAACTGCTCATCGCCAATCGCGGTGAGATCGCCATTCGCATCGCACGCGCCGCAGCCGATCTGGGCATCGGCTCGGTTGCGATCTATTCCGAAGACGACGCGCAGGCGCTGCATGTGAAGCTGGCCGACGAGGCGCGCGCGCTTTCGGGCAGCGGGCCCGCCGCCTATCTCGACATGGATGGGGTGATCGCGGCGGCAAAGGATTCGGGCTGCGACTGCGTGCATCCGGGTTACGGGTTCCTGAGCGAAAATGCCGAATTCGCCACGCGCTGCGCGCAAGCCGGGCTGACCTTCATCGGGCCCGCGCCCGGCGTGCTCTCGGTGTTCGGCGACAAGGCGCGCGCACGCGCATTGGCGGACAAGTTCGGCGTGCCGATCCTGAAAGGCACCAGCGGGCCGACATCGCTCGCGCAAGCGCGTGCCTTTCTTTCCGAACATGGCGCAATCATCATCAAGGCGATCGCGGGCGGCGGCGGACGCGGGATGCGGATCGTGACCGACGCGGCCCAACTGGACGAGGCATATGCGCGATGCCGCTCCGAAGCCAAGGCTTCGTTCGGCATCGACGATGTTTATGCCGAGGCATTCATGGCCAACGCCCACCACATCGAGGTGCAGGTGGCGGGCGACGGCAAGACCGCGATCCATCTGTGGGAACGCGATTGCACCATCCAGCGCCGCCACCAGAAGATCATCGAGATCGCCCCAGCCCCGTTTCTCGACGAGCATGTGAAGAGGCAATTGCTCGATGCCGCGGTTTGGCTTGCCGAAGATGTGGAGCTGCGGGGGCTTGCGACATTTGAGTTCCTCGTCAATCCCGATGCCGTGCGCGGCACGCAGACCTTTGCCTTCATCGAAGCCAATCCGCGATTGCAGGTGGAACACACCGTCACCGAAGAAGTGACGGGGATCGATCTTGTGACGACGCAGATCCGGCTGTTGCAGGGTTCGACCCTTGAAGAACTGGGGCTGAAGCAGGCTGGCGTGCCGAAGCCGCAGGGCTTTGCGATCCAGCTGCGCATCAATCTGGAAAGCATGGATGCGGATGGAACGGTAAAGCCTTCGGGCGGTGTGCTTTCGCAATTCGCGCCGCCTTCGGGGCCGGGGGTGCGGGTGGATACGTCCGGCTATGCGGGGTATCGCACCAATCCTTCCTTCGATCCGCTGATCGCGAAACTGATCGTGAAGGGCGCGGATTTCGCACAGGCGCGCGCCCGGGGCATGCGGGCGCTGGCGGAATTCGCAATCGCGGGCGCGGGCTCCAACATCGCCTTTCTCCACGGGCTGCTTTCGAACGCCGATGTGGCCCACGGCCGCGCGCACACCCGGTTTGTGGAGGAGCATCTTGGAACGCTTTTGAAAGAGGCCGCGAACTGGAAGCCGCTGCATGTCGCGCCTGCGCAGATCGAAGACGCGCGCGCGGCTGTGACGGCGCCGGCGGGAACAATCGCCGTGCTTTCGCCGATGCAGGCAAAGATCGTGAGCATCGAGGCCTTGCCGGGGGCGGTTGTGCACAAGGGCGCCAATGTCGCCGTGCTCGAAGCGATGAAGATGGAGCATCTTGTCGGCGCCGCCATTTCGGGGCGGGTGCATTCGGTGGCGGCAAAGCCGGGCGATGTATTGATGGAAGGCGAGGCGCTGCTGTTTCTTGTGCCGGAAGAGGTGGCGCAGGAAGAACAGGCCGCGGCGAAGGAAATCGATCTGGACGCGATCCGGCCCGATCTGCGCGAAAGCAATGAGCGGCACGCCTTTGGCTTTGATGCCAACCGGCCCGATGCGGTGGCGCGCAGACGCAAAACCAAACAGCGCACGGTGCGCGAAAATCTCGAAGATCTTTGCGATCCCGGCAGCTTCATCGAATATGGGGCGCTTGCGTTTGCCGCGCAGAAGCGCCGGCGCACGCTGGAAGATTTGATCCAGAACACGCCGGGGGACGGGATCATCACCGGCATCGGCACGGTGAACGCCGCGCAGTTCGGCGAGCAGGCGGCGCGCTGCGCGGTGATGGCTTACGACTATACCGTGCTTGCGGGCACGCAAGGGGCGATGAACCATCGCAAGAAGGATCGCATCCTCACCGTTGCCGAGGAATGGAAGCTGCCCATCGTCTGCTTTGCCGAAGGCGGCGGCGGGCGGCCGGGCGACACCGATTTTCCGGGCGTGGCGGGGCTCGATACGCCGACCTTTCGCGGTTATGCGAAACTGAGCGGGCTGGTGCCGCGCGTGGGCATCAATTCGGGGCGCTGTTTTGCGGGCAATGCGGCGTTGCTGGGATGCAGCGATGTGATTATCGCCACCGCCAATTCGAACATCGGCATGGGGGGCCCCGCGATGATCGAAGGCGGCGGGCTTGGCGTTTACAAGCCCGAAGATGTGGGCCCGATGTCGGTGCAGGTGCCCAATGGCGTGGTGGACATCGCGGTGGCCGATGAGGCCGAGGCGGTGGCGGCGGCGAAGAAATATCTGGGCTACTTCCAGGGCGCGGTGAAGGACTGGACATGTGCGGACCAGCGCAATTTGCGCCACCTGATCCCGGAGAACCGGTTGCGGGTCTATGATATCGCCGCGGTGATCGAAGCTGTTTGCGATAGCGGTTCGGTGCTGGAATTGCGGGCGGGCTTCGCGCCCGGAATGATCACCGCATTGGTGCGCATCGAAGGCCAGCCATTTGGATTGATCGCGAACAATCCGGTGCATCTGGCGGGCGCGATCGACGGGCCTTGCGCCGACAAGGCTGCGCGCTTCCTCCAGCTTTGCGATGCGTTCGGGATTCCCATTCTCTCCCTGTGCGACACGCCGGGCTTCATGGTGGGTCCGGAAGCGGAGAAGACCGCGCTGGTGCGGCGCGTCTCGCGGATGTTCGTCGTGGCCGGCACGATGAGCGTGCCGATCTTCACGGTGGTGCTGCGCAAGGGTTATGGGCTGGGCGCACAGGGCATGGCGGGCGGGAGCTTTCATGCGCCGTTCTTCATCGTATCGTGGCCCACCGGCGAATTCGGCGGCATGGGTCTCGAAGGGGCGGTCCGGCTTGGCTATCGCAAGGAGCTGGAAGCCCAACCCACGCCGGAAGCGCGCGAGGAATTGTTCAGGAAAATGGTCGAGCAATCCTATGCGCGCGGCAAGGCGATCAACATGGCGGCCTATCTGGAGATCGACGATGTGATCGATCCGGCCGACACGCGGCGCTGGATCATGCGTGGCTTGCGCTCGCTGCCGGTGCAGGAGCGGACGGGAAAACGGCGGACGTTTGTGGATACGTGGTGATGCCTAGAGCATCGCTGCGTAACGCTCTTCGGTTTCCGACCTGATGTAGAGGCCGCGGGTTTCGGGCAGGCGTTCGAAGGCCCGGCTTACTTCGTGGGGAAGTTCGGCGGCACCCACGACGAGATAGCCATCGGGCGCCAGAATATCGGACAGCCGGTCCAGCATCTGCATTTTGGTGCGCTGTTCGAAATAAAGCAGCACGTTGCGGCAGAAAATGACATCCACCTCGTCCAGCCAGCCATAATCGTCGAGCAGGTTGAAGGTGCGGAATTTGACCATGCGGCGCAGATGTTCGCCGATGCGCCAGCCACCGTTCTCCTGCGTGAAATGGGTAATCAGTCGCTTGATGCCGAGGCCGCGCTGGATTTCGAAGGAGGTGTAGAGCCCCTCTTTCGCGCGCGCGATGCATTCGCCGCTGATATCGGTGGCAAGCAGTTCGATCTCCCAGCCATCGGCGGCAAGGCCTGCCTCATGCAGGATCATGGCGAGGGTATAGGCTTCCTGGCCGGTCGAGGCGGCCGCGCACCAGATGCGCAATTTCTTCGATCGCGTGCGGCGCGACATCAAATCGGCAAGGATGATTTCGCGGAACTGTTCGAACGGCGCGCGGTCGCGGAAGAACCAGGTGTCGTTGGTCGTCATCGCCTCGATGACGGGGGCGAGCATGGATTCGCGGCCCTGCGGAAGTTCGCGCAGCAACTCATCCACATTGCGAAAGCCGAAACGGCGCGCCACCGGGGCGAGCCTTGTGGCGATCTGGCTTGTTTTGTGCGGATTGAGCGCAATACCGGTACGCCGCTTGAGCAGCAGCGTCAGAAAGGCAAGATCACAGGCTTGCATGCTCGGCGCGTTCCACGCCGAGAAGAGATAACTCGGCGAACTTGTTTTCGAGGCTCTCGCGATCGAACGGCTTGAGCAGGTAATCGTTGGCGCCCGCGCCCACGGCAGCGGTGATTTCATCAGTATCGTTTTCGGTGGTGCAGAAGATCACCACAGGCCCGGCCCCATTGGCATCGCGGCGCAGCAGACGGAGGAATTCGACCGCGCTCATGGCCGCGAGATGACCATCGAGCAATATGGCATCGGGCATCTTGTGGCGGCAGGCTTCGATGGCGCTGGAAGCGTCTTCGGCTTCCGTGGCCTCGAATTGCAGGTCCTCGAGGATACGCGCCGCCACCCGGCGGATCACACGGCTGCCGTCCACGATCAGGCACTGCTTCATAAAATCCTCCACGCCCGCAAGCTGGGTGCGGGCCCCGAAACTCTAGCGGGTGAAGGTAAACGCGGGCTTAGCCAGCCTGCAGGACGACGCCGTTTTCCACAGCGGTCAGGGTTAGACCCGCGTTTACGGCGCGGGCGAGCTTGTGGGTCAGATAGGGCTGGATGCCCCTGGCGTCATGCGGGGTGGCGGTGGCATCGCCGCGCACTGCGTTTTCCACCTCTTCGAGGATGCGGGCATGGGAACCATTGCCGCGCACCGTGAAGGCCGGGGCGGCGGGATCGGCGCTGGTATCCACCACCACCTTGCCGCCGCGCGGCAGGCAATCGGCGGCCAGGAAGGTCGCGTTCATCAGCAGTTTGGCCCAGTCTTTCGGCCAATGGATGGGGGCGGCGTTCCATTCCACCTCGATTTTGCTGCCCGCGACGAGGCCGAGAACAAGGCGGCCCACCTCGCCCAGATCGAGCTCTGCGCCAGCGGACCCTGCCGCGCCAAAGGCGATGCGCAGGAATTGCAGGCGGGCGAGCGCCTGTTCGGCGCTGGAGGTGACGATCTTGAGCGCATCGGCGCGCATGGCGGCATCGCGCTCGTCTTCCAGCACTTCGAGGCCGTTGACCACGGCGCCAAGGGGGCCCACCAGATCGTGGCAGACGCGGCTGACCAGGAAGGCGGCAAATTCGATTTCGGTCATGCTCACGTGGGCGTGCTCCGGCGCAAAACAGGGTTTCGAATTGGTAACTGTCGGCGAGGCGGCTTAAGAAAGACTTAATATGCGACCGGCTGCAAGACCGGTTGGCGAACGGCACAACCGTGGTGCATACCGGGCCTTAATGACGAAAGAGATTCCATGACGCAACTGTCCTCATCCACGCGCGCGCTGGCGGAAATCGCCTTCGAGGCGGGGAAGATCATCCTCAGACATTATGCCCGCGAGACCATCGCCACACGCACCAAGGAAGACCATTCGCCCGTGACGGCGGCCGATGAGGAGGCCGAGGCCTATATCCTGTCGCGCCTTGCCGTGGTTGCGCCCGAAGTGCCGATCATCGCCGAGGAAGAAGCCGCCAGCGGGCGCATCGCCAAGATCGGGTCGCGGTTCTTTCTTGTCGATCCGCTGGATGGGACAAAGGAATTTCTCAACCGCAACGGCGAATTCACGGTGAACATCGCCGAGGTGCTGAACGGCGCGCCGCTACGCGGTGTGGTTTACATCCCCGCGAAGGACAGGTTGTTCGTGGGCGAGGCGGGACATGGCGCGTTCGATGTGCGCGTGAGCGACGGCGCGCTCGACTGGCGCGGCGCCCGGCGGATCGAGGTTTGCAAACCTTCCGAAGACGGGCTCGTCGTCGTCGCCAGCCGTTCGCACCGCGATTACAAGACCGAGGAATTTCTTGCCGACTACAAGGTGAAGGATTTCAAGGCGGCGGGATCGTCGCTCAAATTCTGCCTCGTGGCGGCGGGCGAAGCCGATTTCTATCCGCGGCTGGGGCGCACGATGGAATGGGATACGGCGGCAGGCCATGCGGTGCTGGCGGCGGCCGGCGGCAGCGTGACCACCATCGACGGGCGGCCGTTTGTCTATGGCAAGGTGGAAGAGAAATTCGCCAACCCGTTCTTCCTGGCGCGCGGTGCGAAGTAGATTTTCTTTCGCAGGGACGTTCGCCCGGCGAACCGCGGGGACGGACAGGCGATTGCGCTTGAGCCCTGATTGCTGATCGAAATCGTTACTGGTCGAAGTTCTTGCGGCTGGAATAGAACACAAGGCCCATCAGCACCACGCCGCACGCCAATGTGAAGAAGACGCCGAGCCCCAGCATCGCCCAGCCGAACCCGGAAATGGAAGCGCCCGCCATCTGAGTCCAGGCATGGATCGCATAGGCGATGGAGGCGACGAGCAATCCCCCCAGGATGATCATGGCTATCCAGCCTGCGATACCGACGGGATGTTTGGGGGGTGTTTCTTCTTCCATGAGGCGGGCCTCGCGTCAGATGGCGAGACGCACCTTAAGCGTTGTGCCGTCAGCGTCCACCACCACAAGTGACGCGCGCGCATTCGGCACAGAACCATCGACCGTGATCGCGCGCCAACGCGTGTCATCGACCAGCACGGCGCCGTGGCTGCCGGCAAAATCTTCCGCGGCCATCACGATGCGCCCGCGATATTGCTTGCCGCGGGCGGCGTTCAGCGTGGGATGCTGCGCGTGATCGAGCCTGCCCCACGACGAACGTTTCCACAGCACCGTGGAGACCACCGCCAGCACGGCAAAAAGGAATATCGCGAGCTTTCCATCGAGTGCGGGATCGAGGAACTTCAAGCCGCCCACCAGCAGCGCCGCGATGCCGGGCCACAACAGATAAAACGTGGTGCTCGCGATCTCGATGGCGATGAGGATCGCGCCCAAGGTCCACCAGTGCCAGGGCTGAATGCCGTTCACGAAATCGGCGAGCTCGCGCATGATTGTTTCCTCAGGACGGGCTTCCCGCTTGCGGCACGGTGGGCGAACGCGGGCGGGGCGGCGCCGACGGTGCCTGGTTGCGGCCCGCGGCCTCGCGTGTCAACTCGCCGATGCCCGCGATGGTGCCCGCGATGGACGACATCTCCATCGGCACGATGACGAATTTCTGGTTCGGATTTTCGCCCGAGAACAATGCGCTCAGCGCTTCGATATATTTCTGGCCGAGGAAGTAGTTCACCGCGTTGACGTCGCCCTTGGCGATGGCTTCGGACACAGCAGCGGTGGCTTTCGCCTCCGCATCGGCAGAACGTTCGCGCGCTTCGGCATCGCGGAAAGCCGCTTCCTTGCGGCCTTCGGCTTGCAGAATGGCGGCCTGTTTGTTGCCTTCGGCGCGCAGGATGGCCGCCTGTTTCTCGCCATCGGCGGAGGTGACTTCGGCGCGCCGATCGCGTTCGGCCTTCATCTGGCGGCCCATCGCGGCCGTGATATCCGATGGCGGCGAGAGATCCTTGATCTCGATGCGCGTCACCTTCACGCCCCAGGGGCTTGTTGCGGCATCGACCACGCGCAGCAGGCGCTGGTTGATCTCATCGCGTTTGGAGAGCACCTCGTCCAGATCCATCGCGCCGATGACAGTGCGCACATTGGTGAGGCACAGATTGATGATGCCCGATTGCAGATTGCCGACTTCATAGGTCGCCTTGGCCGCATCGACGATCTGGTAGAAGGAGATGGCATCGGCGGTGACGGTGGCGTTGTCGCGGGTGATGACGTCCTGGCTCGGAATCTCGATCAGTTCTTCCATCATCGAGAGCTTGCGGCCGATCCTGTCGGCGAAGGGCACGATCAGGTTGAGGCCCGGCATCAGCACGCGGGTGAAGCGGCCGAAACGTTCCACCGTCCACTGCCGGCCCTGCGGCACCGGCTTCACCGCGGAGAACACCACCACCAGCGCCAGAAACGCCGCGGCCAGCACGAAGACCGTCTGACTGTCCATCACCATTGCCCTCCCCCGTTTGTGAGCGCCCAAGCCTGCAACCAAAAAGATAGGCATGTAAAAGGGGGTGCAAAGGGCTTGAAAAGCAGGGCGAACTTTCCAGCGCCAAGAGGGCAAGGCGGGATTCTCGCCACGAATCGGGCGCAATCTGGCATTGTGGTAGCCTTGTGATTCGCCGAGCACCCGCCTTTCCAGGAGAGAAGCATGGTCCTTTCCCGTATCCTCCCGGCTGCCTTCGCCGCGATTCTGGCCTTTGGCGCCACCCCGCTTGCCCGCGCCGAAACCGTGGAGGACGCAGCCGACCAGTTCACACAGAGCGAAGTCGTTCAGGCCGCGTCAGGCTTCTTCGGCATGACGACGGAGGCTGTCGCCAAGGCGGTACAGAAGACGTTCTCCGAACAGGGATTGCCCGATGCCTACATCAAGGGCGAGGAAGGTTCGGGCGCGTTCGTGGTGGGCTTGCGCTATGGTTCGGGCTGGCTGATCCGCAAGCGGCACAAGCCGCTCAAGGTTTACTGGCAGGGGCCCTCGATCGGCTTCGATGTCGGCGGCAATGCGTCCAAGAATTTCACGCTGATCTATAATCTGCGCCGCGCCGACCGGCTGTTCCAGAAATTCCCCGGCGTCGAAGGCAGCTATTATTTCATCGCCGGCATCGGGATCAATTATCAGCGCTCCGATGACATCACGCTGGCGCCGATGCGCACCGGCATCGGCCTGCGCGCGGGCGTGAACGCGGGTTACCTCACCTATACGCGCGAGCACACGCTCAACCCGTTCTGAGCACCTCAATATAAAACCGTCATGACCTGCTTTCGCGGGCTATGACGGTTTTGCCTTGTTCAGAAAATCAGCGCGCCGGCGCGGGCTGTTCTTCGATGGCGCCCACGGGTGCGGGCAGATAAAGCAGCAGCGCGGACGCGACATAGACCGACGAGAAGGTGCCGATCACGATACCGAAAAGGATCGCGGCGCTGAAATCGAACAGGCTGGGGCCGCCGAACAGCAACAGCGGCAGGATCGAAACCGCGGTGGCAACGCTCGTCAGCACGGTTCGCGTCAATGTCTGGTTGGTGGAGAGATTGATCAGGTCGGCAAGCGACATGCGCTTGAACTTGCGCCGGTTCTCGCGGATGCGGTCGAACACCACCACCGTATCGTTGATCGAATAGCCGGCGAGCGTGAGCAGGGCCGCCACCGATTCCAGCGTGAAATCGAGATGCAGCAGCGAGAACAATCCCGCCGTCACCAGCACGTCATGGCCGGTGGCGAAGGCCGCGCTGATTCCGTATTGCCATTCGAAGCGTATCGCGACCCAGCCGCCGATGGCGACGACCGCGAGCAGCATGGCCAACACACCATCCCGGAGCAATTCTTCGGAAACTTTGGGTCCCACCACATCGGCACGGCGATAATCGTAGCCTTGGCCCAGCTTCTGTTTCATCGCGCCGACGGCGGCCTGCGCGTCCTGATCGACTTTCGGCTGCACGCGGATAAGTACGCAGGAATCGACGGGCTTGTCGCATTCGCCGCCGCCAAAATACTGGATCTGGGAATCCTTGAAGCCGAGGCTGTTCACCTCGGAGCGCAAGGTGCCGATATCGATCACCTGGGCGGACTTCACTTCGAGCAGCACGCCGCCGGTGAAATCGATACCGAGGTTGAAGCCGTGATAGAGAATCGAGGCGATTGAGGCGAGAAGAAGCAGGCCGTCGATCGCGAACGCCACATAGCGCGCCCCCACGAAGTCGATCTTGGTGGCTTCGGGAATGAAGCGAAGAAGCGGCATGGCGATCTCTGGAAAACGGCGGCGGGGGCGAGACATAGCGGTTCGGGCCCGCAGGAACAAGCAACGGGCAGGTTCGGCCAGGCGCGGCTCTGTGGCAGGATGGGCACCCCGCAATTTCAAGGACTTGCCCCATGGACCCGACCCAATTCCAGACCGTGCTTTATGCCCTTTCCGGCGGCGTGCTCACGATCACGCTGAACCGGCCCGCGCGGCGCAATGCGCTCAACCCGCTGGCCTATGCCGAGATCGAGGCGGCCTTCCGGGCGGCTGACGCGGACGATCGGGTTCGCGCGGTGGTGGTGACAGGCGCCGATCCCGCCTTCTGCTCGGGCGAGGATGTGAAGGAGATGATGACCGGCGGGCCACGCGCCCCTTCCGATCCGGGGACAAAGCGGCGGGCGACGCCTGCGGCCATGGCCGCACTGGATTGCACAAAGCCGGTGATCGCGGCGGTGAACGGTGCGGCGGTCGGCTGGGGGATGGAACTCGCCCTTTATGCGGATATCCGCATCGCATCGGAAAGAGCGCAATTTGCGGAACTGTTCGTCAAGCGCGGGCTTGTCTGCGATGTGGGCGGACTGTTGCGTTTGCCTGCGCTGGTGGGGCCTGCAAAAGCCGCGGAACTGCTGTTCACCGGGGATGTGATCGACGCGGCCGAGGCGGCGCGGATCGGGCTTGTTTCGGAAATCGTGGCGCATGGGGCGCTTTTGGAGCATGCCACCGCGCTTGCCGCGCGGATCGCGGCCAATCCGCCGCTTGCGGTGCGCGCGCTGAAGGAGGGGTTGCGCAAGACCGCCTATGGCGATCCGCGCGAGATCGGGGGCTGGGCCATCGAGACCATTTATCGGCTGTTCGACACCGAGGACCACCGCGAGGGCGTCAGGAGTTTCCTCGAAAAACGCCCTGCTGTGTTCACCGGGCGCTAGCGCGGAATGCGGGCCGTGCTAGCTTCCCCGTCATGATCGCGATCGAGCCCACCCCGCGCACGCCGCCCTCCCCGCCGGAGCCTTCGAGCCTGCACGAGAAATATATGGCGACCGTGATGGCCGCCATCGTGGTGGCCACGCTTTATTTCGGCCAGCCCATTTTCGTGCCGCTGGCGCTGGCGATCCTGCTGTCGTTCGGGCTTTCGCCGCTGGTCGAATTCCTCAGGCGCGTCCGCTTTGGGCGGGTGCCTTCGGTGCTGGTGAGCGTGCTTGTCGCGTTCTTCGTGATCGGGACGCTCGGCAGCTATATCGGCACGCAGATCGGGCGGCTGGCGACGGAGCTGCCGCACTATCAAACCAATCTCGTTCACAAGATCCATTCGATCAAAGGCTCGGCGGATTCGAGCAGCGTGCTGCAGCGCGGACTGGCGCTGTTCAAAGCGGTGAGCGACGAATTCCTGGGTGGGAACGCGCCGCAAGACCAGGCCACGCAGCGGCAGGTGGAGGACCGGCCAATTCCCGTGCGCGTGGTGCCGTCGAATGCCGCGCCGCTTGAAGTGATCGAGAAGGTGGTGGGCCCGCTGCTCGAACCGCTGGCGACGGCGGCCATCGTCATCGTGTTCGTGATCTTCATCCTGCTGCAGAAGGAGGATTTGCGCGACCGCATCATCAGCCTTGTCGGCACGCGCGACATGCAGCGAACGACAGTCGCCCTCGACGAAGCCGCGACCAAGCTTTCGCGCTATCTGCTTTTGCAGACGATCATCAACGCGACCTTCGGCGTGGTCATCGCTTGCGGTTTGTGGCTGATCGGAATCCCCAACTCCGGCTTGTGGGGGCTTGTGGCCGCGATGTTCCGCTTCGTGCCTTATGTGGGCGTGCCGATTGCGGCGGTGGTGCCTGCGGCATTGGCAATCGCGGTGGATCCGCAATGGTCGATGGTGTTCTGGACGCTGGGATTGTTCTTCGGCGTGGAGGCCCTCGTCGGCCAATTCGTCGAGCCCTATGTCTATGGCCACAATATGGGGCTTTCGGCGATCGCGGTGGTGGTGGCGGCCGCCTTCTGGATCTGGGTGTGGGGGCCGGTGGGTTTGCTGCTCTCCACGCCGCTGACGATGTGCCTTGTGGTGCTGGGGCGCCATGTCGAACAGCTGCGGTTCCTCGATGTTCTGCTGGGAGACCGCCCGCCCCTTGCGGCGGAGGAAAGTTTCTATCTGAGGATGCTCGCATCCGATCCCGACGAGACGGCGCATCAGGCCGAGATGTATGTGCGGGAGAATCCGCTCTCGGTCTATTACGACGAAGTGGCGATGCGCGCGTTGATATTGGCGCAGAAGGACGCAAGCCGCGGCGCGCTTGCCCCGGAACGGCGTGAGCGCATCCGGGAGACCATCGAGGGATTGATCGAAAACCTTTCCGACCGCGAGGAGAACAGGGCCTCCAGCATGGAAGCCGAGCCGCGCGGGCGCATCGTGTTCAAGACCGAGGATCTTGCGCCTTCATGGCGCGCGACGCCGGTGCTTTGCGTGGCCGGGCGCGGCGCATTGGATGAAGCGGCCGCGGCCTTGCTGGTGCATCTGCTGAAACGGCGCGGGATTGCGGCGGGCGTGGTGTCTTCGGAAGATGCCTCGCCCAACAATGTGCAGGCGCTCGATCCGCAAGGCGTGCAGGCGATTCTCGTGTCCTATCTCGATCCGGGCAATTACAAGAATGCGCGCTATCTTGTTCGCCGCCTGCACAAGCGCATTCCGAATGCCGTGCCAATCGCGGGTTTCTGGGGCGCATTCGAATCCGATTCCCATTATCTCGATTCCGTGGAAGCAACGGGTTGCGATCTGGTGGTGACGAATTTGCGCGAGGCGGTGGATTGCATCGTGGCGCTGGCGCGCAAAGCCGCCAATCCCGAAGAACATCTCGATCCTGTGAAGACGGAACTTGTTGCGTTGCGGGAACCGGCTTCGGCCAATTGACGTTTCCTACTTGTACCCCAAGCAGGAGAGTTCCCATGGACAAGAACACCGTGTCCGGCGCTGCCGACAAGGCAAAAGGCACCATCAAGGCAGGTGTCGGCAAAATGTTCGGCGACGATCGCCTGCGCGCGCAAGGCGAAGCGGACAAAGCCAAAGGCGAAGTGAAGGAAGCGGCCGGCAAGATCGCGGACGCAGCGCGCGATAGCGTCAACCGCGCTTCGGACGCTTTTCACAAAGTGTCGAAATAAACGACAGGTGCGTAAAAGAAAACGCGCCGGGAAAAATTCCCGGCGCGTTTTTGCATTGTGACCGGTTCTAGAGGATCACGGAATTTCCGGGGATCGGCAGACCGCCCTGGTTCACCTTGTCCTCGCATTTGCGGAAGCCGAAATCCCAGCCTGCGTGATAATTCGGATCGGCGGCGTAGAGCTTGTCGTCCCGGGCGGTGTCGTCATGGCCGGATTGCTTGCGGTAGCGCACGTTCACGGCCGCACAGCCATCCTGAAATCCCTGGTCATAGATGGGAGAATCCTTATCCACCGGGCCTTCGGGCGCGGGGATCGATCCCACCGTCGAACATCCTCCAAGGGCGAGCGCGCAAAAAACCGCGGCTCCCAAGATCGTTTTTCCGAACGGCATGGCTTTCCCCCAAATCGCACTGACAGCCATGTAAGTTTTCAGAAAAATTGCGGCAGGAGTTGGGCGGCTATTTTTCGCGCGGCCTGGCGCTCGCGGCCCAGCATCGTTTCGAGCGGCGCGCCCACAATGGCATCGCCGAACGCCATCAGCGCCACAAAGATCACCGCCGAGGTTACGCGCTGATGTGTTTCAGGTGCGTCGTCCGGCGTGATCTCCTTGATCGCCTTTACCAGATCGAGCACGGCCTTCTGCATCTGCCCCAGATGGGCGAGCTTGTTGGAAAGAGCGATCCAGGCCGCAAGACGGCCAGCACCTCCCTTGTCGAACGCGTCGAACACGGTCTCGATGAGGCCGCGGCGCGCATCTTCATCTTCCTTCAGGCGGGTAATCGCCTCGGCCAGCGCGTCGGAAAGATCCTGAACCATCGCGGTCATCAAGGCGGCCTGCAGATCTCCGGCGGTTCCGAAGTGATGCAACAGGTTGGTGTGGGTGGTGCCCAGCTCGGCAGCGACGTTCTTGAGCGTCACGGAATCGGGGCCTTGCGACAGCAGGATTTTCCGCGCTGCAGCAAGGGTTTCGGATTTGGCCTCGGCCGACGAACGCCTCCGGCGCACGGGACGTTCGCCTTTTCCTAAGGTTAAGCGCTTTTTACTTGTTGACATTTGTGTCAGTCCAGCCTATATGCACCGCGACATTGCAGAAGGTAGCGTCATGGCTCCGCATCCTAACACGCCACAAGACCTGAAGATCACCTCCCGCGACCTCGCGTTCGGCCGCAAGGAGCAGGGGGTACGCCATTGGCTGGGTGGAGATGCCATCGCAACCGCTTTCTATAATGCGCTTTCCGCATCGTTTCCCCAAGGCGAACGCTTCTTCATGGACAGCGTACGCAATTTCAAGTCCAAAGCCGATCCGAAGCTGCAGCAGCAGATTGTTGCGTTCACGACCCAGGAAGCGCTGCACACCCGCGAACACGTGTTTTTCAACCAGCAGATCGCGAGCGCGGGATACGATCTTTCGCGGCTCGATGCGGTGATCAGGAAAAGGCTGGATTTCGGGCGCAAACGGCCAAAGCTGGAACAGCTGGGGGCTACAATCGCGCTGGAGCATTTCACCGCCATCCTGGCGCATGAGGCACTGGCCAACCCCGCCCATTTCGCGGACGCCACACCGGAAGCCCGGCGCATGTGGAAATGGCACGCGATCGAGGAAGTCGAGCACAAATCGGTCGCCTTCGACACGTTTCTCGCCGCCACCAAGAACATGCCGGGCTGGCAGCGCTATTTCATCCGCGTGCGCACCATGATCGTGTCCACCTTCATGTTCTTCGAGTTTCTGTTCCGGGGCATCGCCTATCTGTTCGCGCAGGACGGCATCAACACACCGGCCAGCTGGATGAAGATGTTTGGCTTCATGCTGTTCCGGCCGGGCATGATCGGCCGGGTGATCCTGCCCTATCTCGCCTACTACAAGCCCTCCTTCCACCCCTGGCAGGAAGACGATCGGGGCCTGATCGCCCAGACGGAACAAGCCCTTGGACTTCAGGCGGCGGGCACCTGAACGGGTAGCGCGCCTTACTGTCACTGTTGTAATCAGGGCTTTGCTTGTATTCTCCCACCTAAGAACCGGGAGGCCCTGAAACATGACCGCGTCCGAAGCCGAAGCAGGCGCCGCTGTTGCGGAAGCCGAAGCGGAAGCAACAGCCACCCCAGAACAATCGCAGGGCCGCCCGCCGCCGAAGGGCATTCTGTGGCTCGCCTCCTATCCGAAATCCGGCAACACCTGGACGCGCACCTTCCTGCACAATCTGTTGAAAATCCTGGAGGGCGAAGACGACGCCCAGGACATCAACGAGATGAACGAATTCACCACCTGGGAAATCTCGGCGCGCGCCTATGAGAAACATCTGGGCAAGCCGCCGAAGGATTGCGACCGCGAGGAGATCGCGAAAATCCGCCCCAAGGTGCAGGAAGAAATCGCCGAACGCACCGATGGCCTGGCGCTGATCAAAACCCACCACGCACTCGTGATGGATCGCGGCGTGCCGACCATCAATTTCGCCGTCAGCTCGGGCGCAGTTTACATTCTGCGCAATCCGCTCGACGTGGCGATCTCGTTTTCGCACCACATGAGTTCGACGGTGGATCACGCCATCGACGAAATGGCGATGGTGGGGCTTGAAACCGCCGTCACCGACAAGAGCGTCTATGAGATCTACGGTTCATGGAGCCAGCATGTCGAAAGCTGGACGCACAAGCCGCACCGCACGATCTATGTGATGCGCTATGAAGATATGATCGCCAATCCGTTCCGCGCCTTTGGCGGCCTTGCGCGCCACCTGTTGCTGCGCCCCACCGCCGAGCAATTGGGCAAGGCGATCGAACGGGCCTCGTTCAAGAATTTGCAAGAGCAGGAATCCAAGGGCGGCTTCCGCGAAAAGCCGGAGAAGGCGGAGAAATTCTTCCGCGAAGGCAAGACCGGCGAATGGCGCGAGAAACTGAACCGCCGCCAGATCCGCCGCATCGTGCAGGCCCATCACGTGCAGATGCGCCGGTTCGGCTACATCACCGACGAAGTGGCGCATCTGGTTCCGTAAGCGCTATTCCGCTGCCGCCGCAGCCCGGTTGGCCACGCTTTCGATATAGGCTTTGCGCGCGTCGAATTCCTGGGCGATGCTCACGTCATTGTCCTGCATCGCCTGCACATCGACATTGGCGTAATCCAGGATGCCCATCTCGCGATAGCCGTTGCGGATCGTTTCACCCCACAGCCCGATATCCTTCACGATGGGCACGATGCGGGTGAAGAGCGAGCCGCGGAATTTCTGCATGAAGCCGGAATCGAACATGTGCTGCGCGCATTCCTCGACATTCAGGCCCAGCGTCTTCCACACCTCGACCGCATCGAACCGATCGCGCATCAGGTAGCAGGCTTCGAGCAGGAACTGCTCGCGCTCGTCACGCTCCTTCTGCGTCAGTTGCGGATAGTAATCGCGCAGCGCCAGGCGCCCGAAAGCGACGTGGCGGGATTCATCCTGCATCACATAGGCGTTCACGGCGGCAGCCAATGGATTTTGCGCGTGATCGCGAATCTGCTGGAAGGCGGCAAGTGCCAGGCCTTCGATCACCACCTGCATGCCGAGATAAGTCATATCCCAGCGGCTGTCGCGCAGCACCTGATCGATCAGTTCCTGCAACGGTTTGGTCATCGGGTAGGCGACTTTGAACTTCTCCAGCAGGCGCTTGTAGCTTTCGACGTGGCGGGCCTCGTCGATCACCTGTGTGGAGGCATAGAATTTGGAATCGATGTCAGGCACCTGCGTCACGATTTTCGCGGTGCAGATGAGCGCGCCCTGTTCGCCCTGCATGAACTGCGAAATCTGCCACCCCTGAAAATGACGGCGGACTTGCGCCTTTTCCTTGCGCGACATCTTCTCATAGGCCGCCATGCCCGCGATCGGCAGCATCTCTTCGGGAAGCTGTTCGGGATTGTCTTCGTCGAGTTCCTGTGTCCAGTCGATGCGGGTTTGCGCGTTCCATTGCATCTCTACGCCCTTGCGATAGAGGCCCATCATCGCGGCGCGGCCGTCGTCATAATCCCAGTTGAAATTGACGTCGAAATCCTGGGGCACCGGCCACGTCGAACCGTCCGGCTGAATGGCATAGATGTCGCGAAGCGTACCCATGATGTCCTCCCGGTGAATGTTTATGGGGGGATCATTCTCCCATTTCCTTAGAAAAGGAATGGTCTAGGCGGGCGGATCGAGCGTTCTGATCTCGTTCTTCGTGAAAACGAGGCGAAACGCGCCGTTCTGGGCCGCATCGAAGGCCGACGTGCCGCGCAGCTGGGTGGTGAGCGTGCGCACCAGGCGGCCCCCAAGTGCTGTGCCCGCCTGCAATTCCGCGCCGCGGCCATTGCTCGAAATCGTCAGCTCGACTTGGCCGTGCCCATCGTGCAGCCCGATGGAGATGAGGCCGCCCTTATCCGGCGGATAGGCCTGCTTGTAGGCGTTGATGAGCACTTCGGATGTCACTAGGCCCAGCGGTGTCGCCTGTTCGGGCATCAGTTCGATGGCATCGACTTTCAGCTCGGTGCGGATGCCGCGGTTGATCGCCTCGTTGGCGCGGGCGATCTCGGCCGACAGGCGCGTGAGATAGCCGTTCATGTCGATCGAGGCCTTCGTATCGTCGTGATAGAGCACATCGTGGATTATGCCGATGGCGTAGAGGCGCTGCTGGGTTTCCTTGAAGGCGTTTCGCACGTCGGGATTTTCGAACTCGCGCGATTGGATCTGGATCAGGCTTGAGGTGAGTTGCAGGTTGTTCTTCACCCGATGGTGGATTTCCTTCAGCAGGTGATCGCGCTGGGAGACGGCCGCCGAAAGCGCTTTCACCGTTTCCTCGATGGCATGGCGCGCGGTGAGATCGGTTTCGGCGAGATCTGCTGCGAGCTTGGCGAGCAAGCCGCCGACCAGCAGGGCCAGCGCGAACAGCACAAAGCCCACCTTCACATCGTCTTTCCAGCGGGCAAGCACCTCTGAGCGGTGGAAGGTGACTGTCGCCACCAGGCCGCGCGTGGAATCCACGCGATAGCCGATCAGAAGATCGCGATCTGGCGATTTGAGGAAACCCGATTTCCCGGCAGGCGCACCCGCGAAAGGCGGGCTTTGCAGACGCGGGTCTCCTTTGGCATCGAAATCCATGAAATTGCTGATGACGATGTGGCCATCCTTCCACAATTGGCGGACGGGCTCGCCCGAACGGCGCGCGGCGGTGGGCCGGACGGAGGGCGCGCTGATACCGACATCGACAACACCGGCAAAGGCGCCATCCGCGCCGGTGAGTTTTTTCGAATAGGTGTAGAGAACGCGGCGGCCCAGCCGGCTGCGCAGCGCGGTTCCGATATAAGAATCCCTGCCCTCTCGCGCATGGGCCTTGAACCAGGCGCGGTCGGCAAGATTGACGTGCGGAGGATTGATGCGTTCGGACATCACGAGCGGGAAGCCTTTGGCATCGACCACCATCAGATAATCCGGCACCGAGGTGACGGCGGTGCGGGCCGCCAGATAATGCTGCAGATCCACCTTTGCGGTGGTATCGAGCCCGCCTTTGGCGCGGATATAGCTGCGCGCATCCTCGGCCAGGAGATCGGCGGTATCGAGCGCGCGGCCGGCGTTCTCCACCATGTCGCCCGCCATATCGAGGGCGGTGGCTTTCGCGGCGTCCATCAGGTCGCGCCGTTCGGTATAAAGCGAGCTGACGCGCCAGGCGCCGAAGGCCAGCCCCGCGAACACCGCCAGCGTGTAGATGACATTCCGGCTGCGGCGCAGGCTGAACAACCCCGCAATACCTAGCGCCGGCTGCGTCACCCCGCCTTTTTTGAATTCGGCGGTCATGGAAAGACTTTATTCCCCTCAACGCCCACTACAGAACACCGGCCTTGCCGGAGCGTCAAACTGGGAACGGATGGGGAGAGAGAGGGTTCCGGGCCTGCAAAAAAGGCGGGCCCCAACATGCGAAACCCGCCTTCGGCGTCGAAGCTACGGCAGGCGGGAAACATCCGGGATCAACCGGATCGACACCGCACCTTCACTTGTCCCACAGGCGTTGCGGACGGGATTGCCAGCCCCGATCCGCGCAGGTGCGCGCGAGCTTCGCACCCTGCCCTGTATGGTCTCGCGCTATTCCGGCCGCTTCCGGCGCGGCCGATTTTCCCGGTCTTTCAGGCCCTTCTGTTTTCCAGATGGGAATATAGGGCCAACAGAGGAAGGTTTCAAGACCTAGGAAGGATTATTTTCTAATCCTGATCTTCACCCGCCCAAACCGATGCTGACCGAGGCGAACGGGCCATAGAAGGCGCGATCATAGGTTTTGCGCGCATCGATGCCGCCGTCGATCACGCCAAAGAACATATCGGCGCGATAGCCGAAGCTGACTTTGGCGTTGGGATAGCGGAAGGAAAGACCCGCGAAGCCGCCGACATTCGGCACCACGACGGAGCGCGAGCGCGCATGCGCCCCTGATAGCTGATAACTGCTCTTCGTCCGGTGACCGCCAACGGGATAGTTGTAATTGAAATAGCGGCCGGTGGTCAGATGATTGGATCTGGCGGTCTGGCGCCCGAAAAGCACCGCGCCATTCACGCCCCAATCGACGCTGATTTCCCCCGCATCGGCATTGCCCAGAACCGGCGCGGATGCATCCCAGGAAATGGAAGGGCCGACGCCGCGAAAGGTGCGGTCGCTCTGCTGGGATGCGAAATAGCTGTGATGCGCATCAGCCACTGCGTATTTTATGCCCGTGCCATGATGGGTGATATGCAGATCGGGATTCGATTGCAGCTTGATGCCCGATTTCACGCTGAATTGCGCGAAGCGGACACCGGCGTTGATCACGGAACTGCCGCCGAACAGGCCGAGGCCGACATCCTTGCCCGCCATGAAATCCAGAACGGCGTGGCTTTCGGTGTGTTCCGCCCTGGTATCATCGAACCGCGCGGGAAGCAGGACCATCTTCTTGCCCGGCGCCGTATACATTCCCTGAAGCAGCCCGCCCTTTGTGACGACACCCGGCGTCTGCTGATGGACATGCTTGTTGCTATTCGAACGGCCATAGCGGACGGCGGCAGAGAAGACCCAATCCGAACCTTTCGGTTGAAAGGACAGCCTGCCGTCCATATCGATGCCATAACGCGGCAGCCTTTGTGTCGCCAGCGCCGAAATATCCTCGAAATCCGGGCGCGGCGTGGCTGTCGCGAAGGAGGGCGCGAGAAGCTGTTGGCCGCCATCGATGCGATCGAGTTGCGCGCCGAGTTCGATCCACAGGGTGGGACGATCCGAATCTTTGGCGATGGCTTGCGATGTTACGGCGGCCAACAGCGAGAGCGCCGAGACGCTTGCCAGCAGGTGAAGCCGCGTGTTCGCGCGAGCGTGCGTTGTGTTGAGTTCGCTCATTGTTGTGTTCCCCCCATGAATACGCTTTGCCCCACAAACTCCATTGTCATGGCCCGCAAATGCGGGCCATCCAGGCGATATTGCTCAGGTGTTGGCGGCTTCACCGAAAATATATTCCATCCCTTTGAAAACCGTGCGGCGTTACCTGGGTGGCCCGCATTTGCGGGCCATGACAGGGTTGGAGAGCGGAAAAAGTTTTCCATATCGCTCACCAGTTCTTCGTGACGCGGATGCCGATCAATTTCGGATCGGTCAGGAACACGTTGGTTGTGAGCCCGCTGTCATCGCTGTTCAGGAAGGCGCCGGTGATGGCCGTTTCGTTGAACACGTTCTTGTCGTAAAGCATCACCTGCCAACCGTTCTGGTTGGTGAAGATCAATGTCAGGTTGACGTTGGTGTAACCGCGGATACGGTCATAAGGATTGTCGTTGAAGACCCGCGCCCAGGAATAATCCTGCCAGTAATAATCGCCGCGTATGGTTCCCGCCCAGTCTCTCGTGATCGGCATGGAATATTGCGCGCCGAACGAGGCGGTGAGCGGCGGGGCATTCGGCAATTCGTTGCCGCTCAAATCCTTCGAGATGCCGGCGCCGCCATTGGGGGCGAATTGCGGATTGAACCCCGGATACAAATCGATCCCGCTCTGGCCCGGTTGGTTGAGGGGATTGTTGCGGCTGTCGGCCGATGGGTTGGCCGTATAGGTCTTCCCGGTAACCGGATCGATTCCATATGTGTAGGCATCGCCGCACGAGCCCAGAAGTGCTGTGCCCGTGCCACCGCCGACGCCTTGGCTGAGATAGGTCAGCCCGTTCTTGATGATGAGGGCGACGGCCTGTGCCGGAAGGATGCAGTTAGACGCCTGGGTGACCCAGGGTTTGACGACCACCCAATTGGGATCGCCGGCGGTGCGATCCATCAGATCGACGGCCTGTGACCCTTTCGCAAGGGTTGCATCTTCATACCCGCCGGCGAAATTGAAGCGCAGCCCGGGCAGCGGTTCCCAGGTCGCCTCCAGTTCGGCACCTTTTACATGCGCATCGAAATTCAGGTTGATCGACGTGCGATCGACGATCTGCGAGATCTGATAGTTCTCGTAATTGTAATAGAAAAGGCTGCCGTTCAACGTCAGCGCGCCATCGAGCAGCGTGTTCTTCGTGCCCAGTTCAAAGGCATCGATGAATTCGGGCTTGAAGGTCAACGGATGTATGACTTGGCCGACGGCGGAGCTTGGAAGCTGCGCGCCCGGCGGATTGGCGCCGCCGGCTTTATAGCCATGCGCGTAAGCCCCGTAGATCAGCGTCTGGTCGGTGAAATCGAGCTTCGGCGACCAGTTCAGGGCCGCGCGGCCGGTGAGCTCGTTCCATTCCTGATCCACCACGCCTGCGATGGGATAGCCATAGCCGGCGATCGATATCCAGCTTGGGATCAGCGTGAAATGCTTCTGGTCGTCGGTAAAGCGCAAACCCGTGGTGAGCTTGAGATTGCGGAAGATGTTGTAATAGGCCTCTCCGAACGCCGCATAGGAATTCAGCGTGTAGGGGTTCTGGCTGAGGAAATAGTTGTGCCCCTGGTTGTTGAGCTTGCCGATCGGATTGGGATCGATGGCGGGGCAGGTGTAGAAATAGCCGCCGGGGCTTGATGTCGACACATACCGGCCCGGCGGGGCGCAATTCGCATTGTCCGCCATGCCCGGCGTGCCGTTGTGATTGGCGCTGCCGTTGATCCCGCCGGTGAACAGCGCAAGTGCTGTGATTTCGTTGATGAAGACGTAGTAGTTTTCTTCCGTCTCATAATGCAGGTAGTTGCCGCCCACGCTGAAATTGAACGGCCCTTCGAAATGCGAAGCGAGCCGGAACTCCTGGTTCGCCTGCCAGGAATGTTCCTGTGCGAGGTCTTCCGCCAGAAGTTTCGTGCTGCAGCCGAGCTGCGGATCGCAGAGGACGCCGGTGGACGACGTGATGGTCGGGCCCGCATAGCCATTGGGGAAACCGTTGGGGAAGGCGTTGGGGCGGAAGAGATTGGGCGATGAATTGAAGCGGTTGTAATCTTCCAGCGAGAACAGAAAATCGCTGTTGTAGCCGGTTTGGGAGGTGAACGTCAGCGATGGGGTGATCTGGTAATCGGCGTTGAATTCCAGCGTGTCGTTCTTCGCCTTGTAGGACGGCGTGAGCTGGGATTCGATCACGCGATAGCTTTGCGACTGGATCGTGTTGGCATAGGGATCGACACTCGTGTTGACGAGCGCGCCAAGATTGGCCGCGGCAAGATAGTAAGGCAGCGTTTTTCCATCCGGCACCTGGAACGCGGCAGGACCATAGAGCGGGCCCATCTGGCAGCCCTGGCTGAGATAGTTGGTGTTGCCAAAAACGCCGCCATTGTTTGTTCCGGCGGTGGGCACGCCAAGGATGGTCGGAGGTGCCACGCTGCGCGTGCAGAGCTGCTTGCCGCTGCGCAGGCGATCGTCATTTTCCGAGAAATGCTCCCACATCAGATAGGTTTGCAATTTCTCCGTCGGCTTCCAGCCGATGGTCACCCGGCCGGACCACAGATCGCGGCCATCGATGCGTTCTTCGGTGGTTTGATTGAAGCTGTAGCCCTGACGCTTGGTCCATTCGCCGGCCACGCGGATATCGAGACGGTCGTCGACAATCGGCAAATTGATCATGGCTTCGTAGCGGCGTTGTTGATAGTTGCCGATTTCGGCCGATGCCATGGCTTCGAACTGATCGGTGGGCTTGGCGGTGGTCAGGTTGACCACGCCCGCGGTCGCGTTGCGTCCATAAAGCGTGCCTTGCGGACCGCGCAGCACTTCTGCCTGGCTGAGGTCGTAGAATTCCTGTTCGAAGAAATGATTGCGGATAAAGGGAATGTCGTTCAGCGCCACGGCCACGGCGGGATCGGTCGTGACCGAGATCGCCTGGGTGCCGATGCCGCGAATCTGGATGTTGTAGCCGGTGAAATTCGTTTTGGAGAAGGTGAGGTTCGGAACCTGCTTCACCAGATCCGGCCCGCCATTGGTCTGTGTCGAGGTGAGCTGTTCCTGGCTCAATGCCGTGATCGAAATCGGGATGCTCTGCACATCGGCGCCGCCCAGTTTCGAGGAGGTAACCGTGACGGTTTCCACCGCACTTCGGCTGACCGGGCTTGCCTGGGCGAGTTCGATTGGGGAGATTTCGGAGGCCGACGACTTTTCCCGCACGATGCCGACAAGGCCCGATGCATCGCGATGGGCGGTGAAGCCGGTGCCGCTCAACAGGCGCGACAGCGCGCTGTCGGCGGAGAGATTGCCGTTGACGCCGCCTGTGCGCGCGCCTTTGAGCGTTTCGCCGCTGACCAGAAGCGTGACGCCGGATTGCGCCATATAGGCCCCGAGCGCGCCTTTGAGATCGCCCGCGGGGATGTTGAAATCGGCAGCGGAGGCAGCACTTATCAAGGCAAGCGTGGACGCCGTTCCGGCGATCAGCGATTTCAGGCGTTGCGACATTATTATCCCCCTCTGTCCCCGCGCGAGCGTTGCGCGTTTTGAAATGCGGTTGGCTATTGCGAGAAGACGATCTCGCCATTCTTTTGTTCGACCTTGAGACCCATCACGTTGCGCGCCACACGGATGAAGGCATCGACATCGGTTGCCGGCACCGCGCCATAGATCGTGCGCCGGGCGATGGCCGGATCGGCGATGACGAATTTGCGGCGGTTGTAGCGGCCGAGTTCGCCCACCGCTTCGGCAAGCGTCACATTGTCGAAGATCAGCACGCCGCGCTGCCAGGAAAGTTCGGTCGCAAGTGCTGTTTGCGATTTTCTGACCACCGACAGCGAACCCGCCGTCGCCACCGCCACATCGCCCGGCGAAAGCACGGCGGAATGGGAGGAATCGCGCTTTTCGCTGGCGTCGATGCGGGCCTTGCCTTCGACGAGGGAGACTTCGAGTTCGCCGCGATCGGCGCGCACGAGGAATTTGGTGCCCAGATCGGTGACACGATGGCCTTGCGCGATCACCTCAAAAGGCACCGCCGCATTGTGATGGATTTCGAAATAGGCCTCGCCGCGCAGCAGCTCCACATGGCGCTGATGGGCATCCATCCTGAGACGCAGCACCGTATCGGTGTTGAGGTGGATGACCGAACCATCGGCGAGTTTGAGCGTTTCGCGGCCGCCGATGGTGGTGGCAAAGGTTTTTTCCGGCGTGTGCGAGAGATAGAAGGCGCTTGCGGCACCGATGACCGCGAGCGCCAGGCAGGCCGCGGCAACACGCAGGAGGATCGGGCGCATGCGGGCGGCGCGCTGGGGTTCGCGCATCGGTTTGCGCAAGGCGCCCAGGCGCTGGGTGCGATCCCAGGCGGCCTGCATGCGGATGAAGGCGATTTCGTGTGCGGACGATTGCGCGAGCCAGGCATCGAGTTCGGCCTGATCGGCTTCGCTCCAATTCCAGAATTCGCGGCGTTGCAGCCATTCGGCGGCGCGCTCTTTCACCTCGGCGGCATTGGGCTCACTCATCGCGAGCTCCATCGCCGGAATCGCGATGGAGCATGTCGGACAACGCGCTCAGCCCCCGGGTTAAATGTTTGGAGACGGCCGCCTCGCTGATGCCCAGACGCTGGGCGATTTCGCGGCCCGTCAGCCCCTCGATGCGGCCCAGCACCACGACTTCGCGGCAGCGCGGCGGCAGCCGATCGATCGCCGATTGCAGGCGGCGGAATTCTTCGTGGGCGATGGCCGCGCGATCGGGCGCGGGGTCATCGGCGCTCACCTCCAGGCTTTCGAGATCGGCCACCGCCTCGATCGCCACCACCTGCTGCTGGCGGAAACGGTTGATCAGCAGATTGCGCGCGGTGGTGAACACGAACGGGCGGGCCGCCTGTGGCAATTCCCTTCGCGCCGCTTCGTAAACCCGCACGTAAACCTCCTGGAGGAGATCTTCGATCTCGCCCTTGTCGCGCCAGTTGCGGCGCAGGAACTGAACCAGTGTGGCTTCGAGCGGGAGAACCTCGCGCGCGAACCATGCCCTCAATTCGGGCACGGCAGCGCGCACGACCGGGCGGGTTTCGCCCGATTTGTCACGGTTCTTGTCCGGCGTATCGACCATCCCCCCGCCAGTTCCGCCCGAGGGTTAGAACTCAGGACCACATAGGGTTAGACAAAATTGGATGGTGGAGATTAACCCGGCCGCGAAAATTATCTGCGGCGGAAATAAAATTGCGGGCAGCGAAGGGTTTCGCTGCCCGCAAAGGTTGTGCGTCGCTGTGGCGGAAGATCAGCCGCCGCCGAGGCCAATCGCGATGGTGGCGAAGGGGCCGTGGAAGCTGCGATTGCGCGTGTCGCGCGCGTCGAGGCCGCCATCCATCGCGCCGAAGAAGAAATCGCCGCGATAGCCGAGGCTGAATTTCGCGTGGCTGTAGCGCGCGCTGACGCCCGCGAAGCCGCCGGCGTTCGGCACGATCTTGGCGCGCGAACGGGAGAAGGACCCGGGGTGCACATAATGGTTGGTCGGCGGCGGCGGGAGCTGACCGGGACTGCCCAAAAAGTATCTCCCCGTCGTTATGTGGTCGCCGGAGGCTTTCTGCCGCCCGAACAGAAGGGCCGCGTTCACGCCCCAGTCGAAGGTAACCCCGCCCGTATCGGGGTCTCCGATGACAGGTGCTGCACCTTCCCACGAGATCGATGGGCCGACGCCGCGGAAATTGCGCTCGCTTTGCGCATGGGCGTAGTAGCGGTGCAGATGGGCCCCGGCCGCATATTTGGCATTGCGCGGATAATAGGGATCGGGCTGCGACCGCAGCAGCGTTTCGGAATGGGTGGTGAACTGCGCGACGCGAACGCCGAGGCTGAAGGTGGATGTTGTCTTGCCGCCGAACATGCCCAGGCCAACATCCTTGCCGGCCTTGAAATCCAGGATGGTGTGGCTTTCGCTGGTTTTGATCGCGGTGTGGTTGTAGCTGGTGATCGGCCTGTAGAACCGGCGATACTTCGCGTTGGCCGGCGTATAGCCGTTGGTTTGGGTGATTTGTTTCGTCGTTTGCTGATGCTGTTCCTTGAAGCCGTTCGTCCGTCCGAAGCGCGCTGCCGCCGAAAACACCCAATCGGTGCCCTTGGGGGCGATGGTGAGCTTTCCTTCTCCGGCAAAGCCATAGCGCGGCGCGGCCCGCACGCTCGCCGGCGGTACGAGGTTGAACGGCGCATCAATGTTTTCGGTCAGGAATGGCGGATTGATGGAGGCTTCACCCCCATCAATCCGTTCCAGCTGCCCCCCGAGTTCGATCCAGACGGTGGCGTGATCGGCATCTTCGGCGTGCGCGGCGTTGGTGGCTGTTACAGACGCCAGCAGAGCAACAGCCGATGCTGTTCCCAACAGGCGCCACCGAACGTCGCGATCTTCGCGCCCAGTGTTGATCAATTCACTCATTGTGCCTTCCCCCGGGTAGATTTATTGGCGATTTCGATTTTTGTTTTCATCGCGCTCACCAGTTTTTCGTAATGCGCACACCGAGCAGGCGCGGATCGGTGAGGAAGACGTTGGTTGTCAGGCCGCTGTCGTCGCTGTTCAGGAATGCGCCGGTGATCGCCGTGGTGTTGAGCACGTTCTTGGCAAAGCCCATCACCTGCCAGCCGGACTGGCTCGTGAGGATCAGCGTGAGGTTGAGGTTCGTATAGCCATGGATGCGGTCATACGGATTGTCGTTGAACACACGCGCCCAGCTATCATCCTGCCAATAGAAATCGCCGCGCAGCGTGCCTGCCCAATTGGCCGTGATCGGCATGGAATATTGCGCGCCTGCCGAGAAGGTGAAGGGTGGCGCATTGGGCAGCGAATGGTGGCCCAGATCCTTGTTGATGCCCGCGCCATTGTTGGGCACGGACGAAGGATCGAAACCCGGATAGTCCGGATCGACCGGCCTGTCGAAGAAGGAGTCCGTGCCCCCCGGGAACGGTGTGTAAGTTTTTCCGGTGATCGGATCGTGGCCATCCGCATAAGCGACACCGCAAGCAAGCGGCGCGGGATTGCCCTGTTGGCCATCGCTGTAGGAGCCCTGGCCGAGCTTGAGCAGCCAGACGATTTCGGAGACCGGGAAGATGCAGTTCGAGGCCTGGGTGGCGAAGGGCTTCATCACCACGTAGTTCGGATCGCCCGCCGTGCGATCCATCAGATCGACGCCTTTTTGACCGCGTGCAACACGGGCATCTTCATAGCCGCCCGACATATTGAAGCGCAGGCCCGGCAGCGGTTCCCAGGTTGTTTCGACTTCGGCGCCTTTCACATTGGCGTTGAAATTGCGATTGATCGCCGAACGATCGATGATCTCGGAAATCTGATAGCCCTGATAGTTGAAATAGAAGGCGCTGGCATTCACCGTCAGCGAATTGTCCAGCAGCGAATTCTTCGTTCCCAATTCGAAGGAATCGATGAATTCGGGTTTGAACGTCGCCGGGTGGATGGGGTTGGGATTGTTGCCCTCGCCGCCATAGATCAGCAGCACGGCACCGGGCGGATTTGCGCCGCCCGCCTTGTAACCGTGAGAATAGGTTCCATAGATCAATGTCTGGTCGGTGAACGCGAATTGCGGCGTCCAGTTCAACCCGGTGCGGCCTGTGAACTGGCCCCATTGCTGGTTGATATCGCCGGTGGAGGCATAGCCCCAGCCCTGGGCGAGAAGCTCGCTCGGGATCATCGTGAAATGCTTGCGGTCCTCGGTGTAGCGCAGACCCGCAATGGCCTTCAGAGTGGGCAGGATGTTGTAATAGGTCTCACCGAAGGCAGCGAACGAGTTCAGCGTATAGGGATTCTGGCTTAGAAAATAATTGTGGCCCTTGCCGTTCACATTCTCGATCGGGTTGGGATCGATATAGGTGCAGGCATTCACGTTGGGCGAACCGCCGCCCAATATCGGATCGTGATATTTGTAACCGCCATAGCGAAACAAGCACTGGCTGTTGTCGGAAACGCCAGGCGTCCAGCCGGGGCGCGCAAAATCGCCCGTCGCGACAACGCTTCCGCCTTGCGCCCAAGAAAAGGCCGTCAGCGAGTTGATGAAGACGTAATAATTTTCCGACGTCTCATAGTGCATGTAATTGCCGCCGACGCTGAAATTGAACGGCCCGGCGAAATGCGACGTCAGACGGAACTCCTGGTTGGCCTGCCAGGATTTGGCGACGACCAGATCTTCGGCCAGAAGCCTGTCGCTGCATCCAAGCTGGGGATCACAGAATACGCCATTGGGATCGATGAGATAATTCTTGACGCCATTGATCGTCGGGCCGCCCGAAACGCTTTTTGTGAAAACACCCGGCGCGGTGTTGAAGCGGTTGTAATCCTGCGTCGAACGCAGGAAGTCGTTGCTGAAGGCCGTTTCGGACACGAAGCTCAGGAGAGGCGAGACATCATAGGTCGAGCTGAGCTCCACCACATTGCTTTTCACGGCATAGGTAGGCTCAAACTGGGATTCGATGACCCGCAAATCCGTCGATTGGGTGGTGCGGGAATAGGGATCGACGGCGTTGTTCATCAACCCGTTAAACTGCGGACCGAGATAATAAGGCAGCGAGTAGCCGTTGGGCACCTGGAACGCTTCGGGTGAATAGAGCGAAACGGGCTGGCAGCTTTGGCTGAGATAGGGCGCCAGGTTGAAGACGCCGGCGGTGGTCAGCGGAACGGGCTGGCCGCCGACCGTGGTGGGGATCGGATCGGTTTTGCAGAGCTGTTTGGCGCTGCGCAGACGATCGTCGTCTTCCGAGAAATGTTCCCACACCAGAGTGGTCTGGAGTTTTGCCGTCGGATGCCAGCCGACGCTGACGCGGCCCGACCACAGATCGCGGCCATCGATGGAGGAATCGGTCAGTTCGTTGAACGAATAGCCTTTGCGCTTGGTCCACTCGCCCGCGATGCGGATCGCCACGCGGTCATCGACGATGGGCAGGTTGACCATGGCCTCGAAGCGTTTCGAGGCATAATTGCCGAATTCGGCCGATGCCATGGCTTCGAACTGGTCGGACGGTTTGGCGCTGGTGATGTTCACCACGCCTGCCGTCGCGTTGCGGCCATAGAGCGTGCCTTGCGGTCCGCGCAGCACTTCGACCTGGGCGACGTCGAAGAATTCCTGCTCGAAGAAATGGTTGCGGATGAACGGCGTGTCGTTGAAGGCGACCGCGACGGCGGGATCGGTGGTGACCGAGATGGCTTGCGTGCCGATGCCGCGGATCTGGATACTGTAACCCGAGAAATTCGTTTTCGTGAACGTCAGGTTGGGCACCTGCTTCACCAGATCGGGGCCGCCATTGGTCTGGCTGGAGGTGAGCTGTTCCTGGCTCAACGCAGTGATCGAGATCGGGATGCTTTGCACATCGGCGCCGCCGAGCTTGGAGGAGGTGACGGTCACGGTTTCCACCGCGCTGTGAACGGGCGTCGCCTGCGCCAATTGCAGGACGGGGATATCGAAGGCTTCGCTCGATTTCATCGGATCGCGCACGATGCCCACGGCGCCATCATGGCTGCGCGGCGCGAAGCCGGTGCCGGTGAGGATTTTCGAAAGGGCTGCTTCGGGCGAAAGATTCCCGACCACGCCTTTGGAGCGCACGCCTTTCACGGCATCTTCGCTATAGGCGAGCGTCACGCCGGCCTGGCGGGCATAGGAATCGAGCGCGGCCTTGAGATCGCCGGCGGAGACATTGAAGCTCTCGCCAAATGCGGGCCCCGCGGTGCAGGCCAATGCGGCGATCGCCACGCCCACTTTCAATCTGTTGGTCCGGTTCATATTCCCCCCCTTCGATGACGTTGTATGCAGAATTGTTCAGCGCGAGATGACGATGTCTTCGCCGCGGTCATCGGTGGTGAGGCCGAAGATGTCGCGGGCGAGCTGGGTAAGCTGGTTGGTGTTGGTGGTCTGGAACGTGCCGCCGATCTTCAGGCGGGCGACCGAAGGGTCGGTGACGACCAGCTTCTTGCGATTGTAGCGGTTGAATTCGCGCGCGGCGTCGGCGAGCGTTGTGTGATCGAACACCACCACGCCATGGCGCCAGCCGAGTTCGGCCATCAGCTTCTGCGGCGGCTTGTGGGTGATGCGCATGGAAGCCGCCGTTGCGACCGCGACATCGCCGGGCGTGAGAATGGCGTTCTGGCGCGGGATCGCCGCATCGTCGGATTCGAACTGGGCCGAGCCTTCGAACAGCGTCACCTGCACTTTTCCGGTGTCGTTGCGGACTTCGAATTTGGTGCCGATATCGGTGATACGGTGCTGGCTTGTGAGCACGGTGAAGGGGTTTGCGGCGTTGTGCTTGATGTCGAAATAGGCCTGCCCGCTTTCCAGCCGGGCGACCCTTTTGCCGCCCACATTGCTGAGGCGCAGCACCGTCTGGGTGTTGAGTTCGATGCGCGAGCCATCGGCCAGCGAAATGATTTCGCGTTCGCCCAGGCCCGTTGCATAGCGCGTGTCGGTGGAGCGGGAGAGCCAGGCATAGCTGGCGGCCCCCAGAATGGCCGCGACGACAAATAGCATCGCCACGCGCGCCAGCGGCTTGAGAATTTCGTTCTGGCGGAAGGAGAAGAATCCGCGCCGCGCGGGCTGGTTCAGAGCCTGGAGCCGGTCGGCGCGATTCCACACATCCCTGAGGCGCAGATAGGCGATGCGATTGCCCGCGGCCGCGCCGAGCCAGCGGTCGAGCTCGGTTTGATCGCCGGCCGTCCAATCGGCGCGTTCGCGGCGCACGATCCAGGCGGCGGCGGCGGCATCCAGATCGTCGGTGCGCAGGATATGGCTCGCTTCGCTCACGATTTTTCGCCTTGATCGGTGGGATCGTCGTGAAACAGGTTGGCCAGTGCCGCGATGCCGGAGGTGAGATGCTGGGAGACCGTGCGATCGGCGATGCCGAGCCGCGTCACGATCTCGGCAGGGGTCAGGCCCTGAACCTTGCGCATCACCACGACCTCCCGCCAGCGCGCGGGCAGGCGTTCGAGCGCTGCCTGGAGCTTGCGCAGATCCTGCCTTGCCATGACCGTGCGCTCGGGACCGGGCTCATCGACGCTGACGCCAAGCGCTTCGAGATCGGCGACCGCCTCGATGGGGACGATCTGCGCGCGGCGGACCCGATCGGCCAGCACGTTACGCGCGACGACGAAGGTGAAAGCCCGCGCGGAGGCAGGAATTTCCCTAAGAGCAGCTTCGTAAACAGCGACATAGACGTCCTGACACAGATCGCGGATGTCGGCTTCATTGCGCCAGCCCCGGCGCAGAAATTTCCGAAGGGACGTCTCAAGCGGCAGAACTTCGCGGACAAACCAGTCATCGACCCTCGACGCCACGGAATCTGTCTCCAAGGCTTCGCGGCGTTCAAAACTGTTGTCCGGCGTCTCTGCCATTCCCCCGCTGTTCCCGCTTTTCGAGGGCCAGAACACGTCCTTGCACCATAAGTCGGATGGGGCGGGAAAATCCGCGTAGCGGAACGGGAAAATATTTGCGGTGCGCGCGAGAAATTTTGGCGAGCAACTATGTTGCGCGGGGTAGCACGTCGAAGGCGATGGTGGTGCGGGTGGATTGAGACCGGAACGGCACCGTGCCGTGCCACATATAAGAGGGAAACAGCACCAGCCGCCCACCCAGCGGTTGAACCGCGCGGCGGATGGGTTCGGCGAAACCGGCCTCGAAATTGGGCTCGCCGAATTTCAGCCAGCCCTGTTTGGCGGCTTCATCGCGCGCGACATCGGGCACATCCACATAATAGGCCGAGCTGATCCAGCCCTTGGGATGGACGTGGTTGGTGTGAAAGCCGCAATCGGCCAGCCGCACCGACCATGAGCCTGCATAGGCGAACCCGTTTGCGCGACGCCGCAGCAAGGGATGGGATTGGTGCGGCTTCATCTGCGCGGTGTAATCGCCGAGCGCTTCGTCGATGCGGGCGCGCAGGCGCTCGACCAGATCCTTTCCGGTGCCGAACAGGTTGCCCAATGTCTTGGTGCCCAGCCGCAAGGTCTGGTTGATGTGTTCGCGGCGGTCGGTGTGCAGCGGATCGAGCGAGGCGTTGAGCGCCGCGTTGAAGCCAGCCATATCGCGGAAGCCTTCGGGGGCGCCCAGATCGTAGACGCGCACGAAACGCTCGTAATCGTTGAGTTCGGCTTCGCGTTCGTCTGCCAGTTGGCGCAGCGCCGTGCCCCATAGCGCCAGGCCCAGCTGATCGTTGCGATCGCGCGCCAGCGCTTCCTCGGAAATGTGCAGGGCCCGGGCGGGATCGCCCGCGCGCAACAGGCATTCCGCATACCCGCAACAGGTATCCACGGTTGCCCTGCCCGATTGCAGGATCCGGTCATACTGATCGGCGGCATCGCCGAAAGCGCCCAATCGCGCCAGCACCGCGCCCAATCCTTCGCGCCACGCGACATTGGCGGGCTCGCGATCCAGCGCGCGGATATAGGCCGCGCGCGCTTCATCATAATGACCGGCGAGGAAAAGGAATTTCGCTTTTTCCGCGAACAGCGCCGCGGCTGCGGGGCGAAGCTTTGCGGCTTCATCATAGGATTTCAGAAAATGCGGGCTCGCCATGCGATAGAGCAATTGATTGAGGCCCAGATGGGCGCGCAGATCCAGCGGATCGCGGCTGAGCGCCATGCGATAGGCGCGTTCGGCCTCTTCCATGCGGCCCAGCATCTGCAACGCATTGGCGCGGCTGTAATCGGCATGGGGCAGGCCCGGCATCAAGCCTTGCGCTTCATCGAGCAGGGCCAGACCTTCGGCGGCGCGTTGTTGCTGCACGCGCGCGATGCTGAGATTGAGCTTGAGGCCCGCACGCTCGCGCGGGCCCGCAGCGGATTGTTTGAGCGCACCCGCCACCACCGCCTCGACCTCATCGGCGCGATCCTGCGCGATGAAGGCGGCACTCAAGGCCTGGGCTGCTTGCACCAGATCGGGCTGAAGCGCGAGCGCCTTGCGATAGCATTCCTCCGCGCGCGGGAAATCCGGCTGGGCGGCATGGGCCAGGCCCAATTCGAGATGGGTGCGGGCATCGCCCGGCGCGATGCCGATCGCATCGCGCAACACCGCGACCGCTTCATCGGCGTGACCCGTGCCGCGCAGAAGCTGGGCCAGATGATGATAGGCCGCGGGCTTGCCGGGCTCGATGCGGATCACATGTCTGTAGAATTCGGCCGCTTCCTGCGTGCGGCCCTGGGCGCGGCGCACATGGCCGAGGAAAAACAGCACCGCGGGATTTTCAGGCTCCTCGGCACGGGCCTGCTGGAGCAGCGCCTCGCCGCGCGCGAGATCGTTGCGCGCGAGAACGGCGGATGCCTGTTGCAGGAGTGCGGGAACGCTGGACAAAGATGCTGCCATCGGATGAGCGGGGCGACCATATCGTGCCCGGCCGGATGGAGAAAGCGCCCGGTCAGCGCGCCCTGGCCTCAAACACATTGTTGGCGCGCTGCCTGTCCGGCAGGACGCGATCGGGATCGATGACGACCTTGGAGACGGGCGACGTGCTGTCGAAATCCAGATCGACGCTTTTCTTCTTGAGCCAGGTTTCCACCGGCAGGCGGAAGGCGCGCGTGCTGCCATCGGCAAACTGGATTTCGACGACGGCCGGCATCACCAGGCGATCGAGATTTGCGATGGTGACGATGCTGCCCTTCTTCGCATCGCCATCCTTATAGCGCACGCCGGTGACCGCCAGATCGAGCGTCCAGTTGTTCAGATACCAGCCGCGCCAGAACCACGACAGGTCTTCGCCCGCATTCGAATTCATGGCGCGGAAGAAATCGGATGGCGAGGGATGCTTGTAGGCCCAGTCGCGGATGAATTTGCGGAAGGGCCAATCGAAGCGATCCTTGCCCAATATCTGTTCGCGCAGCAGCACAAGGCCCAGAGCTGCCTTGAAATAGGTAACGGAGTGGCGATATTTCTCGGTCACCTGATCGCCCGCCGCCACCACGGCCGGGGCATCGGGATCGTTCATCACCGGCAAAATCAGATCGACCGGATTGCCGCCGCCTTCGGCATATTCGGGATCGCGCTTGGGGCCATAGATGCCGTTCGAGAAATCGTCGGACTCATAAACGTCCATGAAGGTGTTGAAGCCTTCATCCATCCATTGGTTGCGCCGCTCATCGGTGCCCACGATCATCGGAAACCAGCTGTGCCCGATTTCGTGGGCGGTGATGAAGAACAGGTCTTTGTTCTTCACCTTCGGATCGTTGAACATCAGGGCGGGATATTCCATCGCGGTGACGGGCCCCGCCACATTGATCGCCACGGGCCAGGGATAGGGGAACCAGCGCTTCGAGAAATTCTCCACGGAATCTTTCAGATATTCGGTGGAGCGGCCCCAGCCATCGTGGCCTGCGCTTTCGGCCGGGTAGAACGACATGGCGAGCGCGGATTTGCCGCCCGGCAGGTTGATGCGGGCCGCATCCCAGACGAAGGCTTTCGAGGCGCTGAACGCGACATCGCGCGTGTTCTCCATATGGAAGCGCCAGGTGAGCGCGGGCGTTTTTGCGGGGCGCGCAGCGGCGATCTCGCCCACATCGCGGATCATCACGGTTTTGTCGCTGCTAGCCGCCTGTTTCAACCGCGCGCGTTCGGCATTGGTCAGCACATCGTCCGGGTTGACCAGTTCGCCGGAGCCCGCGACCAGCATGTCCGACGGCAGCGTTATGTCGTAATCGAAATCGCCATAGTCGAGATAAAATTCGGCGCCCACATAAGGCAGCGTGTTCCAGCCGCGCAGATCGTCATACACCGCCATGCGCGGATACCATTGGGCGATATCGTAAATCTCGCCGCCCGGCGTGGCGCCATGCGCGGTGCGGCCGCCGAACGCGCCGGGCATTTCATAGTGGTAACGAATATGGATTTCGAGTTTTCCGCCGCGCGCTTCGAGCGCGCGCGCCAGCCTGATCTGCATCCGCGTGTCGTCGACGATATAATCCGCAGGCGCGTTCGCGATCTCAACCGCATCGAGCACAAAACCTTCGGTCGACATCGGCACATTGCGCCCCCTGGCCGCGCGCGCGCGGGAATCCTTGCGATAGATGTTCTGGTCAAGCTGAAGCCAGAGACTATCCAGCGCATCGGGGCTGTTGTTGGTGTAGGTGATGATCTCGTCGGCGGAGAGAACATTGGCCGCGGTATCGAGCGTGGCGTGGATTTTATAATCCGCGCGGTTCTGCCAATAGTCCGGCCCCGGCACGCCGCTCGCCGAACGATAGCGATTGACCGGATCGGGCAATGTGAGCGGCGCGAAGGTTTCGAACGGGTTGAAGGTGCTTTTGGGCGGCTCGGGCTTCCTGGCGGCGCCGGAGAACACGAACACGGAAATTGTTGCGACCAAGAGCGTTGTGGAAATCCTCATCGCCCGCGCAAACTCCCTGTAGAGGACCGATGCCCCGAAGGGGACACCACTAGACGAGAAGTATCAAGTGCTTAGGCAAGGCCGGAAGACAATCCTGCCTATGCTTTCAAATACTTCCGAACTGATAGTCCACGGCGAATTGATGCTGATATTCCTCTTGCATAGAGCAGAGAAACGGCGCGTAAACTATGGTTCTGACTTCGGGGGGCTGGGGTGTCGCGGGGGCTGCTTTACAGATTGCTGATTGTTGCCGGCGTCATTTGCCTGACGGGCTGCGCGGCGAAAGAAGTTATTCCCGTTCGGATGGTACAACCGGGCGATGAGGGTCTCAGCTGCGCCGCCCTGAAAGAACAGATCACAGCCAATCGTGTGGCGGCGGCGGATTTCGTCCGCAAAGACAAGCAAGTCGAACAACAGAACGTCGCAAAAAATATCGGGGGAGCGATCCCTGTCTTGGGATTGTTTCTGGTGTCCTCGACCGATCTTTCCAACGAAGAGCAAGTGAAGGGGCGTGCGCTCGTCGATAGAGATGAGCACCTTACATTTTTGGCCAAACAGAAGGGATGTACGGAATGATACAGAGAACTCAGAAAGCAGTGCGGAACGCGAAAGCGCGAACCGGTTTCAAATTCTTGTTCGCGGCAGCGATGCTTATCGAATTGAGCGGCTGCGCGTCATCGGCCGATCCCAGCGCCATGACCATTGCGCCGCAAGCATCAGAAAAGGCATTTCCGCAGAATTTGCTGCACGCGATGTGCGTTCGCAATGTCACGGGCGGCGAAGAAACCAACCCGCTTTGGGCGTCGAAGGTAGATAATAAGGGCTTCCAAGCCGCGCTTGGCACTTCGCTGGACAATGCCGCGCTCACCGCTTCGGCCGACAATTGTTCTTACCCAATCGACGTCAATCTGTTGGGCTTGTCCCAACCCGCCATCGGCTTCGACATGACGGTCACCTCGCATGTGAACTACAAGGTTTATGACAAAACGGGGCAACCCTATTTGCTGCAGACAGTCGATGCGCCGTTTACCGCGACCGTTTCGGATGCCTTTGTGGGCGTCGAGCGCCTCAAGCTGGCGAACGAGGGCGCGATTCGTGAAAGCATCAAGCAGTTCTTCGACAAGCTTCGCGAGACTACGCCGAAATAAGTCGCGGTGATAAGCAAACTCTGGGATGCCAATGGCCATCGGCCATTGGCGCTCCCAACGGGAATCGAACCCGTGTTTCAGCCTTGAGAGGGCCGCGTCCTAACCGCTAGACGATGGGAGCGTGAGGGCGAGCACGGCTTATACCGATGCGGGCCGCGGGCCTCAAGCGAGGCGGACGGGGTGAAAAGCGCCGCCCGAATGGACGAAGGCCGCCAATCCGGCCTTGGCCGCGATCAGCCAGAGAAAATCGTCATCCACCGCACGCATCAGATCGCGGGGCGAGGGTTGGGCGCGGCCATTGGGGTGGGAATGGTAGCAGCCCACGATGCTGGTGGGGGTTCCGCGCAGGGTTCTCAGCAGGGCGATGTGTTGGGCGGGGTCGATTTCGAAACGGTCGGCTTCGGCAGCCAGGTTCTTCGTGGGGTGGCAGCGGGCCGCCCGGACCGCATCACCTATATATGTGCCTTCGATCAGGCCGCAGCATTCCGCCGGATGGGCGGCCAGGGCTTCGCGGGCGATCTGGTCGCGCAATGCTTTCGGCAAAACGAGCGTGGCGATCATTTCGCCGGATGGGACGGGCCGGTCTGGATGCGGCCAACGAGGTGGCCGTTGCCGGTGTCGATGATGTAGATGCTATCACCGCCTTGCGCCCGCACGCGCAGGATCAGCCGATCGGACTGGACTTCGCTGGAAACGATCTGGGCGCCGGCGGGAAGGGCGATGGTGTTTTCGAGTGCGGCGGCGTTGGGTGCGCTTTTGGCGTGGAAGCGGGTGAGAGCCCCCACCACCAGAAGGCCGAAGGCGATGATGATGAGCGCGCCCAAAAGAATGACGACAGCCTTCAGGCCGCGATAGGTTGCGGTGTTTTTCACATCTTCTTCAGGAGCCACGGTGGCGGACGCCAATTCAGACAAGGACACTTCCTCCGGTGACGGCACGGTGCGTTTGGCCGCCGTTTCGGCCGAGCAGGCGGGGTTTCGCCTTGACCGCTTTTTGACCGGCGCCCTTGTCGATCTCAGCCGCTCGCGGTTGCAAGGGTTGATCGAGGAAGGCGCGGTTTGGCGGGCGGGCGCGACCATAAGAGACGGCAATACGAGGGTCAAACCGGGCGAAATCTATGAGGTGCGCGTGCCCGAGCCTGTTCCGGCGGAACCGCGCGGGCAGGATATTCCGCTTTCCATCGTCTATGAGGACCGCGACCTGATTGTGATCGACAAGCCGCCGGGGCTTGTGGTGCATCCCGCGGCGGGCAATCCCGATGGCACGCTGGTCAACGCACTCATCGCCCATTGCGGCGCCTCGCTCGGCGGCATTGGCGGGGTGGCGCGGCCGGGCATCGTGCACCGGCTCGACAAGGATACGAGCGGATTGCTGGTGGCGGCAAAAACCGATCGCGCGATGGCGAGCCTGGCCAAGCAGTTTGCCGCCCATACGGTGCAACGGGCTTATAACGCGGTTGTCTGGGGCAGCCCGCGTTTGGGCGACGGAATGATCGAGGGCGATATCGGGCGCAATCCGTTTGACCGAAAGCGCATGGCGGTGGTGCGCAATGCGGGCAAGGCCGCGCGCACACGCTATCGGGTGATCGAACGGTTTGGCGATGCCGGCCGGCCGCTTGCGAGCCTTCTGGAATGCCGGCTGGAGACCGGACGCACCCATCAGATCCGGGTGCATCTGACCCATCTGGGCCATCCGCTGATCGGTGACCCTTCCTATGGCAAGGCGCGGGTGGCGCCGCGCGCCAAGACGGAGGCCGAGGTCACGGCCTATGCCGCGGCGAGCGGATTTCCCCGGCAGGCGCTGCATGCCTGGCTGCTGGGGTTCCAACACCCTACAACCCATGAGGACATACGCTTCGAATCCGCCTGGCCCGCCGATTTTTCCGGCCTTGTGGAGGCTTTGCGGCTGTTGAAAAAGCCCTGAGCTCTCACCACATCGATATTCCGGGGTGTGCTGTCTTCTCAAAAATTCACTGTTTTGCCCGCTTCCGGCGTTGTCTAATGGGGATAAGCCCCAGTTGTCTGCGAGGGCTCCGCCCTCATGGCGGCGATAAGGAGTTTGGGATTTGAGCGGTCGTGGCGTTCCAGCATTGCAAGGCGAAGGCGGGCTTTCCCGCTATCTCACCGAGATCCGGAAGTTTCCGCTTCTGGATCCGGGCGAGGAATACATGTTCGCCAAACGCTGGAAGGAACATGAAGACCCCGAAGCCGCCAAGAAACTGGTGACCAGCCATTTGCGGCTCGTGGCCAAGATCGCCATGGGCTATCGCGGCTATGGCCTGCCGGTTTCGGAGATCATCGCGGAAGGCAATGTGGGCCTGATGCAGGCGGTGAAGCGCTTCGAACCCGACAAAGGCTTCCGGCTTGCCACCTATGCGATGTGGTGGATAAGGGCTTCGATCCAGGAATACATCCTGCGGTCTTGGAGCCTTGTGAAAATGGGCACCACGGCGGCGCAGAAGAAGCTGTTCTTCAATCTGCGCAAGGCCAAGAACAAGATCGACGCCATCGAGGAAGGCGATCTGCACCCCGAACATGTGACGGAGATCGCAACCAAGCTCGGCGTGCGCGAAGACGAAGTGGTGGACATGAACCGCAGGCTTTCGGGCCCGGATTCATCGCTCAACACGCCGCTGCGCTCGGATTCCGAATCCGAATGGCAAGACTGGCTGCAGGACGACACGCTCGACCAGGAAACAAGGCTGGCCGAACGCGAGGAAATGGACGAGCGCCACGGCCTGCTTTCGACCGCGATGGCCGAACTGACCGAACGCGAACGCGACATCATCGAGGCCCGCCGCCTGCGCGACGAGCCGGTGACGTTGGAAGAACTTTCCAAGAAATACGATGTCAGCCGCGAGCGCGTGCGCCAGATCGAAATGCGGGCGTTCGACAAGCTTCAGGCCGCGATGAAAAGCGCGCTGACCGAGAAGCGCGGGCAGATTTTGGAAGCGGCCCACTAGCCTTCTTCGCATTTCCGCTATGCGCAAACGCGCATTCCTTCGGGTGCGGGCGTGGTTCTATCGTTTTGCGTCATGCGGGAGCGAAACGCTCGCGCCGGAATTGAAATCGGTGGCGTTCGAAACGCGCTCGGGCACGTTGACGGTGGAACGCGGGCGCGACGGGCGCCATGTGATGAGCTTGCCATCGGATCAGATACTGCCCTTCGCGCAGGATGGCGTGGCGGCGGCCATTGGCGAAGCGCTGGGAGTTGCGCCCCCGAAAGAGCTTTTCAAAGGGCGCTATCTGGTTGCGGTGTGGGACGATCCGGCAATCGTGCGCGGCGTTGAAGGACCGGGCGATATTGCGCGGGTTCTGCGATCCCTCGGATTGTGGGGATTGATCGCCACAGCGAAAGGCGATGCGGGTTACGATTTCATCTCGCGCTTCTTTGCGCCCGACAAAGGCGTGCCGGAAGATCCGGTGACGGGATCTGCGCATTGCGCGCTGACGCCGTTCTGGGCGAAACGGCTGGGAAAAGCGGACTTGAAAGCGCGGCAGGTTTCGCCGCGCGGCGGCGATCTTTTTTGCACGGACGCGGGAGAGCGCACCGTGCTTGCCGGGCCTTGCGCGCTTTATATGACGGCGGAGATTTCGGTTTGATGTTCAGTTGATTTCGTTTTCGTCGGAAATGGATTCGCCGAACGCATCGAGCCCTTCTTCCAGATAGTCGCCCAGCATCGGAAGACCCAGAAGATATTGCGCGGTGCGCCTGTTGTGTTCGCTTTTGGCGGTGGCAACCGCTTCGCGCCATTCCTCGATGTCATATGTGCCGCGCCCGAGCCAGGCCAGCGCCACAAGCTCGATCTGCTCGTCCACATTCAATCCGTTGATGTAGGAGACCAGTTCCTGACGCACCGGATCGTCGGGCTTATCCTCCAGCACATCGGTCTCGTCGTCATCGGTGGCGTTGGAGCCGGAATCGGGATCGCTGTCGGCCTCCTTCACGTCGAATTCGCGAGCCTTAACAATAATAAAGGCAACCTTATCGGTCGCGATATTCAAGGTTGGGCCGGTTGCGATTTCGGAACTGGGAGCAAGCGCCATGGCGGAGAGTCCTTTATCTGCTGCAAAGGAAACGCTGCGCTGTGTGGTCGCGTTCCATGGATTCCATTTGACGAAGGGCCGGCAAAATCCTAAATCGGCGCCGGGCCACACCTCCCCAACGAGGTGCTTCATTCTGGAAGGAATGATCAGCGATGACTGCCAATGCTCCCGCCGTGCGTCCTGCGCGGCCTTTTTTTTCCTCCGGCCCTTGCGCCAAGCGCCCCGGATGGACCCCCCAAGCTCTCAATGACGCGCTTCTGGGCCGCTCGCACCGCTCCAAACCGGGCAAGGCGAAGCTCAAGGAAGCCATAGACCGCACCAAGCAGGTTCTGGGCATTCCCGCCGATTATCGCGTGGGCATCGTGGCCGCCTCCGATACGGGCGCGGTCGAGATGGCGATGTGGTCGATGCTGGGGCCAAGGCCCGTCGATCTCTTCGCGTGGGAGAGTTTCGGCGAGGACTGGGTCACCGATGTCGCCAAGCAATTGAAATTGAAGGATGCGCGCATCCTGAAAGCGGGCTACGGCGAATTGCCGGACCTGACACAGGCCGATCCCACCCATGACGTTGTGTTTTTGTGGAACGGCACGACTTCCGGTGTGCGCGTGCCGAACGGCGACTGGATTTCCGACAAGCGCGAAGGCCTTACGATCTGCGATGCCACGAGTGCTGCGTTCGCGATGAAGCTGCCGTGGGACAAGCTCGATGTGACGACGTTCTCCTGGCAGAAGGTGCTGGGCGGCGAAGCGGCACACGGGATGCTGGTGCTTTCGCCGCGTGCCGTTGCGCGCCTTGAGTCCTATACCCCGCCATGGCCGCTGCCGAAGATCTTCCGCATGACCAAGGGCGGCAAGATCGTCGAAGGCATTTTCGAAGGCGAGACGATCAACACGCCATCCATGCTGGCACTCGAAGATTATCTCGATGCGCTGAAATGGGCGGAAGGCGTGGGCGGGCTCGATGGGCTTGTCGGGCGCGCGCAATCCAATCTCGCGGTGATCGACCGCTGGGTGCGGGGCAGCAAATGGGCGGCCTTCCTGGCGCAGGATGAAGCGAGCCGTTCGAACACATCGGTGTGCCTGAAGATCGTCGACCCGTGGTTTGCGGGACTTTCCGCCGATGCGCAGGCCGAAGCGGCCAAGAAGATCGCGAGCGTTCTTGAAAAAGAAAAAGTCGCCTACGACGTGGCGGCCTATCGCAGCGCGCCTTCGGGCCTTCGCATCTGGTGCGGTGCGACCGTTGAAAAAGCCGATCTCGAAGCGTTGACGCCCTGGCTCGATTGGGCCTGGGCACAAGTGAAGGGTTGATCCCATGCCGAAAGTTCTGATTGCCGACAAGCTTTCGCCGGCCGCCGTTGCGATCTTCAAGGAGCGCGGTGTCGAGGTGGATGTGAAAACGGGATTGAGCAAGGAAGACCTGCTCAAGATCGTGGATCAGTATGACGGCATCGCCATCCGCTCCGCCACCAAGGTGACGGCGGATGTCATCAAGGCCGCGAAGAACCTCAAGGTTGTGGGGCGTGCGGGCATCGGTGTCGACAATGTGGATATACCGGCGGCGACCGCTGCCGGTGTGATCGTGATGAACACGCCGTTCGGCAATTCGATCACCACCGCCGAACACGCCATCGCGATGATGATGGCACTCGCCCGCGATCTTCCCGCCGCCAATGCCTCGACCCAGGCAGGCAAGTGGGAAAAGAACCGCTTCATGGGCACCGAAGTCTACGGCAAGACGCTGGGGCTGATCGGGGCCGGCAATATCGGCTCCATCGTTGCCGATCGCGCCAAGGGCCTGAAGATGCATGTGGTGGCGTTCGACCCGTTCCTTTCGCCGGAACGCGCCGCGGGCCTTGGTATCGAGAAGGTGGAACTGAACGATCTTCTGGCGCGGGCCGATTTCATCACCCTGCACACCCCGCTCACCAACGAGACGCGCAACATCATCTCGGCCGACGCCATCAACAAAATGAAGAAGGGCACGCGCATCATCAATTGCGCGCGCGGCGGGCTCGTCGATGAAGCAGCCCTGAAGGCCGCACTCGATTCCGGCCATCTGGCGGGAGCAGCGCTCGACGTGTTCGAGGAAGAACCTGCCAAGACCAACATCCTGTTCGGCAACGAGAAGGTGATCGCGACACCGCATCTGGGCGCCTCCACCGAGGAAGCGCAGGAAAACGTGGCGTTGCAGGTGGCCGAACAGATTTCGGATTACCTGCTGAACGGCGCGATCACCAACGCGCTCAACATGCCTTCGATCAACGCCGAAGAGGCGCAGAAGGTGCGGCCGTGGATCGCGCTGGCGGAAAAGCTTGGCGCGTTCGTGGGCCAGCTCACCGACACGAGCCTGCAATCGGTGGAGATCCTTTATGAAGGCTCCGCCGCCGAACTGAACCAGCGCGCGCTGACGCAGGCGGCCATCGCGGGCCTTCTGAAACCCGCGCTCTCCGATGTGAACATGGTCAATGCGCCCATCGTCGCCAAGGAACGCGGCATCAAGATCAGCGAAACGCGCCAACCCCGCCAGGGCGTCTACGAAGGTTACATCAAGATCACCGCGGTGATGGATGGCACGACGCGCCGCGTGGCGGGAACGGTGTTCTCCGACGGGCGGCCTCGGCTGATCCAGGTGAAGGACATCAACCTCGACGCCGAATTCGCGCCGCACATGCTCTATGTCGTCAACGAGGACAAGCCGGGCTTCATCGGCAAGCTCGGAACCGTGCTGGGCGATGCGAAAGTGAACATCGCATCCTTCGCGCTCGGCCGCAGCGCGCCAGGCGAAGATGCCATCGCGCTTGTGGAAGTGGATGGCGGCATATCGGACAAGGTTCTGGGCGACATAGGAAAATTGCCGCTCGTCAAACTCGCCAAGGCTTTGGCGTTTTAAGCCACGCTTGCAATCGCGCCCGCCCTGCCCCACCTCTTAGGCGAGGTCGGGCGGGGTTTGCCGTGATTGCAGGTTGGTGGCCGGAAGCGGCGATTAACATTCCCTGGGATGTCTGGATCGTTACCTGGATTGCGGCGGCACTCTGGAAGAACCGCACGCTGAAACGGCCGGGCGGCGGGCGCGAATGGACCTATCGCATTCTGGAAGTTGGCGGCTATATCCTGTTGCTGTTTCTGTTCGTCAGCAACGAGAAGGCGCGCATCAGCGGACGGCCGCTGATGGATTTTCTCTTTCATCGCTTTTGGTATCTGCCCGCGGGCGCGGGCTGGGCGATGGTGTTGCTGGCCACGGCGGGCTTTGCGTTCTGCTGGTGGGCGCGGCTTCATCTGGGGCGGCTTTGGTCCGGGCGCATCACGCGCAAGGAAGGCCACCACATTATCGATACCGGCCCGTATGCGGTGGTGCGCCACCCGATCTATACCGGCATCCTGACGGCAGTGATTGCGACCGCGCTCGTCAAAGGCGCTGTGCACGCGCTTATCGGCGCGGCACTTCTGATTGTGGCCTATTGGATGAAGGCGCGGCTGGAAGAACGCTTCCTGCGCGAGGAACTGGGTGCGGCGGCCTATGACGATTACAGCCGCCGCGTTCCCATGCTTATTCCATTTCTGAAATTCTAGATCGCGTCGAACAGCTGAACGTCGGGGCGGCCAGCCATTGCGGGGCCCATTTTCGGGCCGATCGTCTTGAAGTGATCGGAATTGCGATGGGCATCGACGGCGGCCGCATCTTCATACATTTCCATCACGACATAGGTGTTCTCGTCGGTCTTCGACTTGAAGAACTGATAGTATTTGTTGCCCGGCTCATTCTTGCGCACGGCGGCCATCAATTCTTTGGCCACGCCTTCGAGTTCGGCATTCTTGCCCGGCTGGATCTTGATCGTCGCGACAATACCAATGGCCATGTGATGTCTCCTGAATGTTGGTGGGGATGTTTTGCGGGGGCACGCTAGACGGCCCCCGCATTTCCTTCAATGTCGAATTATTGGCAACATCGAATTAACGGCCCTTGAAATCGCCCGGGCGCTTTTCGAAGAAGGCGGCGACGGCTTCGTGGTGATCCTCGGTCATGTGGGCAAGGGCCTGCATGCTGGCGCTCATCTCCATGATCGTGTCGAAGCTCACGCTCTGGCCTTCGCGCATCATGCGCTTGGTCATGCGCAGCACATCGGGCGGCTGGCGGCAGATGCGGGCGGCGAGGCTGCGCACCTCATCCATCAACTGGGCTTGCGGCACCAGGCGGGAAACAAGGCCCCAGGAAAGGGCGGTTGCCGCATCTATCGTATCGCCGGTGAAGAAAAGTTCGGCGGCGCGCGCATGGCCGATGGTGCGCGGCAATATCCATGAGCCGCCATCGCCGGGCACCAGCCCGATGCGCAGGAACGTGGCTCCGAAAATCGCCGTATCGGCGGCGATGCGCATATCGGCCAGACAGGCCACATCATTGCCAAGCCCGATGGCCGGGCCGTTTACCGCCGCGATCATCGGCACCTCGACACCCCAGAGCGAACGCACGATCCGGTGGATGCCGTTTCTGTAGCGCTCGCGAATGTGAACACCGGCACCGGCAAACGAGCCCGAGCGCTCGCGCATCGCCTTCACATTGCCGCCCGCCGAGAATGCGCTGCCCGCGCCTGTGAGAATTGCGCAGCGAATCTCCCGGTCGGCATTGATGCGGGCGCAGACCTCGGCGAACAGATCGCCATCGCCCTCCTCCCCCAGCGGGTTGCGGGTTTCGGGGCGGTTAATCGTGAGTGTGACGATGGGACCGTCTTTTTCGAACAAAAGCGCGGACAAGGGGGACCTCCAGGGCTGGAATGGGCGAAATAATTATGGTGAACGGGAATTTACCACTTCGATCCGCATTTGCGAAAAGCTCCATTAACGCTCGGCGGCGCATTCTGGGCCAAAGAACCGGAGCATCCGTAGTCATCGTGGGACAGGAAAGTAAAGCGGCCAGAGCCGAACGGGCACCTTTCGGCCGGATACGCATGATGCTGCGCGGGATGCGCAGCGATTTCATGCGCGCGATGGTGCCACAGACCGAGGCGGATCTGCGCCTTGTCGAGGCCCAGCTCGACATCTCGCGCAAGCAGACCGCCCCCACCAGCTATTCCCTGCCCTTCACCGCCATCGTGGTCGCCGCCGCCAATTTCTATTGGGTGCCGACGATCCGGCTTTTGCTGTGGCCGCTTGCGGTGACGCTGTTGAGCGCGATCGCCGAAATCATCTATCTGCAGTTTCTCAAGAACGACGATCACTCCGCCAAATCGGTGCGCTATCGCGCGAAGATGGCGGTCACGATGGCGGCCATACTGGTGGCTGCGTGGTGCGCGATGGTGGCTGTCATCTGGGTGCCGGGGGTACCGGGCAACCATCTGCTGATCCTGTTTTTGTTGTGCGCGTCGCTTTCGGGCTGGGTGACGGGCGGTGCTGTCTATCTGCCGATGCTTTATGTGACGCTGCCGATCTATCTCGTCGCGATGACCGCGGTGCCGATGCTGGCGGGCGACACGATCGATGCGATCCTCGGATGGCTGTGCATCGGGTTCTGGGTGATGATGGCGGCACAGGCTTCCATCAACTACGAAACCAGCACCCGGAAATTAAGGCTCGAAGACGAGCGCGTGCTGCTGATCGAGGATTTGCAACGCGCCAAGGAGACATCGGATCGCGCGCGCGAACGCGCCGAGGCCGCATCGCGCGCCAAATCGACCTTCCTGGCCAATATGAGCCATGAACTGCGCACGCCGCTGAATGCGATTCTCGGTTTCTCCGAGATCATCAAGACGCGCGCCTTCGGCGAATCCATCGACCAATATGCGGAATATGGCAGCTACATCCACGGCTCCGGGCAGCACCTGCTCACCCTGATCAACGATATTCTCGACCTCGCCAAGATCGAGGCGGGCCGCATGACCCTGCGCGAAGACGATGTGGATATCGTGCGCCTCATCGAAGATTGCGTCGAGATGATGAATGTCAGGGCGCAGCAGGCGGGCGTGAAGCTTGCGATCACGGTGGAAAGCGGATTTCCGCTTGTCTATGCCGATGAACGCGCGCTGCGGCAGATCATCGTCAACCTGCTGTCCAACTCCATCAAGTTCACGCCGCTGGGCGGGGTGATCACCAGTTTCGCCAAGCGTTCGGTGGACGGCAGGCCTTCCTTCGGCGTCAGCGACACCGGCATCGGGATCGCGCCGGAGGATTATCGCCGCGTGTTCGAAAGCTTCGGCCAGGGCCGGCACGATGCGGTGCAGGCCGACAAGAGCACGGGGCTCGGCCTTCCCATCGTCAAGGGGCTGGCGGAAGCCCATGGCGGCACGGTGCTGCTCGACAGCGAGCCGGGGCGCGGCACGACCGTCACCGTTCTGCTGCCGACGACGCGCGTGCGCGTGCGCTCCGAGCCGTTGAAAGCCGCGAGCTAGCTCAGCGCCACAAAACGCTTGAGGTGATGATCGACATTGCCGAACAGCGTGTCGATCATGGTCAGGCGCTTGAAATAGTGGCCGACGTTCAATTCATCCGTCATGCCGATGCCGCCGTGGATCTGCACGGCTTCCTGGCCCACGAAACGCCCCGCACGCCCGATCTGCACCTTGGCGGCCGAGGCCGCCTTTTTGCGCGCGTCTGCCTCTTCATCCAGGTTCAGCGTGACCATGAGGGTCATGGATTTGGATTGTTCGTAGCTTGTGAACATATCCACCATGCGGTGTTGCAGCGCCTGGAACTTGCCGATCGGCACGCCGAATTGTTTGCGCGTCTTGGAATATTCCACCGTGGTATCGACCAGCACCTTCATGGCGCCGGTTGCTTCGGCGCAATGGGCGGCGATCGCTTCATCGGAGGCGCGTTCGACCAGCGCCAGACCGTTGTCGATCTCGCCGATCACGCGGCCGGCCGGCACCTCAACGTTTTCGAGCGTCACTTCGGAGGCGCGCAGGCCATCGACGGTGGGATAATCGCGGGTGGTCACGCCCTTGGTCTTCTTGTCCACCAGGAAAACGCTCACGCCCTTCTCATCGCGTTGGCCGCCCGCGGTGCGCGCGGTGACCAGCAGCGTGTCGGCCCAGGGCGCGCCGATCACGACGGCCTTGTTGCCGTTCAGCACATAGCCCGAACCCTGTTTCTTGGCGGTGGTGGAAAGATCGGCGAGGTTGAAGCGGCTCTTGGGTTCGGCGAACGCGAACGCGATGATGCTTTCGCCGCCCGCGATCCTGGGCAGGATTTCATCCTTCAAATCCTTGGAACCGCTGCGCGCGATCATGCCGCCGCCGACCACCACGGTGGACACGAACGGTTCGATGACCAGCGCTTTGCCGAATTCTTCCATCACGACCATGTTGTCGACCGCGCCGCCGCCGAGGCCGCCGAAATCCTCGGGCAGGCTTGCCGCCAGAAGGCCGAGTTCGGCGAAATGCTGCCAGTTGGCGACATCGCGGCCCGGTTCGGCGCGGGTGAATTTGCGCCATTTCTCGAAGGTGTAGTTATCCGCGAGGAATTTCGCGACCGAGTTGCGGAGCAGCGTTTGCTCTTCGCTGAAGGAGAAATCCATGAGCGTTGTCCTGTCGAATTGCGCCGGGCCTAGAGGCCGAGAACGGCTTTGGCGATGATGTTGCGCTGAATCTCGTTCGAGCCGCCATAGATGGAGGCCTTACGCATGTTGAAATAATGGCCCGCCGCGCCCTGCGCATAATCCGGTCCGATATATTCATTGTCGCCGAGCTGGCGATCGTCGGGGTAGCCGTAATAGCCGACCGCTTCGAGCGTCAGTTCGGTGATGCGCTGCTGGACTTCGGTGCCCTTGATCTTGAGGATCGAGCTTTCCGGGCCCGCCATCTGGCCTCTCGATTCCTGCGCCAGGGTGCGCAGTTCGGTATATTCCAGCGCGGTAAGGTCGATTTCCAGTTCGGCGATCTTGGTCGAGAACGCGTCGGTCGAGATCAGCGGCTTGCCGTCGAGGGTTTCGGCGTGGGCGATTTCCTTCAGCCGTTCGATGGCCTTCTTCGAACGCGCGACACCGGCGATGCCGGAGCGTTCGTTGACCAGCAGGAATTTCGCGTAGGTCCAGCCCTTGTTCTCTTCGCCGATGCGGTTTTCGACCGGCACCTTCACATTGTCGAAGAAGACTTCGTTCACCTCATGGGCGCCATCGAGCACGATGATCGGCTTCACGGTGATGCCGGGGGTCTTCATGTCGATCAGCAGGAAGGAAATGCCTTCCTGCTGCTTCACATTCACGTCGGTGCGGACGAGGCAGAAAATCCAATCGGCATATTGGGCAAGCGTGGTCCAGGTTTTCTGGCCGTTGACGATGTAATGGTCGCCTTCGCGCACCGCGCGCGTGCGCAGGCTCGCAAGATCCGATCCGGCGCCGGGTTCGGAATAGCCCTGGCACCACCAATCTTCGCCGGAGAGGATGCGCGGAAGATATTTCTTCTTCTGCTCGTCATTGCCGAAGGTGAAGATCACGGGGCCGACCATCGACATGCCGAACGGCAGGATCGGCGTGGTCTCGGCGCGCGCGTTTTCTTCGTTGAAGATGTAGCGCTGGGTCACGTTCCAGCCGGTGCCGCCATATTGTTTGGGCCAATGCGGCGCCACCCAGCCTTGCTTGTAGAGCGCCTTGTGCCAGGCGAGATAGGCTTCCTTGGAGCGGACTTCCTCGCCCATGGCCTTGCGCATTTCCGGCGTGTAGGCGCGCTCGATGAAACTGCGCACGTCTTGACGAAAGGCTTCTTCTTCAGGCGAGAAGCTTACATCCATGGCGTCCTCCCAATTCCGACAAATTGTCAGTTCTCTATAATACCGGGCAGGTGAGGCGGGCTGCAAGCGCGCGCTTTGGGGACGAATTGCCGCTCGGGCGATAACGGCACCGGCCTAGCCGCGCTCGCGCCGGATCGCCTCATGGTGGCGGATCACTTCCTTGACGATGAAGGCGAGGAATTTCTCGGCAAAATCGGGATCAAGGTGAGCGGCCTCGGCCAGTTTGCGCAGGCGGCCAATCTGGATGGCTTCGCGGCTGGGATCGGCGGGCGGCAGCCCATGGGTAGCTTTGTATTCTCCCACCGCCTGGGTGCATTTGAAGCGTTCGGCCAAAAGATGGATCAACGCCGCGTCGATATTGTCGATCGACGCGCGCAGGCGCTGAAGTTCGGGATTGCTGGCTTGCGTTTCGCCCATGGTGATTTCTGCCGTGCCCCTGTCTCTGCCCACAGTCTTAGGCAGACCGCGGCTTGCGGGCAAATCGGAAAACGAAAAAGCGGTGCGCGGCGCGCACCGCTCATTCGATATGACGGTGTTCAGAACTTGTCGGGGAATTGGGCCGCAATGCCATTGGCCAGCGCATCGCCCACGACATCCATATGGGCCAGCATGTCCGCCCGTGTCTTGACCTCGCCCGCCGCATTCCTGGCGATCAATTGCTGGATCTGGGCGATGTGGTGGCTTGCGTGGACCTGGAGCAATTCCATCAGCGTGGCCTTGGGCAGATGCGGATTGGCCGTGCTCAGGAAGGTGGCGATCTGCTCGGCATTGGCGATGAGGCTATCCGTCGCCACGCTCTGCTGCTTGGCATCCTTGGCAACCGAGGCATCGAGATAGGCTTTCACCGCGCCATAGTGGCCCGCGAGCAGGGTGAACAGCTTGTCGCTTGCGGGCTGGCCGTAGAACGGCGCGATCGCATTGGCGATGTCATGGGCATTGGCGACGACGCCGGCTTCGGCCGTTTTCTCGCCCGCCGCATCGCCCGCGATCTTCGCCACGACGACCTTGCGGACGGCCTCGGCATGGCCACGCCACAATTTGCGAAGGGCGGCGCGGGTGGCCAGCAGCTTGGCCGAAGCGGGGGCTTCGGCGGCGGTGGCGGCAGCGGCATGGGTGTGTGCCGCTTCGGCGGCGTTTGCCGATGGGCTGGCAAGAAGTAGTGCGGCCATACTGGTGGCCAAGGCTATGGCAGTGGTTTTCATGGTTGGTCTCCCTCGTTGAGGGAGGCGTTTTGGCAGATGTTCGGCACTTAATCAATATTAGTATGCCAAAACATTCTTTTCTTGTTTCAGGCTCTCGACCACGCTATTCCCGCCTCCTGGATGTGGAATCGACGATGGCGCATGAAACGGCCAAAGGCACCCAGCAGGTGCTGATGCAGACCCTGCTGCGCAACAAGGCGGGCGAGACCGTCGACGGGTTGGCGCGCAAATTGGGCGTCAGCCGCAATGCGGTGCGCCAGCACCTGACCGCGCTCGAGCGCGATCGCCTGGTGGCGAAAGGCCCGCGCCAGCCTTCGGGCGGACGGCCCGAGCAGCTTTATGTGCTGACGCCGAACGGCCACGAACAATTTCCCCGGCAATATTCCTGGATTTCCGAATTGCTGTTGCAGGCGCTGGAGAGCCGCGCGCAGGGCGATCTGGGCGACGAACTCGAACGCATGGGCGAGGCGGTCGGCAAATCGCTGCGCGCGCAATTGGGCGAGGGAGACACCAGCGAGGCGCGCATCGCCGCGCTCGCGGCGTTGATGGAAGGGATGGGCTACGACGCGCGCGCGACAACCGATGAGACAGGGCCCGCCATCGAGGCGCAGAATTGCGTGTTTCACAAGCTCGCGTTCAAGCGCCCGGAGGTCTGCCGCTTTGACCTTGCGATGATGGCGGCCAGCACGGGCACGAGCGTCGAACATCGCAAATGCATGGCGAGCGGCGCGGAGTGCTGTGCGTTTTCGTTCCGCAAAGCTTGAGTTTTATGGCTTGCCCTGCCAGCGGGCGACAAGGCCGGTTTCGATCTCGAACAGATCCAGCAGCCTTCCCACGGAATGATCGACGATCTCATCCACCGATTTCGGCCTTGGATAAAAGGCCGGCACAAGCGGGGCGATGACCGCGCCCAGATCCGATAACGTTGCCAGATTGCGCAAGTGCCCCGCGTGCAGCGGCGTTTCGCGCAGGGCGATGACGAGGCGGCGGCGCTCTTTCAGCACCACGTCGGCGGCGCGGCTTAAAAGCGTGCCGGTGACGCCGGTTGCGATTTCGCTCATCGTCTTGATCGAACAGGGCAGCACGATCATCCCCATCGTCTTGAACGAGCCCGAGGAAATGGCCGCCCCCACATCGCCCACCGCATAGGATGTGTGCGCCAGCTTGCGCACCTGCGCGGGCTTCAGATCGGTTTCATAGGCGAAGGCCAGTTCGGCCGCCTTGCTCATCACCAGATGGGTTTCGATGCCGGTGAGGCGCAGCGCCTCCAGCAGGCGCACGCCATAGATCACGCCGGACGCGCCGGAGATGCCGACGATCAGGCGCTTCGGCGCGGCTTTTGGCATCTGGGTTCCCATTTGGCTTACCCTACTTTGCGCAACAGAATTTCGCCAAACCTCGCCTGCGACTTAGGGTGCACCGCACAAAAAAAGGTTGCGCCGACGGTCATTTTGATCCCCATAGAGGTGGCAATTTACGCTCTAGCCAAGAGGGCTGCCGCAAATAATATTGCCGGTCGGATGGGGTATCAGATTATGAGAATGTCCGGCACAACGCCGCCGTCGAAGCAGGGGCTTTATGACCCCGCGAACGAACATGACGCCTGCGGTGTGGGATTCGTCGCCAATATCAAAGGCAAAAAATCCCATGATATCATTGCGCAAGGCCTTCAACTCCTTATCAATCTGGATCATCGCGGCGCGGTGGGCGCCGATCCCGAAGTGGGCGATGGCGCGGGCTGCCTGATCCAGATTCCCGACCTGCTGCTGCGCGAATGGGCGGCCAAGACCGGCGTGACCCTGCCGGAGCCCGGCGATTATGCGGTGGCGATGTGCTTTTTGCCGCAGGAGGCCAAGGCCCGCGACATCGTCGTCAAGCAGTTCGAGCATTTCATCAAGGTCGAGAAGCAGGTGCTGATCGGCTGGCGCGATGTGCCGGTTTCGACCGAAGGCCTGGGCAAGACGGTGCTGGCGCAGATGCCGCTGATCCGGCAAGCCATCATCGGGCGCGGCTCCAACATCAAGAGCCAGGATGCGTTCGAGCGGAAGATCCTGGCCATCCGCAAGCAGACGCAGAACCCGCTGGCCGCGCTTGCGAAGAAGCACAAGCAGCCGACCATCACCGATTTCTACATGCCGTCATTCTCCACGCGCACGGTGGTCTATAAGGGGCTGCTGCTCGCGCCGCTGGTCGGCAAATTCTACGACGACCTGCGCAACCCGCTGACGCAATCGGCGATTGCCATGGTGCATCAGCGCTTTTCGACCAACACGTTTCCTTCGTGGAAGCTGGCGCATCCCTATCGCTTCATCGCGCACAATGGCGAAATCAACACCGTGCGCGGCAACGTCAACTGGATGAATGCGCGCCGCCGCACGATGGAATCCGAGCTGATCGGGCCCGACCTCGACAAGATGTGGCCGCTGATCCCGCATGGCCAATCCGATACGGCGTGCCTCGACAACGCGCTCGAATTGCTGCTCGCGGGCGGTTATCCGCTGGCGCATGCGATGATGATGCTGATCCCGGAAGCCTGGGCCGGCAACAAGATGATGGATGCCAAGCGCCGCGCTTTCTACGAATATCATGCGGCATTGATCGAACCGTGGGACGGCCCGGCGGCGATTGCGTTTACCGACGGCCGCCAGATCGGCGCCACGCTGGATCGCAACGGGTTGCGCCCTGCCCGCTTCATCGTGACCGACGACGATCTGGTGATCCTTGCTTCCGAAGCGGGCGTGCTGCCGGTGCCGGAAGAGAAGATCGTGCGCAAATGGCGCTTGCAGCCGGGCAAGATGCTGCTGATCGACCTTGAAGAGGGCCGCATCGTCGAAGACGACGAGATCAAGCGCAAGCTCGCCGATGCCGAACCTTACGAAGAGTGGCTGAAGGAAGCACAGTTCAAGCTGGAAGAACTTTCCGATCTCGCGGGCGAACAGCCCACGATTGCGAACGATCCTTCGACCCTGCTCGACCGCCAGCAGGCTTTTGGCTACACGCAGGAAGATCTGCAATTCTTCCTCGAACCGATGGCGGCTTCGGGCGACGATCCGATCGGTTCGATGGGCGCGGACACGCCGATTGCCGTTCTCTCGCGCAAGGCGAAGCTGCTTTACAACTATTTCAAACAGAACTTCGCGCAGGTCACCAATCCGCCGATCGATCCGATCCGCGAGGAACTGGTGATGTCGCTCGTTTCGATGATCGGGCCGCGCCCCAACCTGCTGGGCCACGAAGCGGGCAACCACAAGCGGCTCGAAGTGGCGCAGCCGGTGCTGACCAATTCCGATGTCGAGAAGATCCGTTCGATCTCCGAACTGCTGGACGGCGCTTTCCGCACCACCACCATCGACTGCACATGGGACGCGGCCGAAGGTGCTGCCGGGCTGGAACGCGCGATGCTGCGCATCTGTTCGGAAGCCACCGATGCGGTGCTGGCGGACAACAACATCCTGATCCTTTCGGACCGCGCGGTTTCGGCGGAACGCATTGCGATACCGGCGCTGCTGGCAACGGCGGCGGTGCATCATCACCTGATCCGGCAGGGATTGCGTATGCAATCGGGCCTCGTGGTGGAAACCGGCGAAGCGCGCGAAGTGCATCATTTCTGCGTGCTGGCGGGATATGGCGCCGAAGCGGTGAACCCCTATATGGCGTTCGAAACGCTGGAGCAGATCCGCGTTCAGCGCGGGGTTTCGCTCAAGGCCTATGAGATCCAGAAGAATTACATCAAGGCGGTCGGCAAGGGGATTTTGAAGGTGATGTCCAAGATGGGCATCTCGACCTATCAATCCTATTGCGGGGCGCAGATCTTCGATGCGGTGGGGCTCTCCTCCGATTTCATCGAGAAATATTTCACCGGCACCGCCACCACCATCGAAGGCGTGGGGCTTGCGGAAATCGCCGAGGAATGCGTGCGCCGCCATAGCGATGCCTATGGCGACAATCCGATCTACGCCAACATGCTGGACGTGGGCGGGGATTATGCCTTCCGCATCCGCGGCGAGGATCATGCCTGGACGCCGGAATCGGTGGCCAAGCTGCAACATGCGGTGCGCGGCAACCTGCCGGGCGAATATCAGGCATTCGCAGCCACGATCAACGAACAGGCCGAGCGGTTGCTCACCATTCGCGGATTGATGCAGTTCAAATTCGCCGGCAAGCCCATTCCGCTCGAAGAGGTGGAACCGGCGGCCGAGATCGTGAAGCGGTTCTCCACCGGCGCGATGAGCTTCGGCTCCATCAGCCGCGAGGCGCACACCAATCTCGCCATCGCGATGAACCGCATCGGCGGACGCTCGAACACCGGCGAGGGCGGCGAGGAATCCGATCGCTTCAAGCCGCTGCCCAATGGCGATTCCATGCGCTCGGCCATCAAGCAGGTGGCATCGGGCCGGTTCGGCGTGACGACGGAATATCTCGTCAATGCCGACGACATTCAGATCAAGATGGCGCAAGGCGCCAAGCCCGGCGAAGGTGGCCAATTGCCCGGCCACAAGGTGGACAAGAACATCGCGCGCGTGCGCCATTCGACGCCGGGCGTTGGTTTGATCTCGCCGCCGCCGCATCACGACATCTATTCCATCGAAGATCTGGCGCAGCTCATCCACGATCTGAAGAACGCCAATTCGAAGGCGCGTATCTCGGTCAAGCTCGTCTCCGAAGTGGGTGTGGGCACGGTGGCCGCTGGCGTTGCCAAGGCGCGCGCGGACCATGTCACGATCTCGGGCTTCGAGGGCGGCACGGGGGCATCACCGCTCACCTCGCTCACCCATGCGGGATCGCCGTGGGAAATCGGGCTTTCGGAAACGCAGCAGACACTGGTGCTGAACGGCTTGCGCGGGCGCATCGCCGTGCAGGTCGATGGCGGCTTGCGCACGGGGCGCGACGTGGCCATCGGCGCGCTTCTGGGCGCGGATGAATTCGGCTTTGCCACCGCACCGCTGATCGCTTCGGGCTGCATCATGATGCGCAAATGCCATCTGAACACCTGCCCGGTGGGGGTGGCGACCCAAGACCCGGTGTTGCGCGCGCGCTTCACGGGCCAGCCCGAACACGTCATCAATTATTTCTTCTTCGTCGCCGAAGAGCTTCGCGACATCATGGCGATGCTGGGCGTGCGCACGCTCAACGAGATGATCGGGCGCGTGGACCTGCTCGACATGCGAAAGGCGCTTTCGCACTGGAAGGCCAAGGGTGTCGATCTTTCGCGCATCCTCCATCAGGTGGTGCCCGCGCCCGGCGTGAAGATCTGGAATTGCGAGCGGCAGGATCACGGGCTGGAAACCGCCCTCGACCACGATCTTATCAAGGCCGCCAAACCCGCCATCGAAAGCGGGCAGGCGGTGCGCCTCGAGCGCAAGATCCACAACGTCAACCGCACCACCGGGGCCATGCTTTCGGGCGAGATCGCGCGGCGCTATGGCCATGCGGGATTGCCGGAAGACACGATCAGCGTGAAATTCGAAGGCACCGCCGGGCAGAGCTTCGGTGCGTTCCTCGCACGCGGGGTATCGCTCGAACTGGTGGGCGACGGCAACGATTATGTCGGCAAGGGGCTTTCGGGCGGGCGCATCGTGGTGCGTCAGCCGAAGAACACGCGCCGCGACCCGACGCAGAACATCATCGTCGGCAACACCGTTCTTTATGGCGCGATCGCGGGCGAGGCCTATTTCGAAGGCGTTGCGGGCGAACGCTTCGCGGTGCGCAATTCGGGCGCCGTCACGGTGGTCGAAGGCACGGGCGATCACGGCTGCGAATATATGACGGGCGGGGTGGTTGTGGTGCTGGGCAAGACCGGGCGCAATTTCGCGGCCGGCATGTCGGGCGGCATCGCTTACGTCTATGACGCGGACGGCGATTTCGAATCGCTGTGCAACCCTGCAATGGTCACGCTTTCAAAGATCGGCGCGCCCGCCGGTGGCGACGATCCGCAAGGACCGCGCGCGCGTTCGGTGAGCGTGGAGAATGCGGGCATGGGCGATATGCTGCGCTTCGATGCGGAGCGGTTGCGCATTCTGGTGGAGCGCCACCTGCTGCACACGGGCAGCGCGCGCGCCAAGGCGTTGCTGGAAAACTGGGATGCGGCTCTGCGCAAATTCGTGAAGGTGTTGCCGGTCGACTATGCGCGCGCGCTTGCCGACATGAAGAACGAAAATCTGAAATCGGCAGCCGCCGCAGAATAATTCTAACTGGAGTTTGGGCCATGGGAAAACCCACGGGCTTTCTGGAGATCGAACGGCACGATCGCGGCTATGAAAAGCCCGAGACGCGGCGCAAGAACTTTCGCGAATTCGTGACGCCGCTGCCCTATGGCGAATTGAGCCAGCAGGCCGCGCGTTGCATGGATTGCGGTGTTCCGTTCTGCCATACGGGTTGCCCGGTCAACAATATGATCCCGGACTGGAACAACCTCGTCTATCGCGACCAGTGGCGCAGCGCCCTCGACACGCTGCATTCCACCAACAATTTTCCGGAATTCACCGGCCGCGTCTGCCCAGCCCCTTGCGAGGCTGCCTGCACGCTCAACATCATCGAAAAGCCGGTGACGATCAAAACCATCGAATGCCAGATCGTGGATCGCGGCTGGGAAGAAGGCTGGATCGCCCCGCAACTGCCCCAGCAGAAGACAGGCAAGAACATCGCCGTTGTGGGCTCCGGGCCCGCGGGGCTGGCTTGCGCGCAGCAACTGGCGCGCGCGGGCCACAGCGTGACGGTGTTCGAAAAGAGCGATCGCATCGGCGGGCTGCTGCGCTATGGCATTCCCGACTTCAAGATGGAAAAGCATCTGATCGACCGGCGGATGCGCCAGATGGAGGCGGAAGGCGTTTCGTTCCGCACGGGTGTGGAAGTGGGCGCATCCGTTTCGGTGGCGATGCTGCTCAAGGATTACGATGCGCTCGTAATGTCTGGCGGGGCGGAAGATCCGCGCAATCTGGACGTGGTTGGCCGCGAGATGGACGGCATTCATTTCGCGATGGATTTCCTCACCCAGCAGAACAAGCGTGTGGCGGGCGATGACGAAGCCCGCGCTGCCCCGCAAGGCACCCTCACCGCCAAGGACAAGCATGTGGTGGTGATCGGCGGCGGCGATACGGGATCGGATTGCATCGGCACCTCGAACCGGCATGGGGCGGCTTCGGTCACCCAGCTTGAGATTCTCTCCAGGCCGCCGGATCACGAATACAAGGCGCTCACCTGGCCGGACTGGCCTTTGAAACTGCGCACGTCATCCTCGCATGAGGAAGGCTGCGACCGCGATTGGTCGGTGCTGACAAAGCGGGCGGTCGGACGCAACGGCAAGATCGAGGCGCTCGAATGCGTGCGCGTGGAATGGCAGAAGGGCGCGGATGGCCGGATGCAGATGATCGAGGTGCCGGATAGCACGTTTGAGCTGAAGGCCGATCTGGTTTTGCTGGCAATGGGCTTTGCGGGCCCACGCAAGGCAGGGCTTGTGGAGCAATCCGGCGTCGAGCGCGACGGGCGCGGCAACGTCAAGGCGAATGTGATCGACTACAAGACGAGCGTGCCCAATGTGTTCTCGTGCGGCGACATGCGGCGCGGGCAATCCCTTGTGGTGTGGGCGATCCGCGAAGGCCGGCAATGCGCGCGCGCCGTGGACGAGATGCTGATGGGCGCGAGCGAGCTGCCGCGCTAGATGACGGATCTCTTACCCTCCCCTTGAGGGAGGGTCGACAATTTGCGAAGCAAATTTCGGGGAGGGGTCATCGCGGCCGCCACCTGGACCCCTCCCCGAAAAATCCAAACGGATTTTTCGACCCTCCCTCAAGGGGAGGGTGAAAGTGTGCCCCTCAAAACGAAACGCAATCCGCGCCATCCACGCGCATGACTGATGTTTGGGCGAAGCGTTTCTTGTAAGCCTCGCGGATGGCTTCTATGCGCGATGATTGATCGCCCTCATACCAGATCGCCAATACGCGCGACGGGCTCTTTTCGATCTGCCCGTCGGCGCGTTGCCATTGGCCGTAAGCTTCGTAAGCCGTGAGGCCCGCGGGGAAACGCGGCGTCACCTCCTGATCGAGGAAATCCTGCCATTGGCGCGCGGTGATAGGCGAGCCGTCGTTGAAGACCGCGCCGAACAGCAATTCGACCCGGCTCATTGCGTGCGCGGGCGCAGCACATCGCGCGGGGCCGCCTGCCGAGGCGCAGCCGGAAAGCGCCACGAAAATTGTGGCGGCAAGCAGCGCAAAAGTTCGACCCATGAAATCCCGCCCTCGCATCCGAAGCAGGGTTCAGGCTAGCATGAACCGGATTTCCCACCCACGGAGAACGGCATGATTGAACTGGTGATCGATCAGCGGCGGCGCGATCTGGGCGGGTTTGAAGTTGGGCGCGTGTTGCCTTTCGCCAAGCATCGCATGGTGGGGCCTTTCGTGTTCTTCGATCATATGGGGCCGGTGACGTTTCCGCCCGGCATTCCCAAGACGGTCGATGTGCGCCCGCATCCCCATATCGGGCTTTCGACCGTCACCTATCTGTTCGACGGCGAGATCATGCATCGCGACAGCCTTGGCAGCGAACAGGCGATCCGCCCCGGCGAAGTGAACTGGATGACGGCGGGACGCGGCATCACCCATTCCGAACGCTTCGAGAAAGCGCGCGCCGAAGGCGACATGATGCACGGCATCCAGGCCTGGGTGGCGTTGCCCGATGGGCAGGAAGAAATCGACCCGGCCTTCTTTCACCATGGCGCGAGCGACCTGCCGACCTATGAGAATGGCGGATTGTGGGCGCGCCTGGTGGTGGGCAAGGCATTCGGCGCCGAGGCGAAGGTCAAAACGCATTCGCCCATGTTCTATGTGCATTGGAATTTGCAGCCGGGCACACGCGCAGATTTGGGCGCGGAATATCCCGAACGGGCGGCCTATATCGCGACCGGTTCGGTGGATGTGGGTGGGCAAACCTTCCACGCCGGGCAGATGCTGGTATTCGCGCCGGGCGAAACGATCCTCTTCACCGCCATCACGCCCTCAACCGTGATGCTGCTCGGAGGAGAGCCGCTGGGCGAGCGCTTTATCGAATGGAATTTCGTGTCCTCTTCGAAAGACCGTATCGAACAGGCCAAAGCCGATTGGCGCGCCGGACGCATGAAACTGCCCGACCTCGACAACAAGGAGTTCATACCGCTGCCGGGCGACCCACCGCCGCCGGCGCCCGCGATGTCCTAACGCGGCAACGCCTTAGACGGCGCTCCACACGATGGGGTGTATCTCCGGGTCGAGGCTATCGCCATTGCGCGCATCCTGCCGGTGCAGCGGCTGGAACGGCGCGCCGGGGCGGACCTTATAGCGGATATCCGCATCGCAATAGCGCAGCGAGAAGGCCCGCCGCCTGCGATCCGATGTGTTGCCTTCCGATCCGTGGATCGTCTGGAAATGATGGATCACGATATCGCCGGGATCGGCTTCGATATAACGAACGCCATACCGTTCCGGGTTCGCATCGATCGACGGCATGTTGTTATCGGCGGTCGTGCCGGGTGAAGGCATCTCGCTCACGAAGACATTTGCATTGTAGGTGGCGCCCCATTTGTGGGAGCCGGGAACATAGCCCATCGCGCCGCCGCCGCGCCGCACGGAATCAAGCGGTATCCACACCACGCAACCGCGATTGCCATCGAGATGGAAATAGGAAAGGTCCTGGTGGAACGCCGCCTTGTCCACCGCGCCGCCTTCTTTCACGAAAAGCTGGTCATCGAAAAACCGCACGCGATCGACCGAGAGCAACGTCGCCGCCGCTTCGGGGATCGAGCCTTCGCGGGCAAATTTCGCCAGGCGTTCTTCGCGGCGCCACACACTCGTATCGATCAGGAAGTTTCCGCGCTTTTTCGGCTTCTCGGGTTCCAGCAGGCGGGGAAACCCGGACTTGCGCATGAAATCGCCCAGCGCATTCACATCGTGCTGCGAAGAACCCTGATCGTCGATCTTGCCATCCGCGCCCCAGATGGAATCTCCGATGGCGGTGACATTGTAGCCGTTCGGGCTTTTGCCGAATGAGGCCAGCGCCTCGTCCATCGCGGTGCGCAGGTCGGCGACTTCATGATCGTAGAAGAAGTTGCGCAGCTTGACGTATCCGAACTTCCAGAAATGCGCGACGTCCGCCACATCCAGCGAGCGGCCAATGGTGGGATGTATCGTCATGAAAATCTCTCGTTTCGGGTCAGCACAATCGGCGCGACAGAATCGGCCGGCCACGAAAGACCGGCTATCCCGCCAAGGGTCGAAGCGACCTGAAACAATACACCACCCCGACGCAGCCAAACAGGAAAAGTCTTTTATTTCCAGTTAGTTACGCGGAAAGACCTATTCTTCCCACCTCACCCCTCTACGCCGGAGGTTAACAAAATTCACCACCTGCTTCAAACGAAAGGGCAGCCCCGAATGCCGCGGAAATACCCCCCCCCGCCCCAGCCCCTGATGAAGCGCCGGCCTGCGCGCCGGGAGCATGTTCTGGGGCAGGACGTGTAACGACTCGCGCCCCCATTACGTAGTGGAGGTGGAGCCCGGCGCCGCGAAAATGATAGGTTGGACCGAGGGAGAAATTCCCGCGGCCGGCCCCTGCGGATCGGCGCGCAAGCGACCGTGGCCGGTTTGCGCGAATGTTTACGGAGACTGAAATGAACCCCTACCGCAAGACCGCCGAAGCCATCGCCAAACTGTCGCCGGAGCAATACCGGGTGACACAGCAATCCGGCACCGAACGCCCGGGAAGCGGCGAGCTTCTCTACAACAAGGAGCCCGGCATCTATGTCGATATCGTATCGGGCGAACCGTTGTTTGCCTCATCGGACAAGTTCGAATCCGGCTGCGGCTGGCCCAGCTTCACCAAGCCCATCGAGCCCGCCAACGTCAACGAATTGCGCGACAACACGCATGGCATGGTGCGCATCGAAGTCCGCTCCGCAGCCGGCGACAGCCATCTTGGGCATGTGTTCCCAGATGGTCCGCCGGATCGGGGCGGGCTGCGCTATTGCATCAATTCGGCTTCGCTGCGGTTCATCCATCGCAACGACATGAAGGCCGAGGGTTATGGAGATTATCTGAACCAGGTGGAGGATATTCGATGACGACGGAACGCGCTGTTTTGGCCGGTGGCTGCTTTTGGGGCATGCAGGATTTGCTGCGCCGCTATCCCGGCGTGATCTCGACGCGGGTTGGCTATTCGGGCGGCGATGTGCCCAATGCCACCTATCGCAATCATGGAACCCACGCCGAAGCGATCGAGATCATCTTCGATCCGCAACGTATCAGCTATCGCAAGCTGCTGGAATTCTTCTTCCAGATCCACGATCCGAGCACCCCAAACCGGCAGGGCAACGATCGGGGCACCAGCTATCGCTCGGCCATCTTCTACACGACCAGCGAGCAGAAGCGCGTGGCCGAAGATACCATCGCCGATGTCGATGCATCGGGCTTGTGGCCGGGCAAGGCGGTGACGGAGATCGCGCCGGCCGGTGATTTCTGGCAGGCCGAACCGGAGCATCAGGATTATCTGGAACGCTATCCCTCCGGCTACACATGCCATTTCGTGCGGCCCGACTGGAAGCTTCCGGCGAGGGTCAAGGAACCGCAGACCTAGATTTGCGAAACACCCGGCTTCAGGCGGCACAGCTTCGCAAAGCTGTCGTCACCTGATCGGGGGTATAAGGTTTGGGAAGAAACAGAACGCCAGTCATCAGGCCCGGGTTTTCGGCGCCGATCCGGCCAGAGGTCACAACAAGGCCGATTGGCGGCCAGCGCTCCCGGATCATGCGCGAAAGCCACAGACCATCCAGCCGGCCCGGCATGTTCACATCGGTGAAGACGGCGGCAATATCGGTGGCGTGCTCAAGCACCGCGATTGCCTCTTCGGAATTGGCGGCTTCGACGGTGCGAAAGCCTGCGTCCTCCACGATCAGCACCGCGGTCATGCGGATGAGGATTTCATCCTCGACGATCAAGATACTCGGCATCTTCATTACGATATTCCAGCCTCTGCGCCGGAATGTGGCGCCTGCAGCCGCAAATGGCCTTCAGAGACTTACAACGCATGACAGGCGATTGTGGGCTTGCTTCATCCGCCAGAATAGTCGCCGAGCGTGACAATAAAGCCCGATTACCGCCCTTCTGCCAGATATCAGGCCAATTATCCCGTGCGAAGGGCGAATCCGGTGCAATAAAGACCAAGTACCGTGAAAACGTGTTATTGTCGCGCGACAGCGGGTTCCGGCACTTTAATGGGCTAGGGACGTTGTGGTGTTGCTGGGCACGGCTTTCGATTTGCGGGCCTCCGGTCACCAGAAAGGGGTAGCTGTGGCTCCCCATACCTCATCCGACCCAATCGTTGCCCACAATCTGGCATTGGCGCTTGTGGCATCATCGAATGCGCCGCTTCTGCTTTTGGACAATGCGCTCACGATCCTGGCCGCAAGCAAATCATTCTGCCGCGTTTTTCAGATCGATCCTGCCAAGATCGATGGCTGCGGTATCGCCGAGCTTGGAAATGGCGAATGGAACAGGCCTCAGCTCACCTCGCTGCTGAACGCCACGGCTTCCGGCTTTGCGGAGATCGACAATTACGAGATGGAACTCAGGCGCGAGGGGAAAGCCGCGCGCCAACTCGTCCTCAATGCGCAAAAGCTCGACTATTCCTCTCCGGCGGAGGTGAGGCTTGTCCTGTCCGTGACCGACGTCACCGACAGACGGATCGCCGAGAAACTCAAGGAAGACATGATCCGGGAGAAGGAAGTTCTGCTCCAGGAACTGCACCACAGGGTGGCCAATAGCCTGCAGATCATCGCAAGCGTGCTCCTTCAGAACGCCCGCAAGGTTCAATCCAATGAAAGCCGCATCCATCTGGTCGATGCGCATCAGCGCGTCATGTCGGTCGCGGCTCTGCAACAGCAGCTTGCCACATCGCGCGCGGGCGAGGTGGAGCTGAGGCCTTATTTCAATGCCCTTTGCCAGAGCATCGGTGCATCCATGATCCGGGACCATGACCAGCTATCGCTGAATGTGGACGCGGATGGCAGTGTGACCTCGCCCGACACGTCGGTAAGCCTGGGTTTGATCGTGACCGAGCTGGTGATCAACGCGCTCAAACACGCCTTTCCCGACAATCGCAATGGCAAGATATCGGTGGGGTATCATTCCCGCGGCCCCAACTGGACGCTCTTTGTCAGCGACGATGGAATCGGCATGCCCGCAGACCCCACAAGCGCCAAGGCGGGATTGGGAACAAGCATCGTTCAGGCATTGGCCAAGCAATTGAGCGCAGAGGTCAACGTTTCCGGTGCAAATCCCGGAACCAGGGTCTCGATCGTTCATACCTATGTGCCGGTGCTGATCGGGCAAGACGCAGCCTTGGCCCAGCGCGCCGTCTAGATCGCGTCGCCGCGCCATTGCCAATGCAAGACCTTTGATGTTTCAGGCGGCCTTGCATGCAGTCTATAACATGCATATTATATGCTTGTTTATTCCTCGCTCTGCATTGGTGCGGATGCACGTTTGCCTGCTGGAGCCAAATGATATGCAGATTTCGCCAAAGGCTCCTGCTTTGCAGGTGATGGCCCAGAACACATGGCGGCCCGCCAAATGAAACGCCCCGCCGTTTTCGCTTACGGCTTTCGGCCCTTCTTCCTGTTGGCGGGCATCGATGCCCTTTTCAACATGGCGCTCTGGCTTGCGGCCTATTTCCAGCCGGGGCTTTGGCCGGATGCGGGCATGGCATCCATGTATTGGCATGCCCATGAAATGTTGTTCGGCTTTGTGGCCGCCGCCATTGCGGGCTTTCTTTTGACCGCCGTTCCCGGCTGGACGGGGCGGCCACCTTACGCGGGCTGGCCGCTTGCTGTGCTGGTCGCGGTCTGGCTTGCGGGCCGGATTGCCATGTTGCCGTGGTGCCATATCTCGCCCCTGGTGACGGCGATTGTGGATCTGGCGTTCTTTCCGGCGCTTGCGGCTTCGCTTGCTCCACCATTGCTGCGCGCGGGCAAGCTGCGCAATCTTGGATTTGTGCCCGCGTTGCTGGCGCTGTTTCTTGCCAATCTCTGCTTTCACCTCGGCAACACCGGACATTTCGCGGGTGGAGAACTTTCCGGATTTGCGGTCGCCATCGACATTGTGCTGCTTCTGATCACGGTGATCGGGGGGCGGATCATTCCGGGCTTCACGCGGAATGGCCTTATCCGCCACGGCATTCACATCGACATCAGCGCACGGCCGATGCTGGATGCGGCCGCAATCGCGGCAATGATCGCCGTGCTCGCCGCTGACATTGCCGCGCCGCAAACGCGGATCAATGGAATTGTGGCACTGATTGCAGCCGCGATTCAGGCCTTCCGGTTGGCGGGATGGCATGGATATAAGAGCCTGCGCGAACCGCTGGTCTGGGTGCTGCACGTCGCCTATGCGTGGCTGGTGATCGGCCTGTTGCTCAAGGGCCTGTGGCTCACCGCCGACATTTCGATTGCGGCGAAATGGATTCATGCATTCACCGTGGGCACATTCGCCACGATGATCCTGGCGGTGATGACCAGAGCCTCGCTGGGACACACCGGGCGCGCGCTGATCGCGCCGCCACCGGCGGTTGCCGCCTATCTGTTGATATCGCTGGCCACAGCGGTCAGGGTTTTCGGCCATGCGCTCGCGCCCGCCCATTACGCCATCGCGATTGCGGGATTCTGCTGGATCGCCGCGTTCGGATTGTTCCTTCTTTCCTACGCGAAAATCCTGACGGCGCCACGCATGGATGGAAAGCCGGGATAGGACGAGCACACACGGTCGCATCCAATTGCGATCGCGATTCATTGCAGCATCTATGGCTCGCGCACCACACAGCGAAAGCCGATATGAACGGCGGCCGTATCGATCATCTGCGGCTGACGCGCGGCGGGGCGGTAGCGCAGGCAATAGTTGGGGGCGCACAGGAAGGAACCGCCCTTCACGACCTTGCGCGGAATACGAACATTTGGAAGGGCGGGGTCGAAGCTTGCCTCGCGCGCCTGCGCATCGCCCGCCACGCAACAGGATTTGGTTTTCGCAGGCAGGCCACTGGCGGGATACCAGTCCGTTGTCCACTCCCAGACATTTCCCGCCATGTCGAAGAGGCCGAAATTGTTGGGCGGAAAGGAGCCGACCGGTGACGTTCCTTCGAACCCATCGGCTGCGAGATTTTCGAGGGGAAATTCGCCTTGCCAGGTGTTGGCCATATAGCGGCCGCCGGGGGTGAATTCATCGCCCCAGACGAATTCCGCGCCATCGAGCCCACCTCGCGCGGCATATTCCCATTCGCTTTCGGTCGGCAGATCCTTGCCTGCCCAATTCGCATAGGCCTGCGCATCTTCGAACGCGACGTTGACCACGGGATGGTCTTGCTTGCCCTTGAAGACGTTGTTCTTGCCATCGGGGCGGCGCCACTGCGCACCCGGCGTATAGACCCACCAATTGGTCCAATCGTCGAGATGAACGCGGCCACGCGGCTTTTTGAAAACCAGCGCGCCCGGCTTCAGCGCCTTGGGATCGACGCCGGGGTATTGCGCGGGATCGAGCGGCCGTTCCGCCACGGTGACGTAACCCGTTTCGCGCACGAAGCGGCCGAACGCGCGGTTGGTGACGGGATGGGTGTCGATCCAGAACGCGGCGACATCGACCTCGCGAACCGGTGCCTCTTCGGGATAATGCCTGGCCGAACCCAGCCGCGCGTGACCGGCGGGAATGCACACCATTCCCGCACGGCGATCATCGCGTTCTTGCACGGACGACATTGCTGTGGCCACCTTGCGGCTGGCGATCCCTCAGGGCTTCAGGAAGGCGCCATCCATCGTCGTGTTGGCTTGCAGCCCTGATCCTTGCGAGGACCCGCCGACCTTGACGATATAATCCCCCTGCCGGATGCGCCAGCCATGCCCGGCCTCGTCATAATCCGCCAGCAATCGCGGATCGACTTTCAGAGTCACATGCCGCTTTTGGTCTGCATCCAGAGCGATCTTGTCGAAACCGAGCAGGCGCGTTTCGGCGCTACCTGCCGCGGAAACAAGATAGAGTTGCGGCGCTGCCATGCCGGCGACCTTACCGGTGTTGCGCACATCGAAGCTCACACGCATGACCTTGCCGCCCTTGATGCGAAGATTGGCGTAGTCGAAATTCGTGTAGGAAAGGCCATAGCCAAAGGGGAATAGCGGTTCGAGTTTCCTGTCGGCAAACCAGCGATAGCCGACCTTCGATCCTTCAACATAGTTCACATCGAATTGCTGTTTCCTGGGCAAGCCAACCCCCGGCAATTCGGGGCGCGGATTCTGGGCGATATCCTTTGGGAAGGTGATCGGCAGACGGCCCGAGGGATTGACGCGGCCGAACAGAACATTGGCAATGGCCTCGCCGCCGCGCTGGCCGGGATACCATGCTTCCAGCACGGCGGCGGCTTGTGGCAACCAGGGCATGGCGATGGGGCCGCCGGTTTGCAGCACGACGATGGTTTTCGGATTGGCGGCGGTGATGGCAGCCACCAGCGCATCCTGCCCATCCGGCAAGGTGAGATCGGGAAGATCGGAATCCTCGATGCTCCACTGATTGGCGAAGACGATGACGACATCGGCCCATTTGGCCAGTGCTGTGGCCGAGGACACATAACGCCCATCATCGAATTTCACCTCGGCGGTGGGCGAGGCGGCGCGGATGGCTTTGAGCGGCGAGGACGGCGCATAGACCATCTTGCGGAACGGCGCGAGCACGCCTTCGCCGCCCACGGGGATCACCGCGGAGGCGCCACCAACCGGGACGACCTGCGACGACCCCGCGCCGGAGAGCACGCCCGCATCGGCATGGCCGCCGATGACGGCGATGCGGTTCGCGGAAGCCGCAAGCGGCAAAAGATTTGCATCGTTTTTCAGGAGCACGATGCCCTGTTCGGCCGCACGCAGCGCGATTTCGCCATGCGCGGCGTAGTCGATATCGGATTTCACGGGAGGATGTTCGAACAATCCCGCGGCGAACATGGAGCGGAAGATGCGGCGCACCATATCGGAGAGGCGCGCCTGCGGAAATGTTCCCGCGTTCAACGCATCGGTCAGCGGCTTGTCGAAGAACACCTCATCATCGAGGCTGCTCCCCGATTCCTGATCGAGGCCGTTCTTCGCATCGTCGAGGCTATGGACCCCGCCCCAATCGGACATCACCCAGCCGGGATATTTCCAATCGCCTTTCAGCACATCGTTGAGCAGATGGTTGTTGCCGCAGGCATGGGCACCGTTGACGAGATTGTAGGAACACATCACCGCGCCCGGCTGGCCGCCTTCGACGGCGAGTTCAAAAGCCAGCAGATCGGATTCGCGCGCGGCGCTCTCCCCGATCACGGAATTGGCCCAGTTGCGGCCCGTCTCCTGATCGTTGAGGGCAAAATGCTTGACGGTGGAGACGACATGCTGCTCCTCGATGCCGCGAATGGAAGCGCCCGCGAGCGTTCCCGCGAGAAGCGGATCTTCGCCGAGATATTCGAAATTGCGGCCGTTGCGCGGATCGCGCGCGAGATTGACGCCGCCCGCAAGCAACACGTTGAAGCCCTTGCTCCAGGCTTCCTCTCCGATCATCGCACCGGCTTCATGGGCAAGGCCCGCATCGAAAGTGGCTGCGAGCGCGAGACCGGAGGGCAATGCCGTCGCCGTGTCGCCCGGGCGGATGTTGAACGGATTGGCGATGCCAAGGCTTGCATCGGTTTCCTGCAGGGCCGGAACGCCGAGCCGTTCAATGCCGGGAATATAACCGGCGGAGCCGAGCGCGCCTTTGGGCACCGTCGCCCCCAAGAAGGGGATGGCGAAATAGCCATGTACCAGGCGAACCTTCTCGTCCTGCGTCAATGCCTTTTCGAGCAGCTCCGCGCGGGCATCGGGCGAAAGCGATGTGTTCATCCAGGGGCGTTGCGGCTGGGCAGCAACGGAAAATGCGACGAGACTCGCCGCGGCCACAGCCGACAGCAGAACACTGGCTTTCATCACCGCCCCTTTAGAAATGTACCGTTGCCGAAACACCGATCAAACGACGGGCATCTTCGGGCAATATCTGGACATAGCTTCCCGGATTTCCGCCGAACAAGCCATTCGCGCCGATCAGGCTCGCGTAATGTTGATCCAACAGGTTCTTGACGAAGAGAGAGACGGTGTAGCTGCCATCGGTGGGTTCCAGACCGATGGACGCGTTCATAAGGCCATAAGCCTTCTGAATCGTGTTGGGATCCTGGTTGGAATTGTATTGCACATCGCTGGTGTGATGGTAGGAAACATGGACGTAGCCAATCTTGTCGAACTGATCGATCGGGAAATCGTAATCGCCGCTGAGGGTAAAGGTGAACTTCGGCGCATTGGCCAGCGTGGCGCCGGAAAGATCCTGACGTTTCGGCGGGCCCGCCAGGCAACCTTGCGCCACCGTCTGGTTCGGATAGCAGTTGGACGTGTAATCGAGGAACGTCGCTTCCGTATAGGCGGCGTTGCCGGAGAGTGAGAGGCCAGCCACCGGCTGCACTTCGACATCGGCTTCGAACCCGCGCGTGCGCAGCGCGCCCGCGTTCGACAGGGTGAAAAGAAGCTGCGTGGCATCGAAGGACTGCGCCTGGAAATTGTCGTATTTGGTCCAGAAGCCGGTGAGGTTGACGACCGCGCGCTTATCCCAGAACTGGGTGCGCAAACCGGCTTCATAGGCAGTGGAGGTTTCCGGCGCGAGAACGGCTTCTCCATTGGCGATCTGGGCGGCGCTGAGATTGTTCAACAAATTCACCGCAGCACCTTTGTAACCGCTGGTGACCGTGAAATAGCCCATCACATCTTCGGCCAGATCGACCTGGGCGCCGACTTTGTAGGACAGGTTGGAATCATCGGCCTTGATCGGCGAGCGGCCCAACTGGCTCTGGCCCTGGAAACCGGCAATGAAGCCTGGCGAATTCAAGCGCGCGAACGCAGCGCCCAGATTTTCCGTCGTCCAGCGCAAGCCGCCAATGAGACGGAAGAAATCGGTCACCCGATAGGTTCCCTGACCGAACAGCGAGAAGCTGGTGGTGGAAATGGAACGCACGACATCGCTGCTGCATGTCCCGGCGGGGCCGCACAATGCGGCGCCGTTCGCGGTCTGGCGGGTGACGGAATTGAGCCACTGGTCGAAGAAGAACGCGCCCACTGTGTATTGGAACGGACCGTCATCGGTGGATTGCCAGCGCAATTCCTGGGTGAATTGCGACTGGTCCTGGATCGCATTGTTCAGGCTGATCAGGGGAAGCGGCGAGATATCGCCATCGTCATTGTTGTCGTAATCGTGAAAGCCGCGATAGGCGGTGATGGAAGTGATGCTGCTGCCGCCGAGATCATAATCGGCCTGAACGGAGGCGCCGCCGCTATGCTGCTTCAGGAAAGTGTCGCCATCGTAATTGGCATCGAAATTGTGGGGGCTGGCGATATCGGGGGCGATGGCCGCTGCATAGGCCGCCGTCGCGGTGCGCGGCGTGAACTGGCAGCATGTGTTGTCGATGTTCTCATAATCGCCTGTGACCAGAATCTGCAACTTGGCCATCGGCGTGTAGAGCGCCCGCCCGCGCAAAGCCCATTGACGGTCGTTATTGACCTCGCCGCCATTGAAAAAGTTGGTGCCGGTGCCATCGCGCCGGATGAAATAGCCCGATACGCGCGCATCCAGATCATCGGCGACAGCGCCGTTTGCCGATGCCTTGAGCTTGACCTCGTTCAACGAACCATAGCTCGCGCCGAACATGAATTCGGGATCCGAGGTGGGTTTCTTGGTGATGATGTTGAGCACGCCGGCGGATGAATTCTTGCCGAACAGCGTGCCTTGCGGCCCGCGCAGGATTTCGATCTGGTCGATATCCACAAGATCGAAGATGGACATCGCCTGGCGGCCGAGCACCACGCCGTCGATCACCGTGCTGACGCTGGGCTCGACGCCATCGCTGAAGTTCTGCGTGCCGATGCCGCGAACATTGAGCCCCTGCCCGCGCGAATTGGCAGAATCCGAGAATGTGATGCTGGGCGAAAGCTGCTGCAGTTCCGCGACGCCGTTGATATTGGAGCGCTCAAGGGATTGGCTGCTGATCGCCGATACCGAGACCGGCACATCCTGGAGCGGTTCGGCGCGTTTTTCGGCGGTGACCGTCACCGTTTCGATCTGGGCGGTGGCGGCCGATGAAAGCGCCAGGACTGCGGCACCGGCCAGAAGCGCGATGCGGCCGAAGCCCGAATTGGTGATGACGTGAGACATGCTGTTCCCCTTTTTCGCCCGGCTTGCGGCCAGTGGTTTGTGTTGGATGCTGCCCGCTATGAATGATAGCGCTGTCAATTTCGGCTGATCGCTTGTGCGGCAGGTGCGCATGGCTCAATCCTGCATATGTTCGAATTGCGCCTTCATCTTCACGAAGACGGGCGGGATTTCCTTGTGCTTCAACGGCGCAAAGGTTTTGCGCGCATCGGCGAAGCGCCGCTTCATGTCGGCCACCACTTCGGGCTGTTCGGCCGCGATGCTGTAACTCTCGCTGGGGTCGCGCCTCAGATCGTAAAGCTCTTCATATCCCAGAAGCGCGTAGGGCAAGCGGAAACCACGGTAATAGGCGCTCGTCACATATTTGTAGTTCTGGGTGCGAATGCCCACCACATCTTCATTGTCGAACAGCACCAGCTCGTCATGCGGCGAAGGGGCGCCTTTCCGCAGAACGTCGGTAATGTCCAGCCCATCGAGCGTCACCCCGCCTGGCAATGGTTTGCCCGCGAGGCCGCAGAATGTGGGCAGCAGGTCGATGCTCATCGCCATCGAATCCACCACCCTGCCTGCGGGAATGACCCCCGGCTGGCGCGCAATAAACGGCACATGGTAGCCGCCATCATAGGCGCCGCCGCCCTTGCGTTCGCGCAAGCCGCCGCTGGAGCCTTCGAACCACGGCCCGTTGTCGGAGGTGAAGATGACCAGAGTATCCTTGTCCAACCCCAGATCTTCGAGCTTCTTCAGAAGCCGGCCGACGATGGAATCGATTTCGCGCACCACATCGCCATAGGGGCCAGCGCCCGATGTGCCCTGAAACGGCTTGTGCGGGAATTCGGGAAGGTGGGGGGCGCTGAGCGCCAATTCGACGAAGAACGGCCGGTCACGATTGGCTTCGATGAATTTTTCCGCGTGCTCATAGAATTGCTGCTGGAGCATGGGATAATCGACATCGGATTTGACAACCGAGCCTGTGGCCGCATCGGCCTCATAGAGCGCCAGCGGCTTCATGTCGTGGCTGTAGGGAATGCCGAAGAACTTATCGAAGCCGTGTTTCGTCGGCGGCCAATAAGGCTCGGTATGGCCGAGATGCCACTTGCCGAACAGACCCGTGGCATAATCCGGCTTCAGCGCATTGGCGATCGTGACTTCCGAAAGCGGCAAACCGCGCGTGTCATCGACCATGATGACTTCGTAGCCAAGGCCTGTGCGGATTGGATAGCGGCCGGTCAGCAGGCCGGCGCGCGAGGGCGTGCAAAGATTGGCGGCGGAATAAAAATTGGTCATCTTCACGCCTTCGCGCGCCATCTTGTCGATGGCAGGCGTGGCGATGTTGCGGGCGCCATAGGTGCTGATGTCGCCGAAGCCGAGATCGTCGCAGAGGATCACGACGATATTGGGTTTGCGCCGGACAGGCGCTGCTTTCACAGCGCCTGCGAATGCCGCCACGGCAAGGCTTCCCGCCCCCCATTGGAGCACGTCTCTGCGTTTGGGCATGTCCGGCGTTCCCTCGATCCGGCCGCTGCCTGAAAAGACAGCGTTGTCATATTTCGAACTTTGTACTCCCTCCCTCCCGCCGTCGCAAGCCATGAAACACGATGCGGCGGCCAACTGCCGGAAGGCGCCGGAAACGACGAGAGCTGTGGAATTTGCGAGGCGAAGAGCGGCCAGCATCTTGACGGGCAACCCCAGGGCGGTCGAAATCCGCTGGCGCCAAACAGATGATCGCGCGAATTTCGCTGTGCCAAGTGGCAGGTTCGCCACACCACCTATTTGACAATGGCTGACCGGAAACGGGCAGAGAACTTCGCGAGATGGCAAAGCCACCCACAGAGCAGCGCGCACGCGGCGGCGGACGCCTTACGATTAGCGATGTGGCGCGCGATGCAAATGTCGCCATCAAAACCGTCTCGCGCGTGCTGAACAACGAGGCGAATGTAAGGCCGGAGACGCGCGAACGCGTGCTGAAGGTTATCAAGGCGCTGAACTACAGCCCCAACCTTGCCGCGCGCGGCCTTGCGGGAAGCAAATCGTTCCTGATCGGTTTGCTTTACGACAATCCAAGCCCGCACTACATGAACAGTGTGCAGATGGGCGCGCTTGCGCGCTGCCGCGCGGAAGGCTTTCACCTTCTGGTGGAAGTGTGCACACCAGAAACGAAGAACGTGACCCAGCAGATTCTCACCATGATCGCGCAAACCCGCGTGGATGGTGTGATTCTGACACCTCCGGTCTCCGACAATGAGGCGGTTCTGGAGGTTTTGCGCCGTGATCGCGTGCCGCATGTGGTGATCGCGCCGCCGAAGCTGAGCGATGTTTCGCTGTGTGTGCACATGGACGATCAGCGCGCGGCCTATGAAATGACGGCCTATCTGCTGAAACTTGGCCACAAGCGGATAGGATTCATCAAAGGCCATCCCAAGCACGGCGCCGCAAGCCAGCGCTATGATGGCTTCCGCAAGGCCCTTGCCGACAAAGCCATCAAGCTGGATCCATCGCTGGTGAAGCAAGGCTATTTCTCGTTCGAGAGCGGGGTGGAATGCGCCGAAGCATTCCTGAAAGGCGGAAAGCTTCCCACGGCGATCTTCGCGGCGAATGACGACATGGCGGCAGGCGCGATTGCGGCCTGCCATCAGCACGGCCTTTCGATCCCCGACGACCTCTCGATCGCGGGTTTCGACGACACGCCGGTGGCGAGCTTAACCTGGCCTGCACTGACGACGATCCACCAGCCAATCGTTGAGATGGCCGCCGCAGCAGCCGACCTTCTTCTTGCCGCGATCAAGGAGCGCTCCCGCGCACCGTCCTCCGGGGTGGCGTTTTCAAAGCGCTTCCAGCACGAGATCATCGTTCGCGCCTCCACAGCGGCGCCGCGCAAATAGGCCCGGGAGGCCAGAAGCCCACTGCCGGACGCCACTCAATTGACAACGCTGTCACGGATTGGGATAAGATCGAAAGCTTGTGAGAGACGATGGTGCGCGCTTCGCAAAACGATGGGCTTACACTCGTCTTGTTCGGCGGCAGCGGAGATCTGGCCGGGCGGATGCTGCTGCCTGCGCTTTATCACCTTGAACATGACCGGTTGTTGCCCGACAGGCTGCGCATCGTTCTGGCGGGGCGCAATGTTGCGCAAGGACCGGCCAGCCGGACCGCGGTGCGCACGAGCCTCGACACCTATATTGCGGCTTCGGACTTCGACGCACAAAGCTGGCAACGATTTTCGCAGCGCATCGAGGGTTGCGTGTTCGATGCAGCCGACGATGGGCCTGCCGCGCATCTGGCATCGTGTCTCGATCAGGTGCGCGACGATATCCGCATTTTCTATTTCGCCACGCCGCCATCGCTTTACGCACCCATCTGCCAGATCCTGCGCCAGGCCGGGCTGAACCGGCCTTGTGATCGCGTCGTGATGGAAAAGCCTATCGGCCACGACGTGGCATCCTCCCGGCAGATCAACGGCGCAGTGGGCGAGACGTTTGCGGAATCATCGATCTTCAGGATCGATCACTATCTCGGAAAAGAGGCGGTGCAGAACCTGCTGGCGCTGCGGTTTGCCAATTTCATGTTCGAACCGCTGTGGAATGCGCGCGGCATCCGGCAGATACAGATCACCGTGGCCGAGAGCGACGGCGTGGGTGGGCGCGGGGGCTACTACAATACGACCGGCGCGCTGCGCGACATGCTGCAGAATCATATGCTGCAATTGCTCTGCCTCGTCGCGATGGAGCCGCCCGTCAGCATGCGTGCGGACGACGTGCGCGACGAAAAGGTGAAGGTGCTGCGTTCGCTGAGCCCGATCATGGGAACCGCGGTCGAGAACCTGACCGTGCGCGGTCAATATGTGCCGGGCAATATCGGCGGAAAACACGTCCCGGGTTTTGCGGAAGACAGCGGCGGCGAAGCCCCGGCCACCGAAACCTTTGTTGCCTTGCGCGCAGGCATCGACAATTGGCGCTGGGCCGGCGTGCCGTTCTTTCTGCGTACCGGCAAACGCATGCCCCATCGCTACACCGAGATCTACATCGAATTTCATCCGCTGCCCCATTCCATTTTCGTGGGCAGCGGATCGGACGCAATTTCTCCCAATCAGCTCATCATCCGCCTTCAGCCCGAAGAAACGATCCGCCTGACCATGATGAACAAGGTGCCGGGGCTGGACACCGGGGGATTTCGCCTGAAGGAACTTGCGCTCAACCTGAACTGGTCGGAAGCCTTCCAGCCCATGCGGCGGCGCATCGCGTATGAGCGCCTGTTCCTCGATCTGTTCGACGGCAATCCGACATTGTTCGTCCGCAGAGACGAAATCGACGCGGCCTGGGGCTGGATCGACGGCATCGTAGAGGGATGGCACGCGCGTGCGCAAACCCCGCTGCCATATCCGGCCGGAACACCGGGGCCGCGGGCGGCAATCGCGTTGCCGGCGCGTTTCGGGCATCGCTGGCACGGCTGATCATGCGCATCGAAACAGAAGGGCCTGTCGGTTATTTGCGATTGGGAGTTGGGAATGGTTGATCTGGTGGGGGATATCGGCGGCACGCATGCGCGCTTTGCTCTTTGCGAAGGCGAGCCGCAGAAAAGGCCGCGCCTGTTCGACCCCACTGTTCTTGCGTGTGCCGACTATCCTTCTTTGGCGGCCGCGATCGGATCCTATCTCGATGGCCTGCCGCAGGCGCGCAAGCCGCGACGCGCAGCGCTTGCGATCGCGGGGCCCGTGACCGGCGACAGGATCGCGATGACAAATCACCCCTGGAACTTCTCCCTTGAGGAGGTTCGCCACACGCTTGGCCTGCAAAGGCTTTGCGCGCTCAACGATTACAATTCTGTGTCGCTTGCACTGCCCTATCTCACTTCATCGGATGTCATGCCGATTGGAGATTTCGATCCGGCCGCAATCCATATGCCCACGCACGCCATGGGGATTATCGCTCCCGGCACCGGATTGGGTATCGGAGGTTTGCTGCGCGACGGCAGCGCGTCGCTGGCGTTATCTTCAGAGGGTGGCCATATCGGCTTTGCGCCGAACGACAAGACGGAGCTGGAAATCGCGCGCATTCTTCTCAGCCGGTTCGGGCGCGTTTCCAACGAACGGCTGCTTTCGGGGCCCGGATTGCGCAATCTCTATGAAGCGCTTTGCATCATTCGCGGATGCGAGGCCACCTCGGGAGATGCCAGGGATATCGCAGCACGTGCGCTCGCCGGAACCGATGCGATCTGCCGCGAAACGTTGGAACGATTTTGCGCCATCCTTGGCAGCGCGGCAGGCGACCTGGCGTTGATGCTCTTTGCGGATGTGATCTTCATAGGCGGGGGAATTGTTCCGCAGATGATCGACTTTCTTCGCGCAAGCGCCTTTCGCGATCGCTTCAAGAACAAGGGCAGATTTTCCGACAGGATGGCGAAAATTCCCACTCTGGCCATCACCTATCGCCATACCGGCCTTTTGGGAGCCGCAGTTCACCTTTTGCGGGCGCCGGTGACATGATGCATTCGAGATAAACAACGACACAGGGAGACAGAGCAATGGATGCATCTGCAGGAACAGACGCACCCCCTTCCGAGGGTTCGGCATCGGCGCGCATGACCTATCTGGTCACCTTCCTGTTTTTCGCGTGGGGGTTTGCCACCGTCTTGATCGATACGCTGATTCCAAAACTCAAGAGCCTGTTCGCCCTGAGCTATGCCGAAGCGATGCTCACGCAGTTCTGCTTCTTCCTGGGGTATTTCGTTTTTTCGCTGTTCGCGGCGCGCATACTGGCGCGGGTCGGTTATGTTCGCGCCATCGTTCAGGGGCTGGTTGTGATGGCTGTCGGCTGCCTGCTGTTTTCGCCGGCGGCCTCGCTGGGCACCTATCCGGGTTTCCTGCTCGCGCTTTTCGTGATGGCGGCAGGCATCACCATGCTTCAGGTCGCCGCAAATCCCTTCATCGCGATTCTGGGACCGGAGCGCAGCGCACACAGCAGGTTGACGCTGGCGCAAGCCTTCAATTCTCTGGGAACGACGCTTGGGCCGCTGGTGGGCGCCTGGCTTATTCTGGGCACCGGCCTGGGGCAGCCGCTGAAGGCGCAAGGTTCCGCCGCGATGGCAGCTTTGCGCAAGGCCGAAGCCCATGATCTACAGCTTCCCTTTCTTCTGATCGCCGCCACGCTGGTGGTTGTGGCGCTTGTGTTCTGGTTCAACCGGCCAGCCGCACGACCTTCAGAACGACGCGATCAGAACAGCGAACGCACGCGCGTGCTGCTTGCAAGGCATCCGCGTTTGCTGTTGGGCGTGGTTTCCATCTTTGTCTATGTCGGAGCGGAGGTTTCGATTGGCAGCCTGATGGTGAACTACCTGATGCAGCCGAGCGTGCTTGCCGTTTCCGCGGCCAATGCAGGGCGCTTGGTCAGCCTTTACTGGGGCGGCGCGATGATCGGGCGGTTTATCGGCTCCGCCGTTCTGCGGCGGTATCCCCCCGGAGCGGTGCTTGCTGCCTGTGCGGTGGGCGCGGCGATTCTTGCAGCGACCTCCTCAGCAACCGGCGGAACGGTTGCGGCGGCGACGATTATTGCCGTCGGCCTTTGCAATTCCATCATGTTTCCAACCATTTTCACCATCGCTCTGGAAGGATTGGGGGTAAACACGCCGAAAGGATCCGGCGTGCTTTGCATGGCGATCGTGGGCGGCGCGATCATCCCGCTCATCACGGGGTCTGCGGCCGATGCTTTTGGCCTGGCTGTCGCGCTGCTGGTTCCGGCGATTTGCTATTTGTGGCTGGCAACATATGGGGTTCTCGCCTGGCTTGGATTGCACGGCCCGAACCACGAGCATGCCTGAACCCGCGCGGGGCTGGCGAGGACGCCGAAGGGGGAATACGGATAGAGCCGAACCACTGAGGCGAGATCCGTGCAATGAGCAACAAAATTCTGGAAGGCAAAGTGGCGCTTGTTACCGGCGCAACGAGCGGCATTGGCGAGGCGATTGCCAAGGGGCTTGCCCTGGCGGGCGCAAAGCTTGCCATTTGCGGACGCAGGCGCGCGGAGGGAGAAGCCGTGGTGCGCCTGATTGAGCAGGGCGGCGCGGAAGCATTCTTTGAACCGTGCGATGTATCGGATGGCGCGGCGCTGCAGACATTCGTCGCCAATACCGCCAAGCGGTTTGGCAAGCTCGATATCGCGGTGAATTGCGCGGGCATAAGCTGCCCGGATACCAAGCTGGCCGATATCGAGGAAGACGATTTCGACTCGATGATCTCGGTCAATCTGAGGGGGGTATGGCTGGCGATGAAATTCGAAATTCGCCAGTTTCTCGCCCAGGAATCCCCCGGCGCCATCGTGAACATGGGGTCGATCCTCGGTCATGCCGTGATGGGCGCGCCGGCACAATATTCCTCCGGCCATTACGTTGCGGCAAAACATGGGGTCGAGGGTCTGACAAAATCCGCCGCGATGGATTATGGCCGGGCGGGGATCAGGGTGAATTCCATTTCGCCGGGGATCGTCGCCACCGCCTTCAGCGACCATCTCATCGCGTCCGATGTGCCGGTGATCAAGAATTTCATCGCGCAAACCGCGCTCGGCCGCCTTGCGACGGTGGACGATATCGTGGGGGCGGCCGTGTTTTTGGCTTCGGATGCATCCCGCTACATCACCGGCACCTCAATCGTGGTGGATGGCGGATATCTGGCCCAATAGATCGCTTTTCGCGGTCAAAAACACGAACAGGATAGTTTGTTTTTTTAAATAGCTGCGCTAAGCTTTGGCCGCCGCCGGGCAAACCCGGCGAGCGGAATAAGCCGCGAGCGCCGCAGGACGCGGTGCGCTCGCAGGCATGGGAGGATGCATGTTCACTGGACCGGCCGAAGACCGCATGGCCATTCGCGATCTCGTGGATTCCTATACCGATGCCGTCTTTCAACGCGATGCCGTGGCCTGGGCCGACACGTGGACGGATGACGGGGTCTGGAATCTGGGCTCGGGCGATATCGCGGGAAAACCGAATATCGTTGCCGCGTGGAAACAGGCGATGGAAGGATTTTCCTTTGTCGCCTTTGCCGCGAACCCCGGGATGATCAAGATTTATGGGACGAGCGCAGAACTGCGCGTCTACACCAGTGAATTTCTGATCGATCGGCAAGGCGGCGAGACACGCATCACTGGCCAATATGACGATCGGCTGGCAAAGAGTTCCGGCCGCTGGCAGTTCAAATCCCGGCGCTACAAGATTTTACATCGGGCCTGAAGGAACGGAGAAAAATTCGCATGACCATTCTCATCGCTGCGCGCATCGACGTTCCGCCGGAGGCGCGCCAACAATTGCTGAAGGATGCGGTGCCGTTGATCGAAGCCGCGTTGGCGGAAGCCGGCTGCAGGGAATATGCCTGGACCGCGGATTTGAACAAGCCGGGGCGGATTCACGTCATTGAGGAATGGGCCGATGAAAAAAGCCTGCAGGCACATTTCGAGGGCCAGCCCTACCTTCAGATGCGGGACCACATAGGCTCGCGCGGGCTGAACGATGCGTGGAGCCACAAATATCTGATTGCGAAAGCCGAGCCGGTATACGATCCCACAGGCGTGCCCCGCGCCCGTTTCTCGACCTGATACAATCTGGCGCCGCTGCTATTTGCCTTTCTTCGCCGTTCGATAATCGTCGAACGCGCCATCGCGCGCATCGAGCCCCGTCTTCACGCTCTCGCGGAATTTCGCGAAGGATTCGCGCGACGTCTCGGTGGTGAGCGCCAGTGCCTGGATTTCGGTTCCGGCCCGAATGGCCGCGCGCAGCCCCATGATTTCCATCGCGCGATGCACGGATCGCTTGTTCATCTGCTGCACATCGGTCGGCACCTTGGCAACGCGCCTGGCGACCGCGAGAACCTCTTCCTCAAGCTGCGCCAGCGGAAAGGCCCGGTTGGCGAAACCATATTCCACCGCGGTCTTTCCGCTGATCGCATCGCCGGTAAGCATCATTTCCATGGCGGGCCGCAGACCACACAACCAGGCATGAAATTGATTGTCGGGCGGGCTCATGGTGCGCACGGGCGGATAGCCGATCTGCGCATCTTCGGCGACATAGACAAGATCGCAGGCTGTCGCGAGTTCCGAGCCACCCGCCAGGCACCAGCCATGCACCTGCGCAATCACCGGCTTTGCCAAATCCCAAACGCGGAAACAGCCTTCCACGACATGGCGCGCCCACTCCCCCGCACCGCCCGCCGTATGGAACGGCAATCCTTGCGCATGACGACCGGATTCGCGCGAAAGATCGTAGCCGGCCGAGAAGCACGAACCTGCGCCACGGATGATGGTCACACGCGTATCGGGATCGCGATCTGCCTCATCCAGGGCGGCGAACAATTGTCCGCGCAATTGATTGGACAAGGCGTTGCGTTTCTCGGGACGATTCAAAGTGAGGCGGCGAATATGCCCCTCCAGCTTTTCGACCAGCAAAATGGGCTCTGCGCCATCGGTATTCGCCATGAAAGTCCTCCCTTTGAAGGGCGTATTCTGACCGGTTCTGAAAAACAATCCAATTTGCTTTTTTTCTTTGCCGCGGGTACGCTTTTGCCCAAGAGCAAGATTGCCAGTGGAGGAATTTCATGCCGGATCGCGAACCGCCCCCGCCGGGCTCGGCCCGCCAGCCAGGGCCTGGCTGGCTGGACTACCTCGCGGCGGATTCCAAGCCCGTTCCGGAGTTCCTGAAGACCGAGACCTATCAATATATGGGATCGGAGCCGATTGCGGCGGCCCGCTACACCAGCGCCGATTTCTTCAAGCAAGAAATCACCAAGATGTGGCCGAATGTCTGGCAGTTCGCGGCCCGCGAGGAGGACATGCCCGATGCGGGCGACGTCGTCGTGTATGAAAATGCCGGACGTTCCTACCTGATTGCGCGACAGGATGATGGAACGGTTCGCGCATTCCACAATGTTTGTTTGCATCGTGGCCGCAAACTTCGGCTGGAGTCCGGCTTTTCCAAGGATTTCAAATGCCCCTTCCACGGCTTTACCTGGAATCGCGACGGATCGTTGAAGGAAATCCCCTGCCGCTGGGATTTCGGCCATCTGCATGACGAAGAAATGAAACTGCCTGAGGCCAATGTTGGCCGTTGGGGCGGATATATCTTCATCCGCGAGAACGACACCGGTGTTTCGCTGGAAGATTTCCTCGCGCCGCTGCCGGAACATTTCAAGCGCTGGAAGCATGAGGAATGCACGACAGCGATCTGGGTGGGCAAGGTCGTGCCTGCGAACTGGAAGGTCGTCTCGGAAGCATTCATGGAGGCGTGGCATTCGCTGGTCACGCATCCGCAGATCCTGCCGTTCACAGGGGACGCCAACACATCCTACAATGTGTGGGGCGACAATGTGAACGCAGCACTTACCCTGTTTGCCGTGCCCTCCCCTCACCTGGACATGACGGGCAAGCCACAACAATGGATCATCGACGAGTTCCTGAAATATAACGGCCGGGCCGGCAGCGCCGATATGAAGGTCGAGGTTCCCGAAGGGCTGACCGCCAGGCGCGCCATGGGCGAAGCCAACCGCAAGCGCTTTGGCGAGATGTTCGGGCGCGATCACAGCCACGCAACCGACGCCGAGGTGCTGGATGCGCTCGTCTACAATGTGTTTCCGAATTTTGCGCCCTGGGGCGGGTTCATGCCGAATATCGTCTATCGCTTCCGGCCATGGCCGGATCAGGACAAGACGCTCATGGAAGTGCGGATACTGACCCGCGTTCCTCCCGGCCAGAAAATTCCCCGGGCCGTCGGCATGCACATGCTCTCCGACGATGAGACCTGGTCGGCGGCAACAGAGCTTGGCGTTCTGGGCAACGTGTTCGATCAGGACATGGCCAACCTGCCCTATGTGCAGGACGGGCTGAAAGCCTCCAAGAACAATCAGGTCAATCTTGGCGACTATCAGGAAATCAGAATTCGGCAATTCCACCGGACATTGGACAAATATCTCGCGCAGTATTGAGATCAGCGCAGGAGGAACACCGGCATGACGACGCTTATCGACAGATCCGAACTCACAGCGATGGTCAGGACGACGATCGAGCACGGCAAGACGCGAACGATCCCCAAGGCACCCGGCATCCTGAAGATTCCCGCATCCAATTATTTCGATCCGGACCGCTTTCAGGTGGAGGTGGACCGTATCTTCAAGCGCCTGCCCCTGATGCTTGCCGCCAGCGCCGAATTACCGAAGCCGGGAGACTTCAAGACCATGGAGGCGGTGGGCGTTCCGATACTGATAGTGCGCGGAGCCGATGGGCAGGTGCGCGCGTTCATCAATTCCTGCGTTCATCGCGGGGCCAATGTGGCGACGGCGGAGCGCGGCAATGCGCGGCTGTTCATGTGCCCCTATCACGGCTGGACCTATAGCCAGAAGGGCGACCTGATCGGCGTGGCGGCCCAGGAAGATTTCGGCGATCTGGACAAATCCTGCCTGAAACTCAAGGCGCTGCCGGCTGCCGAACGCGCCGGCCTGATCTGGGTGATCGTCAATCCCAATTCCGGGCTGGACATCGATGCCTTCCTCTCGGGATATGATCGTTATCTGGGGCATTTCGGGTTCAAGGATTGGTATTTCTTCTCGAACCGCACGCTCAAGGGGCCGAACTGGAAGGTCGCCTATGACGGCTATCTCGATTTCTATCACCTGCCCGTTCTGCACAAGAACACGTTCGGCGAGGATATGTGCAACCAGGCCATCTATACGGCTTGGGGACCCCATCAGCGCGTTCAGATGCCGGCACGCAACCATGCCGAGCTGGAAGCAAAGCCCGAGACCGATTGGGGCGCAGACACGTTGATGACCGGGGTGTGGACCATCTTTCCGCACATCTCCATCGCGAGCTTCGATGGCGGCGGGCGCGGTGTGATGGTTTCGCAATTGTTGCCGGGCGACACGGTGGGCGAATCCTTTACCACCCAGATCTACCTGATGGAAAAGAAGCCGGATGGCGAGACGGAGAAACTCGCGCACGAGCAATTCGCGTTTCTGGAAAACGTGGTGCAGAACGAGGATTACTTTACCGGCCTGCGCCAACAGCGGGCCCTGAAGGCAGGCGGCCTCGACCATGTGATGTTTGGGCGCAACGAAGGCGGCGCGCAGCAATTCCATCAATGGGTCGACAGGATCATCGGTGCCGACGATCAGACGCTGAACCGGATGTTCTCCGAGTAGCAAACCCGGCTCGCCAAGTGCCGATACCCGGAAATGGCGGCTATTCGGCCGCCATTTTCACAAGGTTCAGCCTGGGCTCGTTTGGATAAACCCATTCTTCGCCGATGACCGGCTCGACACGCAGCTCCGACGGAATGTTTTCGGATCCGATCATTCGATCCGCCGTCTGATGCCAGTAATAGATCCGCATTTCCTGATAGCTCAACGGCACACCCTTGAAGCCATAGGATTCGACGGATTTCTGAATCCACTTTCCGAATTCGGTATCTTCCTTCAGCACTTCGTTGAAGGCGGCGATATAACCATCCCAATTCGGGGATTTTTTGCCATTGCCCCAATCGGCACCGAACCACCAGACTTCGAGCTTGCACTTGTCGAGACCATTGGGCCAGAACAGCAGCACCGGAAAGCCATAAGAACCCAGCGGCGAAACCCAGTTCGGAAACATGCCGTAGGATTGCGTGCAGGTTCGCGCGATTTCGCCGACAGTCGGGATGTCTATCTCCGGCGTGCCGCTGAGATATGGTTTCGCCTGCCCCACCATTTCGCGCGAAGGTGCCACCATCCGGCCGTGACCATATGGATAAATCGTGTTCACGTTCTTGTCGGAATCGAGCAGCAGATCGACCGTCGCGGGATGGATGGATTTCACATGGTAGACTTCCATGTTGGCTTCCATCGCGATCTTCCAGTTGGAATTCAGATCCCAGACATAGTGATCCACAAGGCGAACCTGGTCGAAACGGAATTCATCCCATTCGCCGGCGATGCTGCCCAGCCATTCCTTCAAGGCGGGCGCATCGGCATCGAAATTCACGAAGATCAGGTTGCCGAAGCGTTCGCAACGCACGGACCGCAGCGAACGGCAGGAAAAATCCAGATCCACGAAATCACGCGGATCGCGCACGGAGACGAGCTTGCCTTCATCATCATACGTCCAGCCGTGATATTTGCATGAGAGGCGCGCGCGCTTGCCCGATGCTTCCTGGACCACGGGCGCACCGCGATGGCTGCAGGTGTTGTAAAACGCATTGATGGCGCCGGAGCGGGAATGAATGATGACGACGGGCTGACCGGACGTTTCCCAGAGCTTGTAGCAACCGGGCTCGGGTATCTCGTCGATATGCCCGGCAAGCAACCAGGATTTGCGCCACACGTGCTGCTTTTCCAGCTCCTGAAACCGCACATCGTTGTAGCGTCCGGCAGGCAGATCGGGAAACTTCGGAAAGCCTATCGGCGGGCCGTTTCGCGATCCCTCATAATCCATGAGTCTGCGAAGGTCGCGAATTTCCTGCTGGTTCATCTCTTCTTCCCTGACTGAGGGGTGCTTGCGAACTGCCCTTGTGCCTAACCGGCCGGCGGGCGCGGCTTGTTGGTCAACGTCCAATTCTGGCGCTTGACCCAATCATGGATGGTTTCGAGCTTGATCGGCATGCGATCCAGCATGGCATCGACATCCACCTGAAATGGGCGCGTCGGGGCATTGTTGTTGTATTGGTAGAATTGATCGATATAGGCGCGCGTTGCCGCCTGTTCCTCTTCGCCCATCTCGTCGCCAAAGGCGTCGGTCAGCAATTCGCCGAATTTCCTGGGCGAGATCGGTTCATAAACCACCTTGCGCCCCACCACATCCGACAGGGCCGCGGCGATATCCGTCGGCTTGATCCTTTGGGGACCGCCGATATTCATCCATGCGCCCTCCATATCGGGCCGATCGAGAGACGCGATCATGAACTTCGCCACATCATCGAGGCTGATCCAATTGGCCTCCAGATCGGGCCGATGTGCATAGATGAACTTTCCTTCGCGAACGATATAGGGAAATGCCCAGTTGGTAAGAAGGTTGTCCATGAACAACACCGAACCAAACACGGTCGCCGGCACACCGCTTCGCCACAGGGCATTCACGCCTTCGGTATTGTTCGCGTAGAAGCCGGGATCGCCGGGACGATCCGGTATCCAGCTGCTTGTGTTCCAGACCAGGCGCTTGACGCCTGCCGCCTTGGCGACCCGCCCGAGGCGATCGAGAGAGGCAGAGCGATCCGAACGATCGCGCGCCTCGCCCGGCGTCGGGCCGCGCAGGGGATGGGTATAGAACACCGCATCGACACCTTCGAACGCGCGCGCGAGAGACGCTTCGTCCATGATATCGGCGGGCATGATTTCGACGTTTTCGAATTTCTCGCCGTTAAACGGATCGGCGCGGCGCGACAGGGCGCGCACCTTGTGGCCTGCCGCGACGAGTTGGCGAACCTGTGCCATGCCCTGGCGCCCGCTTGCTCCGAAGACTGTCACAAAGGTCATCGCTCGTCCTTTCTGCTGTTTGTTCTTGCGACCCGTGCCTATGGCATATAGGGCGCGCGATCCATGAATACGGTGGTTTCACGCTCCACGGATTCAGCAAGCCCGGCGGCGATTTCGGGGAAGCGTGCGTGACGGGCCATCGCCTGCAGGCCGCGATCATAGTGGTTGAAATCTTCGAGTTCCCAGATGTCGATCACCGTGTGCAGGCGTCCAGTGCGCTGCATATAGGCACCGCGCAGCTTCCAGCCCGCCGCGGTCGCGATCGGAAGAACGATCTCCATCGTCTGATAGAACTTTGCAATTCCTTCGGCGCGAAGCTCTATTGTCGCTTGAAAGTAAACAGCCATGACAATCGCCTGTCCTTTAGCGCATCGAGAACAGCGCGGCGGCGCATGAATGCGCCGCCGGCTCCGTTTGATCAGTACCGATAGGTTGCCTGGATCGCGATGGTGCGTGGATCCAGAACGACGCCACCTTGATCGGAGAGGAGTTGTGCCGGCGTCGTCGTGTGAAGTCCGGTCGAGCCACCCGAAAGCGGCAAGCCCTGTGCGCCGGCTATGACGAACTCATTGTTCAGGTTCTTGCCGATGAGGGCGACCTCCCAATGATTGTCTGTGTCGCCGATGCGCACCGACGCATCGAACATGGCATATGCGCCCTGGCGGTCGATCTGCATGGCAAGATCGCTCGGGAACCCGTTGGCAACATAACTGCTGCTGAAGCGCAGATTCCCCGAAAGACCCAGGATCAAATCCTCACCGACGGGGGTGTTGTAATCACCCTCGAAGGACGCGGTCCATTTGGGCGCCAATGCCGTCGGGCGGCCGCTGACATTCATGAAGTCGCAAGCATGGGCCGCCGATCCATCGCAGAAAGATCCGGTGGTCGGATCGAGCTGCCCTGCCGGAATGATGCTGCCGGTTATGGGATCGCGATGGTAGTTGCAGCCCTCCTCGAATGAGATGCCGGCAGGCGAGCAAGGCGCGATGAAATGACCGTAATGGGCATCGTCATAAGCAAGCGTGCCACGCAGCGTCAGGCCGGTGACATCTTTGGGTGCATATTGCGCCTCGAACTCTATGCCTTTGGTACGCGCCGAGGCAGCGTTGAGCGTGATGTAATTGAAGGTCGGCGTGTTGAAGAAATCGACCTGAAGATTGGTGTAGAGGTAATTGTAGACGTCGACATTGACTTGCAGTTGGTTGTCGAACCACGTCGATTTCACGCCGCCTTCAAGGCCCTGTGCCTTTTCCGGCTTGAAGAAGAAATCATTCGGGCTGCCCAATGTGCTGAGAATGGCGCTGGCCGAGAACCCGCCAGACTTGAAGCCGCGCTTCCAGCCACCATAGACCGTCATGTCTTCCGTGGGATGCCAGGTGAGCATCGCTTCCGGCGAGAAATTGTCGAAATCCTGATGGCCGGCCACCTGTGTGGCGGGATTGCTGGGATCGTATTGCAGGAACAGGAAAGGATAGGGCACGGCAAGCGTGTAGGGCGGCGGCGAACCGGGACCGGCCGGCGCGGTATTGATGCCCGGATTCACGTAGGGCTGGCGGAAGAACGAACTCTTGATTTCGTGGGTGAAGCGCCCGCCGAGCGTGCCTTGCAGATCCGGCAAAATATCCCAGATGAACTGTCCGAACGCTGCGTAAGTTGTTCCCGCGGTGGCGGAGAGTTTGCGGTAAGACGTGTACTGGGTTGTCGGGTCGGTGACGGCGGTGTTGTCGCTGCCGAAGAAAACGACATCCTGATTGAAATCGAGCTGGGTGGATTGATAGTAGAGACCGCCGCTGAAATTCACCGGAAAGTCCAAGGTGGTCAGAACGCGCTCTTCGGTCGAAAACGCGTGCCAGGTGAAATGTTCCCCGGCCATCACAAGTGGCGTTCCCGTGAAATCCTGGTCGCCGGCCCAATCGTTGTAGAGGCGCTGATAGCCGGAGACCGAAGACAGCGTATATTTCGGCATCACATACTGGGCATTCGCGATGAGGGTATAAGATTCATATTCCTCGAAATTGCGGCCACCCTTTTTGTTCAGCAGGGGATTGGTCGCTGCTATATCCGCAGGCGTGTCATTCACCTGATATGACCATTGCTTGCCGCAGGATTCGGCCGGATTCAGTTGCGGGCTGCCGAGCGGGCAATAGAACGGGACGACATTGTAACTGTTGTTGTTGGTTTTGTAGACGTCGCCTGTCGCTTTCACGTTCAGCGAGAAGCGGTCGTCCGGTGTCCATTTTGCCGTCAGCCGAACCACGCCGGTCTTTTCGCGCGGAGAATCGCGTTCCGGCGTGTCGGTGGGATGCAGGGCTATGTCGCCCGTTACCGCATCGCGGGTCGCATAGTTGAGACCGCCCGGCGCATTGTTTGTAAAATAGCCGCCGAACATCTCACTGCCGCGAACGGCAAGGCGAAGGCCGAGCGTATCGGTTACCGGGCCGGATACCACCGCCTCGATGGACGGTTCCTGGGCTTTGAATTCATAGGTCGCGCGAACATAAGCCTCAAGCGTGTCGCCGGGGTCTTTCGATTCCAGCGAGATTGCGCCGGCAGTGGCGTTCTTGCCGAAATAGAGCGCCTGTGGACCTTTGAGTATTTCGACCTGCTTCATATCAAAGAAGCCGTCATTGAGGACGCGGCCCTGGCCGAAATAAACACCATCCACGTTCACGGCCACCGACTGCTCAATGCCGATATTTTCGAACGACGAACCGATGCCGCGCAGGCTGATATCCGCGCCGCTTCCGCTGCCGCCGCGCTGAACGATCAGCTGCGGGGTCTGCGCCGCCACGTTTTCGAGGCTGGTCATGTTGTATTTGTCGAGCTTTTCGCCGCTCAGTGCGGTGACGGCGACCGGGATGTTCTGAACATTCTCTTCGCGCTTTCGAGCGGTCACGACGACGGTCTCGATCTGGGCGGTGGCGGACGAAAAGTCGAGTGCCGTGAAAGCCGTGGCTGCGAATGCCATCAGAACGGCGCTTGAGGTCTTGCGGTAAAGGCTGCTCACTTTGCGAGCCGTACGTGAAGACGTCGTCATGGGTTAGCCCCTCGGTTGAATAGTGTTCCAATCCCTTTGGAGACCGGTTGCCTCAAGCTGTGGGCCCGTCGTCTCCGAGTCTTTTGCGAGCCGTTTGGCTGCGCACCGTCCTTGAAGGCGCTGCATAGATTATTGCAGCGCAACAATACCGGTAGAAATTTCCTAACATAAAAAAACAGTCTGTTCTATTTCTTTTAGTCAAGGTAACCGGAATAAGGGACCCGGGTTGCGTTTTTGCCACTTGGAAAACGGCGCGGCCTGCGAACGCGCAGCCCGCACCGCAAATTATGCATTCGCTATACGGCGCTTGCGGACCGATGGCATTGCGATGGCTATCAACCCAATCGCTGCAAGCACCGCAGCCGCAACATAGCCAACCTGAAAATCGGTGGCACTCAATGTCCCGGACGAATTCAAAGATGACGCTGCCGCCACCGAAAGACAAACCGTCCCGCCCACGGCCACCCCAATCTGTTGGAACGTGAACAATACGGCGGACGCCAGCCCCTGCTGCGATGAAGAAATGCCTGCGGTCGCATTTCCGATAAGCGCCATATATCCCACAAGGCTGCCGATCGGCGCGATGATCGAGCCCAGAAGCACCGCAATGACGTATGTCTCCGACCTTGCAAATGCGGCAAGCATCAGAAGGCCCAGAATGTTGATACAAAATCCCAGAATTGCAGTCGCCTTTAGCGGCATCCGCGCCATGATGAATGGCACGGCCTGCCCGGCCACCACGACCGCCGTCGCATAAGGAAGCATCCCCAGACCGGACGCGGCCGCAGAGAATTTCAGAACCGTCTGCATATAGAGATTGGCAAGCAGAAAGATGCCGCCAACGCCTGCGAGCAAACCAAGCCCCGCAAAACATCCGACGATCAATTGTGGTGTGAACACCGATCTCGGCACCAGCGGCGAGGCAATACGCGACTCAAAGATATAGAACGCCACATATCCGGCTACCGCCAGCAGAAGCGCCGCCGCGCCACCGCCGGATTTGAGGCCGCTTTCGCCAATCAGTGACAGCGCCCAGAGCAGCAAAGTGGTCGCAATCGTAATCAACGCGGCACTCGGGAGATTTTCGAACGTCTTTACGCCTTCGCGGCTGGTGCGGGGCACCAATCGCCAGACAAGAATGAGCGCCACCAATATGGACGGCACATTGAGAAGGAAAACGATCCGCCAGCCGAAAGCCGTGGTCAGGAAGCCACCCAGGACAAGACCGATGATCACCGACATGCCCTGCATCATGCCAAACACACCTAGTGCGCGGTGACGCGGCGCCCCTTCCGGGACGAGCGTGTTGATCAATGAGAAGCTCGATGGCGACAACAGCGCCGCGCCCAATCCCTGCAAAGCGCGGGCGGGCAACAGCGCCCAGATCGACGGCGCAAGCGCGGACAGCAACGAGCCCGCACCAAACAACACTAGGCCGGCGAACAGGCATCGGCGCTGACCGAGCAGATCGGTGAGGCGGCCACCAAGTATCAAAAAGCCCGCAAAGGCCAGGGCGGTTGCTGAAATCACCCAGGAAAGCATGGCGGGCTGAATGTTGAGAGCACGGCCTATGGATGGCAGCGCGACGCTGACGATCGAGAAATCCGTTGTCAGCACAAGCTGGCAAAGACCCATGAGAAACACAATGCCGCGATAGCGCGGCGCAGGTGGAACGGTATCGGGCCGCAACTGGCGCAAGGTCATATAGCTCGCCCTTTGCTGCTTGGTGGCTAAAGGCGCCCGGCAAAATTCGCGTAGGACTTGTCGCCCTCGCCGCGCTCACCAAACGTCCACGCGCCGGGTTCCGCGCGGTTCCAACTGTCTGTGGAGGGCACCGCCGAATTCCAATCATAGCTGGCGTGCCGATGAGCGATCTTCCACGCGCCATCGCGCCGCTCGAATCTGTCGAGATAGCGGCCAGCCGCGATCATGAACTGATCCTTTCCGCCATCCTGCGGCAGCGCGTGGTGGGCAATGAAATAGCTTTCGCCATAGGCCTTATCGCCTTTCACTTCGATCAGCACGTTGCAGATGCAGTGCTGGGTGCGCCGCATCGAGCCCAGAACGGGCATCACCCAGGTCGCAAAATCCCCCGCCGTGCCGTGAAAGACACCGTGATCGTCGGTCGCATCGGGGTGAAACAGCGACCGCAGAAGTTTTTCATCGCAGCGGTCGATCGCGCGCGCGAGCCTGTAGACGAGTTCGGCGCATGACTGTTTGTCAAGCAACTCAAGCATCCGGGCGTCCAGCGATTCGGCCATGGCTTACCTCCCGCGATCCCATTCTTGTGGGAATATTTCAGCAAATGCTCTCACGCCACAAAAGAAACGCAAGAGTTTTTATTCGTCAATGATGATTATTTTCGGCGGCTGGCCGTTTTGGGCGGCCGCGACCACAGGGCGTGCAGCGCAACACGCAAGGCTTCGCGGACGCCCTCGATGCGAGATGCGCCATCATCGGGAAAGACGTGGAGGAACATCCATTCGTCGATGATCCCCGTCAGATCCCGCGCGCCGCGAAAACGATCGGTATCGGCAATCCCGGGAATTCCAAACAATTCGTCGGTAAAACTGCGCTGCCAATCATCACGCTGTTTGGCGGCCTGCCTCAATACGGTGCGCAATGTCGGGTTGGTGCGGGACGCAGCGATCAGTTCCAGCCGCGCGGCGCGATAACAATCCTCCTGCGGGCTCGCGACCATATCGATGGCCTTCTCGATGGGATCGCGGCCAACCGCCCGTTGATTCAGGCTGGCAACATAGGTTTCCCATTGCTGCTGTTCGATATGTTGGGCCAGCGCAAGAATGACATCGGCAATGGTGAGAAAATAGTACTGAAGACAGCCTCGCGTGACGCCTGCGAGTTCCGCAACTTGCGCAAGATTCGTTCCGCGATAGCCATACTGGTTCAGGCTTTTGACGGCTGCTTCGAGAATTGCCACGCGCGTCCCGGCGCTTTTTGCCGTGCCCTTGCGCGACCGTTCGACGGCGGGCTTTCGCGCACGAACCGCCGCAGCGGACGCGATAGCGGTGGTGGACGATTTCATTTCGGCAACCCTCATGGCCGGCCTTCGGCGCATCGATTAATATAAAAACACAATGACCTAAATTAATCACTATTGCTTTTTTTCTGAAACCGCCGGATGCTGGCGAAACTGGCCGAAAAGCCGCTTGCACAAACCGGCTCGGCAGACGCCAGATATTTGGGAGATCGCCAATGGTCATGCTGGACGAAACCCGCACACAAGCTCGCCGCGTCGACAAGCGAAAAGCGCCGGAACCCCTGCTCAGCGATCATCCCATATCTCCCGATCGCTACTATTCCCGCGAATTTGCGCAACGCGAATGGGACAAGATCTGGACCAAGACATGGCAGATCGCCGGCGTTGTTCAGCAACTTCAAAAGCCCGGCGACTACATCACCATGCCGCTGGGACCGGAAACCATTCTTTGCGTCATGGGCGAAGACCGGAAAGTCCGCGCGTTCTACAATGTGTGCCAACATCGCGGCATGCTTCTGATGGGCGCCGAACAGGGAAGCTCGCGCCGCCTTGTTTGCCCGTATCACGGCTGGGCTTATGATCTGAAAGGCACGCTGCGCGTGGTGCCGGAGGAGGCGGATTTTCCGCAAGGCAGCCCTTGCGGGAAGCTTAATCTCGCCGAAATCCCTTGCGATGTGTGGGCGGGATTCGTGTGGTTCAACATGGATCCGGAATGCGCCCCGCTGCGTGAAGCACTAAGCCCCATTGTCGATCAGGTTGAATGTTACCCGATGGACGACATGGTGCGCACCCATTGGGTAACGCTGGAAGGAAACTTCAACTGGAAACTCGTGCAAGACAATTTCAACGAGTCCTATCATGTGCCGTTTGTGCATCCGCAAACGAAATTCGTGATGGAATATGCGCATCAGGATTGCCAGTTCGATCTTTATGACACCGGGCATTGCCGCATGTTCCTGCCGGGCTCGACCCCGACACGCCATTTGCAGGGCGGCGAAGAAGAAACGCTGAGATATATGGCCGAAGATCTGGCGTTCTGGGGATTGGATGCCGATCAGTTTCGCGGCGGCAAGACCCGCGAAATCCGGCGGGCCATTCAGCTACAGAAGCGCAAACTCGGTGCATCGAAAGGTTATGATTTTTCGGCTTACGACGATGATCAGCTGACCGATCACTGGCACTACACGATCTTCCCGAATCTTTCGTTCAGCCTGAAACCCGATGGCAATATCTGGCTGCGCGCCAGACCACACGAAACCGACCCGGAAAAATGCTATTTCGACATGTGGTATCTGACTCTATTCCCCAAGGGACAGACGAAATACTACTCCGCGAGCATGGCGGAATGGGTCAGCATCGAGACGCCCGCGCCGCATCAGCAAGGCAAATGGGGCGAAGTCTCCATGGGCCCCGGCATCGATCAGGACGTATCAATCTGGGAGATGCAGCAGCGCGGCCTGCATTCGCGCGGCTACAAGCGCGATACACTGGCCTGGCAGGAAAGGCGAGTGCGCTTTTTTCACGACAACATCGAGCGCTGGCTCGCGCGTTGACTATTTCTTGCGGCTGCGCGGGCCGCGGAACTTTTCCGCTTCCTGCTTTGTCGGTGGCTTCAGCTCGCCATCGCGGAGCTGGCGCATCACAAGGGCAAGCAGGGCGCGCAACGTGGCCTCCCGCGCCGGATTATTCCAGATCGGCCTGTTGAGGACGAGGCCTTCAAGTGTCGCCTCTACAAAGTCCGTTGCATATTCAAGCAATTCCGCCTTGTTCTTCCACTCGGGGAAGACCCGCACGCTTTCGGCGCGCCAAATACGATCGTAACGTTGTGCCTTCGGCAGGAATATCTGCTGCAACTCGATGTTGGTTCGCGCAGCCACGCTAAGCTCGAGATAGGCTTTGTATTCGCGCGTGAAATATCCTTCCCACGCCTGCTCAATGCCCAGGTTCTCCTGCACTCGCTGCTTTTCCGAAAGCGTTCCGATCCGTTCGCCGAAAATCGCCATGCGGCGGAAAAACAGATAGTCGATAACCGCCGAGATCAATTCCTGCTTCGACGCGTAGTGGTGGGTCATCGCTCCGCGCGATATCTTTGCGACCTCGGCAATCAATTGCATCGTGGTCTGCGCGTAGCCATGCCGCTCGAGACAATCGATGGCCGCTTCGAGAATCGCGGTTCGCGTCTGTGAGCTTTTCCGCTGCTGCCACTTTGGCCCGTGCGGAGCCAGCCCTTCCGGCTCGAGTTCGGCCAGCAAATTTGCGGTCTTTTTCGTCATTCCAAACCCCACCCCGTCCGAATCGTAGGCTTCAAAAAGCTGTAGCGCGCAAAAGGGGCGCGCACCACGCCAATATTGTCGCGAATCAACAGGAAACGCGCGTGGCGCGCCTCATTTGGAGGGCTCCAGAAGGACAAATACAGTCCTATCCACAATTTCAACGGGGAATGTTCGGATCGGCGCCTTGGTCAATGCGCCTGCCGTCGAGCCATCCCGCAGGTCAAACCTCGCGCCGTGGACGGGGCAGGACAGAATATGCCCCCTGATACGCCCCCCTTCCAGCGGGGAGCCATTGTGGGTGCAGCGATTCTCGACAGCAAAAACCCCGCCAGCCGAGCGACAAACAAGGACCGAAAGGCCCGCCACATCGAACGCGAGGCTGCCTCCTTCCGGAACGCTATCCAATTCCGCAACACGGATTTTGGGCATCGAGAGCTACAGTGGCATTTTGGGATTCAGCCCCAGGCTGTAGAGCGGATCTTCCGGGTATCGGCGCCCGACCACTTTCAAACCGGCATAGAGCCCGCTGTCCCAGATTGCAGATGACGGGCCGTTTTGATTGAAGTCCATCGCGTATTGGCGATGGAGAATGCGCCATTGACCTGCCCGGCATTCAAAGCGGTCAAGGTAGCGGCCGCCCACCATCATCTCCCTGTTGCCTTCCGGCGTATGCACCTCGTGATAGGCTCTACAATAGGTTTCTGCCGTTGCCCTTTCGCCTTCCAGATGGATCAGGATATTGCTGATCGCGTGCTGGGTGCGCGCCATGGAGCGCAGCGCAGGGATGACGGTTTCGCACCAAGCCCAGGCATTCAAATCGCCATCGCCGTAGTTGGCGATACCATCGGGCCAGAAGGCGGATTTCAAAGCATCGAGATCGCAGCGATCAATGCCGCGTGAATAGCGCGCGAGCGTCTCCGAAATCGCAAGCTTTGCAGAAACTTCGGCCAGCATATGCGTGGCGGTTTCAGCAAGATCCATGGATACGCCTCCGATCGGTCAAAGCCTGCGCAGCTTTTCGCGCTGGTTGCTGAGATCTGCCGCGCCACGGGCGCCCCAGGGCATTTTCGGGGAACCCTTCAACCAGCCATCCGCGCGCGGTTCCAAACGCACCCAATCCACCCGCTCGCTGCGATGGGCGATTTTCCAGACGCCGGCGCGCTTTTCGTAGCGGTCGACATATCTGCCACTGACGAACAAATCTTGTTCCTCGCCATTCTCCACCACGCGGTGGTGCGCCTGGAAATAGACCTCGCCGAACCCGATATCGCCTTCGATCTCGATCTTCGCCTGGCCGATCATGTGGTGGTTGGCCAGGTGCTCGTTCAGGATGCCTTGGGCAAAGGCCACAAAACCGTCGGGGCCCCCAACATAGGCGCCGTAATCCGTCGTGGCATCGTCGTGGAATACCGAGCGATGCAGGATCGGATCGAGCCGGTCCTGGGCATGCATATAATCGCAAAGGAGATTGTAGATTTCCTCTCGCGCGATGAGATCGCGAATCTTCTTTTCCTCAAGCGCGTCGAGCATAGCATGGCCTCGCGGTGCGCGATTTAACGGCTTAGATAGCCATCAATCGTCTGGTGAAATTTTCGGATGCGCACTTCCTGATAATTGCCAAGCGTTTGACCGGCCTTCTTGGATGCCTGAAAGCCGCGATATTGCAGGGCCAGATTGTTCGTATCCTGGTCATAAACGGCACCCAGGCCGGGATCCATTCCCGGCGCGGTGGCATAGGAATCGTTTACACCCACCGGAACAGGTTCCGGGGCATCCGGGCGCTTCATTCCGGGTGCAAGCGGCCTGAGGAAGACGAGATCGAAAAGCGTGCGGCCAGGATCGTTTCCTATGGGCCGAAAGCGATAGATCATGGGCAGCGACACGCCCGGGAACAGGCACATATTCGGAAAGAGATGATACTCTATGGAATCCAGCATCTCACTGTCCGAATAGCTCGACAGATCGACGCCCCAATCTCCGCCCAAGGTCTGCCGCAAATGAGCTGCGGCGACCGAGCGCGCCGTGCGGCCTTCCGGCACTTTGGTTCCGGCGGGCACCGCGCGCATCTTTTCGAGAATTTCGGTTTGTGTTTGTGGCGTCGTGTAATGCGGGCTTGGAAAGCCGATGGTATGGATGAACCGCGTAACGTGATCGCCAAAGACATCGTATTGCGCATTGGCGTCGCCCGCTGTGGCTAGGCCCTGCGCGTGCGTCTCCACCACGTGATAGGCTTCAAGAAATGCTTCCGTCGCTGCCTTCCAATTGGTGGGGAGTTCTTTTTGAAGATGGAGAACCGTGTAACGCTGGCTCAAATCCCAGCCGTCACGGAAATGTTCCGGCAGCACGCCAAAAAATTCTTCCAGAGGCCTGGCCTCAGGATCCATGTTGATAAAAACGAAACCACCCCATCGCGCGACTTTCACTTCCGGCAGCTTGAAATCTTCGTCTCTCACATGGGGGAAATCCCAGCGGCAAGGAATATTCTTAAGCTCTCCCTCAAGCGACCAGGTCCAGCCATGAAACGGACATTTGAATTCGCGCGCCGACCCTTGCGAGTTCGATTCACGAAGCTGCGTTCCGCGGTGCAGGCAGGTGTTGTAATACGCCTTGATCTGGCCGCCTTCGAGCCGTGTGACGAGGAATGAATAAGGGCCGATATCATAGGTGATGTAATCACCGGCTTCCGGGATGTTTTCCTCCCGGCACACCCATTGCCAGACCTTTGGCCAAAGCTTTTCCATTTCGAGCTGGAAGAACTTCGCGGATGTGTAGCGTTCATATGGAATGTTTTCGCTGCCGAGATAGCTGTAGGCCTCCTCCACCAGCGCGTCCGGCACTTTCCAGCCATCGGAGAGGATAATATCGCGCGTGCTTGGGCCAGGGCACCGGCTTTCGCCCGGAGATGGTTCTTTCGCCCTTATGTTCATGCCCTTCTCCCGTGGGTTCGGCGTGCATTACGCTCCGAGGATGGCCACTGCAGACAAACCCGGCGCGCCATAAACCTGGCTGTACGCGATCTTTGCGTCTTTGACCTGCCGGCCGTCCGCTCTGCCGCGCAGTTGCTGCACGTTTTCATAAACCTGGCGCAGGCCGGAGGCGCCAATGGGTTCGCCGCATGCAATGCAGCCGCCATCGGTATTGATCGGCAAACGGCCGCCAAGGCGGGTTTCGCCGTCGGCGATGAGTTTCTCCTGATCGCCGTCCGCACAAAGGCCGTTCTCGGCCATGTGCATGATTTCCGCGCCGCTCTCCGTGTCCTGGATCTGGGCGACGTCGATGTCTTCGGGGCCGACGCCGGCGATGGCATAGGCAGCCTTGGAAGCGATTTCCGTCGGAGACGGCCCGCGTTCCACATCAAGCGATGGCGAAAACACTTCAAAGGAGCCGTTCACGCGCGTGCGTACGGCCGCGCCAAGCATACGCGGGCCACCGAGCCCCAATTCCCGCATCTTCTTGTCGGATGCCAGGATGAGGGCGGCGCCACCTTCCGCCGGAGAGCAGAACATATATTTCGTCAGAGGGTCGGAGAGCATCTGCGCCTGAAGAATGGTTTGCGCATCGACCTGCTGCTTGCGCCAGGCATGGGGCGTTTTCGCACCGTTCTCGAAGGCTTTTTCCGCAACACGCGCCAAGGTTATCGGCGTGATGCCATGGAGACCCATGTAACGCTGAATTTTCAACGCGAAAAACTGCGTGGTCAGCATCATGCCGACATCGCCATACCAGCGCGGAAGGCCCGATGCTTCGGGATCGGGATTGAATGCACCGCGCGGATGCTTGTCGAAGCCCGTGACGATGCCAATGTCGAATTCGCCGGACTTGATGGCCCAATAGCCCGAGAGAAGAGAGGAACCGCCCGTGGCACAACCATTGGCGACGTTGATGAATTGCACGCCGGTGAGGCCCAGATGCGGCAGCATTGAATCCGCACTACCCGCAGCCGACGAGCCGCCGAATGCGAACTGCATGTCTTTCCATTCCAGATTGACGTCTGCCAGCGCTTCGCGGACCGCATAAATTCCCTGGTCGAGGCCCGATTTGCCGTCTGTGCGGCCGAACGGATGAATGCCTGCGCCGATAATGTGTACGTCTGTCATCGAATTCTCCTGGATCCTATTGGGCCGGCCGGAATGCATAGGTGGACACTGTCGAACCGTCAGCGCGCCCAAATGGAACCAGCATCATTTTCATCGGCATGCCGATTTTCAGCCGCGCAAAATTATCGACCTCGATGCGGGTTTCGACGATCACCTGCCCTGCAAGCTCGACATAACCGAGGGCGAAGGGTTTGAAACTCGCCTCATCGTCTGCCCCCGCATAGGGAGGCGACTTCGGACGAAACCTCTGCACCGTGAAGGACCAGAGCTTGCCTTCATTGGCCAGGCGCACGGGTTCATATTGATAGGCTTCTCCGCCCGCCGGCATGGGGAAAACTGTGCGACCATCGGATTTCCGGCGGCCACCAAGCAGATGAGGGCCATCGGGCGCCACTTCAAACAGGCGGCTAGCGATAGGGGGCAGTGTTTCGCCCTGTGCGGCTGTCGGCATGTGTCCTCCGGACCCGGTTCTTATGTTTCGCCAGGGCTGGCGAACGGCAGAAAAAAACATACTTGTCTTATTCAGGATGATAAGCTTGTTTCGTCTGCGATCAAGGCGCAAGCACAGATTTCGGAGGAAGCCCTGCCCGACGGCGTGACATACAGCCCTCTTTCACTGGCTTCCGGCGTATTGCCGGAGTTTCCGCCAGTCACAACCGCGCGCGCCGCGCTGGATGCAGGCTTTGACGCCGTGGGGCTATGGGTCGAGCCCTCCGGCTGGGGGCCCGGAACCACGCGCGAAATCCGCAATCTGCTCGCCGATACGATCCCCGTGCTGGATGTAGAGGTGATCTGGATCCAGCCGGGGGCGGACGACCCCGATCATTTTCGCGTGCTGGATATAGGCGCGCAACTGGGTGCCCGGAACGCGCTGGTCGTCAGTTCGGATCCCGATTTCGGCGCCACCGCGGAAAAGCTGGCGCGGCTGTGCGAACATGCTCGCGGAACGGACATTCGCGTGGCGCTGGAATTCGGCCTTTTCACGGAGGTCAAATCGCTGGGCGACGCGCTTTCGATCATCGGCAGGATCGAACAGGACAATGTCGCGCTTCTCATCGATCCGCTGCATCTTTCGCGATCGGGCGGCACGCCGGCCCAGTTGCGCGATGTGCCACAACGCTATCTGAGCTACGCGCAATTTTGCGATGCACCCGCCGATTTGCCCGATACGAGCGATGTCAAAGCCATCATTCACGAAGCCATCGATTTGAGGCTCTTGCCTGGCCAAGGCGCACTACCCCTTGCCGATCTCCTGCAGGTTCTTCCGCACCATATTCCTCTGAGTGTCGAACTCCGCTCGAAAGCTTTGAGAGATGCCTATCCCGATGCGAGCGAGCGGGCAGCAGCTCTGGCAACGGCCACGCGAAGATATCTGGAAAATACCTCTCAGGGATGACGTAACATGCAGGACGCCAATTCTACGATGCCTCAAACCTTGGGCGACGTTGCGCGCATTCAGGCAAAGCAACGGGGCGATCAGATCGCCTTTACGTTCGAAGGCAGGGCCACGACGTTCGCCGAATTCGATCGGAACACGAATCAGGTTGCCAACGGCCTGATCGCGGCGGGCATCAAACCCGGCATGCGAATTTCCTATATCGGCAAGAACAGCGATTACTATTTCGAGCTTCTGATCGGCGCCGCGAAGGCGGGCGTCGTGATGACGCCCGTCAATTGGCGGCTGGCGCCCCCTGAGATCGTCTACATATTGACCGATTGCCGCGCCCAAATTCTCTTCGTCGGTGGAGAGTTCACCGGTCTTGTTCGCAGCATTGTTGCCGAACTTCCCACCGTGAAGAAATATATCGCGATGGAAGGCGGCATGCCGGAATGGGCGAGCTATGAAGGCTGGCGCAACGCGCAATCCGGCAAAGATCCGGGCCTGGCCGTCGGCCGCGATGATGTCGCTCTTCAGCTCTACACCTCCGGTACGACCGGCCGCCCGAAAGGCGCGATGCTGAAGCATTCCGGCGTTCTTGGCCCTCGCCAGGCATTTTCCGACCAGGCACCGGACTGGAACAAATGGACGGCAGACGATGTGGGCTTGGTGGCGATGCCCGTTTTTCATATTGGCGGTTCTGGCTTCGGGATCACAACGCTGGTCAACGGCGCCAAGGGGGTTGTGGCGCGGGAGTTTGATCCCAATCGCGTGCTGGATTTTATCGAAAATGACCGCATCACAAAGATATTCATGGTTCCAGCGGCCATGCAGATCGTGGTGCGCCATCCAAAGGCCCGCCAAACGGATTATTCGCGCATCAAATACATCCTCTACGGGGCCTCGCCGATCCCGCTCGATCTCTTGCGCGAATGCATGGAGGTTTTCGGCTGCGGCTTCGTCCAGATGTATGGGATGACCGAGACCACCGGCACTATCGTGGCGCTGCCGCCGGAAGACCATGATCCGGCCGGCAATCCACGCATGCGTTCAGCCGGCAAGCCGCTTCCAGGCGTGGAAATCGCGATACTCGATGAGGCGGGCAACCGTCTGCCGACTGGGCAGGTCGGCGAGATAACGACGCGTTCCATGGCCAACATGGCGGGCTACTGGAATTTGCCGGACGCAACCGCCAAGGCAATCGACAGCGAAGGCTGGTTGCGCACCGGCGACGCGGGATATCTCGATGAAGACGGTTACGTCTACATCCACGATCGTGTGAAGGATATGATCATTTCGGGCGGCGAGAACATCTATCCGGCAGAGGTGGAGAATGCGATTTTCGGCCATCCCGATGTGGCCGATGTCGCGGTGATCGGAGTGCCGGACGCGAAATGGGGAGAGGCGGTGAAAGCCATTGTCGTCAAGAAGCCGGGCCGCGAGCCTGCCTCGGAGGACATTATCGGCTTCGCCCGCCAGCGGATCGCGGCCTATAAGGCCCCCAAATCGGTCGATTTCATCGAGGCCCTGCCGCGCAATCCTTCCGGAAAGATTTTGCGGCGTGAATTGCGCGAGAGCTACTGGAAGGGAAAAGAGCGCCGGGTGAACTGACCGGCGCTCCGCCCCTTAACCTACCTTGAGCAATTGCTTGCCAAAATTGGCGCCCGAGAAAAGCCGCATCAGCGTGCGTGGAGCGTTCTCGAGCCCCTGCTGGATGTCTTCCTTGTAGTGCAACTTCCCTTCGGCGACCCATTGCGAAATGCGCGCGCGCGCCCAGGGAAACTCGCTCGCCCAATCGGTCAGGATGAAGCCTGACATCGTGGCGCGCTTGAACACCAGATTGAAGTAGTTCTCTGGACCGGCAGGCATCTGCCCGGTCTCATAGCGCGAAATGCCGCCGCAGATGACGACGCGGGCATGCATGGCGATTTCGCCCAGCAGACTGTTGAGAATCTTTCCGCCGACATTGTCCCACAGAACATCGATACCGCCCGGCGCCAGTCGTTTCACCTGTCCGCGCACATCTTCGGCCTTGTAATCGACGGCCGCATCGTAACCCAATTCCTCGACCAGCCATTTGCATTTGTCTGCACCGCCAGCAACGCCGATCACCCGGCAGCCTGCGATTTTCGCGATTTGCCCCACGACAGAACCCGTCGCGCCTGCGGCGCCCGTGACGACGACAGTATCGCCCGCGAAAGGCTTTCCGATTTTCTGGAGACCGAAGAACGCCGTGAGCCCGGTTGTTCCAAGCACACCGAGATTGGCGGTCAGAAATTCGTTGTTGTCGACTTTCAACAAATCCTTGCCGGCAAGCGTTGGATATTCCTGCCAGCCGATCTGGCCCATGGCACGATCGCCCGGTTTGAAATTGGGATCGTTGGAGGCGATCACTTCACCGATTCCGGAGCCGCGCATGGTTTCGCCGATTTCAGTTGGCGCAACATAGCCGCCAACATTTTCCATCCAGCCTTTGAGCGCCGGATCGAACCCCAGATAAAGCGTGCGCAATTGCACTTCTCCGGGCCCCGGATCTCGCGCGGGCTTTTCGGCCCATTGGAAATCGGAATCTTTCAGCGGACGGCCCGTCGGGCGATCGGCTATCAGCCACTGGTGATTGCTTTTTGTCATCGGATTTCCTTCATGTTGAAACTCATGGCGTAGTGTTCGTGCCGCCTACATTCCCGGATGGCCGGCAAGCATCCCGCCATCAACGAAATAATCGGCGCCTGTGCAGTAACCGGATTCATCGGATGCCAGATACACCGCCATAGACGCGATTTCTTCCGGCATGCCGATGCGACCCAGCGGCGACATCTTGTTCACCGCTTCGCGGAACCCGGGGATGTTCTCCAGGGCGGGGCCCAAAATTGCCGTTTCCGTGGCTCCGGGAACGATGGTGTTGCACTTGATGTTCAGACCTGCCCGCGCACAATGAACAGCGACAGATCGCGTGAGCCCGCGGATGCCGAATTTGGAAGCCGAATATCCCACATCGCCGGGCAAGGCCGCGAACGCGGATGTGGACGCAATGTTGATGAGCGAGCCGGAAGGCCCACCAGGATTGTTCTTCATCAGCGCGATGGCGAAATGGCAGCCGAGCATCGTGCCCGTGAGGTTGACGGCGATAATGCGCTGCCAGGCCGCGAAATCGTCATCCTCGATGGATTTTCCAGATACGATACCGGCATTGTTGACCACGATATCCAGACGGCCGCATTTTTTTGCCACTGTGTCCGTAACAGATCTCCACGCCTCGGCATCGCTGACATCATGTTCGATGAAGAGGCAATCCAACTCCCGCGCGACATCCCGGCCGAGATCGGCCTGTATGTCCGTCAGGACAATTTGGGCACCTTCACTGGAAAACCGGCGAACCGTGGCCGCGCCGATTCCGGACGCGCCGCCCGTGACGATGGCAACCTTCCCGGAGAGGCGGCCCGGCATCAGCCGAGTTTCCGAACCGGGTTGGAGCCATCCCAATTGCGCGCAGCGTCGCGCATCATGCCGAAGAATTCACGGCTTCCGGGGCCGGGTTTCAATATCTCGACCATTGTGCCCGGTCCGCCGCGTGTGTCGACATAGATCACCTCGCCACCGCCCGTGACCTTTCCTTCCTGCGCCACGACGGCATCGGCGGAACGGCAAACTTCGCGGGCGTGGGCCATATCATCCACAAGAATGCAAACATGATGCAGGCCCTCGCGCCCCTCATCGCGCCAGCGTTTGTAAATTGACGGAGTATCGTTGTGCTGGCGGATCAATTCGATCTGCATGTCCTTCCAGTAGCCAAGGACCATCGAGAAATCGATATTTGCGGGTTTTCCAAGGTATTTGACGTCTTCGAGCTGAACATGATCGAGCGCGAAGAACGGCCCTGCGCCCATCGTTTCGATCCAGAATTTAAGCGCGCCGTCGAAATCCGCCGGCACATAGGCGAGTTGCATGACATCGCCCAGAGATGTGATTGCGCTGGCGGGTTTCATTCTGCGGCCTCCGCATAGGCTGCCTGCGGCAACGCCATTCCAATGGCATCGGCGATCGTGCGATGCTGATATTGCAACGCGATCTCCTGGCGGCCATAGACGACCGTGCTGCCTGCTGGCAACGAAGTCAAATTGTACCATCCTTCGGCGGCCACCTTGTAATCCTCGTTTTCCACGACATACGCGGTCGCATCGAACGCCTCGGAGACTTCCTTGCGATATTCTTCGGAGTTGATCCCGGCAGGTGCATAGATGGATTTGTAGGTCACCGTCTCGCCGACTTTCTCACCCGGGAAATGGCGAAACGTGGTGCAATAGGTGCTGCCCGGCTTGATCGACCCCACGAAGAGGATCGTGTTGGGAAAGAGATAATGAATGCCGCCCAGTTCGCGCTTCGGCCATTCCGCTTCCGGCAGGCTGGCCCAGGATTCGATATCGCGGCTTGCAAATTGAACCCGATGATGCGGCCCGAACTTGTCATAAACCGTGACATCGTTGCGGAAATAGGGGGCGAGCGTCGCCTTGTGCAGCGCTGCGAAATGATAGCCCTCACCATAGGTATCGAGCGCATATTTCCAATTCGCAGAAACGAGAAGTGTGCCGCTTTTGACCGGCTCCGCCTGCCGCAGCTCCAGAAAATCAAGCTGCTCGGCGAACGCGCCCAGATGGGCGTCGATGTCCATCGACGAGTTCGGCGTTGCCTTCACGAACACCAGACCACACCTTTCCGCCACCGGAACGGGAATCAGGTGGCTTCGCTCATCCACGGCATCGCAGAATCTTTCGCGTTCCGGAACGCCCCTCAACTGCCCCTGGCTATCGAACGACCAGCCGTGAAACCAACAGGTCATGAGCTTGGTGGTTCCCTCGCGTTCGCGCACGAGCCTTGCGCCGCGATGCGTGCAGATATTGAGGAAGCCGCGCGCAACACCATCCATGCCCCGCACGATAACAATCGGCACACCCGTTTCATCGAACAACCGGAAGCTTCCCGGAGACGGCAGATCGTTGGAAAGGCATGCAACCACGGGCGTTTCGCGGAAAAGCTTTTGACGCTCTGCTGCGTGACGCACGGGGTCGGTGTAGACCGACACATCGTTGCGCATTGGCCCATCGGCGAGATCGGAGCTATTGGCACGCACATGATGCGCCAACCGCCGCAGCAGATTCAGCCGCGTCGCGTCACGCCGTGATTCAAAATCGCTCATGCCGTGCCTCTTTCTTCCGGTCGACGTTTCAATCCCACTTCATGACCGCGCGGATCGCAGCTTCGATGCGCCGTGGGTTTGGCATGTATTCGTCTTCAAGGTTGGGCGCGAACGGAACCGGCGTGTGCGGGCACGTCACGCATTTGATGGGTGCCTTCAACGCATCGAACGCCTTGTCCGCGATGATGGAAGCGACGTCGGCGGCGAGCGAGCAGCGCGGCGGGCTCTCATCAACCAGAACCAGCCTTCCGGTCTTCTCGACGCTCTCGATGATCGTATCTTCATCGAGGGGAGAGGTTGTGCGCGGGTCGATTACCTCGGCATCGATACCTTCCTTTGCCAGAGCCTGCGCCAGCGCCAATGTGCGTGGCACCATGGGGCCAAACGCAACCAGCGTGATATCCTTGCCTTCGCGCAAGATATTGGCCTCGGCAAAAGGAATTCGATAGGCCTCGTCCGGCACCTCGCCTTCCATGTCGTAGAGGATCTTCGATTCCATGAAGATCACCGGATCGTCATCGCGTATCGCTTCGATCAGCAATCCCTTGGCATCATAAGGATTTGAGGGCATCACGACCTTCAATCCCGGCACCATGGTGAAAAGCGGATGCAATGTCTGGCTGTGTTGCGCGCCGCCGCGGAACCCTGCCCCGATCATCGTGCGAATAACCATCGGTGTGCGCGCCTTGCCGCCGAACATATAGCGGAACTTGGCGGCCTGGTTGTAGATCTGGTCGAAGCAAACGCCGACGAAATCGACAAACATGATTTCCGCAACCGGGCGCAAACCGGTAACGGCCGCGCCGGATGCCGCCCCCACGATGGCGCTTTCGGAGATCGGCGTGTCGATCACACGCGACGCACCAAATTCCTTGTAAAGCCCGCCGGTGACGCCGAACACGCCTCCAACGCCGCCCACTTCGCCTGATCCCCCCTGCCCACCGGCGACATCTTCGCCGATGATGATGACATTGGGGTCGCGACGCATTTCCTGGCGCAACGCTTCGTTGATGGCTTGACGATAAGATTTCTTTGGCATGATCTGCGCCTCAACTTTCAATAACGGACATAAACATCACGCTCGAGCGACTTGATGTCGGGTAGGGGGGCGGCACTCGCCGTGACCACCGCGTCTTCAACTTCCGCGAGCACTTCTTTTTCGATGGCATCGAGCGCTAAATCGTCCAGCAGCTTCGCCTCGGTCACGCCCTTGCGGAATCGCGGAAGCGGATCGTTGGCGCGTGCCTGCGCCAGTTCTTCCGGTGTTCGATAGGCCTGCGGATCGCCGATGAAGTGACCCAGGAAGCGCGAGCAGCGAATTTCGAGCGCGTAGGGGCCTTGCCCCGAACGGGCCCGCTCAAGCGCGCGCCCCATGGCCTCGCGAACCGCAAAAAAATCGGAGCCGTCGACGACTTCCGCGGGCATGCCGAAGGCGTGCGCGCGTTCCGCGATCGAGCCGCCGCCGACGGAATAGGTTGCGGCCGTGTGTTCGCCATAGCCGTTGTTTTCAAACGCGAAGATCGCGGGCACGCCGAGCACAACCGCCATGTTGAGCGCTTCAAACGTCGTGCCCTGGTTGGACGCACCGTCGCCTGAGAATGCAACGGCTACTTTCCCCGATTTCTTGTATTTCTGTGTCAGCGCAGCACCAACCGCGATGGGCGGAGATCCACCCACAATGGCGTTGGCGCCAAGCATGCCCTTCGAAAAATCGGCAATGTGCATCGAGCCGCCCTTGCCGCCGCACAGACCGCCAGCCTTGCCGAAGATCTCGATCATCATACCCTTCACATCGCAACCCTTCGCGATGCAATGGCCGTGACCGCGGTGGGTGGAACCGATGTAATCTTCATCTGTCAGATCGTGACAAACGCCAACACCGGCTGCTTCCTGCCCGAGATAGACATGGGCGAACCCGGGAATGTTGCCCGCGGAAAATTCTTTCTCCACACGTTCTTCAAACGCCCGAATTGTGAACATGCGCCGATATGCGCGGAGCAATTCTTCACGACTCATCTGCATGGCTATGCGTCTCCCAAATTCATTCAGTCCGCGCCCCGACCGCCATCGACAGTCAACTCGGCGCCCGTGACGTAACTTGCGTCATCGCTGACGAGGTAGTGAATGGCGTCGGCGATATATTCCGGCCGGCCGATCATCCGCAGCGGTGTATCTGCCGCAAATGCATCGGCCAGTTCCTGATTGTCGCCGAACGTATCGGTGATCATGGGGGTCCAGATCACGCCGGGATGCAGGGAATTGACCCGCACCCTCGGCGACATGGCTGCGCCCTCAAGGGCTGCTGCCTTCGTCATGCTCGTGATGGCGCCCTTGGACGCGCAATAGGCGATAGCGTTGGGATATCCAACCTGCCCCATCAGGGACGAGACATTCACGATCGATCCGGCTGTCTTGCCTCGCGCAAAGGCGCGAAAGGCATGTTTGATGCCCAGAAACGTGCCTTCGACATTCACCGAATAAGCCCAATCGAAATCCGCTTCGGTGGTTTCCGCCAGCGGCTTGACGAAGAACACGCCCGCGTTGTTCACGAGTGCCGAAAGTGCGCCGAATTGCTTCTCTGTTTCGGCGATCACGCGTTCCCAATCGGCTTCGCTGGCGACATCGTGGGGCATGTAGGCCCCGTCCCCGCCGGATTCTTTCACCAACCGCGCCGTTTCCGATCCACCTTTCGTATCCCGCCCCGTGACGACGACGACAGCGCCCTGGCGCGACAAAGTGAGGGCGGCCGCGCGACCGATCCCCTTGGTGCCGCCGGTTATAATGACAGAGCAGCCCTTCATGCTCTGGGTCATGGCACGATCCATCCGCCATCGACGACCAGCTCGGCGCCGGTGACAAACAGGCCGCGCGGAGAAGCCAGAAACAGCGCGGCGCGTGCAATATCTTCGGGATCACCCATGCGCCCCAGGGGGATGGCCTGAGCTGTCGTCGCCTCGTCGGCGAACGCTGTCATGCGCGTCTTTATGGCGCCGGGATGCAAGGAATTCACGCGGATCTTCTCCGGCCCCAATTCCAGCGCCGCGGCTTTCGCCATCAGGCGGATGCCGCCCTTCGATGCGCAATAGTGCGTGTGTGCGGGCAACCCGACTTTTCCGGCAACCGACGAAATCAATATGACGGCGCCACCCTCACCGTGACGGCGGATCGCGCCCACACCATGCTTCAATCCGAAGAACGGGCCTTTGAGATTGATGCGGTTGATCCGCCGAAATTCTTCCAACGGCATGTCAGCTGCGGGAATGGCGGAGTGGACGCCGGCATTCGGCACCACGATGTCCACGCGTCCGAATTTTTCCAGTGCGGCGGCGACGATGCGCCCCCATTCCGCCTCCGCGCCATGGTCGGCGGCCAGAAAAGCGGATTTTCCGCCACCATCGTTTATACCTTTGGAAACAAGCCTGCCCTCTGCCTCGTCCATATCCGAAAGCAGAACCGCCGCACCCGATTGCGCGAATATCTCCGCCATCGCACGGCCAAGGCCACGCGCCGCACCGGTGACAATCGCCACCTTGCCGGCCAGTTCGCCCGCGGTTTGCGCTGCACTCACGATCGCATGGTCCTCTTTCGCGTCAACATAATCAGGCGGCGAGCGCGGGTTCTTTTGCCCACGCGATTCCGCGGCGCAGCAGATCGTAGAACACCGGCAGATTCCACGCGCAGCGCTCGATGGCAGGATAGAATTCCATCAGCGGTTGCATGTCATAATGACCGCGGCAATGACCGAGCGTCAGGTAAAGTATCGAGCCCTTGCCGATGGGGTGCAGATAGAAGACCGGATGTTTGGCCTTTTTCCATTGATCTTCGACAAAGCCGGCCGCTTCCCCGCTGAACTCCGTTTCCAGGAGGACGTGAAGCTTGCCATACGTCTCTACGAGATAAAGCTCATCATCCGTCTCGAAAGGTTTTACGCCTTCGACGAGAGGATGGCGGGGATCGGCAACCGTGACGGTGTAGGGCGCAATCGGCGGATGGGCGATGAACATTGTGCCCAACGTCTCCATAAAATGCGGCGCCCAACGCGGCGAATCCACCTTGCCGTTGGCGAGGAACCGCAGAATGGAGTTCGTGCCGTGCAGCGCATACCAGCGCCCACCGCCTTCCACATAGGCTCGCAGCGCCTCCTGTTCGTCGAGTCTTGGCATCACATCGCAGGTGTAGGTCACCAGGAAATCGGATTCGCAGATGGCGGAAATATTGGAATAATCCTCAAATACCCGAACGCGCACGCGTTCGTCTTCTGCCAGCAGCTTCAGAATTTCCAGCCGTGCGAAATCGATATCGTGATATTTGCCGGCCGCGACGAGCGCGACCTTGATTTTCTTCTTAGCCTCGCCCGCCATGACAGCCTCAATATTGAACGCGCTTGGTGAACCCGCCGTCGATCACAACATTTGTGCCTGTCATGAATCGGCAAGCGGGAGAGGCCACAAAGGCAATCGCGCGGGCAACTTCTTCAGGATTTCCCAGGCGCCCCATCGGGATACCTTTGAGTGTCATGTCATAGATCGCGGTCATGTGGTCCTTCACCATGTTCCACGCGCCGCCTTCGATATAGATGGGGCCGGGAGATACGGTGTTGACGCGAATTCCCTTGGGCGCGAGAGCCTGGGACATGGCGTGAGCATGATTGATCACGGCAGCCTTGATGGCATTGTAGGCCTGGGGGCCGAGAAACTCTTCCAAGGCCGCCGTGGTGGAGATGGCGACGATCGATCCCGACTTCGATTTTTCGAGGAACGGTATGGCCGCCTGAATGCCCCGGAACGTGCCCAGCAGATCGGCCTCGAACGCCGCCTTCCACGTTTCTTCGCTGGCAGGGCCGCCGCCGGCGGAAACGAAGGAAATGAAGATGTCACAGCCGCCCAATTGTTCGGCGGCACGTTTGACCCAACCGGTATAGGCGGCCGCATCGGAGATATTGACCGCTTCACCGATACATTTTGGGTTCTTTGCCTTGAGCGATTTGAGCGCCTTGTCGACGCCTTCCTTGCCGCGGGCACAGATGGCCACGTCGCAGCCCTCGGCTGCCAGCACGTCTGCCGTTGCCAAGCCTATGCCCTTGCTCGCGCCCGCTAAAACGGCCCTTAAGCCCTTAAGTCCCAGATCCACGATGGCCTCCCTATGACCCGAATATACAGGATGGATTGTTTTTTTCAGACGGATAATAGAAGTTTTCCTTGGCCAGTCCACCCCGTTCGAACAGAACATATCTTTCATCGTGCCGCGGACCGGAAATAGGCCGAACAAAGGAGGGATGAACCCCATGGATATTTCGCTTGCGCCGCAGGATCTGGCTTTCAGGGACGAGGTTCGCAGGTTTCTGGGTGAGAAATTCACAACAGAATTGCGCGATGAAGCGGCCCGACAATCCGGCGTGTTCGCCGATGCGGATCTGAACCGCCGCTGGCATCGCATCCTGTTCGAAAAGGGCTGGATCGCACCATCCTGGCCCAAGGAATATGGCGGCACGGGCTGGTCTGCCGTTCAGAAGTATATTTTCGACAATGAATGCGCCGAAGCCGGCACCCCCTCCCTGCCCGCCATGGGCCTTCAGATGTGCGGCCCCTGCCTGATGGGATATGGGACGGCCGAGCAAAAGGCCTATCACCTTCCTCGGATTCTTTCCGGCGAGAATTACTGGTGTCAGGGCTATTCCGAACCCCAATCAGGATCAGATCTTGCAAGCCTGCAAACGCGGGCCGTCCGCGATGGCGACCATTATGTCGTCAACGGCAGCAAGATCTGGACGACCCACGCACAATTCGCCAACTGGATGTTTCTGCTGGTGCGCACCAACAGCGAAAGCAAACCTCAAGCCGGAATCTCGTTCCTGCTGCTGGACATGAAAACGCCGGGGCTCACCGTAAAACCAATCATCACCATGTCGGGCGAGCACGAGGTCAACCAGTGCTTCTTCGACGATGTGCGAATTCCTGCCGTCAACCGCGTCGGCGAGGAAAATCAGGGCTGGACTGTTGCCAAATATCTATTGGAGTTCGAACGCGGCGGAACTTATGCCGCGCGCATCCGCGGCATGCTCAGAAAGGTGAAACGGATCGCCGAAGCCGAACAGGGTGGTGATGGCCACGCTTTGATTGAGAACAAGATCTTCGCGCAAAAACTTGCCGAGGCGGAGATCGCCATCATGGCTGTCGATTTCACGGAGCGTCGTGTGATTTCACAACTGTCTGCAGGCGGGCCGGTGGGGGACGCGACCGCTTCCATGCTGAAATTGAAGGGCAGCCAGGTCATGCAGCTGGTGACCGAGCTTGGACTTGAAGCCTTGGGCGCCTATGCACAACCCGATCAACGCCCGGCACTCACGCGCGGCAGCAACCAGAAGCCTGTCGGCCCCGATTATGGCCTGACCGTCACGGCGCGCTATCTGAACACCAGGGCTGCAACGGTCTATGGCGGGTCGAGCGAAGTGCAACACAACATTTTGGCCCGCATCGCGCTGAACCTGTAAGACACAAAAAAAGGACAACTGGATTTTTTCCATCCTATCTGCTTGTATTTGATCTCAACATCGCGGATCGGGAGGTAACATGGCGCAACTGAAGGATAAGGTGGCGATCGTTCTGGGCGCGGCAGGCCGGGACAATATGGCCCAGCACATTGCCGCCCGCTTCGCCAAGGAAGGCGCCAAGGTTGTCGTCGCCGGCCGCAACAAGGATGAGCTTGAGCGCTTCGCCAAAACGATCGATGGCGCTGCCTTCATTTGCGACATCACCAGCAAGGCAGATGTCGAAAAGCTCGCCGCTTTTGCAAAAAGCCGCTTCGGCCACATCGACATCGCCGTAAACGCAACCGGATGGGGCTATCTGGCGCCCTTCCTCGAAAACACCGAGGAAGATTTGACCAAGATGATGAACCTGCAATTCAAGGGGCCATTCCAGTTCTTCCAGGCCATGGTCGGCGCGATGGACCGGGGCGGCTCGATCATTCAGATCAGCTCGGCAACCGCGACCATCATGCTCAACGATCATGCCGCTTACATGGGAACCAAGGCTGGGATCGACCATGTGATCCGTTGCATCGCCAACGAGTTCGGCACCCAGGGAATTCGTGCCAATTCGATTTCACCGGGGCTGACAGATACGCCGATGACCGCAGGCGCCAAGCAGACGCCGGGGGTGTTCGAGGCCTTTGCATCGGCTTATCCCCTGGGCCGCGTCGGCACTTCCGATGACATCGCTGCGGCAGCCGTCTGGCTCTCGACAGACGAGTGCTTCATGACCGGACAGAATCTCCAGGTGAATGGCGGATTGACCCTTCGTCGCAATCCCACCCGTGAGGAAATCACCGCGTCGGTGGGCAAGGCGATGGCCGCCCAGAAATAGGCACCATGGTTGCCGGCTGAGGCGGCGCCTTCGCGCCGCTTCAGCTCATTCCCATATAACGATCCAGCAATTTGTGGAGCTGGCGAATGCGCATCTCGGTATAACGCCCGAAATGCACCACACCGGCACCGGATGAGCGCAGGCCTTCCTGAACGAAGGGAAGATTGCCCATGTCCTGCTCGAACACGCCCGCAAGCCCGCCCAATTCCGCCGCGTCACTCCAACGTTCGTTCTCACCGAGCATATGAACCGGTATCGGCGGCGGCCGCGTGCCGTTCTTGGGCACGGGCTTGAGTATCATCACATCCATGATCGCGCTCTCGGGATCCAGGCCGTTCGGACGCCAGCGGTAGATGAGATTGGGCGCATAGCCGGCCCAGAAACTCATATGCGGCCACATGTTGTAGAGCAGTGCGTCGATCATCTCCGCGTCCGATGCGGCCGAATAATCCCAGCCATCTTCGGCGGCGAGCGCCTTGCGCGATTGTTCGGCGGCAAAGGCACGCGCGGTGATGCCTTGGGGCACTTCCGTATCGCCGTCTGCACCGCCAACGCGCCTACGCGTTCCACCGCCCTGCCCGGCCATGGCGCGAATGATCTCGGTATCCGTATATTTCCTGTCGGCGACCGGGCTCACGACGCCAGACGCGGAAAATTGGCGCGTTATATAGTCGGAAAGAAAATCATACTGGCTGTTCACATCCGCAAGAAATGGAAGGATTTGCGGGTGTGTCGTGATGGAATGATGGCTCTCCATGAATGCCTCGGCGACCGCCTTCCAATTCGCCTTGATCACCTTGGCAACGTGAACGGCCTTGTACCGGTTTGCGAAATCATAACGTTCGAAGTCGCGTGCCAGCGGCCCGATATAGTGTTCCAGTGGCAGCGAATTCAAATCGAAATTGATGAAGACAAACCCTCCCCATGTGCCCACCTTTGCTTCGGGCAGGCTCATGTCGCGGTCTTTCCATTGCGGAAAATCCCAGGCAATCGGGTTATCCTTGAATGTCCCGTCGGTGTTCCACGCGATGCCATGATAGGGGCACCGAAATTCCGATTTACAGCCATTGAGCGTGACAAGCTTGCGGGCGCGATGCAGACAGGAATTGTAAAAGGCCTTGATTTCGCCGGGCGCCGTGCGCGTCACGATGAGCGATTTTCCGACGATCTCATAAATCTGATAGTCGCCGACATTCGGGATGTCTTCCTCGCGGCAGGCAAGCTGCCAGATGCGGCTCCAGACGCAATCAATTTCCTTCTGGAAATGAGCCTGATCATAGTAGCGCGAAACCGGAACTGGATCGGTGCCTATTTCCCGCACCTCCTGCTCACGAAGATGATCGGGCACCGGGCGTGTGTCGCGCTCCAGAATGTCTTCGTATGATTCTGATGGGTGCCGATCCGCCCGAAATGTCATGACGGGTTTGTTCATCGCTTCCTCCGGTCGGGCCGCTGGTCGTCTGCACGTCCATCGCGGTCCGTCGCAGGCAATCGTAACGGCCCGGCGCAAAAAGTCACCCGTGTTTTATACCGGATGATTAGTTTTTTTTGTGTTTTCCCCGGGATATAGCGCCGCAGATATCCGGAATCAGGCTTTTTCCGGCTTTGCCCAAGCCCTCGCCTCGGGCGACGAGGCCCAGCGGATCGCATTTTCGACAAGCCTGCGATAGCCAGGATGGGCATAGGTGGCAGGACCATCGCCGGGTTGTAGGTAAACGAGCGGGCTGTTGCGCGCCCTCTTGGTCCACCCCACAAGGTTTGAACCGTCCGCGTGCGACCACCCCTCATTTGAAAACATATGGCCCGAGACCGCCAGGGACGCGGAATAGAATTCGTCGCGGATGAATTTGTGGTTGGACCGCAAAAGTGGCTGCACGTCGTCTTCAAAGACCTCCGACAAATAGAGCTCGTCGGTCAACCACAGGGGGAACTCAATGCCTTGCAGGATCGCGTGGCCGGGATCTGCGGCGGTGATCTCGTGTTCGACATCGTGGCGATAGCCGGAATCGGGCCGCTCAACTCCTCGCAATTTTCCGGGCCGGTAGAGAAAGCGGCCTCCAAGCAATTGCGCATATTCCTCCCAGGCAGGCCATCCGGCGATCGCATGATGCAGGGCAACGATGCCGATGCCGCGATCCAGCAATGCCAGGAAGTTTTGCTTGAACGCGGCCTCCGGTTCCACATAGGCCGGAGGCGAGGGGGCGCGAAAATCCAGCCCCGGCATGTCATAGAGAACCAGGGCATCGATACCATCGAGGTTCGCCACGCTCATCAGCCGCCCCGCCGCGGGCTGTTCGACAAGCGTGCAGGCAATACCCTCCATCTCATCGAACATGGCCATGAAGAGATCACGCAGATAGGGATGACCCTTGGCCGCGACAACAACATTCAGAGGCTCGCCATAGCGCACGGTCGGCATCGCATCGTTCCTCGCATTTGCGGCTTCGAAAAATGAACAGGCGGGCGGCACGATTGTACCGCCCGCCCGCTTTATTCCACCACTTAGAAGTTTGCGTCGAGCTCGACCATCCAGGTGCGCGGATCACCCCAACCCTGGAAGAACACCGTGGGCAGGGAGTTGTTCCGGTATGCCTTGTTGGTGAGGTTCTTGCCGTTGACGGCGATGCGATAATTCGCCCACGCGTAGGAAACTCCCGCATCCACCAGCCCATATGCGGATTGCACATCCGGCAGGAGACCGAAGTTTCCGAGCGAGAACTTGTCGGTATAGTTGTACGCCGCGGTCAACGTCATGGCGCCATTGCCGATCTGCGTCGCATAAGTGCCGCGCAGGCCGAAATTGTAGTCCGGAACGCGCGCCAACGTCTGGCCGGTGAAATCCGCTGTGGATCCCGGCGCGCCCGCTGTTCCGGCAGGCGTACTTGCGAGCCTTCCGTCAATCACACCATTTTCGATCCTCGCCTTCTGGATGCCGGCAGTGCCGCTGAGCGTCAGGCCCGTCAGGCCTTCGACAAACTGACCGGCAGAAACGGTGAGATCGAATTCGACGCCTTTGATCACCACTTTTGGCAGGTTCGAAATATAGGTGTTGGTGCCCGGACCATAACCCGGCGTGACGACCACGTTGTTGAACTGGAAGCCCTTGACATCGGTGTAAAACGCCGCGGCGTTGAAGATCACGCCATTGTCAAAGAGCGCGTTCTTTGCGCCCACTTCGTAAGCCGTGACCTTTTCAGGATTGTAGGAAAGGAAATTGTTGTCCGGGCAACCCGCCAGGACCGCGCAGTTGGTCGAACCTGCCTGTTGTTCGGACAACGTGCCGCGAATGGAAAACCCACCTGACCGGAAGCCTTCGGACCGCGAGGCATAGAGCATCGTCTCGTCGGACGCCTGATACTGCGCCGCAAGCCGCGTGCTCACGTCGCTCCATTTGTGCTTGTCCTTGATATCGGCCGTGATCGGAATGGTTCCCACGCCGGGGATGTCGACAAAATAGGCAGTACGGAAATCCTTGTTTTCATTGGTTGTCCTGAGACCGGTGGAGATTTTGAAGTTGTCGGTGATGTTCCAGTCGAGATTTCCAAAGAATGAGAAGGCCGTGTTGCCTTCGGCCGAATACTGATTGACCGCAAAGTTGGTCATCTGATGCAGGCCGATGTCATGATGGTAGAAGAACAGGCCCGCAAGATAGTCGATCCGGCTCCAGATCGTGCCCGTCAGGCGTACTTCCTGCGTGAACTGCTGATAGGTCTGGTCGCGCACGGTGTGCAGAACGCTACCCGTGGCTGCGAGCAGCGGGTTCCCAACCGTTACGCAACCCGGCGATCCGGCACACGTTCCGTCGAAATCCTGATCGACAACATCGTTGGAGGTCATGAATGCTGTTTGCAGCACCAGGTCGCCGATCGATGTCTGGAATGTATTTATCAGGTTCAGGATCGTGTTGTTGTACTCGTCGCTATCCAGGAAGTTGTTGTTGACTTCGTGAATGCCCAGCCCGTCCGGGCTGCCGGTGGCGGGGTTATAGTTCGGCGCGCTCGTATATCCCAGAATGCTCGATGTCAGAATATTCCCGAACTGGACCGGAAAGCCGCCGCCCTTCTCGTGAATATGATCGAAGCTGAAACGCATATTGTAGTAACTTGTGAAATCTTCATCGACCACGGCGTTGATGGCCATATAGCGATCGCCGCCAGCGTGTTTTCCGGTGAACACATTATAGTCGTCGCCATAATTGAAGCGCCATGTGCCGCCGAGCTTGAAGCCGCCATTTTCTCCCAGCGGCGCATTCACGATTGCACGCAACACAGTCGAATCAAACGAGCCATACGAGGCCGATGCCTTCACGCCCCATTCGCGCGTCGGCGCCGATCTGGTGACGTTGATCACACCGCCCGTGGTGTTCTTGCCGAAGAATATGCCCTGCGGGCCGCGCTCGATTTCGATCTGGCTCACATCGAACGTATCGAGCAATTGCCCGGTGCTGGTGCCGAAAAACACACCATCCAGCGACACGCCGACAGCGGGGTTCTGGGTTTTTTCGATGTCAGCATAGCCCAGGCCGCGAATATAGATCGCGCTGGCGCCGGGGCCGGCCGTGTTCATTCCTATAAAAACGTTTGGAGCGACGCCGTTCAGATCCTGCAGCGTTCTGGGTTGTTGATCCTCAAGCTGCTTGGCGGTGAGCGCCGATACCGCGACAGCAACTTTTTGGGCATCTTTCGCCGTGCGGGTGGCCGTTACGGTGACCGTCTCAATGGTAGCTGACGTATTCGCGGCCGCCGCCTTTGAGGCTTTGTTCTGAGCCACCTGCTGGGGCGACTGATCTTGTGCCGCCGCCTGCGCGGACAACGATATAACACACATAAAGCTGGCAGATGCCAGCAACCCGCGCGCAAGGGTAGCCCGCTTGTTCAGACCCATGGTTTCCTCCCATTGCGCACTCTTGGTTCGGCAGGAAGATTTCCCCTCCCGTGCCGCCATGGCGCATGCGGCCAGTCTTGTGGGAACCAGAAAAAAGTCAAGCGTGATTGTTCTAAGCCAACCTTTCTGTTTATCTATGTGGGATTGAGAACACATCCAGGTGAGGAAAGCCGATGCGTTTGGAGGGAAGGATCGCCCTGATCTCGGGCGGAGCCAGCGGCATTGGTGCTGCAACTGCGAAGAAATTTGTTTCGGAAGGTGCGCGGGTCGCGATTTGCGATCTGCAGGATGAAAAAGGTTCGGCGTTGGCGCGCGAACTCGGCGCGGCTGCGATCTTCATTCGCCTTGATGTCACTTCAGAAAGCTCATGGCGCGATGCCTTCGAGGGCGCACACCGAAAGCTTGGCGCCCTTACCACGGTGGTCAATTCGGCTGGTATTTCCATTCCGGCGAATATCGAGAGCGAGACGCTTGAGGGCTTCCGCAGAACCCTTGCGATCAATCTCGAGGGCACTTTTCTCGGCTGCAAGTTTGGCGTCGCCACATTGAAATCGGCAAAAGGTGCGGCGATCGTCAATGTCGCGTCGACCTTGGGCGCGCGCGCGGGAGCGATCTTTCCGTCTTATTCCTCGTCCAAGGGCGGCGTCCGGATGCTGACGCGCGCTGTTGCGCTGCACTGCGCCGAACAGGGGTATGACATTCGCGTCAATGCGATTTTGCCGGGCGCCATTCATACCGAAATGGTGGAAGGTTACATTGCAGCAGGGATTGCCGCGGGTTCCTCGCGCGAGGCCGTCATCGCGGGATTCGCCGGCGTTCATCCGATGAACCGCCTGGGCAGGCCACACGAACCTGCTGATGCGATTGCCTTTCTTGCCTCAAGCGAGGCCAGCTTTATCACCGGTGCGGACCTGCCTATCGATGGCGGTTACCTCGCCTGAAGGAGTGATCATGTCCCAGGCCCAAATTCCGCGCGCGCAGGATCCTGCGAAATGCCCGTTGGCGGAAATCAACGCATTCGATCCCGCGCTGTTGCAGGATCCCTATCCCTATTTCAGCCGCCTGCGCGCCGAGGCGCCCGTCTTTCGCGACCCGAAGACAAATATCGTTTCGGTTTCGACCTATGACCTCATCCAAAAGGTGAACACCCAGCCGAGACTCTTTTCCAACGACTTCAGCGAGCAGTTGCGCTCCGGCAGCGCGACCGCGATGGACCCGGACGAACTGGCGATCCTGAGCGAAGGCGTTCTGGTCAAAAACACCATGCTGACCGCCGACCCGCCCGCACACACGCGCTATCGCAAGCTGGCGATGAAGGCCTTCACCTATAAGCGCGTCGATGGCATGGGCGAATATGTGGCCAAGGTCGCAAACGCACTGATCGACCAGTTCGTTCACGATGGCGGCTGCGAATTTAAATCCGCATTTGCAAATCTGCTTCCCATGACGGTGATTGCCGATTCACTGGGTGTGCCACGATCCGATATGGACCGCTTTCGGCTCTGGTCCGATGCTTTCGTGGTGCAGCTTGGCGGCGTGTCGGACAGGGAAACACGCATCGATGCGGCGCGAAAGATCGTGGAATTCCAACGCTATTTCATCGAACGAATCGAGGAAAAGCGCAAAGCGCCGACGGATGACGTGGTATCTGCTCTTGTCCATGCCGATCTCGCAGAAGAAGGCGACCCGCGAAAAATGGACTATGCGGAACTTCTTTCCATCATCCAGCAGCTCCTCGTCGCCGGAAACGAAACGACCGCCCATTCGCTGACCGCCGGGCTCTATTACCTTCTCAGCAATCCCGAACACCTGGCGCGCGTCCGCGACGATGGTTTATCGGTTGCGAACTTCGTCGAAGAAACGTTGCGCTACCTCACACCAACCAACAATATGTGGCGCGTCGTTACGCAGGATATGGAATTCGGCGGGGTCGCGCTGAAGAAGAACGACCTCGTTTTGCTGCGCTATGGCTCGGGCAATCGCGATGCGGCACACTTCCCCGAGCCTGACCGTTTCGACCCCGGACGTGAAAACGCCAAAACCCACCTTGCCTTCGGCTCCGGCATTCACTCATGCCTTGGTGCGCAATTGGCCCGCAAGGAAATGGCCACTGCGTTCCCAATCGTGTTGAGCAGGCTTAAAAACGTTCGTCTGGCGCAGGACGGCAAAACGCTGCGCTACAACCCGAACATCTTATTGCGCGGTGTTCTGGAACTTCATATCGCATTCGACAAGGGATGATTTTCAAAATGCATGACATCGGCGATGACACGCCCGATATGACGGATTGGGGCGGAAAGCTCCTGTCGGCATTCGAACCCGGAGGGGTGGCGCTGGATGGCGGATGGCAGCAGCGCAAAAGCGCCCAAACCCGTGTTGTGATTCTGGAAGCCGCCATCGATTGCCTCGAAGCACACGGCTATTCCCGCATGACGACGCAACTTATCGCGAAGCGCGCGGAGATTTCACGCGGCGCGATGCTTCATCATTATGCGACGAAGCAGGAACTTGTTGCCTCGTTGATCGATTACGTCATGTACAAGCGGATGCAGCAGTTTATCGCGCGAATTCGCGCGCTCTCCGAAGAAGCGCGCGTGCAACAGCATGCCGGCATAGAGCTTTATTGGGAAAGCCTTCTGACGCGGGAATTTACCTCCTATCTTGAGCTATCGCTTGCAGCCCGCACCGATCCCGAACTGCGCGAGATTTTTCTTCCGAGGGCTCGCCAATATGATCGCGTGGAACGCGACGAAATTCTTCGGGCTTTTCCCGAATGGAAAGCGCGGCCAAAATCCTACAGGCTGGCGATGGACTACTGCATCGCCACGATGGAAGGGCTTTTGCTCAATCGCGATATTTGGGACGATCGTGGCAGGCGCCTGCTCTTGCGGCAGTTTGTTTCGCAGTCGATTTTGAAATTGCGCGACGGCGATTGGCCAATGCCAGGCGGCGAGGACTGAGCCGTCCAGACTTGGCCCTGACTGGGTCGAAACATGAATCTGAACATCATATGTGAAATGGAGAATCTGCTATGGCTGAAGTTACGCCCGTCCGCATGCCGAAATGGGGCCTCGCGATGCAGGATGGCACCGTCGTGCATTGGTGGAAGGAAGTGGGCGCCGAAATCGGCGAGGGCGATGAGCTCGTCGATATCGAAACGCCCAAGATCACAAACGTCTATGAAAGCCCGCAATCCGGCGTGTTGCGCAGGATAACCGCACAGATCGGTGAAACTCTGCCGGTTGGCGCACTTCTGGGTGTCATGGCCGATCCATCCGTTCCGGATGCAGATATAGATGCCTTTATCGCGGAATTTCAGGCGAACTTCGTTCCCGGAGAAGATGATGCCGAAGGGGCAAGCGCGCTCGCCGTTTCGACCGTGGATGTGGACGGGCGTTCCATCCGTGTGGGCAGAGCGGGCAGTGGAGAGAAAATACCTGCCGTGTTTATTCACGGATATTCCGGCGATATGAACAATTGGCTTTTCAATATCGAGCCGGTTGCCGCCGATCGCCCGGTCATCGCAATCGATCTTCTCGGCCACGGGGGCTCTTCGAAGGATGTGGGCGATGGCTCCCTTTCGTTTTTGGCAGACACTGTGGTGAAGACGCTCAAGGCATTGGAGATCGAACGCGCCAATCTGGTGGGGCATTCTTTGGGCGGCGCGGTTGCGGCGAGGATTGCCGCCGACCATCCGGAGATGGTTGCATCGCTCACGCTCATCTGCGCCAGCTCATTGCCGGGTACAAGCCTCTCCGAGGACTTCCTGACCGGAATTATCGACGCCCAACGTGCTCGCGATCTGAAGCCCTATCTCGAAATGCTCTTTGCCGATCCATCCCTGGTGACCAAGGACATGATCGACGAAATGGTGAAGTTCAAGCGCCTCGATGGCGTGGAGGAAGCACTCTCCAAAATCCGCGACAGGCTTCTGGCAGATGCGGACCGCTCGGCGTTGGCCAGGGACCTTGGCAAGATACCCTCTGCAACCGTGATCGCCTCACACACCGACCAGATCGTGGGCTCCCCCGATGCCACAGCGCTTCCTTCAAGCTTCCAGCTGCACTGGATTGAAGGCGCCGGTCATATGCCGCATCTGGAAAAATCATCCGAGACCAATGCGATAATTTCTCAATCGCTGAGAGACTGATGAACGGATGCCGCCCCCCGGAGAAGCACCCGTTTAGTTTGCAACGGCCGCCGGCGTGTACCAAACAGGGGAAGTCCACGCGCGCTCCTGGATTGTCGCAGGCACGTCGTTCGGGAGCGGTAGATTGTTCCTGACTGCGAGCAGCGTTGTCCAGCGCGGCGAGGGTATCTCGAACACGCGCGCGTAATAGACGGCGGGTTTGCGGGCATCGAATTCCGGGTCCGCCCAGACCGCTGTCAGCAATGCGGCGCCGGCAGAGTTCGTATATTTGCCGGTTTTCAGATCGACAGTATTCGAAACAGCCGGTACCTGACCTGTCCGCGCGTTCGGTTTGCGGCCATCGGATAGTGCGACGTTGAAGATTTTTTCCTTGTACCCGTTCCCGTCCAGCCAGACCTTGATGATCTGGATGCGATCGAGATTGGCGCCGTCAGGGTCTTTGACCGCTTCCAGGATGAATTTCGGATTTGCGGCGTGTGCAGGCCGGGCAGACAGGTCGCTGCCCATGGGCACCCCCGTTGCATAAGCCTTGGCCACCCAGCCCTGCTTGGCGAGCATGCGCGGCTTGAAATTCCATCCCGCGAACATGCGCAAACGTATGCGCGTCCCTGATGTCGCGAAGGTTTCCTTGCGCTTCAACGCGGCGAAGATCGAATTGCGCGTGTTCTCTTCCGCCCAGACGCCGGTCAAGCCGCCGGAACTGCGCTCGGTGAAATTCTCCATCGTCGGCGGCGCGCCGTGCAGCTGCGCGTCAACATCCTGCTGCGCGGGCACCCGGACTATGTTGAGTCGGACCTTTGCCGTTTTTCCGGCGGACGACATGGTCTGCGGATCGATACCGAAAGGCCCGCCGTTCATGCCGCTTTCGTCGGACGTGCTCAGTCCGTTGTGGATGTCGCTGCCGCCCACAACGCCATATTTGAAGGGATTGACGCCGACCTTTTGCTGGATCACGAGCCCGCGGCCGAACGCCTGGCGGATATAGCTGCCATTCGGATTGCTCTTGATGCCCGGCCGGATAAGCAGGTGGTCGAATATCTCGAAATTGGCGAACTCATCGTTCGGAGAAAGCTCCGGTATCGTGTCCGACTGACCTTTCGTCTGGACGATTTCCGTGAGCGGCTCGTTGGTCGCGCGACGCTGCGCATATTGTTCGTCGATAGGCCGGCCGTTCGAATCGTTCCAATCGTACATTAGCCCGCCAGACGCATTGCCGTTGTGCGGAATGGCAATCACATCGATGCCGCCGCTGCGCACCTTTTCCAGATATGACCAAAGGTCTTCGGGCTTGTCGGAATCGTTGGACGTGAACGGCTGCGGCGCGTGATCGGAATTGAAGATGACGTTGCGATGCAGGTTGTAGCGCCCCTGCGCCATCGAAGACCATTCATAGGCAACAAATGTGGTGAACTTGCCGGGCGCGTAATTGTCGTTCGCCGCCTTGACCACCATTTCCCAGGCGCTGCGGATTGCCCCTTGCGGATGGATTTGGGGCGCTGACGTCTCGGGGTCGCCCGATCCGGCGACGAGATTGAAGCCATTGCGGGGATCTTTGACGATCGACTTGCCGATATCCGATTTCGAGAGTTCACTGTTGGGATCGTCGAGCTGATTGAAGACTCCCATCCATTCGGAGTGATCCGTGACTGCCATGAAATCGAGCGGCCAGGCGCGGCGCGCCTTAACCCCGCCGCCGGCGGTAATATGCTGCTCGCGTTGGAGCTGGTCCGCCGGTACGACGACGGTTTCACCTTTTCCGAACCTGTAAGCTTCGTCCGGCAATATCTTTGAGCCGCGCGCCCAGGCATCGAACGAGAGCCCCGTATGCAGATGCAATTCACCGAAGAACGCGCGCCGTTGATCGGGCGGAAGGGTGTTGTGATAGGCCCGGCCGGGGGGCGTGGGCGTTTCCTGCGCGGCCGTGGGCACAACGCTCAGAGCGACAAGAACGGTGCTTAGCAGAAGATCGCGAACCCTGAACACATTATCCTCCCATGCGATGGATCAAGCAGCGGACAAGAAAGCGTCCTTTTGTTTCACAGCGACAGGCGCAATCCCCGCAGCGTCACGTGCAAGGGCTTTATGCCGTGCGGCGCAATAGCGGGTTATCGACCACTCGTTTCTCACGATACCGTCATTCCCCTAAAATGCCACGCCATCGGGCTTCGCCGATTCCGGCGTGACCACATCGATAACCGTCGTCACCGGCGAATCGAGCGCCTCGCGAATAGCCGCAGCCAGTTGCGAACTCCTGGTTACGCGCGTGCCACGGCAGCCGAACGCCTTTGCAATTTCGCTGAAGTTGCTTTCGGTGAAATCGGTGGAGATGAACCGCCCGCCCATGAGCCCGCGTTGTGCCTGCCTGCAATATTCAAGATTGCTGTTGTTCAGGACGCAAATCACGACCGGCGCCTTTATGCGCAAGGTCGTTTCCAGTTCCTGCAGGAGCATGATGAAGCCGCCATCGCCGGCGAGCGCCACGAACTTTCCGCCTGGCTTCGCCACTTTGGCGCCGATCGCGGCGGGGAAAGCGAAGCCCATCGTGCCCATGCCTCTCGGGCCGACATAGTGGCGGCCTGGGCGTTGCACTTCGAAATATTGCCCGCCCCAGATCTGGTTGAACCCGGAATCGCAGATCAGGGTATCTTCCGGCGCCATCGCTTCGCGCAGCGCCCGGATAACCTGCAGCGGGTGAACCGGCTCATCATCCACCGGCTCGGATTGGGGACTGCCGACACCACGCTCGGCAAGCCAGGCGCTGCGAATCGCGGAAACGGCATGGTCGGCGCGCGGACCATCCCAGCGCAGCTCGCGCGCAGCGGCGTTCAATTCTTCCAGAAAAAGCTTGGCATCGCTCCAGATCGAATAAGACACATCGTAGTTCTTGCCGATCTCCGCTGGATCTATATCAACCTGTATCATCGCCACGCCGCGTTTCGGCACTGTCCAATTCGCGGTGTCGACATTGGTGAAGCGCGAGCCAATGGCAAGAACCAGGTCGACATCGGCAAGATATTGATTGGTCACGGGACGACCAAGCTGCCCCGCAGGGCCAAGGCTCAGCGGATGGGTTTCGGCAATCGAACCTTTGCCCATATAGGTGGTGGTGACGGGAATGCCGGTGAGTTCCGCGAAAGCTTCGATTTCCGCGCTGGCACCGGACATCACCGCGCCGCCGCCGCACCAGATCACAGGCTTTTTCGCAGCACGCACTGCGTCCAGCACATGGCTTACATCTTCGCGCCGCGACCGGACGCGCAATGCGGGATAGCGCCCAAAGGCGGATTCGCAGGCAAAATCGCTCTCTTCATATTCGGCGCTGCGGAAAAAGACATCGAGCGGGAAGTTGAGCACCACCGGGCCGGGGCGCCCCGTGGTGGCCACCCGGAAGGCGCGTTTGACAAGTTCCGGAATACGCTCCGGCTGGTCGATCTCGATCACGGCCTTTGTCACGGATTTGAGCAGCGAAGGCTGATCGAGTTCCTGGAAATTGCCGCGCAGGCGAATTTTGGTAGCGGAGGTGGTGGCAATGGCGATCACCGGAACGGAATCCGCATTCGCCGTTGCAAGGCCGGTGACAAGGTTGGTCACCCCCGGACCCGATGACGCATCGCACACACCAACACGGCCGGAAACCCGCGCATAGCCATCTGCCATATGGGCAGCACCTTGCTCGTGCCGAACAAGAATGTGGCGGATGCCGCCGTCGCGATAGAGCGCATCGTAGAAGCCGAGACTATCCCCCGGGATCCCGAAGATATCGGTGACTCCGAAACCTTTGAGCATGCGTACAAAGGCGTCCGCGCCTTTCAGCTTCATATTCGAATGTTCCCCAGCGATGACAAATATCCGTCCGCCCTTCCGCACCGTGAGCGACGCTTATGATACGGAAGGATTGGCTTTTCGTTGGATTGGGTAAAATGCTTTATCGTCCAGAGCGTCATGTGGAAAAGGCATGACGGCTTGAGAAAGCTCAATTCGACCATAGGCGGGCTTACGCCATATACATGCCTCCATTCACTTCGATGACGACGCCGGTGAGGTAGTCGGCGAGCCGCGAGGCAAGAAAGAGGGCCGATCCAGCCACATCCTGCGGCGTGCCCAACCGCTTGAGCGGAATGGAACGCGCAATCGACTCATTCACCTTGTCGGGCACGTCGCGGATCATCGGCGTATCGATGCGCCCGGGATTGATTGCATTCACGGTGATGCCGTATCTGCCCGCATCCTGCGCGGTCGCGCGGGTCAGGCCCAGCAGCGCGGTTTTTGCAGTGACGTAGTGCACAGGCGCCACGCCGCCGCCGCTGGTGCGCGAAACCATCGACGCGATGTTGATGATGCGGCCATAGCCGCGCTCGATCATCTTGGGTATCGCAAGCGCGCTTGTGTAGAAGATCGAATCGAGATCGACCGTGAGCACTTCGCGCCAGTGATCCAGCGGCATGGTCCAGGCCGTCCAGCGTTCGCCCGAGGGTGCGTATTTCGGCGAATAGCCGACGCCGTTCACGAGGATATCGGGAGCGCCGTCGCCGATCAGAAGCGGCTTCAACTTCTCATCGATATCGGAAAAATTTCCCAGATCGACAGCGATGCAACGCACATTCGTATATTTCTTGCACAGCTCATCGGCGGGTGTGATGTTGCGATCGGCGAGAACGACGTCTTTGCCGAGCTGCGCGAAAGCTTCGGCGATTCCCATTCCGATTCCCCCGCAGCCCCCCGTTATGAGCACGGATTTGCCCGCGATATCGAGTTCCAACATACTTCTATTTCCTTCAGTTAAAGAGAGCGGGCGGGCGTGTACCAGACCGGCGACGTCCAGGCGCGCTCCTGAATCGTTGCCGGCGCTTCGTCCGGGATCGGCAGACCGTTCTTGATCGCGAGCAGCGTGCTCCAGCGCGGTGTGGGAATTTCCAGGACGCGCGCGTAGTAGACAGCGGGCTTCGCCGGATCGAATTCCGGATCTTTCCATTCCACGCTCAAGGTCGGTGCGCCGATCGTGTTGGTGTAAGCGCCCGTCTTGAGGTCGACCGTGTTGCCGACGGCCGGTGCGCGCCCGCTTTTCGGATCGTCTTTGCGCCGGCCGGACAACATCACGTCGAACACCTTTTCCTTATAGTCCTTGCCCTCGAGCCAGACCTTGATGACCTGGATGCGGTCGAGGTTTGCACCATCGGGGTCTTTCACGGCTTCAAGCAGGAAGCGCGGCGCGGTGCGTTTTGCGCGCGCGGGAAGATCGGCGCCCATCGGCACACCATCGCGATAAGCCGTTTTTACCCAATCGGAATGCGCCATAAGACCGGGCTTGTAGCCCCAGCCCGCGAACATGCGCACGCGGATGCGCGTGCCCGAGGTTGCGAAGGTTTCCTTGCGTTTGAGGGCTGCGAAGATCGAGTTGCGGGTATTCTCTTCCGACCAGACGCCGGTGATGCCGGCGGAGCTGAAGATCAGCGGGCGCTCCATCGTCGGCGGGGCATGGTTGAGAACGTGATTCCAATCGAGCCGCGCGGGCACCTTGATGATGCCGAGATCGCGTTTCGCGGTGTCGCCCTTGGGCAGCATGGTGTTGGGATCGAGCCCCGAAATCTCGCTGGCGAAGCCGCTTTCGTCGGACACGGAGAGGCCGTTGTGGATGTCGCTGCCGCCTACCACGCCGAATTTGAAGGGATTGATGCCCACCGATTGCTGGATGCTGAGGCCGCGGCCATAGGCCTGGCGTATGAAGCTGCCGTTCGGATTGGACTTCTCACCGGGCCAGCTGATGAGATGGTCGAATATCTCGAAATTGGCGAATTCATCGGCTGGAGACAGTTCAGGCACGGTTTCAGATTGGCCCTTCGTCTGTGCGATTTCGGTGAGGGGCTCGTTGAGCGCGCGTTCTTGCGCATAGTGCTCGTCAATCGGCCGGCCATTCGAGTCGTTCCAATCGTACATCAATCCGCCAGAAACGTTTCCGTTGTGCGGAATCGCGATCACGTCGATACCGTTTGCCCTGACCTTGTCGAGATACGCCCACAAATCTTCCGGCTTGTTGGAATCGGTTGACGAGAATGGCAGCGGTCCGTGATCGGAGTTGAAGATCACATTGCGGTGGAGGTTATATTTGCCGCTCGCGGTGGCCGTCCACTCATAGGCGACGAAGGTGGTGAACTTGCCGGGCTCGTAGTTCTCGTTCGAAGCTTGGATCTGACGGTCCCAGGCCGAGCCCATGGCTTCTTTGACACGGAACTGCTTTGCCGTTTCCCCAGAGGTGCCGCGCTTGTTGCCGCGCACGAAATAGAAAGCCGACGCCGGATCGGCGAGGATCTTCTTGGATTGCGGGAGATCTCTTATCGGGCTGTTCGGATCGTCAAGCTGGTTGAGAACACCCATATATTCGGAGTGATCGGTGACGGCCATGAAATCGAGCGGCCAGGCGCGCTTTGCCGGAACGTCGTGATCTTCGTTGAGGCCCTGCTCCGCATTGACCTGCGAGGCGGGCACCATCACCGTCTCGCCGCGGCCGAATTTGTAGGCCTGATCCGGCGTGACTTTCGAACCAAACGTCCAGGCGTCGAAAGATTGTCCCGTGTGCAGATGCAATTCGCCGAAGAACGCGCGGCGTTCATCCGCAGGAATTTCGCTTTTGTAGGCCTTGCCGGGAGGCGTGGGCGTTTCGGCGGCTTGCGCTATCGGGCTGCTCACGATCGCGAAGATCGCCGCGCTTACGACGTTTCGAATTTTCATTGCCGCTGCTCCCTGGGGTCGGTTTGCATTCTCTCGTTCCTGAAATTGTACGGTGCGCAACGCGAAAGCGCCGCTTCACATCGCAGATATGCCCCCATCGACTTTCAGCTCCGCTCCGGTGACGAATTTCGACTCGTCAGAAGCGAGATAGAGAACCGCATAAGCCACGTCGTCGGGCTCGGCGATGCGCCCGAGCGGGACCTGGCTGCCGAGCTTGGCGTAAGCGGCGTCCTTGCCGCCATGGCGTTGCACATGGGGTGCCAGGATCGGCGTGTCCACGAACACGGGATGCACCGAATTCGAACGGATGCCATAGCCTTTGCGCGCGCAATGCAGCGCAACGGATTTCGAGAGATGCCCGACGGCCGCCTTGGCCGAATTGTATGCGGCCATGTTGTGCCCGCCGATAATGCCGGCGATCGACGAGATATTGACGATGGAGCCGCCAAGGCCGGTGGCTTTGACGGCCTTGGCCATTGGCGCGATAGCAGTTTTACAGCCCAGGAATACGCCATCGAGATCGATTGCGTGCACCCGCCGCCAATCCTCAAGGCTCAAATCCTCCACCGAGCGGACAAGGCTGATACCGGCATTGTTGACGAGGACATGCAATCCGCCGAAGGCATCTTCTGTCTCGCCGACAGCGCGGCGCCATTGCTCCTCATCGGTCACATCATGGGTGATCGCAATGGCGCAGCCGGGACGCTGCGCATTGATTTCGGATACGACCGCCCGCGCACCATCGCCATTGATGTCCGCGATCGCCACCCGCGCTCCCTGCTGCACAAGCATGCGCGCCGTCGCCGCACCGAGGCCCTGCGCGCCGCCCGTGATCAATGCAATCTTGCCTTCGACGCGGCCACTCATGCGTTGCGGCCACCCGAGGTAGAGGGAATGACAGCGGAGCGGCCACGTTTGACATTGTCGTTCATGTGGTTCTTCAACTGCGCTGCCGCTTTTTCCGGATTGATGAAGAGGGCCCCGACAGTGCCGGCAACAAGCGCGATCACGCCGGCCACGACGAAGCCCTGTTCATAGCCTTGTGCCGAGGCATGTCCGATATCGATGAGCTTGCCCATCACCACGGGCGCGATCATGCCGGAGGTCGACCAGATGGCGGTGCCGATGGCTAGGATCGCCCCGCGCTGCGATACGGGAACGAGTTCGGCCGCAATCGCGGGCTGCATGGCATAGATCACAGATGGCAGAGAGAGGCCCAGCACGATCAACACGAAGGCAAGAAGCGGTGCATCTATGAACGGTGCCACGATGAGAGCGGCCCCGCCCACCGCGACCATGCCGCCGCCGAAAACGCCGAGCGCGAGCCTGCGCGACACGCCGCGCTTGACCAGACGTTCCGATATCATGCTGCAAAAAATGGCGATGAAGATCGAGGTGGCCCAGGGCGCGGTGCTCATGAAGCCCGCATCGCGCTGCGAGAAGCCGAGACCTTCCACGATGTAGGGCGTGAACCAGGAGACAAGCAGCGCCACGCCCCAATAGCCCCCGAAACCGCACAGCCAGGCGGCCAGCAAGGTGGGATTGCGCAGAAGCCTGCGATAGGGAACGCGTTGCAAGCCCTGTGCGCCTTCCGCCTGGCGATCCTCAAGCGGCCCTTCCCGGCCCATGAGAAGCCATGCGGCCGTCCAGACGAGCGTGAGCAATCCGATGACGCCAAACGCCCAATGCCAGGAGAGATTGACGACGAGGATGTTGAGAAGCGGCAAGGCCAGCACCACGCCAACGCTCGAACCTTGCGAGATGATGGCTGCGGGAAGCGTGCGCCGGTTACTGGGGAACCATTTATAAACAGCGTGAAGGCCGACGGGGAACGCCGGCCCTTCGCCGGCACCGAGGGCGACGCGCGTAAACAACAGGAAGCCGTAACCGATGTTGCCGATTGCCAGCAATTGGCAGATCGACCACAAGAAACTCATCGCGCCGATGACGAGCGTGGTGCGGATGCGGTTGACCATGAAACCAACCACGAGGCAGGAAAGCGAAAACAGATAGAAGAAGCTTGCCGAGAGCGTGCCGAATTGTTCGTGCGTGAGGTGCATCTCCCGCATGATGGGAACGGCGGCCAGTCCCAAAACCACCTTGCTGGCAAAATTGAGAAGCATGAAGGTGAACAACATGGCGACGACCAGCCAGCCCAGGCGCCCCGGTTCCGTGTCGCTCATGCACCGCCCTCTCCCGTCACCCAATCCGTGGAGCGCTTTTTTACGCTCCTGTCCATCCGCCGCACAGGAGGATCGCCTTCAAACAAGAAGAAGACGAACCGGAACGACCGCGATACAGCCGCCCCGGCCGTCTCCCGAGAGCTTAAAGCCAGTAACTTGCTTCTATACCGAAGGTCCGCGGAATGCCGGGCCAGCCGACATAACCGTTGATCGCTTTCGTTCCTCCCGCGCTGACATTGGCCGCCTGTGTTTGGGCCGCCGCCGCCACGAAGTATTTCTTGTCGCCGATATTCTTACCCCACACCGACAGGCGCCACTTGCCGCTATCCGGTTCGACGCCGATCGATGCGTTGAACAATGCATAGCTTTCCTGCCAAGCACGCGGATCGAGCAGGGCGTCGAGATATTGCCCGCTGACACCGTTGACGTTCGCCTGCGCAAACCAGTTGACCGAGCTTTGCTGCCAGCGTTGCTCGAACCGTGCGCCGACATTCCACTGCCATTTCGGCGCCATCGGCAAAACCTTGCCGTTGAAGTTACAATAAGCGTGCGTCGAGTCCGTATACGGGCCAGAGCTTGGCGGTGGAACAGTAGTGGGGCTTTGATAGGGATAGGTCGTATCACATTGGGCGCGATCGTCACCGCCGGTGATGATGCTGTCGGCGTAACCCAAACCACCCGTTAGAGTCAGCGGTTCGAACGGCTTGGCCTGCACATCCATCTCGACACCATTCGTGCGGAAGTTACCTGCATTGCTGATAACAAAACCGACGCCGGTCGGCAGCAAGGTCGACTGCTGATAGCCATGCACAAGCATGTGATAGAAATCGATATTCAGCACCACCTTGTTATCGAACCACGCTGTCTTGGCGCCGACTTCATAGTTGGTCGATGTTTCGGGATGGAATGAAAAAGGTTCGGCGGTTGCCGAGCGCGAATTGAAGCCGCCATCCTTGAAGCCGGTGCTGATGGTGAAATAGCCCATCACGTCCTTCAGAAGGTCATATTGGCCGCCATACATATAAGTCAGGCTGTTGCTGGAGATCGAGCCTTCCAGTGAGCCGGGCTTATATTGTATCTGGGCCGGTCCCGAGACCGTGTTGCCAGCAATGTTGGTGAGCGTGCTGGCGATCGTCGCACCTTTCGCGTCGTAACTATAACGCAAGCCGCCGATTGCCCGCAGATCATCGGTAAGGTGGACTGTGACCTGGCCGTATCCGGCAGCCGAATTGGTGTGCTGCTGGTAGCCAACGCTGTTGGTATCGCCGATATGCATCAATCCGCCGCCGCCGATGTTTGCTGGCCAGTTACGGGTTGCGCCCTCGCCGATGGTGAGATTGATGCGATACGCCAGATCGTCGTGGAACAGATACAGGCCGGCGACATAGTCTATAAAATGCGTTCCATTCGAAACCAGCCGCAATTCGTTGCTGGTCGAACCGACCAGCGTGCGCTGCAGGTTGTCCACAATGGCGAGCGGCAGACTGCCGCCACCCTGGTTTGGCGCGTTGTCCGTATAGGAGTTGTACGCGAGTATATCGGTCAGCGTCGCATCCAGCATCCGGATGTTGCGGTTCAGGGAGACCGAGGTACCCCACGTCGTCGTCGTCTCGGGCGCTCCGGAAGCGGAATTCACCTCCCACTTTCCGGTCACCACATAGGGATGATTCGGGTTTGCCGCCTTTTGCGAGATGATGAAGGGTGAGGTGGCAAAGCTTGCCGGTGTCGGGTTGTAGCCGAAAACAATGCCGCCCGGCCCCAGTGGATCGATCTGCATACCGGAATTGTTCTCGGCATCGATCTGGCCGTAATAGCCGATGAAATCTATCGTGGTATCGTCATCGGGCGTCCAACGCAGACGCCCCCTGCCGCCGAACTGATCGCGCTTCATCACACGTTCGTCGTTGTAAATGTTCAGCAGGTATCCGCTGTTCCGGTCGGTCCAGAACGACATGCGGCCAGCGAGATCGTCGCTGATGCCGCCGCCGAAATAGCCGCTCGCGCGCGCCTGCCCGTGATTGCCGAACTGCAGGTCGATCATGCCTTCGGTCGCTTGCGTCGGCGCCCGTGTGGTGATGTTCACCGCACCCACCGGCGTGTTCCGGCCATAAAGCGTGCCTTGCGGGCCGCGCAGGACTTCGACCGTCGAGATGTCGGTCACCTCGCTGTAAATGGGCCCAGCGACGGGGATAAACACGCCGTCAAGGAACACGCCCACATCGGGCTCCGTGCCCGGATTGGTGCCGGAGGTACCGACGTTGCGGATGATAATCTGCGAATTGCGGTTGTTGTTCGCCTGCGTGATCTGCAGGCCCGGAACATAGGACGCCAGTTCTGCAACCGACGATATGTTGTTCTGCTCAAGCATGTCGCCGCTGAAGGCGGAGATCGACATGCCAACGGATTGGATGTTCTGCTCGCGCTTTTCCGCCGTCACGACAACCGTCTCGATTCCCCCTGCGCTCGTATCCGCTTGCGCGAAGGCCGGCGTTCCACCCAACCCCGCTGAGAGGCTTGCGACCGACGCGCAAGCCAACAACATTTTTGAAAACGAATGTGATCTACGATCTTTGGTTATCATATGTTCCTACCCCTGCTTGAAGTCCTTCATCCGGCTAAGCCAAACGGATTCAGGCGCGCCTCTCGGGAGACGCCTCTTGGTAGGTTCGATAGCGTGCCAAGGCAGACCGTATGGAAGAGCGCTCGTTTCCCCGCGAACGCCCTGTTCCCCCCATTTGATCAGACGGATGCCCCTGCCCTCCCTCGCCTACTGCCAGAATCCTAAGTATCTACGCCCCATACTGGAAATGCTGATTTATGCCGGGAGCCATATCCGCAAGGTATGATCGAACCCGGATACAGGCTGCGATCAGAAATCGTGCGGCTCCCTGTTCAACTGAGGAGAGGGTAACAAAGGCATCGCACGACAACTTGCTAGCCCACGCCATACATTTGACAGGTCGCGACAAGCGGGGAGTCGGCGGCGGCCGGAGGCTCAGCCGGGACGTTCTGCGCCCGTCTTGATATTGGGAAAGCGCGCCAAACTTGCCGTGTAATCGCGCTGGATCGCGGCAAATGCACGATTGGCCCAGCCGTTGGATGAGCCGATATCCCACAATTCTTTGGGATCGTTGTCGACATTGAACAGCCAGGGATAGTTGAGCTCTGTTTTGACACCATGCACGACACCCTGCCCCGGCACCACAACCGGGCCGCTTGCGGGCTCTCGCACCGAGAAATGCATTTTGTAGTTCCGCCATTTGATGGCCATCAGATCGTCACGATAGAAAATCATCAGATGATCGCGCGGCGATTTTTCCGCGCCGCCGAACAGAAAATCGGTGAGATCGAGCGAATCGATGGCGCGATCGGTGGGGATGCGGTTTGCCGCCCCTGCTGCAATCGCCAATGTTCTATAGAAATCGAGAATCGATACGATCTCGTTGCTTACCCGCCCCGGTTGCGTGCGGCCGGGCCAGCGCACAATACCGGCGGTACGTATCGCGCCTTCCCAGGCGCTCGGAAATTCGGAACGGAACGGGCCCGAATCCGCTTGCGCGCCGAAATCGATGTCGCGGCCGAACATGGTCTGCGGGCCGTTGTCGCTGGCGAACACCACGATCGTGTTGTCGCCAATGCCGGCACCCTCGATCGCATCCAGAACGCAACCCGCATTGTAATCGATCTCGGCGAGAACATTTTGATATTGCGTGCGTTTGGGACTCTGGAAATCCGGATGAGCGAGCGGCGGTTCGTGCGGCAATGTAAAAGGTATGTAGAGAAAGAACGGCTTGTCGCCGTTTGCGTGCTTCTTGATATAGGAGACGGAGCGGTTGGTGATCTCGCGATCGATCAAGGGGCGGAAGCTCGTATCATATGCACGCACGACCTTGCTTTTCTCGCCCTTCACGCCCTCCAGCACGGGTTCCGGCGTGTATATCTTGGGATCGTAGCCGGGTTGATCGAGCCACATCGTTTCGCCCGTGCTGCGCGGGATGCCGTACCATTCATCAAAGCCCTGATCCGTCGGAAAGCGGCCCTCGTTCGAACCGAGATGCCATTTGCCATAATGCGCCGTGGCATAACCTGCATCGGAAAGCAGTTCGGCAATCGTATATTCCCATTGCGGAAGGCCGTCTTTGCCGCCGGTCATCACGACCGACGACGTGCCGCTGCGGATCGGCATACGCCCCGTCATCAGTGCGGATCGCGACGGGGTGCATTCCGGTTCGGCGTTGAAATTGGTAAGTTGGATGCCTTCGCGGGCAAGCTTGTCGATGCGCGGGGTGGTAACGCCGCGGATGGGACCGGCATAACAGCTGAGATCGCCGTACCCCATATTGTCGACCAGCATGAAGACGATATTGGGCCGGATCTTTGCACCCTGCTGCAACGGCTTGGTTTCGGCTGAGGCAGGAAGCGCCAGCGAAAGCGATGCGGTTGCTGCCGCCGCGCCCAGGATGATGTCGCGCCGCCGTGGCTGGGGGCCGTTCGCGGCCGTCTCATGTCCGGCCTGATTCCGCAAATTATCCCCTGCCATCAGATACTCCTTTTTTCAGACGGCACGCCCGCGACCGAATTCAGTTCGCATTTGCAACCGAATGCAAGTGCGAAATCCGCTTAGCTGAGTGCCGCGGCAAAGCTTTTGTCCATCGCTTCGGCCACCGGATCGACATCGTCCATCGAAAGGCACAGGGGCGGCACCAGGCGCAGAATGCTGCGGTGCGGGCCCGATTTGCTGACCACGATGCCCTGCCGGCGTGTTTCCTCGAAGACTTTCGCGGTGATTTCCGGCGCGGGCTCTTTGGTCGCGCGATCTTTGACCAGTTCGATCGCCATCATCAGCCCGCGGCCGCGAACCTCGCCGATCACGGAATATTTCTGCTGCAATTCCGAAAACCGCGACTTGAGCGCGGAGCCAACCTTCTTTGCGTTTTCCTGCAGCCGCTCTTCGCGAATGATGCGCAGCACCGCGCGGCCAGCCGCGCAAGCGACGGGGTTTGCGCCATAGGTGTGGAACAGAAACTTGTCGGCCATGCTCTCGGCGATGTGACGCTTGGCGACAACCGCTGCCAGCGGAATACCGTTGCCGATGCCTTTGGCCATCACGACGATATCGGGCACGACACCATCGGCCTCAAACGCCCAGTAATTGTCACCCGTGCGAGCAAAGCCGGATTGCACTTCATCAACGATGCCGAGCCCGCCTGCGGCGCGCACACGCTCGAACGCTCCCGCGATATAGCCCGGCGGCATGGCGACGACGCCGCCATAGCCCTGCAACGGCTCGATGATCATTCCGGCAAGACGGCCGGTGGTGGAGGCGCCAATCGTGCGGTCTATTTCATCGAGATAGGGTTCGACACCTTCGCCAAAGACGCCGCGATATTGATTGGGTTCGGGCACGAAGGCGACGCCGCCCAATTGTGAATTGGGATGGCGGAAGCCTGCGATGCCCGTGAGCGATTGCGCGCCGATGGTGGGGCCGTGATAGCTGGTGCGCAGGGACAACATATCCGTGTTGCCGGTGTAGCTGCGCGCCATGACGAGCGCCAGATCGATAGCCTCGCTGCCGCTGTTGGTGAAGTGCACCACCCATTCGTGGCCTGCGGGCATGGTGGCCGCCAGTTCTTCCGCCAGATGCGCGGGCACAGGATGGTAGAACATCGTCGTGCAATGGGTGAGTTCGGCCACCTGATTGCACACGGCCTCGACCACACGCGGATGCGCATGGCCCACCGAAATGCAAAGGTTCATGCCGAGAAGATCGATATATTTGCGGCCCGTTTCGTCCCACAGATACTGATAGCTGCCACGCTGGAAGATCAGCGGCGTTTCATAAGGCACGAATTTCCGCTGCGAGGCCGCGAAGAACCGATCGCGGCGGGCAACAATGCCATCCGTGGACCAGTCGACGGGAATCTCGCGCTCGGAAGGTTGAATGCTCATTGCTGGCCCTTTCTTTCCGCGGGTCGAACGCCGCTCAATAGGTCGCCTTGATCGTGGTTTGCGTTTCTCCGGTGCGCGCCGTCTCGACGCTGGCCCGCAGATCGCGCAAATAATCGTCGCTCACCGGATCGTGCTGCATGGACAGCATCGTTTGCATGCCTTTGGGCTCGCGCGTCAGGCCGGGGAACCAGCCTTTGTCCTTCATCAGTTGGGCGACGGTATAGATATCGACCTCGTTCGAACCGAAGTTCAGCACGGTCAGATCGGGCCTTGCGATCATCTTCAACCCCTCGATCGATTCGATCCCGGCAACATATTTGTCGGCCATGGCAGCCATACGGCGCGCAACATCTTCGAAACCCGTTGTGCCCATATGGTTGAGCACAGACCAGGCAGCGGCCACGGCCGCGCCCGGCCGCGTGCCGCAGAACGTTGCGGTGACATAGACGCCGCTGGTCCAGCCATCGAGCCGGAATGTCGAACGCGCAATGTCTTCCTCGTTGCGGAAGAAGACGGTCGATGCGGGCTTGGGGCAGAAGCCGAATTTGTGGAGATCGGCCGAGATCGAACGCACACCGGGCAACGAAAGATCGAAATCGGGAATCTTCCGACCGATGCGCTTGAAGAACGGTGCGATCCAGCCGCCAACGCAGGAATCGACGTGAAGCCAGACGTCGCGTTCCACCGCGATCTTGCTCAACTCGGCGATCGGATCGATCACGCCATGCGGAAAGCACGGTGCGGAGCCCACGATCGCCATCGTATTTTCGTCGATCATATCCGCTAACGCTTTGGTATCGGCGCGGCGGTTCTCGCCCAGCGGCGCGCGCCGGATATCGACATCCATCACAATGGCGGATTTGTCGAAAGCGGGATGGGCGGTGACCGGCATCACGATGTTGAGCCGCTTGCCCACGCTGCCGGGATTCTTGGCGCGATAGGCTTCGCGCGCGGCTTTCATCGAAAGGAAGATGCTTTCCGTACCGCCCGTGGTGAACACACCCTTTGCGCTGTCGGGCGCCGAAAGCAGATCCAGACCGTAATCGAGAACATCCTGCTCCATCGTGCCGAGGCCCGGATAGGCCCGGCCATTGCCGAGTGCGTTTTCCGAGAAATGTTCGAAATACGCCTTCTTGCCGATCTCATAGGTTTCCTGATCGGAATAGAAAAAGAAAATGGATGTTCGTCCGTGGCGGAAATCAAAATCGTGGGCACAGCGTTCGCGCATCTCGCGCTGCAACGTTTCCCAGGTCGCCCCACCTTTGGGAAAGGCGTTACGGCTTCTGTTGGTCATGAGCGTTTCCGGTTTGGCTGGTTTGCGCCGGTGTGCAGAAAATGGCGGTTAGCGCATGTACCAAATCGTTCGGCGGCTTAATTGATCGCAGGTGACAAGATATTGTTATCCAGCGACACGCGGCGCCTCATACTCCTTGGCCGTCTGCTTCGTCCATTTCGAGGGCGATTGTCCGTGCCAGCGTTCGAAGGCATGATTGAACGCGCTCTGCTCCGCATACCCCAGATAACTTGCGATATTGGAGAGGGGAAGATTTCCGTCGCGCAACAAGCGCTCCGCCATCATGCGTCTTTTTTCTTCCAGCAACTGGGAGAAACGCCATCCATGCTCGCTCAGGCGGCGCTGAAGGGTCCGCGGATGCAAATTCAGATGCTGGGCGACGATTTCGATCTTGGCCTGCCCCATCGGGATGAGAGCTTCCAGCAGGCTGCGTGTGGCGGAAATCACTTCGCCTGATGTCGGAAGAACGCGTTCTTCCAGATAGTTCAGCACAAACTTCTGGATGTTCGGATCGCGATTGGGAATTTCGCGATCGGAAAATTTGCGCTCGATGACGACGCCATCCAGTTCCTGCTCGAACAGAACAGGCGCGCCATAATCCTTCAGATAATCTTCGTAGCTGCGCAACGGGCGATGGCGCACGCAATACCGGACGACGGGAACGTTATCGCCTGTGATGAGAGCGATCACCTTCCGTGTCGACAGAAGCGATTCCTCGATGAACTGATCGGCTATCAGCCTCAGTTCCGGCGCCATTTCATAGGAGCGCACGCAGGTATCGGTACCGACAACGAATGCCGTCTGGTATCCGGTGTTCTGGATACTGAGATAACGGCTGACATTCTGCAGCGCCGCCGTGAGGTTTTCGGAATGCTGCGCGATCAGAAGAAGCGGGCCCAGGAAACTGAAATCGCGCGAACGCTGGAGCTTGATGCCGAAGGCGGGCTCGTTGAGGGTGCGCGCCGCAAGTTGCAGCGCCCTGAGGCAAGCCTTGAAGGAAATCCATCGCGCCGGATCGTCGATATCGCGGCTTCGCAGCCCCACGAGATCGAGAATGGAAGCCGGGTTGCCGCCAAGCGACCGCACACAACTGTTGAAAGCCGTCATGTAGCGGGCGCGCACCAAAGCTTCCGCCGCCGATCCGAATTGTCTTGTCATGGCACGAGTAGCCTCTTGTGTCCAAAATGCCGTCCTGTCATCGCGATTCCATCCGGGTGGCGCGCACGACGCAGCGAAAGCCGATATGGCTGGCAGGCGTATCCACGCTATGGCCCTGCCGCGCGGCCGGCCGGTAGCGCTGGCAATAGTTCGGCGCGCAAAGGTGCGATCCGCCCTTCAACACGCGCCGCGCAATCCGGCTGCCTGAAATGCGGCTGTCGAAGCTGCGCTCGATATCGTCGTTGCGCGGATTGCGCGGCACGCAGCAGCTCTTGTGTGCATCGGAGGTGTGGCGTGGCGCGTAGAAATCCGACGTCCACTCCCAGACATTTCCGATCATGTCGAACAGGCCATAGCCGTTGGGCGGAAAGCTTCCGACCGGAGAGGTGCGTTCGAAGCCATCCGCTGCGCTGTTGAAGTCGGGAAACCGCCCCCGCCATGTGTTCGCCATGAACCGACCTTGCGGCATCGGCTCGTCGCCCCATGCATAATCGGCGCCATCGAGCCCGCCGCGCGCGGCGAATTCCCATTCTGCTTCCGTCGGCAGATCCTTGCCGGCCCATGCCGCATAGGCTTGCGCATCTTCATAAGCGACATGAACGACCGGATGATCGCCTTGTGCGCCGCGCGTGTCATCCTTGCCATGGGGGCGTTTCCAGCTCGCTCCGAACCGAAGCTCCCACCATCGTCTCCAATCGTGCAGCGAGGCGGAGTCTTTGGGCTGGGCGAAAACGAGCGAAGCAGGTTGCAGCATCTCCGGCGGCGTTCCGGGATAATCCGCGGCAAGCGGAACGCGCTCGGCGCTCGTCACATAGCCGGTTGCCGTGACGAAAGCGTTGAACTGTGCGTTGGTGACGGGCGTCCGGTCGATCCAGAAGCCATCCACCGCCACGCGATGCGCGGGTGCTTCTTCCGGATAGTGCCGGTCGGAGCCCATGCGAAAAGCCCCGCCCGGAACGAACACCATGTTGTCGATCACGAATGTTCCCGGTTGTGGTCTTTCCACGCGCGCCACCATCAAGCCATTTGCGCGGCGCGGCGCCGCGTTTGCATTTCCGCCGCCCAGAAATTCAGGAAGCTCAGCGTGTAAAGGACTGCTCCCAGAATCATGGGCCCGTGGAAATCGTCGCCGTGAACGAAGGTGGCGGCGAGATATGGCGCCACAGCGATACCGGCCTTCAGCATCAGCAGGAAAACAACCGCGGCCCGGCCCGTCGTGTCGGCGTGAACTGCCAATCCCACCTGGTAGGAATTGGGGAAGTTGACGAAGAACACGAACAACATAAGCGCGCCGAGATAAACGAGCGGACCCTGCAGAGCCCACAGCAGGACGGCGAGCGAGGCCAACTGACAGAGCAACGTGACAAAGGTTGGGATCAGCCGGCCAACGCGCATGCGCAGAAGCCAGGCCGCGATCGAACCCACCGATCCCGCGATGAGCGAGATGGAAAGTGCCGTGCCAACTTCCTTATGCGTGAGGCCAGCCGTCACGCCGATGCGCTCGATATAAGCCCAGCTCGCCGCGTAACCGGCAAAGAAAAGAAAGGCGGGGAACGACACGAACAGCAATACGGCCACCGCGCCTTTGGTGGCCGGTTTTGCGGCTTGTGCGGCATGCGCCGGTTTCGACCAGCGTCCGGTGGCCGGGAGCAGCATGGCGATGACGAGCGCGGGCAGAACATAAACCGCGAGAAAAAGAAACGCGCCGGAGGTGCCATAGCTATCCACCAGCGGCGGTATCACGAAGAAGCCGAAAGCGCATAATGCCGTCTGCGCGACGTTCAACAGCGCGACATTGGCTTCCGGGCTGCTGGAATCGCCAACGGCTGTTGCGCCGATAGCCATCATCGAGCCGCCGAAGAGGCCGGCGAAGAACCGCAATACCAACAGCGTCTCGAACGAAGAAGCCTGGCTGGAAAGAACGTGAAATACGATAAGCGCCGCGCAGCAGCCGAGCGCCGTCCACCGCCAGTCCACTTTGCGAATCCAGAGCAGCGCCAGCGCCGCTGAGACAAACATGCCGGACATTTCGCCCGATGCGATGGCGCCAACCTGCCGGATCGTGAAATGCAGATGATCCTGCAGCGCGCCGACGATCATCGGCAGAAGCGGGTAGCCGAGCGAACCGAAGACGAAGGTGAAAATGCCCGCGAAGATACTCATCGAATGATCGGGGTCGCGCGTGCCGTCGAAATGCGCCGACCATGTGCCGCGCAAAGATGCAACGGAGCCGGGCCCCGCGATCGGGGCTATCGGCTCGGCCAGATCTGCCAGTTGAGCGCCTGCGCCCGGATTGTTGCCTTCCATGCCCGTCGCCCCCGATGCGTTCGTTTTCCGGTGCCCCCGCTACCCGGCCTTGTCCCTGACTTTCCAAGGTTATTCGAAATCTAATTGATAGTTCGCGTCAACACTTTGATATTATACGACAACAGCCTCTTTCCGTTGCCTGCCGGCCAGCCCCCCTACCTGCTGACGCCCAGAACCTTCTTGGGTGGGTATTTCTTGAATGTGGCGAGGTGCTTGCGGATACCTGCCTGAAACACATCGAGATAGACGAGTTTCCGCGTCATGTAATTGTGCTGCTCTTTTGGATCGAGATAGAGATTGAAGAGCTTGGCGTAGGGATATCGCTCCAAAGCTCCGGTGAAACCGCCCGGCCCGTCCGCATCGCGCGGATCGTCGCTGGTGGCGGTCAGCACCATCTTGAACTCGGCGCAGCGCAACGCCGAAAAATTGTCCGTCAACCAATAGTAGTGGAATTTTCGGTTCGATTGGCCCTCGTTGCACAGCAGGAAGGACGACTGATCGACGCCGTCGATGTAACGGTCGCTCGGCAGCAATTCGCTCGCACCGGCCATCGAAACAAGTGTCGGCATCACGTCGTTGAAATCGAACAACCCATCGCTCTGCCGCCCGGCTTCGATCACGCCCGGCCAGAACAGGATCCCCGGAACGCGCACACCGCCTTCCCAGGTCGATCCCTTGGAGCAGCGAAACGGCGTATAGGCAGCGTCCGGCCATGTTTCCATGTGCGGCCCGTTATCGGATGAAATGAAGATCAATGTGTCTTCCAGCTGCCCCGTCTGCCGCAGCTTTTCGACGAGCCGCGCAAGGATCTCGTCGAGTTCAATCAACGTATCCTTGTAGGGATGCCTGGCAGGTGATTTTCCGAGATAGCGTTCGTGGGGATAATTGTCGAAATGCGCGCCCCGCGTGCAGTGATAGAGAAGCCAGGGTTCCGGGCTTTTGCCCATATTCTCGATGAATTCGCACGAATACCGGCACCATTTCTCGTCGAGCAGCGACAGCGCCGGGATTGTGACTTCCTCCACATTCTCAAGCTCGCCGCCGCGCGTGGCATGCACGAAACAACGGTTGAACGGCATGTTCTTGACCCATTCCGTTCGCGCTTCGGAATAAACGATTTCCGGAAAGAAATGGGGATCGCGCCATTCGGTGTACATGTCGGACACCGACAGGAATCCATAGAAATCGTCGAACCCGACATTCTGCGGCTGCGAAGCGGCGTTTTCGCCCATATGCCACTTTCCGACGGCTTGCGTTTTGTAACCGGCGGTGGACAGCAGCTCTGCCAGCGTGCGTTCGCCATCCAGCCCGCCCGGCTCGCCATACATGGGCGGGCGGAGAAGACCGTGGCGTTTCGGCAGCCGCCCGGTCAGCAGCGTCGCCCGCGACGGCGAACAGGTTGGCTCCGAATAGCACGAGGTCAGACGCAGACCCTGGGTTGCAATCTTGTCGAAGGTTGGCGTCGGTGCCCCGACCGCAATCCCGCCGCCATAGCAGCCGAAATCGCCCCAGCCCACATCATCCATCAGGAACACAAGGAAGTTCGGCCGCTTTCCCCGCCGCTTCTGGAAATCGGCAATTATCTTGTGGGCCTGTTCGTTCTGCCCCGCATACACAAGCGCCGGTTCGCGGTTGTCCGCGACAGCCCGCGCCGCCAATGTGACCGGGTCGAATACCGCCATTCGCTATCTCCCAGAAAATATTATTTCGCTCTCGCGGGCCATGACCGGCCGCCGGGATTGTAGAATTTTCTTTACCCCCAACCGGAAATGCTTTGGTATTTCGAAGGCTATGCATTCCGGATATGGGGCTGATCGTGGGCGCGATGGACATTCAGAAGATCCGGCAGGTGATAGAGATCTCGCGGCTTGGCAGCTTCACCCGCGCGGCAAAACATCTGGGCACATCCCAACCCGCGCTCAGCCGCAGCATCGCCCGGCTGGAAGACATGCTCGGCGCGCCCTTGTTCGAGCGCAGCGGGGAAGGCGCGCGGCCCACACCGCTGGCCCAGTACATCGTGTTGCGTGGCGACCTTGCGATCCGCGGCATCGCCGCACTCGAGCAGGAAGCCCGCATGCTTGCAAAGGGATCGGCCGGACGTCTGGTATTGGGCGTCGGGCCGTTTGTCGGCGAGCTTTTGCTGGCGCCGCTGAGCGAAAGGCTGATGCGGGAATTTCCCGCGTTGAGCCTTCGCATCGTGACGCATTACGGGCAGGATCTTATTGCACTTCTGAACGAGAGGAAGATCGATCTGGCATTGGCGGCGAGTGGAGACCGCGCCAACAACGATGCCGAAGAAACGACCGGAATCCGCGCGGTGCATCTTTTCAAGTCGCACATTCATTTCTTCGCACGGCCCGATCACCCGATCGTCTTGCAGGCGCGAAGGCTCGACCCGATCGAACTGCTCGACTACCCGTTCGCCGGCGCCGGATTGACCAAGCAGCAGCGCGACGAATTTCCCGCGGAATTGACGAAAGCGCAGAAGCACAACCTCAACGCCGCCATGGTCCAGGGCAATGATGTCGTGCGGCATCTCATGCTGACGACCAATACAATCGGATATGGCCTGAGCCAGTTCTTTCTGAACGATATCCGCGAAGGGCGCATTGTCCGGCTGGATGTGGGTTATGAAGGTCTGCACTATTGCGAAGCGTTCACCGGCGCGGAATCGCGCCATTCCCCTATCGTGGAACGATGCATAGCTATCGCGATAGAACTTGCCGAAAACATGAACATGGATTGCACGCCGCCGGCGCGATACGCGCCTCGCAGAAACGGCGAAACAACCAATGACCATGCGAGACCGTTGCTGCGACGCGTGACATAACTCAACCGATACTTGCCGCTTCGCACAGAATCCGGCATCGTCGAAAGAAATGACGATGCCATTTCTGTTTTGTTGTCGCCTAAAATCAAACGGTATTTCCGACAGCGGTTTTGGATCGTCGTCTGGATGAGGGAGGCCCGATCGTGTCAATAAGCGAGGCGCTTGACGCGACGGGGCGATTTGGAATGATTTTGCGATCGTGGATTGCGCGTGCGGGCCGATTGCTGCTGCGCGTGCTCAAAGAACCGCTGTTTCATTTCGCGCTGGCTGGCTCTGCTCTTTTCATCGCCGGCCGTTTCTATCAGGAACAAACGAGCGTTTATCGCATCGTGGAAACGCCGGCGCATACCGCGCAGATCGCCAACGAATACGCGCTGCAATTCGGCTCGCAGCCCGATGCGCCCACTCTGAAAGCGCTGGTGCAACGCGACCTTCACGACGAGATATTGTTCCGGCAAGGCCTTGCCATGGGCTTGGACAAAGATGACGAGATCGTTCGCCGCCGCGTCGTCCAGAAAATGCAATTCCTTCTGCAGGATCTGCATCCGCCCGCGGAGCCGACCGACGCCGAATTGACGGCCTTCTACAACGCACACAAAGACCGTTACGTGCAGCCCGCACATGTCACCTTCAGCCATATCTATTTCACATCCGGCAGTGGTGGCCCCGATGCGGCGAAAAAGCGGGCAGAGACGATCCTCGCCAAGCTTCCAGCCGGAACAACGCGCGCCCCCGATCTCGGCGACCCATTTCCGGACCTCTATGATTTTTCAAACTACGATGTCGAGCAGGTGTCTCGCCTTTTCGGGCATACACCCTTTGCGGACGCGCTATTTAAGGCGCCAGTGGGGAAATGGTCGGGCCCCTTCCGCTCCGCTTACGGATGGCATCTCATCTATATAGATGCCCGCAAAAGCGATGAGCAGCCCCCACTTTCCAAGGTTCGGGATGTCGTGCGCACCGACTATCTGCAAGATGCGCAGGACAAGGCAAACCATGCGGCCTTTGCCGATCTCGCCAGGCAATACACCATCGTTCGCCAGGACAGGACGGCGGTGCCATGAAGCGGCTCCTGATACGTCTCGCCGTTTTCGCAACCCTGTTCACCGCGACCGGCGCCTTCGCGCATGAGGTTCGCCCTGCCTACCTCGAAATCGATCAGACGGCTCCCACGACATATCAGGTGATCTGGAAGCAGCCCACGATGGGCGATGTGGCCATTCATCTGGTGCCGCATATTTCCAACGGCTGGCTGAAGGAGCAGCCCGCGGATCAATATGCAGCCGGCGGTTTTCTGATCCGTTCCTGGAAGGGCACCGCAAAATCCCCTGCCGCGCTCGAGGGCCAGACGGTTTTTATCGAAGGCCTCAAAGATACGATCACCGATACGTTCGTGCGGATCAAACTGTCCGGTGGCCGACAGTTCGACACCATCCTCCGTCCCGACAGCCCAAGTTTCCGCATCACCTTCGCCGACGGACAGTCGATGGGGCTATCTTCGTTCCTTCTCCTGGGTATCCAGCACATCCTCACAGGGCCGGATCATCTGCTGTTCCTGCTGGGCCTGCTCTTGATTGTGCGCGACCGCTGGATGTTGCTGAAGACGGTGAGTGCATTCACGCTTGCACACAGCCTGACGCTCGCCCTCGCGACCTTCGGCCTTATTCAACTTTCAACGCCCTTGCTGAATGCGCTGATCGCCCTGTCCATCCTGTTCATTGCCCCCGAAGTCATTCGCGCCCAGCGCGGCGGAACGAGCCTTGCCATCCGGTATCCGTGGGTGGTCGCCTTTCTGTTTGGGCTTTTGCACGGAATGGGTTTCGCAAGCGGCCTGACCTCGCTGGGCCTCGGAAAAGGTGCCTTGCTGGCGGCGCTCGTGCTGTTCAACATCGGGGTTGAAATCGGCCAGCTTGCCTTCATCGCTCTCGTTTTCGCGCTGAAGCGCGCGTTTCACCTGATGGAATTGCGCTGGCCCGCAGCGTTCGCGGCCGCTCCCACCTATGCCATCGGCATATTGGGCGCCTCATGGACCCTTCAATACTGCGCCGTGCTGTTCGGAGTGATCTGATGAAACGCATGGACAGTTCCTCTCTCGCAGCAGCGGCATTGCTGGCACTTCTGGCCGCGGCTTTGCCGACGGATGTGAGCGCGCACATTGTGAAGGGTGAAGCCATCGGCTTCTTCAGCGGATTCGAACACCCGATTTCCGGCCTCGATCATGTGATCGCGATGGTTGCCGTTGGGCTGTGGGGCGCGCAGCTTGGCATGCCGGCGATCTGGGTGTTGCCGGTCACGTTTCCGCTGGTGATGGCTTGCGGCGGCTTTTTGGGATTGATCGGCGTACCCCTGCCGGGCAGCGAAATTGCCATAGCGCTATCGGGCGTTTGTTTGGGAGCAGCCGTTCTCTTAGAACTGCGCCCACCGCTCTGGGTGGCAGGGATACTGGTTGGCATATTCGGCCTGTTCCACGGCTATGCGCATGGCGCCGAACTTCCGCCGGGGCAGAATGCGCTGCTCTATAGCCTCGGTTTCGTTTTGGCGACCGGGCTTCTGCACGCCACCGGCATCACGATAGGCCTCATCCACCGCTGGCAGTGGGGTAAGCTTGCACTGCGCGGCGCGGGCGCCTTTGTGCTTTGCGGCGGGGCATTCTTCCTTTGGGGCGCGCTCTCATGAACCGACGCTCAATTGCTTCCCTTGCGCTGGGCCTCGCGCTTATTCCGGCATCCGCGAGCGCGCATCTTATGGCAACGGGCATGGGCCCGGTGTTCGACGGCATTTCCCATTTCGGCCTCAGCCCGGAAGATTTCCTGCCGGTGATTGCGCTGGGATTCTTTGCGGGGCTGCGCGGACCTGCGCATTCCCGCCTCACGCTTGGCGCGCTTACGCTTTGCTGGTTTGGCGGCGGGTTGTCCGCGTTGCTCGGTCTGTCTGCACCCGAGATCGTTCTGTCGTGCGCCACTGCCGCGCTCTTCATGCTGGTCGGCATGGCGCTCGCTGCGAATATCGTCTTGCCGCCATCCGTTTGCGCCATGCTTGGGGCGAGCCTCGGCCTCGTTCGCGGCATGGCCGATTTATCCGGCGTGGAAGAAAGCGTCTCCCATATCCTGACATTGCTCGGTATGACAGCAAGCGTGTTCGCGATCTTTGCGATCGCGGCATCACTCACCATTCCGCTCAAACGGCTCTGGATCATCGTTGCCGCCCGCGTCGGCGGAAGCTGGATTGCCGCGCTCGGGCTTCTGCTTGTCGGCTGGATCGTGCGCTATGGCGCGCTTACGCGTTGAATGAACAAGTTGAGGTTCCGCACCTCAATCTGAGCTGAGCCCAATCGTCATTTGGCGATGGAATGTGCGCCCCATACGTCAGCAAAGAAAGGCCCCAGACGGCTTTTCTCGAACAAAATGCTGGCGGTGCATGAGATCTGGAATTACCCGAAAAGAATGCGCAGCGGGTAGTTCACCCTTCACTTTGCTCCGCCAAGTTTTGAAGATCAGAGCAAATGTCCGCAAGCAACGCCGTTCAGCGGACCAAGCCACACGATTCTAATCTTTTAACCTGCCTTGAGGAAATTAGACCGATTTCCTCAAGGCAGAACACTTGATCGTAACAGAAACCTTTTCCAATTGCGAAATCTCATGGTCATCAGTTCCAGTTCGATATCATCTGCGGCGATTTGCGGCCGGTCCAAAAGAGGAGGCGCATTCAGCTCCGAGACGTTGCCCCCCATCGCAATGGCGTTGCGATTCCTCCAGCCCTGGCTGTCGAGCAAGCGCACATCTGGGCAGACATTGGCCATGCAATTGACGATTCTGTCTGGCGCGTCGTCGAGATCGTGCGCGACATACACGTTGGCGAACATCGCTCCGCGCGATGTGAGACGCGACTGTACTAGAGTAAAGAAGTCCAGGGATTGTAGGTGGGAGGGAACATGATCTCCCTGAAATGCATCAAGCACGATCGCATCGTAGCGGCGGCTGTCGGACAAAAGGAATTCGCGGCCATCCGCCACCCTGCAATCGACGCTTTCCGGCAAATCGAAATACTGCCTGGCAAAGGCAAAGGCCGCCGGGTTCACATCTACGGCTGTTACCTCGCGGTTCCTGCGCGCCAGCATCGTGCCCAGCGTGCCGCCGCCGCAACCGATCAGGAGTATGCTTTGAGCCGGTGTCTGAAGGATCAGACCGAAAATGGCGTGGATGTACGATGCCAGACTTACGCCATTGTTGTCGGCTTCGCTCTGGCAACAACCGCCCTGCTTGTAAACAAGCGAGCCGGTCGATTTTGTGCGAAAGATCGTGATGGTACCGAAGGGCGAGATATGCTCGTCCACTCTGATCATGGGTCAACCTGTGCTGTGTGTTGATTGATGTTTGCTCGCGGGGCCTCGATCAGCGCGAGAAGCCCCGCAAGCAGGGCTTGAGGTCGAGGCGGGCATCCCTTGATGTGAAGGTCCACCGGCAGAACCGCCGAAACTCCGCCCATCACGGCGTAACTTCCGGCAAACATTCCGCCGTCGAGCGCGCAATCGCCCACTGCCACCACCCATTTCGGCGACGGCATAGCCTGGTATGTGCGCTCCAGCGCCTCGCGCATGTTTTTCGTCACCGGACCTGTGACAAACAGAACGTCCGCGTGGCGGGGTGAGGCGGCGAATTTCAATCCGAACCGTTCGAGGTCGTAGAACGCATTGCTCAAGGCGTGAATTTCCAGTTCGCAGCCGTTGCAGGAACCCGCATCCACTTCGCGGATGGAAAGGCTGCGTCCGAGGCGCTGGCGCGCCGCGCTGTCCAGCTTGGCCGCGAGCGCTATCAGTTCCGCATCGTCCGCCGAGGGCCGCGGCTCAGTAAGCGGCGAGCGGACAAGTCCCTGGAACAGCAATTTGCGCATCATGGCCTCACAGGTCGCAGCCGGAATAGGCGCAATTGAACGATTTGTTGCACAACGGGAAGTCCGCCACGATGTTGCCCTCGATCGCGGCTTCCAGAAGCGGCCACTGGAACCAAGACGGATCGCGCAGATGGCAACGCGCGACGCGCCCATCGACATCGAGGCGCAGCCACGCCAGAACATCGCCGCGGAATCCTTCTACAATGGCAAGCCCCTCGCCCGCACCGCTCGGAATCGTGGCGCGTAGCGTTCCATTCGGAAGGCCGCCGAGAATTTGTTCGATCAGCATCATGCTCTGTTTGACTTCGTGGATGCGAATCCAGACGCGTGCGTTGACGTCTCCCTCCTGCAACACCGGAACCTCGAATGTCAGCCGGTCATAAGGCGGATAGGGGAACGCCCGCCGCGCATCGAAAGAGCGCCCGGAGGCGCGCCCGACACAACCCCCCGCCCCATATTGCTGCGCGAGCGCGGGCTTGAGAACGCCGGTTGCAACCGTACGATCCTGAAGGGAAGCCGTGTTGTCATACAATTCGACGAGGGCGGGAAATCTCCGTCCGATCTCCGCGAGAAGTTCGCGCAATACCGGGATGTTCTCGTCCTTCAGATCCATCGTAACGCCTCCAGGCACGACGCAATCGCGCATCAGGCGGTGGCCGAAACATATGTCTGCCGCGCGCAGCACGCGCTCGCGCAGAACGGCGCAATGAGCCTGCATCAGCGCGAACGATGCGTCGTTGCAGATGCCGCCGATGTCGCCAAGGTGATTGGCCAGACGTTCCAGTTCGGCCATCAGCGCGCGCAACCAATGTGCGCGCGAAGGTACGTCCACTCCAAGCGCCGCTTCGGCGGCGCGCGCAAAAGCGACGGTGTAGGCAACCGTGCTGTCGCCACACACCCGGCCCGCTAGCTTCGCCGCGTGTTCAAGATCGGCTCCCCGCATGAGCGCCTCGACGCCTTTGTGCGCGTAGCCGA